>Ga0247727_10018312_pt1 | contig 11027 bp, 12 predicted proteins | sample WisWelCaveWW1625_FD_202498 | JGI IMG/M metagenome (GOLD analysis project Ga0247727, IMG submission 202498) | Biofilm microbial communities from Wishing Well Cave, Virginia, United States - WW16-25 | ecosystem: Environmental > Aquatic > Deep subsurface > Groundwater > Cave microbial mat | place...
CGATCTCTTCTCGCGCGCGCCGACGTCGGCCGCGATGGAGCGTTGCTCGCGACATCGTTCACCTCCGATGCCCTCACACTCACCCGCCTCGACTCACATTCCAAGATGCGCTTGGTCGGACGCTTACCCCCTGTTGATGATCGGAATGGTGGCGTTCATTGTCGACGTCCCGGGGAGCCTGGTCGACGCCGCGACGGTGTTGCCGGTCCAGATTTTCATCTGGGCCGACAGTCCAGAGAAGGGCTTCGTCGGCAGAACAGCCGCCGCGACGTTGGTGCTCTTGATGTTTCTGATCGCGATGAACGCTTCTGCGGTGATACTCCGTCGACGATTCGAGAAGCGGTGGTGAGAAAACGATGCGAGGGCGAGCATTGCTGGAGAAGGCGGACCGACTCGACGGGGTGGCGACTCTGAGCGCCCTGCGAACGACACGCGATGCGCGGGCGGTGTCCGGGCAGAAGCCGGATCTTGCTCTGGTCACCAAGATGAAAGTCACGAGCCTCGACTTCTACTACGGCGCGAAACGGGCACTTAGCGCGGTATCTCTGGAGATACCCGAGTGCCAGGTCACTGCACTCATCGGACCATCCGGCTGTGGCAAGTCGACGTTTCTCCGATGCCTCAATCGCATGAATGATGTGATACCCGGCTGTCGGATGGAAGGGCGTATCGAGCTTGATGGTCGCGACGTCTATGCGCCCGACCTGGACGTTGTCGAGCTGAGAGCACGGATTGGCATGGTGTTCCAGAAGCCGAATCCGTTCCCGAAGTCCATCTACGACAACGTCGCATACGGCCCGCGCATTCATGGGCTTGCCAGCACACGTGTGGAGTTGGACGAAATCGTTCACTCGAGTCTCGAACGGGCGGGGTTGCTGGAAGAAGTCAGGGATCGCCTTGAAGAGCCAGGCACGGGACTGTCCGGTGGGCAGCAACAGCGCTTGTGCATCGCTCGTGCGATCGCAGTACGTCCGGAGGTGATCTTGATGGACGAACCCTGCTCTGCGCTCGACCCGATTGCCACGGCCAAGATCGAAGATTTGATCCACGAGTTGAGAGAGAACTACACGATCGTCATCGTGACGCACTCGATGCAGCAAGCCGCGCGCGTATCGCAGCGCACGGCATTCTTTCATCTCGGGGCGCTCGTCGAACACGGCGAAACGGAGCGGTTGTTCACGAATCCGATGGATCCGAAAACTCAAGACTACATCACCGGTCGATTCGGCTGATCACATCATCGGTTGGGTGTCTTGGGGCCGAGTCTCGGTGCTCGCTTGCCACCGCCGTGTCGAACGATATCGCCGTCGACGAGATAGATAACGTCTTCCGCGATGTTGGTAGCATGGTCGGCGATGCGCTCGAGATAGCGAGAGACAGAAAGGTAGTGAATCAAGGTTTCGGTGCGCTCGGGATCCTTCTGTATCTCGGGTTTGATCGTCCCGTACGTGTCGCGATGAAGGTCGTCGACGGCATCGTCCGCGGCGCAGACGGCCCAGGCGGCGACAGTGTCGAGGTTGACCAGCGCGTCGAGGCTGCCACCCAGCATCGACTCGACGGCACGAGCCATCTCGCGAATCGCGGGCGGTAGCCCGCGAGCGCCGGCACTGACCAGTGGTCGCGCCTGTTCTGCGATGTTGACCGCGAGATCGGCAATGCGCTCGAGGTCGTTGTTCAACTTCAGGACTCCGACGATGAATCGAAGATCGATCGCGACTGGTTGATGAAGCGCAAGGATCTTGAGGCATTCCTCTTCGACATCGACTTCCATGTCGTCGATTCGTGCGTCGGACTCGATTACCTGATCGGCCAGGCGAAGGTCGCCCGTTTCGACGGAAGCGATCGCTTTGTGGACGTTCTCCTCGACAAGCGCGCTGAGGCCGAGGGTATTGCGCTTGAGCTTCTCGATTTCCTTGTCGAGGTGACGCCCCATGGTCTTATCGCGATCCGCGAAACAGAACGCCCGCGTCCATGCGCGAGCGAGCGAAGCGGGTTGCCGCCGTAGTGGTTGTGCCCCTCATAGTCGGTCGCTCAGAAGTCGATCTGGGTCCTCACGGTGAACGCGTTCGCCTCGTCGACGTCGTCGAGATCCGCATACACGTAGTTGAACATGACTCGTGTATTCGGGTTGAGGTACCAGTTTACGCCCGCCGTGACGTCGCTCAAAATGCCCCCATCTGCTAGCTCATCGTTGAGGTTAAGGTAAGAGTATCGCAGCGCGAGTTCCCAAGCGCCGGCGCCACCGTCGCTGGCGAGAAAGTTTCGTTTCACCTTGACGCGATCGAATCGTCCTTCACCCACTTTGTAGGCACGGTGCTCGCCGGTGAGAAAGAAGCTCGTAAAAATGTAGTAGCCCCACAGAGAAGGATCGTTGGTCGCTTCGCTGTCGAGGAAATTCCGCATGTACTCTCCCTGGATGGAGAAGGACCCCAACACGGCCGCTGTTTCGACCCCGACAGTGTTCGAATGATCGGCACTGAACAGCCCGGTATCGACGAAACGCTCCGATTGACTCACCTCAGGGCGTTGACGGTAGCGAGCCTCATTGTCCTCCAGCATTGCGTAGCTGTATGAAGCGCCCAAGTGGACGAGGCGGTCTTCGCCGCCGGTATACGGCACTCCCGCGAGGCGTGCGGTCACGTTCACTTCGTTTCCCGAATGAGTGAATTGGTCGTCATCCGGCGTTTGTGTGACGGAAAAAGCCGACACCAAGCGCCCTTCGAGGAACGGTGCGGCGACATGAAGCCCGGCTTCGCGGCTCGGCGCGAACATGTTCGGTAGACCTCGCTCCATGAACGTGATGAATCGGCTGCTGGTCAGCTCCTCGAGACTGAATGGGACCTTGTTGTTTCCGACCAACACCGTGCTTCCGTCGATCCCTACGTCCTGAACACCGATGTAGACGTCCTTGAAGTCCGTTCCGACATCGTTCGCGAAATCGTACTCCGCCTTGAATACGACGTGTTTGTAGATCTCGCCTGCGAAGTACAGGCGCGCCGCTCTGAACCGGGTCCCGTTGCGCAAATCGTCACCGATCACGGTTTCGATCTCCTGACTCGCATCCCAGACTGTTCCGTCGAAGAATAGTCGTCCGCCCAGTTTGAATCGGTAGCTCTTGTCGCAAGTATCCAATCGCAAACCGTCTTTCCAATACGCCGTGAGCGCCGAGTCGGATTCACACGTGCCGCTCGTGTCAGCGGGCGCGGAAACAGGCACCCCCTCTGCCGGCGCCGGTCGGGGTCGATCGTCGCCTAGCGCGACCGTCCCAGCCAAGAAAACCCCCAGTACTATCAAGATGTTCGTGCCCCTCATCGATCGTTAACCCTCCACGTTGCAGACCCTGCTGCCCCCGCGTCCGACGGAGGACAGGAGGAGAGATTGTTACGCTTCTGTTAGGCGGGTGTGGGGGCGAAGTTAGTCTTCGGTTAGAGCGATCCAGCCGGTGAGGTCTCGGTTGGCGCATCACGCTCGGGATCGGGGATTCGGAGCGTGAATACGCTCCCGACTCCGAGCGTACTTTCAACCTGGACCGTTCCGCCGTGTGCTAGAGCGATGTGTTTTACGATCGCGAGCCCCAATCCGGTACCGCCGAGTTTGCGACTTCTGGCTTTGTCGACGCGATAGAATCGTTCGAAGAGGCGGTCGAGGTGTTGCGCTTCGATGCCACTTCCATGGTCTCGCACACGAATCTCGGTCGCGTGGGCGCCGCGCCGCGATGAAACGCGGACGACCGAGTCCGGATCGCTGTACTTGATCGCGTTGTCGATGAGATTCGTTACGGCCTGCTCGATGAGGGGCGCACTGAACACGCCGACGATGCCGTCACCGCAGTCGAGCTCGATGCGAATCCGTCGCTCGGACGCGCTGGGCGCGCAAGCGTCCGCCGCACGACGCAGCGGCTCTCTCACGTTCACGCGTGACCGCTCGAGGGCGCCTTCCTGGTCTTCCTGCTCCAAGCGAGAGAGAACGAGAAGATCATCGATGATGGCGTTCAGTCGGTCGGCGTGTCGAGAGACAATCTCCAGGAAGCGTTGAGCGTCTGCTGGATCGTTCATCGCGCCGTCGAGCAGCGTTGCGACAAACCCTTTGATGGACGTAATCGGGGTCTTCAGTTCGTGCGAGACATTCGCGACAAAGTCCTTCCGCACCGTTTCGAGGCGCCGAAGACGCGTGACGTCATTCAGGACGACCACGGTTCCGATGCGCCGACCTCGCGCGCCCACAATGCCGGCGCCGTGTCCTTGAAGCGTGCGCGCATCGGGGCTGTGGATGGTCATCTCTCGCTCGAGCACGTCGCCGCTATGGCCAGCGGCCGTTACGAACTGTTGGACGTCTGCATTGCGCGTCACTTCCTGGATGCTTCGGCCGAGCGCACGATGAGGCTCGATTCCCAGTAGGTGCCCCGCGGCGAGATTCATGGTGGTTACGCGCTCATCGGCGTCCACCGCAAGAACTCCCTCCACCATGCTGGAGAGCACGGCCTCTTGCTCGTTGCGTTGCTCGGCGATCACGCGGAATCGCTCGTCTAGCTGACCGGCCATCTGATTGATCGAATACGCGAGCCGCGCCGTTTCCAAGGACCCCGTGACGGGCGCACGAAATGACAAGTCTCCGGCCGCGAAGCGGACGGCGGCGTCCTCGATTTGTCGGAGGGGGAAGGTGACTCGTTGCGAGATCACGAGTGCCACCGCTGCACCAAGGGCCGCGATCGTGAGGACACCAAGAAGCATGCGCGTGGAGAAAGATCCGAGCAGAGCCGAAACCGTAACGACGGGCATCGCAGTTCGTATGATCGCGTCTGCACCTGGAGCCGTACTCGACGGCAGGGCCACGTAGACCATGTCCTTCCCAACGGTGGTGCTGAACCGTGTCGCGCGACCGATCGATCCGGCGATCGCTTCCTTCACTTCGGGACGATCAGCATGGTTGACCATCACGAGCGGGTCTTCGTCGGAATCGGCCAAGACCAGTCCATCACGAGCGATGACTGTGACTCGCGTGCCTGACGTGCGCCCTATGTCGTCGATGAAGGGGTCGAGCTCAGCGCGCGGGGTTGTGTCGGCGCGATCCTCCAGCAGGCGCTGCACGACTCTGGCCTGCGATTCCAGCGTCGTGCGGGTGGTCTCCAACGTGAGGTTGCGGACGCCGCTGCTCGCGAGCCAGGCGAGCAGAAACTCTGAAAGCAGAAGGATCGTGAGTGCAGGCGCGTAAATCTGCCAAAGTAGGCGACGCCTGCCCACGGGCGTCACTCGGTGAAGCGATAGCCAACGCCGCGGACCGTTTCGATGATCGCTCCCCGTTCTCCGAGCTTGCGGCGCAACGCGACGATCTGGACATCGATGGAACGCTCTGTAACGGGATAGTTGGGTCCACGAATTCCATCGACGATCTGATAGCGTGTGAAAACCCAGCCCGGCCGCTTGGCTAGAAAATGCAAGATCTTGAACTCTGTTGCCGTGAGGTCGATGGCCGTGCCGTCGAGTGAAACGGTGTGTCTTCCCGGATGAATCTCGATGTCGTGCGTCCGGATCACCGCGGTGTCATCGACGGGAGTCTCCCGCCGCCTGCGCAAAACTGCGCGAACACGCGCGACGAGGACGCGCGGGCTGAATGGCTTGGTGACATAGTCTTCTGCGCCGAGCTCGAGTCCCGTGACGACGTCTGCTTCTTCGCCACGCGCAGTAACCATGACGATAGGAAGCGTGGCGATGGAGTTGTCGGTCTTCAATCGCTTGCAAACCTCGAGTCCGTCTAGCCCGGGAAGCATGAGATCCAAGAGCAACAAGTCCGGGCGCTGCCGACGGGCGATTTCGAGGCCCTTCTCGCCTGACTCCGCGCAGACCACACGGTACCCCTCGCGCTCGAGGTTGTACCGGATGAGCTCCAGGATGTCCTCTTCGTCCTCGATGACGAGAATTGTTTCGTGCGCCATGCTGTCGAACCGGTCGTTAGCGTGCCACGAACCGTGACCCCATCACAGCATTTAGCGGTGAGTCCCGCGTTAGGTTTGTGTTCGGGTAGCGTGAGGGCGTTACGGAGCTGCGGCGCGCCCCATTACGATTTACCCGTCGCAACCGGTAACCCCGAGGCCACCCAACCTGGGTGGACGGTGCCCGAGCGGTCTTTCGCTCCGCCGAACCCTCCGACCACGTTTGCGAGGTTCACGTAGCCGGCTTGAGCGAGGATCTCGCAGGCACGCATCGAGCGCCCGCCGGCTTGGCAACCGACGATGAGCGCTCGGTCGCTGCCCGCGAGCCGGGCCACCTCACTCACGAATTGATCGTTTGGTCGTGCCGGTCCACCCGCGGGGTCGAGGAAGACGACAGGAACGTTGACAGCCCCTGCAGGATGACCGCGCTCGAACTCGGCTTTGGTACGGACGTCGAGATAGATCGCGTCGGTCTCTGCTTGGAGTCGCTCGTGTGCTTCGGCGGGAGTGGTTTGCTTGATGGTTGCCATTTTGAACCGTCGATAGCCGCTCTCGCTAGACGGAGCAAGCGAAGGCTGGACTCATCGAGAAGGATGCGGATCCGTCGCCGTGAATACGAGCACGTACTGGTAGGGCAGAACGTCAGCCGTCGGGACCGCCAGGTAGCCTGCGGCACCCATCTCGCGAATCACCTGGTCGGCGAGGAGCTTGTGGTGGGGATCGCGAGGTCCGACCGGTAAGTCGCCTTCTTTCCAATCGACGATGACGATTCGTCCCTTTCTCGACAACACGGCCCTAGCGTCGTTCAAGTACGTAAGTCTGTGGTCGATATGATGGTAAACGTCGATCAAGAGCAGCACGTCGACGCTCCGCTCCGGGAGGTCGAGGGAATCCGTGGCCGTCAACCGTACTTCCACATTGTCGAGCTTCGCTCGCGCGACGCGCTCGCGCATGTGGGTAACGAGCGCTGGCTCTACCTCGAGCGCGAGCACATGTCCCTCCGCCCCGACAGCGCGAGAGAGGTAGGGCAAGAAGAAGCCGGTACCGGCGCCAAGATCGGCGACGCGCATGCCGGGTTCCAGTTTCACTGCTGCTAGCAATTCGTCCGGGCGTTGCCATGCGGCACGCTCCGGGGAGTCGAAAACTTTCGCCCAATGGTCTACGTCGTCGAAACGGCGATCGCTCGTGGCGCGAAAATCGTCGGGGTATGGATGCTCGGGTACCGCGGCGACGACAGTGGCGTGCGGCGAGCAGGCGCTGATCGCCGACGCCGCGAGCACGAAAGCGATCGCTGCGAGCCGTAGCATGCGTCAGTGCGGCTGCGGCCCCGCTTCCGCGAGCCGGTCTCCGAGAAACGCGAGGTGGGTGTGGGTGCCCCCGAGCGTCAGCTCGATGTGCCGAGACCGCAAATAGTAGTGGTGGAGCGGATAGTCGGTGTCGACGCCGATTCCACCGTGAAGGTGTTGTGCTGCGTAGCACACTCGATGGCCCCCCTCGGATGCCCAGAACTTGGCGATCGCGATCTCGCGGGAAGCGTCGACCCCACTCGCCAATCTCCAGATCGCCTGCATCGTAGAAAGGCGCATCGCCTCGAGGTCGATATACGCATCCGCCGCGCGCTGCGCGACGGCTTGAAACGTCGCAATCGGTTTGCCGAACTGTCGCCGGGTTCCAGTGTACTTAGCGGTCATCCGGAGGGCATTCTCTGCGACTCCGAGCTCCATCGCGCAGAGTGCGGCGAGCGTGCGCTCTACTGCAAAGCGGATCACGGCGACGCCGTTCGAATCATTTCCGAGCTGGGCTGTCGGTTCCACGCTGACCGATTCCAGGTTGACCCGGTACTCGAGCTCTCCGGTCGTGGTTGCTTGAGGTTCGAGTGACAGGCCGCTTGCCTCGCGATCGACGACGAACACAGCCGGATGGCCGGCATCCGTCAGAGCCGACACGAGCAGCTTCGACGCGAGGCGAGCCACAGGAACGAATTCTTTTCGACCCGTGATGCGCCAAACTCCGCCCTCGCGATGCGCATGTGTGGTCGGGGCATGCGGATTCGTAGAGCCTTCGTCCAGCCATGCCGCTGTCAGAATCTGAGTCCCGTTCGCGACACCGGGCAGGATCGAGCGCTTCTGGTGCTCCGAACCGAACTCGACGATGGGCGCTGCGCCCATGATGAGGGTCGGCAAGAGTGGCGCGGGGGCGAGACGTCTACCGACTTCCTCGAGTAGGACGCACGCTTCCACGAACCCCATCCCCGCGCCGCCGTACTCTTCGGGGATCCCGATGCCGAGCAGGGAGGATTTCGCCAGTTCCTCCCAGAGTGCCTGATCGAACCAGTCTTGCGGTTCTTCGAACGGAGGAAGCCGTTCCGCCGGTGCGAGGTCGGTAAATATCTTCGCCGCGAGCTCTTTCAGATCCCGCTGTTCCTGTGTGAGTTGAAAGTCCATGCTTGATTCCTCGCCCAGGCTGTTATCGCGCTTGTTAGCGCAACGGTCTCGGCATGCCGAGTCCGGCAACCGCGATGATGTCTCGTTGAACTTCGTTGGTTCCGCCGCCGAAGGTGAGAATGAGCATCGAGCGGTACATTCGCTCCAATCGTCCCCGTAGTACGTGGCCCGGCGTTCCTCGTTTGAGATAGCCGGCTTGGCCAACGCACTCCAAAAGCAAGCCGTAGACTTCTATGTACAGCTCGCTTCCGTAGACTTTGACAGTCGAAGCTTCGGCATAGTTGAACGACCCGTTGGTCACGTTCCATGCCTGGCGCCAGTTCAGTAGTTTCAGTATTTCAATTTTTGCTTCGGCACGGGCGAGGTTGAGGCGGACCCACGGTCGATCGATCGGCCGCTGGCCGTCTGGTGCTGGTCCGCTGCGTGTGAGCTCCACCGTCTCTTGAAAGAGGCGCTCGATCAGGCCGGCCGACATGAGTGACACTCGCTCGTATTTCAGCTGGTTCACGATCAGCGTCCATCCCTGGCCCTCGCCAGCTACGAGCCGGGACGCCGGCACGCGGACATTGTCGTAGTAAGTCGTATTGGTTCGGATGCCGCCGATCGTTTCGATCGGCGTACAGCTATACCCCGGTGATTTCGTGTCCACGACGAAGATCGAGATGCCGGCGTGCGTCTCGGCGTCCTGATCGGATCGTGCCGCAAGCCAGATGTAGTCGGCGTGGTCGGCCAGACTCGTCCAAAGTTTTTGCCCGTTGATGACCCAGTCGTTGCCGTCACGATCCGCACGAGTCTTGAGAGAGGCAAGGTCGGTACCGGCCTCCGCTTCGGAGTACCCAATCGCGAACAAGCACTCTCCGCGGAGGATTCTCGGTAAAAACTCGCGCTTCTGACTCTCGCTACCGTACTCTTGGATCGTCGGTCCAACGGTGCTGATGGTTAGGAAGGGGAAGGGAAATCCCGCTCGTTGCGCCTCGTCGGCGAACAGATACTGCTCGATCGGAGACCGCCCTTGCCCCCCGTATTCTTTGGGCCAGCCGATTCCGATCCATCCATCTTCTCCGATTTTCTTGAGCGCCTGACGAAACAGGGGCCCACCGCCCTCGCCGACAGACACCTCACGCTCCAGCTCGGAAGTCATGAGCTCGGCGAAGTAACGCCTCAGCTCGGTCTGCAGATTCCTTTGCTCTTCCGTCAGGTCGACATGCATTCTGTGGGTCTCCGGGGTAACGGCGCGTGACTGTAGGGGTAAACTAGAACGTGTTTCAAGTCGTGGCGCGGCGCTGCTCCACGCCCGGACAGGGTGGATGGGTATGTCGAGAGATATAGTCGTTTACTGGTTTCGGCCCGATTCCGTGTCGCTCCCGCGCTGGGACCTCGCGGCTTTCGCCCCACCTGCACTTCGGCGAGCTTATAGCGCTCCCCTCTGAAGTTGAGCCACCGACAAGACCGCGGCAGGGTGATCCTGCCGGAGGAGCAAGTCAGTGGTGGAAGACGACATTCAGCGATGGACATCGAAGCGCCGAACGGCGCTCGTAGTCAGCATCTTGAAGGGCGAGACATCGACGCAGGAGGCCGCGAGAAAGCACGGCCTGACGGTCGGTGACGTCGAGAAGTGGGTCGAGCTCGCGATGGCCGGCATGGAGAATCAGCTCCGGTCCCGTCCGAAGGAAGACGAGGCGTTGAAAGACGAGCGGATCAAGCAGCTCGAGCGAAAGGTCGGGCAGATGACGCTCGACATGGACATCTTGAAGGAGGCGATGCGCCCCTACCGCCCTACCGAGGGGAGGACGTCCGACGAGTGAAGGACGTTTTCCCCAAAGCATCGCTGCGGAGGATCTGCAGCCTGCTCGGAGTGTCGAGATCGGCGCTGGCGGTGAAGCCGGCGGCGGAGAAGAAGCCGCCAGTGATGGACGAGCTGCTTGTCGAGCGGACCCGTCGCGTGATCACGGAGTATCCGACCTTCGGTTACCGGCACGTGTGGGCGATCCTCCGTTTCGGCGAAGGAGTGCACGTCAATCGGAAGGCGATCTATCGGATCTTTCGCATCAAAGGCTGGTTTGTTCACCAGCGCGCGGTGAAGCCGAAGCCGAGGGTGCGAGGAAGTCGTAGCCGCGCGAGCCGGAGCAACGAGCGGTGGGCGATGGATCTGACGCACGTGCACTGCGGTGTAGACGGCTGGGCGCATCTGGCGGCGGTGATCGACTGTCACGATCGGGAGATCGTGGGCTTCGAGTTTGCGAGACGTGGCCGAGCCAAGGAAGCCGAGCGTGCGGTCGAGGGTGCGTGCATCCAGAGATTCGGGACACTGAGACCCGCGGGCGAGACCCCGCTTCTTCGCAGCGATAACGGGCTCATCTTCCAGGCGAGGAGATTTCGGGCGGCGTGTCGGGACTACCGGCTGCAGCAGGAATTCATCACGCCGTACACGCCGGAGCAGAACGGGATGATCGAGCGATTCTTCCGGACGCTGAAGGAAGAGTGCGTGTGGCAGAAGAACTTCGCGAGCTTCGCCGAGGCGCGTCGCGAGGTGTCGAGGTGGATTCGTTGGTACAACGCCGAGCGGCCGCACAGTGCGCTCGGCTACAAAAGCCCGCTCGAATATCGGGCTCAACAAGTGGCGTCAGTGGCTTGATTCGAGGGGAGCACTACAA
>Ga0247727_10018313_pt1 | contig 11026 bp, 19 predicted proteins | sample WisWelCaveWW1625_FD_202498 | JGI IMG/M metagenome (GOLD analysis project Ga0247727, IMG submission 202498) | Biofilm microbial communities from Wishing Well Cave, Virginia, United States - WW16-25 | ecosystem: Environmental > Aquatic > Deep subsurface > Groundwater > Cave microbial mat | place...
GCTTCTTCTTCGCCCACCGCACGTAGCGCGCCGAACGCGATGGGGTGGCGGCGCTCGTGGGCGTAGCGGCGGTGCGCCGGGACATCAGCGAGCTCCTCGGCGCGCTTCAACAAAAACTCGGCGAGCTCCATGCGGGAGAGCACGTCGGGAAGCAGGATTTCGCGCAGCTGCGCGATGGCGTCGGCGACGAGCAGCGTCGCCAGGGTCAAGGCGAGCTTGCCGTGGAGCTCCTCGGCGGTCGGTGTTTTCGGGCGGCGCTGGTCGACGCGGCGCCACTCCCGCCACTCGTCGCAGGGAGCGCGGCACGACCAGGTTTTTTCCAAGGGGGGGCCGACGAGACCCTGGGCCTCGCGGATCCGCCCGCATCGCACACACACGCGCGCCACGAAGAGGACCGACGGACGGCATGCCCAGGGCATTCATGCGAAGGCGCCCCCCCCCTGGCTCCAAGGGTGCCAATAGATTGCCTCACGGTCGCCTTGAGCGCGGGCGCAGGGGGTGCACAACAGGGTGCCGGTGCGGCGGTGCACGTGGGCCGCCAGCAGGCGGCAGGGCAGGTAGATATCCGCATCACCCGCGACGGGGGTGAAGAGCGAGTTACCACAACGGAAGGCGAAGTCCTGGGGGAGCGCGGGCCCGCGCTCGCGGGGAGCGTTGCCCGTGGGGTTTTTAGAAAAACAGCGGCGGCAGGAGCGAGGGACGCCGAGCTGGGCGTTGGCCAGGCCACAGGGGAAGCAGACGCCAAAACTCCGACCCTTGCGTCTGGGGTCGCGGACCTCGGTGGCGGGCCGGGCGCAGCAGAGGCACCAGCCGTTCACGGGCGGGCCCCGCCAGACGCCCCAGGATGCCCCAGGAACCCCAGAAGAAGGTCAGGGCACCCAGACCAACGTCTGATAAGAAAGATTACGGTCAACTCGAACCTGGGCCCCCTGGCGATGGGTGTGGAGAAGGTCACGGCATGGTCTCCTCGTCCATGCAACAGAACGCGTACGGCTTTTCGGCACACGGTTGGCAGAACACCTTGCCGCAGTTCGGGCAGGCCGAGCGTTCCGCCACGACAGAGCCGCAGTCGCTGCACGCTGGCGAAACGCGGGCACCGGGGGAACCGTGGTCGGCGGTCAGCCCCCCAGCACCCGCAAAAAGCTCGTTGTGGGGATCGCCGACCATGCCTCGCCTCCTAGCGGAGATCACCGCGCCCGTCAAGCCGCGATCCGGGTGGGATGCGCGCGTCGCGCGCGTACGGGGACGGCATTCCCCCGATCGACCTGTGCCGTCGCGCACATCACGCGAACCCCGCCGGCATCCCTCGGCCCTGCCAGGCGACGCGGCGGCCCGACCGGCGGATGTCCACGTGCACGAACGTTTTGTACCAGCCCACGCCCCGGAGCGTGCAGCCCGTCTCGAGCAGGCGATGTCGGACGAGCACCCGTAGCTTTTCGATCGTGGTGTGCAGCGGCCGGATGTCCGCGGCTCTCCCCTCGAGGTGCTGGCTACCGTGCGACCCGCCGATCCGGCGGTTGTAGGCCGGCGTCCGAAACCCAGAAACAACGACCAGAGGCCCCACGCGCCGGCGTAGCTCGTCGAGCTCAACCACCAGCGGCCGCAGTCGCGACGCGATCCATTTCTCCGGGTACGGCGTGCCGTCCTTGCAGCGGAACTCGTCGAGCGTGAAGAACTCGCCGACCTTCACGGGTTCATTCGATCCTGAGCTCGCGGAGCTCGCGGGCCAGCGTGACCACGTTGGAGGCCAGCGTGGCGACGGTGTTTCGCAGAATCTCGATCTCCTCACGGGTGGGCGGCGGGCCGACGGCGGCGTTGAACTCCGCGCGCACGGCGAGCTCGCCGCGGAGTCTTTCGAAGTCGGTGCGGACCTCGTGCACGGCGTAGGTCAGGTGGCCGAGCAGCGAGATGGTGACGGCGGCCACCAGCGCGGCCAGGGCCCGGGCGATCTGCGACCAGCTCGGCGAACCGTTGGGTTGCATAAAGAGGGCCTTTCGTGCGTCGATGGGGTGGAGGTGAACGATGAGAGCTCTGTGGCTTGTGCTCCTACTCGGAGCCTGTGGAGACGAATCGGGGTGCGACGCGTCCGACGAGTGCCTGGAGGCCGCACAGCGCATTGCGGACTGCAACGACTTGAGGGATCCAGACCCCTGTGCTCTCGCAGGCGATATCGAGCAGCACGAGGGCGCCTCCTACTGTGCGGACGGAGGCGTACTGGAGTACGAGAACTCCTGCCGGACCTGTGCCGAAGTCCTTCGGGCCAGCTGCGACGAGCTGAACATCCTGTAATCACGTAACCCCCGAGCGCGTCGGCGGGACGACGACCAAGGGCGTCGTCGGGCCGCTGTAGACCAAGCGGCCGTCGGGACCCATCACCAGCGCGCTCGAGCCAGCCACGACGCCGAGCGAGCCATCCGTCCCAAACGCGATATTGCCCGCTCCGCCGGGCAGCGCGAGCTCGGCGCCACCGGGCGTGACCGTGATTCCGACGGCGGCCAGGACCTCGGTCATGACTTGCGTCGCGAAGCTCTGGGCGGCCACCTTGGCCGCGGACTTGGCCGCGAGTAAGAGGGCCTCGGAGCTGCCGCCGGTATAGATCGCGCTGGCGATCCGCACGTACGTCGTCGGGCTGGTGAGAAACCGCTTAATCCCGAAGCTGAACGCCGGCCGCGGCGGCGGCGGCGGCGAGTGCAGCATCGACCGCCGGTACCAGTGGTACTTGAACGCGCTGCGCACGGCGTCCTGGATTTCTCCGCGGTTGTTCACGAGCGTCTCGCCGCCCAGCTCCATGAACGTGAGCAGGCCATCGCCGAGCTCGCTGAGCTCGAGCGAAACGCCTTCGATGACGTTCGACCGCCGATCTATGGCCGACTGCTGTGACGACCCCGTCGTGGTGAACCGGAGGTCGAGCTGCTGGGCCAGGAGCTCCCACCAAGTGCGCCACTGCCAGTAGCGCATGACCATGCGCGGGTCGAGCGCGAAGCCCTGTGCGAGGCCGAACTGGTTGCCGGCGTCGGCGTCGCGCCCGCTGGGGTCACGGTGCGCGACCCAGCCGGGCACGTTGGGACGAAGGGTGTAGCCCGCGGCGTCGAGCCGCGTCGGTACCTTGAAGCCCGGATAGGTCATGTACACGGGCTGCGTGAAGGTCCTTGGCACCGTGATAGTGGGCTGGTTTGGGCTCGTGTCGCCCACCGTCGGCCGATAGTACCGACGGTCGACGCCGGCGAAGCCGGTGCCACCGATGGGCTCCTGCCACCACCACTTGCCGCTCGCGTCGTCGATGCCCCGACCCCCTTCGGCGTAGCCCTCACCCGTGCCCCACACCAGGGGGATCCCGTCGGGTATCAGGACCTGGCGGAAGTCGGCGAGCAGCGTGTCGAGCAGCTCCCAGCCCGCCGGCGCTTCGGGCAAGTGCGCCCAGCGCACCACGGTCGTCTGATTATCGCGCAGCAGATCCGGGTACAGCGACCCAATATCATCCGGTCCCCGGATGGTTTCGAACAGCTTGTGGCCCTGGCCGCGACCGGCGGCCTGGGCGAGCTGGCCGGCCCGGAGCGCGACCAGGTCCCAGCCGGCGAGGTTGGGGATCTCGCCGGCGGGAACGGTGCCAGAAGGCCCCGTGCCCCGGAGGGCGGCGATGCGCGCGAGGATGGCGCGGGTCGCATCGTCGATCTTCGCCGCGGCCCCACTGACGATAACGGTGCTGGTGCCGCCGGTGGTGCCGCCGGTGGGCGCCTGGGGCGCCAGGGTGAGGCGGAAGGCCGCCGGCCCGGCCGCGGGCACTTCGCAGCCGGCCGCGCCCAGGAGCAGCAGCGTGAGCAGGACGGGGCGCATCAGCCGGCGGCCTTGAGCGCGAGGCCGAGCAAGAACGCGAGGCCGAGGTTGCCGTCGCGCGGGCCCGGCGGAAGCGTTCCCGTCGAGATGATGACCGTCTCGGCGGGCTCTTCGGGCTCGGGCTCCTCGGGCTCGCCGGCGGGCGGGTCGACGACGGGCGTGACGGGGGTTCCCAGGTCTTCTTCGTCGATCGTGAACGCACCGCCTGCGAGGAAGCCGTCGACGAGATTGGTGAGCCATCCGAGCTGCACGACGCGCAGCAGGGCGCCGGTGGCACTGACCCACATGACGGCGAAGCGGTACCAGCCCTGGACCACACCGTCGCGGCTGAAGAGCTGCGGCTCGGTGGTCACGATGGAGACCAGCCACGTGCCCAGCGCGGGCTGGACGCCGTCGGCACCCCAAAAGATGCGGTTCTCCGTGGTGAGGATTTCGATCGGCGTGTCGCTGGTCAGCTGGTAGCCGGCGGGGAGCAGCGTGCTGAGGTTTGCGGGGATGGCCATGGTTCACTCCTTGCGGCGCTCGAGCGCGATGTAGATGGCGCCCAGCACCAGCGCGAACCCCAGCGGCGAGAGACCGGCGAGAAAGGCTTCGAGGCCGGTCGCGGCGGCGTTGCCGAGGACGGCGGCGGCGGCGCCGAGCGTCTGCGGCAGCTGGCCGAGCGACTCGCCGAAGGCGCGCAGGATCGTGTTGAGCTCGTCGGCGGTGACGCGCGCGGCGTGCGCGTCCATCGACTGCGAGACGGCCTGAAAAGCATTCCAGTGCGCGAGCGTGGTGCCCGAGTCCCCGACCTCCTCGAGGTTGTCCGGGAGGCCCACCGCGGCGGTATCGATCGCGGCCCAGAAGTCGGTCTGGATCTCGGCGGGTGCGTCGAACTCCTGCATCGCCGACTCCCAGTAGGCCACCAGCGACATGATGTCCTTGACGCGCAGGCGCGGGATGAGCCCGCCGAACGGATCCGTCTCGGGGAGGGGATAGGTCCCGTTGGCGGCGCTGTGCAGGCGTCGCTGCTCGATGTTGAAGTCGGTCCACAGGCCCATGTCAGTCCTTCGAGCCTTGGATCTTTGCTTGGGCGACGATTTGCATGGTGGTCCCCGCGATGGTGAGCTTCACGCTCCACGGCGCGCGGCCGCGCTGTTGGGCGATGCGGTGCACGAATTCTCGGAACGTGTCCTCGGCCCCGACGCGGGTCGCGACGGCGAAGGTCAGCTCGCCGCCCAGGCGGTCCCGGAACTCGATGACGTTAGGCAGGACTCCGGCGATGTAACGCACCTGGATCCACTCGAGGTCGACCCAGCCGATCTCGGCCCCGAAAAGGAGCGTCTCGGCGACGGTCGTCAAGGTGACGTCCGCGCGAGTGGGCCGTCGATCCACAGCGCCGCTCCGTTGTGCGGCTTAGCTCTTCGCCGCTTCTTTGGGGTTGAAGACGGCCTTGCCGGCGAGCCAGGCGCCGACGGCCGCGCCCCCGTACTTCGCCACCATCGGCGAAGTCGGGAACTGCGCCACCGCGAGCTCACTCGCGAAGACCGCGGCCGCACCGACGATGATGTAATCCAGAAACTTTCCCATCGTAGCCTCCTACTTGCCGTTGAGAGCGACGGGGAGGCGCCCGCGCAGTATCGCGTCGGCGTCTTTCCATGGCGCGGCGGTTCCGGCGATGTGCCCGCCCCGCGCGAGCGCGACGGCGGCGGCGCCCGGCGACTCGAACCCGAGGTCCTTGGCGGCGATCTCCGCGTCGCGGTCGGTCAGCACGCCCGTGATGAGGCGCGAGTTGGCCGGGACCGCGATCCCCGAATAACGCAGCTTGAGGGTGCGGAGGTTCGGCAGGTCGGCCAGCGACTGGCCGTAGCGCGGGAAGTAGGTCGGGAACGAGACGCCGCTCTCCAGCTGATCCGTCGCGAAGATGCCGCGGCTCTCGGCGCGGTAGACCTCCTGCAGGTACGTGTTCAGGGTGTCGCTGTAGCCGAGATCCATGGAGTCGACTTCCGTCATGCCCAGCCAGCTCGTGTAGCCGGGGCCGGGGTCGACCTGGGCGAGCGGCCAGGCGGCGAAGAGCTGCCCGCCGATCGCGTACGTGTCCTCGAGCAGGGTGAGCGCGTCCGACTTCCAGCGCATGCGGCTCTGGGCCTGGGGGCCGATCCGCTCGCGGATGTAGGCGTGCATGCGGTAGTTGCCGGAGTTGATGGTGCAGCCGGTGACCACGACGGCGGCGGCGGAGCGCAGCCGGAGCTCGCCCTTCTCGATCAGCTCGCGTACCGAGATGGCCCCGTCGGTGCGCCGGCGCATCTTGTACGGGTGCTCGCCGGGGATGGTCAGCCAGACCGTCGTGTTGGCGGTGACGCCGACACCGATCGCGGCCGGATCCTCGTACCCGGAGCCGAAGAGCATGAAGTTGACGGCGCGGAGCTCGGTGCCGCGCAGGTCGATGCGCTCGCCCATTCCGTCCTTGAGGAAGATCTGCTGGTAGACGCGGGCCTGGTCCTCGGAGAGGAACGACACGCCGACTGTCGTGATGCTGCCGGTGAACTCGAGCTTGAGGTGGTCGACGACCGGCGAGTGGAAGTCCTCGAGCGCGGTGTCGAGGAAGCTGAGGTCGACGGGAAACGGCGAGTTGGCGATCCAGGGGATCTGGCGCGAGGTGTACGGGCGTCCGTTGCGGTTCACAGCGTGCATGTTCAACTCCGGGCCCCGACGACGATGACGCGCGAGCAGCGTGTCGGCTCGGGGCGATCGCCTCGTGTGTGCGGGGCGGTGACAAGGTTTCCGTGGCCGTCGGTGTTCAGGGGAACGCGCCGGCCGCAGTTGACGCAGCGCACCGTCCGCGGCGGCGGCTCGGCCGGCGGCTCGGGCGGCGAGCCGCCGCCCGGCTCGGGCGGCGGCTCAACAAAGCCGAGGTCGATTTCGAGCATGTCTATGGCTAGCAGGCCACGGGCAAACCTCAAACGTTTTCAAAACGTGGCGGGATTACTCGTGTTTTTGGAGCACGTGCACGAGGTACTGATGGTCCGGCAGGTTTTGCAGCTGCTCCACGATCGGCTCGGGCACACCGGCCTCGTCGCGTAGCCGGTACCGCGATTTCTCGTCGATGATGCGAAACAGGACGAGCTGCGTAGCGAGCGAGAGCAGCGACACGTCGACGAGCCGCGGGCTCTGGACGGTGTAGATCAGCGCGACGTGCTTGTGGCGGCGCCCGATGAGCAACTCGAGCAGCTCATTGCGCAGTCGCCCGGGTCCGCTGTGCTCGAGCGCGGCGCACTCGTCGACCAGCACGACGACGGGAACCGCCGGTTTGCCGAGGGGCACGAGCTCGCCGCCTTTGGACACCTGGGCGACGGCCGAGGCGAACGCGAGAATCTCGGCGCCGTCGCGCACCGTCGGCGCGTGCAGCCCGCGCGCGTCCGTTTTCATTTCGGCGCGGCACATGTCCAGCGTCGCGTGCCGTCGCAGCGGAACACTTCTTCCGTCGGGCAGCGTCGCGGGTATTCTCCAGGTCGGATCGTGGGCGAGCAGGTACGCCGGCTCCTGGCCGAGCTCCATCGCGAGCGCGGCGGCGTAGGTCGACTTGCCGCACCCAGGAACACCCAGGACACCGATGGCGTGGTTCCACTTTCCGACGGGCGTCATGCGTCCTTCCCCAGTTGCCACCACCAGCAACGGAGTCTCCAGATCCAGTCCGATGTCCAGCCGCGCGCCCAGCGCCACCACCAGATGATCCCGCACAACGCGAGAGTCGTTCCAAACCAAGTGCGTGCGTGCCAGTGGCGACGTTGTTCGCAATACGGACAGAGGGCGCGCCACAGGAGCTTCATATTGCCGACGGGAGTCATGAAGGCGTCGTCGTCCAGGCTTCGCCGCGGGCGACGACGAGCATGGAGACGAGCTCGTCGAGTTCGGCCTGCTCGAACTGCACCTCCAGGTAGCTCGTCTCATCGTCGAGCACGGCGCGGCCAGCTCGACCGAACGACACGCAGAGCTCGGCGACGCTCAACGTCACCAGCTTCTCGCCGTTCGCGCACGTCACGATCGCGATCTTCCACCACGGCGCGTTGCCGGCGGCGTTCATATCCGGATTCCCTCGTCGGGTGGCGGCTCTGGAGGCTTCTGACTGGCGCCAGGTGGCGACGCCGGCCCGCGGCGGCTTCGCGCCCGCGGCCGGCGGATCCCCCCCCGCGCCGTGGCCTTGTTGGCCTTCCACGTTTGGTACTTGAACCACAGCGTGACCGCCAGCGGCCCGACGCACAGCGCGTTGTCCATCGCGATCTTCCACCACGGCGCGTTGCCGGCGGCGTTCATATCCGGATTCCCTCGTCGGGTGGCGGCTCTGGAGGCTTCTGACTGGCGCCAGGTGGCGACGCCGGCGGGGGGGGATCCGCCGGCCGCGGGCGCGAAGCCGCCGCGGGCGCCGTGGCCTTGTTGGCCTTCCACGTTTGGTACTTGAACCACAGCGTGACCGCCAGCGGCCCGACGCACAGCGCGTTGTCCATGTCCTCGCTGGACATCTTGTCGATGACGTTTTCGCGGAGAATCACGCGAACCGCGGCCGGATAGACCATGTCGTCGACGACAAAATCGGCGAGCGTGATGGGCGCGCCCGCTTCGCGCAGCTGCTGCTGCGCGTGCTTGAGCCACCCGCAGTAGAGTCCGGCGAGCTGCTCCGCGTTGCGCTGCCGCTCGCGCAGCTCGGCCGCTCGTTGCTCGGGTGGAGGCTCGCCGGCGGATCCGTGCGACGCGTCGCCGGGGCCGGGGACATCGATCGGCGGAGGACCTTTCGCGCCGTCCGGCGGTGGCGGTGGCACGGCGGTGCCGTCTGGCGGCGGCGGGGCACTGCCCGCACCGTCGGGAGGCGGCGGTAGCGGCGGCGGCGGGGGCGTCGCTATGAACGGCGCAGCGGGCCGCGCGCCCACCGGCCGCTTTCCCTCGGGGACGAAGGCGAGACAGCGACAGCCAGGGTTGCGGCACGAACCGTCGACGCGGTGACGGCTGTCCCCGTGGTCGCAAGTACCGCACGGGTGCGCGGGTCGCACTCCCTTGCGGCGCTTCACGACGAGGACCTGCGAAGCATCAGCTCGAGGAGCGCGGAGCGGAGTCCGACCAGGAGCCGCTCGGCGACGCCGGCGGGAAGCACGATGAGGTCGGCCGGCGGGCCGCTGAAGCGCAGCACCACGCCATCGTCAGAAACGCCGACGGCCAGCGTGTCGACTTCCCACTGGAGCCACTCGACGGACAGTTCACGCGGCAGCTTAGCGACGTCGGGCACGACGAACCTCCTGTCGTGTGGCGAGCTCGCGCAGCGCGCGGATCTCTCGACGCCCGTGAATCCAAGGCGCCAGGTCGCCGCTGGCGGTTCGGCACCGCTCGCCGGCGGCCACCCTACAAAACGGGCACGGCACTCGAAGTGCGTCGGGCATGACGCTAGGCGTTCTCATGCCCGGTTTCGGACTCGTCGTCGCAGCTCTCGGAGGTAGGTTTCCAGGGCGATACCCAGATCTTCGGCTCGGTAGCCGCTGTCGGTGGAGACGAGCTCGGCGAGGGCGTCGGCGGCGGTTTCGGCGAGCTGTTGGCAGCTCGGGCATCGGCGGCGGGAGCCGGAGCCTCGAGGGGCGAAAAGCCCGTGGCACAGGACGCACTCGTCGAGGTCCTGGCCGTGTTCGATGGGGGCGGAGGTGGCAGGTTCCATCGTTCTGGCTCCTTTGTCTGGTGCATCCAGCACGGCAACCCGGGGCGGCAAAAACACGTCGCCTCCCCGGAAGAACCACGGACCTTTGGTTTCACTACGATCACGGTGTGTGCCTCAGTTGACAAAACGGGGCCTGTTTTCCCCTGGTTATCCACAGGGGCGGGGGGTGCGCTGGGGCTTAGAGAAACCCAGCGAATGGCCAGCATCCGCCAGCGCCAGCGCGGCGTTTCGGCCACGCCGCGGCGGTAGCTGCGCCGGGTCCTGGGGAGAGGGCCCAGCATCCGGCCGCGCGGGAACTCTGCCCGCCAGCTCGGCGGCACCAGCGAGCGCTGCACCCGCTGTCCTCGCCACCAGCGCAGCGCGCGGTCGACGGTGGCGTGGCCCATGCGGAGGATCTGCGCCAGCCCGCGGTCGGTGGTGCGCCCGACGGCGATCCCCATCACGCAGAGCTCCTCACCGTCCGGCGTCCCCAACAGAAGAAGCGCGGCGAGCACGCGCAGCTCGGAGAGCGGGCGGCTCTCGCCGGCGCAGAGGTAGCGGTCGCGCAGTTGCGGCAGCTGCCAGGACTCGTCGCGATACGGTGCGCCCAGCTCGAGCCCCTGGCGCAGCGCCAGGGGGATGCGACGCCAGAAGACTTCGGGGCGGCGGCAGATCGACGACACGCGGCGCCGGTAGCGTCGCGACCGGCAGCCGTGGGAGACCAGCGCGAGCGAGGCGCGGGCGAGGTGCTGGCCGTAGTCCGCTGGCGCGATGCCGTTCATGCGCCTCCTGCAGCGGCGACGGATTCAAGCCGTCGCGCGGCGTCGGCGAAACGCGACGGGAGCCGTCGCACGTGCACGGCGCCGCCGGCGGCGGGCGCGACGTATAGCTCCCAGGCACGCGCGATGGCTCCGGATCCGGGGAACAAGTCGACCAACGTGTCGCCCGGGCCCGCGCCGAGCAGCCGGAACATCCACTCGCAAAACGCCGCGGGCTTCATGCCGACGAGCGCGTTCGGGTGACTGTGCTGCCGTCCGCCCCAGAGCAAGACGTCGCACAGGTCCGCCGCGACGCCTTCCCGTCGCGGGCGGCCGCCTACGACAAGTAGCGGTTCCCAGGCGCGATGAGCTCGGAACGCTCGCCAATTCCGCCGCGCCCCGCGCACCCAGGCGGCGATCCGCACGTCGGGTGGGCACAGCGGTAACACGTCGCGGAGGGCCTTCGACGACGTCGACAGCGCCCAGCCGTCGGGGAACTCTCTCACCAGCCGCGCGACGAGCTCGCCGTGGTCGACTTCGTCGGTGCCGTAGTACTTCCGCGCCAGCCCCGGGTACGGCGGATCGGCGTAGGCGAACCGCATCGGGCGATCCGTCACGACCAGGAGGGCGCGACCGACGCGAAAGCGGTGCGCGGCCTGTCGGCATTCCTTACTGCAGGTCTTGGCGTCACGTCGTCGACCAACGACGCGTCGCGAGCACCAGGTGCACTGTGCGGCGGTCATTCGACCATCCCCGCCATCTGGGCATCGCCGTAGGA
>Ga0247727_10018314_pt1 | contig 11026 bp, 8 predicted proteins | sample WisWelCaveWW1625_FD_202498 | JGI IMG/M metagenome (GOLD analysis project Ga0247727, IMG submission 202498) | Biofilm microbial communities from Wishing Well Cave, Virginia, United States - WW16-25 | ecosystem: Environmental > Aquatic > Deep subsurface > Groundwater > Cave microbial mat | place...
CCTGGCTCAGCGAAGTGCTGTTCGAGACCTGCATCGAAGCATTGCGCAATGCGCCGCCGGCGCCGCTTTTTCACTTCTAGCCGATCAGGGTCTGCCGCCCACCCCCTGTCTGAGGCCATTGCGACAGGTCATGTGGTGATATACACTGGTAGAACAGTAATCCTCTCTGCCCAACTCCGCCAAGGAAAGATCTCGCATGAATACCAGGCATTGCATCCGCACCCTGCTGCTAGCCGTCAGTTTTGCGGCCGCGCCGATCGCGGGCGCCGCCGATCTGGGCTCCATTTACGAACAGGCACTGAAAAACGATCCCCTGATCCGCGAAGCCGAGGCCAATCGCCGCGCGGCGCGGGAATCGAAGCCGCAGGCGCTGTCGGCGCTGCTGCCGCAGATCAATGCCAGTGGCCGTTACGACGAGGATGACTCCGAGTTCGACGGCTCATTCGTGTCGCCGGCCGGAGTGACGCCCCAGGTTCGCGATTCGGATGGCGACACCAAGGCGTGGCAGCTCTCGCTTCGCCAGAGCGTGTTCAGCTGGCAGAACTGGGCGACTTTGCGGCGCGCGAGCGCCGAGGTCGCGCAGGCCGAATCCGACTACCAGGCCGCGCAGCAGGACCTGATCCTTCGGACCTCGGAGGCCTACTTCAACGTGCTCGCGGCCCAGGCCACGCTCGAGGCGGCGCAGGCCGCACACGACGCGATTGCGCGCCAGCTCGAGCAGTCCGAGAAGCGCTTCGAAGTCGGCCTGATCGCGGTCACCGACGTGCAGGAGGCGAAAGCTGCCTACGATTCCGCGACCGCCGCGCTGATTCAGGCCAAGCGCACGCTGGCGACGACCGGCGAGCGGCTGCGCGAACTGACCGGCGAGGCCTACGACGAGCTCGAGAAGCCAGACGACAACATGCCGCTCGCCGGCCCGAACCCGACGAACGAGGAGGACTGGGTCAAGCTGGCGATGGACCAGAACGCGCAGCTGGTCTCGAGCCGGCTCGCGGCCGACATCACGCGGCAAAACGTCAGCGTCGAGCGCGGCGGCCACCTGCCGAGTCTCGACCTGGTCGTCACGCACAGTGACTCCGAGGAGACCGCGACGATCACCGGAACTCAGGCCGGCGACGTCAACAACCAGTTCCAGGGCACAATCTACTCGCTGCAGGTCACGGCGCCGATCTTCTCCGGCGGCGCCACCAACTCGCGCGTACGCCAGGCGCAGTATCGCCACACCGCGGCACGCGAGCGGCTCGAGCGCACGGCGCGCGAGACCGAACGCGAGACGCGCGACGCCTTCCTCGGCGTCAACTCCGAGGTCGCGCGCGTGCAGTCGCTGCGCCAGGCGGTCGAGTCCGCCAAGACCGCGCTGCAGGCGACCGAAGCGGGATACGAGGTCGGCACGCGCACGTCGGTGGACGTGCTGGACGCGCGCCGGCGGCTGTTCGAGGCGCAGACCAATTATGCGCGCAGCCGTTACGACTACCTGCTGAACGTGCTGCGGCTGCGGCTCGCGGCCGGCACGCTCGACGACCAGGGCATCGCCGACATCAACGCCCTGCTGACCGAGAACGTGAAGGTCAAGTAGCGTCGGTCACCGCGCCGTCCGGGCCTTGCGCGGCGGCGCGCCGCAGCCGGTCGGCGATCGCGGCCCAGGATTCGTCGCCCGGCACTGTCTCGACGAGGATGCGCGCGGCACCCGCGCGGTCCAAATCGCGCAGCGTGGCGTACAGCGCGCGGCCATATTCCGCCGGCTGCTCGCCCAGCTGGCGCCATACCAGCCGATCTGATGTAACCGGCGCGGCGCTCCGCGCCAGCACGGCGAGCCGCAGACCGCCGGCCAGCGCGCGCTCGACTTCCGCCAGCAATTTTCCGGGTTCGATGACCGCGAGCGCAGTGCGCGGCGCGTAGTGCGAGCGTTCGCGTCCCGGCGCGCGCGGCGAGGCCGCGTCAGCCTCGGCGACCTGCCCCGCGACGTCAGCGAGCTGGGACCGCGAGACTGCGCCCGGCCGCAGCAGCGTCACGCGATTGCCGAGGCAGGCAACGATGGTCGATTCGAGGCCGACATCGCAGTCACCGCCGTCCAGCACCAGCGCCACGCGGTCGCCGAGTTCTTCGCGCACGTCGGCGGCACGGGTCGGGCTGATGCGGCCGTAGCGGTTTGCCGAGGGCGCCGCGATGCCGCCGCCGAATGCCGCGAGCAGCGCGCGCGCGACGGGATGTGCGGGCGCGCGCAATGCGATCGTCGACTGCCCGCCGGTGACGCCCGCCGGCACGTCGCCCGCCTTTGGCAGCACGATTGTCAGGGGACCCGGCCAGAATGTGTCGGCCAGGCGTCTTGCGACATCGGGAAGTTCGGCGATCCATTCCCGCGCGGCTGCGAGACCGCTGACATGAACGATCAGCGGATGACCGGCCGGGCGGCCCTTGGCCGCGAAGATCCTGGCGACCGCGGAAGGATTCCGCGCATCCGCACCAAGCCCGTAGACGGTTTCCGTCGGAAACGCCACGAGCTCGCCGGCGTTCAGCAGCGCAACGGCCTCCAGGATCCGGGCGGGGTCGGGCAACATGGACGGATGATAAACGGCGCCCGCGGGCGCCACCCTCAGTCGAGCGGAATGCGCCGCCAGCCGGCCGCATCGCGGCGCAGCTCATAAGCGGGCCAGTAATGCCGGTCCAGGCGCAGCGTCACGACTTCAACGCTGTCATTCCAGCTGACCGTTTTCAGGCGCAGCGACGAATGATCCGATCGCCCCGAGACCACGCGTATGAATGCGTCGAGATCGGGCACCGGGATGCCATCGACTTCCGTGATGCGCCGGCCGGCCCACAGCTGGTAGCGCGACGCGGGCGAGCCGTACATGAAGAACGCGATGAATATTCCGTCCGGCCGGATGCCGCGTTGCGCCGCAATTGCTCGATGCGGCTCCTGCAATGTCGCACCGGCCCAGACCAGCACGCGCTCGACGTCGCGCCCCGACAGCAGCGCGGTTTCGAGCGGCACCACGCGTTCGGCGCCCGAGCGCCACAGCGTCAGCTCGACGCGCCCGGCATGCACGGCCTTGCTGACGTCGCTGAAGCTGTTGACGACTCTGCCATCGACCGCGAGCAACAGATCCCCCGGCACCAGGCTGAGCGCGGCGGGTGATCCCGCCACCAGCCGCTCGATCGTCAGCACCTGGCGGCGCTGCGGATTGTGCGCCGTCAGCCGTTCGATCCATTCCTCGCTGAGCCCGAGCCGGCGCGCCTCCGCCAGCGACAACAGGCTGAATTCCGCTTCCGCCGAATAGAGCGGCCGGCCATCGCGCGCGTGCTCGAGCATGTCCTGGACCAGGCGCGCCGGGATGCCCATATTGCGCTGTTCGAGCTCCCGACCGCTCTCGAAGGCGAAGCTCGACCACAGCGCCACCACATTGCCGCGGCGGTCGACCATCAGGCCGTCGAAATCCGCGGGCCCGTTGACCAGATTGATGACTTCCAGATTGGCGTCGCGGAATTGCAGCGTGCGCGACAGCGGGAATGCGACCGGGCCGGTCGACGCGACGGTCGCCTGCTGCGAGACCACGCGGTTGTCGGCGCTCAGCCCCACGACGGTGACAGTCTCGCCGGTGACCGGAAAGCGCTCGCTGAAGCGCGCCGGGCGCACCGGGGTGTCGCCGAGCTGCCCCGGGTCGTAACGCACGATCGCGAGATTGTGCAGCGGGTGCACGTATTCGACCCAGCCATCCACTTCGATGGTGCCGGCGAAGGTCAGGCGCACGTCGCCGATGGCGACCGGCACGGTGTTGCGATCCACCGCCACGAGTCCCCGCACCGCGTCGATGACGGTGCCGGTGCCGTGGTAATTGCGCTCGGTCACGCCGGATACCGAGTACGGCATGCTGAACTCGACCAGCACCAGCGACGGCACGATCGCGTCGACCAGCCGATCGCCGGTGCGCGCAAACTGCGTCGTGCCGGGCTGCGGCGGCAGTGCGTCCGGGCCGGCGGGCACGGACTCGCAGGGCCACAGACCGATGGAGTCGTCGCGCACGCAATGGCGCGCCGGGAACCAGTCGCGGTCGATGCGCAGCGACTTGAGCTGCTGCGAGCGGGTCTCATCCATCGTGAAGTGACGCACCGTCACGCGCTGCCCGTCGCCGAGCGTTCGGAACACCGCCAGCGCGTCCGCCAGGGCGTTCATCGGCCGCCCGTCCAGTTCGGTCAGCACTGCACCGCGCGGGATGCCGGCGGAACCGAACATGTATCCAGGATTCGCTAAGTAAACACCGGCGACCGGCACATTCATGTGACGCGCCATCTGCCAGGAAAGCGTATGCAGGATGCCGTCGCCGATCTCCAGGTACTCGGCGGGCGTGATCTCGCGCAGGTCCTGCACCGGCAGCCGGAATTTCCGCGCCTCGCCGCCGCGCACGATCGCGAGTTCAAGCTCGCGGCGCACATTGTCGTCGAGCAGTGCATCCAGCACATCGAAGTCGGCGACCGGCCGCCCGTCGATGGTCACCAGGATGTCGCCCACGTCGAGCTGGCCAAAGGCCGCGGCTCCCGGCTGCACCTGGGTGACGACCAGCATCCCGGTGCGCGCCGGCGCGATCCTGCGCGCCTCGGCTTCGACGGCGGACGGCAGGCCGAGGCGGCGCAGCTCGTCGTAGGGTGTGTAGCGGAATATGGTTTGCAGCGAGCCGCGGCTTACTTCCATGCCGGCCTGCAGCAGCGCGAGCGCGCGCACGATGCGCGGCAGCGGCAGGTAGAAGCTCGACGCCGCCCCGGTCGAGCCGCCCGCATTCAGCGCCAGCACGCGGCCCTCGATATCGATGACCGGCGAACCCGATGAGCCGCCCGAGGTGCCGGAGGCGGCCTGGTAATAGAACGTGTTGAAATCGTTGTACTTGCCGGCACCGTAGTCCGGCGCCTCACGATCGAGCCGCGCGAGCGTGCCGGCGAGTATCGACAGCTGCTCGCCGGCGTCATTGCCGACCACGCGGATCTCGACACCCACCTGCGCGCCGGCCGGGTAAAGCGGAAGCTCCGCCGGCTCGATGAATTTGAGCTTCGACGGATCGTAGCGATAGATGCCGAAATCATGGACCGGATCGCGATACACCGGCTTCAGCTCCACTTCCTCGCGGTTGATGAATGTCGCGAGAGCCATTACCGGCCCCGGCGTCACGACATGGCGATTGGTCAGGATCAGGCCGCGCTTCGCATCGACGACGAAACCAGTAGCCTGCGACGACGTGTTCCAGTCGGTATCGAAGGCGCGTGCCGCGTCAACCTGGATCGCGACGACGGCGCTTGAAATGCGTTCCAGCGTCCTGGTCCACCCGGGCGCGGCCTGCTGCGAGGCCGCCGGCGCCAATGGCAGCAGGCTGAGCGCGGCCAGCAGCAGCCAGCGCATGCAGTGATCAGTCGAGCCGGTAATGGAATTCCGCATGAAACCGCTCTTTGAATTCGCCCGGGGTGAGTTTGTGGCACTGGGTGCCGGCACACGAGATCTTGATGGAGCCCAGCAATGACGCGATGCGGCCGCTGGTCTCCCAGTCGATCCCGTGCATCAGGCCATACAGCAACCCGGCCCGGTAGGCGTCGCCGCAGCCGGTCGGATCGGCCACCTGCAGGGCGCGCACCGGCGGCACTTCGATCGTGGAGCTGCCGGTATGGATCAGCGAGCCTTCGGGGCCGCGTGTGACCACATAGGCCTTGACCCGCGCCGCCAGCTCCCGGGTCGAGAGCCCGGTGCGTTCCTGCAGCAGCTGCCCCTCGTAATCGTTGACGGTCACCCAGGCGGCCTGATCGATGAAAGCCTCGAGCTCCTGGCCGCCGAACAGCGGCAGGGCCTGGCCAGGGTCGAATATGAACGGTATACCGGCGCGCGCGAATTGCGCGGCATGGACGACCATGCCTTCGCGCCCGTCCGGCGCGAGAATGCCGATCGTGATGCCGGCGTCGCCCGGCACCGCAAGCTGGTGGGAATGATTCATTGCACCGGGATGAAATGCCGTGATCTGGTTCGCGTCCAAGTCGGTCGTGATATAGGCCTGCGCCGTATATTCATCGTTGATCACGCGCACATATCGCGAGGACATGCCATTGAAGTCTAGCCAGTCCTGGTATGGCTGGAAGTCGTGGCCGACTGCGCCCATCGCATGCCCTTCACCATCGAGCAATCTGAGGTTGTAGGCGATGTTGCCGGCGCAGCCGCCGAAATTGCGCCTGAGTGTCGGCACCATGAACGAGACATTCAGCATGTGGATGCTGTTCGCGAGGATCTGGTCGCGAAACCGGCCGGGATAGACCATGACCGTGTCGTAGGCCAGCGAACCGCAGATCAATGCCGCCATTGCATCCTCACGCAGCGATCAGAGCCGGTCAAGCAGGATGAGCGCCCAGGCCAGCGCCAGGATCGCGAAGGCGACGAATACGGCGGCCGATCCGAGCTCCTTGGCGATGCCGGACAGCGGATGCCGTTCAGCGCCGATCCGGTCCACCACCGCCTCGATGCCGCTGTTCAGGAGTTCCATGCCGAGCACCAGCAGCATCGGGGCGACCAGCAGCACGCGCTCGATACCCGTCTCGCCCAGCCAGAGTCCCAGCGGCACGACGACCAGCGCCAGCAGGCATTCCTGGCGAAATGCCTCTTCCCCGTGCCAGGCCGCCGCAAAGCCGCGCCAGGTACTGCCGAAGGCGCCGAGCAGCCGCGCCGCGCCTTTCTTCTTTTCCGGCCGCGTGTTCAAGCGCCCGCCGGCTTCCAGGCCACGTCGAGCTGCTTTGCCGCGCGCACATCGTCCAGGCGCCGCACCGGCAAGGTATGCGGCGCCGACTTGACCAGCGCCGCATCCGTTTCGGCCTCGCGCCGGATTGCCGTCAGCGCATCCACAAAACCGTCGAGTTCCTCGCGCGTCTCGGTCTCGGTCGGCTCGATCAGCAGGCATTCCGGCACCAGCAGCGGGAAATAGGTGGTCGGCGCATGGAAGCCGTAATCCAGCAGCCGCTTGGCGAAGTCCATCGTCGTGACGCCGAGTTCGCGCGCCTGGCGGCGCAAGGTGATGATGAACTCATGGCTGGCGCGGCGGCCGGGATAGGCCGCGTCGAAACCCGCCTGGCGCAGGCGCGCCAGCAGGTAATTCGCGTTCAGCGTCGAAAACTCGCCGACCCGGCGCATGCCCTCGGCTCCCAGAATGCGCATGTAGACCCAGGCACGCAGCAGCACTCCGGCATTCCCCATGAACCCCGACAACCGGCCGATCGACTGCGGCAACTCGCGCTCGTCGAGCCAGCGATAGCGTTCGCCGTCGCGCCCGATGATGGGCACCGGCAGAAATTCCAGCAGTCGCTTGCCGACGCCGACCGCGCCCGAACCCGGGCCGCCGCCGCCGTGCGGCGTCGAGAAGGTCTTGTGCAGATTCATGTGGATCACGTCAAAACCCATGTCGCCGGGGCGGACCTTGCCGAGGATCGCGTTGAGATTGGCGCCGTCGTAATACAGCAGGCCGCCGGCCGCGTGCACCTTGCGCGCGATCTCGACGATGCGCCTTTCGAAGACGCCGAGCGTGCTCGGGTTCGTCAGCATGATGCCGGCCGTCGCCGGCGACAGCACGGCGTCGAGCGCAGCGAGATCCACGTCGCCTTCGGGCAACGAAGCGATTTCGCGGATCTTCATGCCGCACATGGTCGCGGTCGCGGGATTGGTGCCGTGCGCGGCATCCGGCACGATGATTTCGTTCCGGGCCAGGTCGCCGCGCGCGCGATGATAGGCGCGGATCATCGCGACACCGGCGAACTCGCCCTGCGCGCCGGCCATCGGCGTCAATGACACGCCGGCCATGCCGGTAACGGCCTTCAGCATCTCCTGCAATTCGAACATGCAGGTCATGAATCCCTGGCCCGTGCTCGCTGGCGCAAGCGGGTGACGGCCCAGGAATTCCGGCAGCATCGCCAGCGAATTGCAGGCCCTGGGGTTGTACTTCATCGTGCAGGAGCCGAGCGGGTAGAACTGCGTGTCGATGCTGAAATTCTTCTGCGACAGCCGCGTGTAGTGGCGCACCGCCTGCAGTTCGGAAACTTCCGGCAGCGCGGCGCGCGCGCGGCGCCGGAACTGCGCCGGGAGACCGGCCTCCGCCGGCGGTGGATGCTGCGCGGTCGCAGCGCGTCCGCTGCGCGATAACTCGAAGATCAGGGGCTCGGGCTGCTTCATCATGCTGATGCTCACGCCGCCGCCGCGCGACCGAGCAGGCGGGCAAGTGTCCCCGCATAGGCCGCAATATCGGCGCTGGTGCGGGTCTCGGTCGCGCAGACCAGCAGCGCAGGCCCGAGCTCGGGATAGTCGCGCGCAAGGTCGTGGCCGCCGATGATGCCTTCCGCGGCGAGCGCCTCGAGTACCGGTGCGACTGGCCGCTCGAGCAGCAGCACGGCTTCATGAAAGCGCGGGCCCGCAAATGCCGCGCGCACCCCGGGCACGGCACAGAGTGCCGTGACCAGTTCGCGCGTGCGCGCAACACAGGCGCTGGCGACCCGCTCCAGGCCAACCGGTCCGAGCAGCGCCAGGTGGATCGTCGCGGCGGTCATCAGCAGGCCCTGATTCGTGCAGATATTGGATGTCGCCTTGCCGCGGCGGATGTGCTGCTCGCGCGCCTGCAATGTCAGCGTGAAGCCGGGCTTGCCCTCCAGATCGACGGTCCGGCCGACGATGCGGCCCGGCATCTGCCGCACATGCTCGCTGCGCGTCGCCATGAAGCCGACGTAGGGTCCACCCGAAGACAGCGGCACGCCGAAGGGCTGCGCCTCACCGCAGGCGATGTCGGCGCCGACATCTCCCCATTCCCCGGGGGGCACCAGCAGCGCCAGCGCCACTGGATTGACCGCGGCGATGATCAATGCGCCATTCGCGCGCGCCCAGCGCGAGAGCGCATCCACGTCCTCGAGCTGGCCGAAGAAATTCGGCTGCTGGATCACCAGTGCCGTGATGTCCTCGCCCGTGTAGCGTGCAAGCGCCTCCGGGACCGTCGTTCCATGTTCGGTGCAATAGGGCAATTCCTCCAGCACCAGGCCCTGGCCCTCGGTGATGACGCCCGCCACCCGCCGCCAGGTCGGATTGACGGTGCAAGGCACCAGGATGCGCGTGGATTTCGAACGGCGGTTCGCCCGCACTGCCATCAGGCAGGCTTCGGCGAGCGCCGATGCGCCGTCGTACAGCGAGGCGTTTGAGATCTCCATGGCGGTCAGGCCGGCGATCATCGACTGGAATTCGTACATTATCTGCAGCGTGCCCTGGCTCGCCTCGGCCTGATATGGCGTATAGGAACTGTAGATCTCGCCGCGGGTCGTTAGCGCCCATACCGGCGCCGGGATGTGATGCTCGTAGGCGCCCGCACCGATGAAGTTGAGCGGTCTGCCGTCGCTGGCGCCGCGTGCGGTCGCCATGCGCGCCACTTCCATCTCGGACATTCCCGCCGGCACGCCCGGCAGCGAGTCCACGCGCAGCTCCTTCGGAATCTCGTCGAACAACTGGTCGATGCCTTCGACGCCGATGTGGTCGAGCATCGCACGCACGTCCTCGCGAGTATGCGGGATATAAGGCATCGTCAGCCCGCCGCGGCCACTTCTGCGGCATAGGCCGTCGCGTCGAGCAGATTCGCACCGCCCGCATCGCCCGTCGGCCGCAGCCGCATTATCCAGCCCTGCCCATAGGGATCCTGGTTGACCAGTTCCGGCTGCGTCTTCAGCAGATCGTTGCCCGCCAGCACTTCGCCGCCCACCGGACTATAGACATCCGATGCGGCTTTCACGGATTCGACCACGGCACAGGCATCCCCGGCCGAGAGTATCCGGCCGGCTTCCGGCACCTCGACAAAAACCAGGTCGCCGAGCGCCGACTGCGCATGATCGGAGATCCCGATCTCGACGCCGCCGTCCGGCAGCGAACGCAGCCATTCGTGGCTCTTGGTGTAGCGCAGGTCACCCGGTATCTGGCTCATGCCTTTCTCCATCTCACAATTCGACCATGACTTTGCCGTTCTTTGCGAATGGCGGCTTGACGACCCGCGCCGGCAACAGCCGCCCGCGGATGTCGACATTGACACTGCCGCCGGTCGCAGCCGGCACCCGTGCAAGCCCGATCGAGCGCTCGAGTGTCGGCGAGAATGTGCCGCTCGTGACTTCACCCTCGCCTGCGCCGTTGGCGACGACGCGCTGGTGCGAACGGAGCACGCCCCGTTCCAGCAGCAGGAGCCCGACCAGCTTGCGGGCGGGACCTGCGGAGCGCTCCGCTTCCAGCGCCTCCCTGCCGATGAAATCGCGCCTGCCATCGAGTGCCACGGTCCACGCCAGGCCGGACTCGAGCGGCGAGACGGTTTCGTCCATGTCATTGCCGTAGAGATTCATGCCCGCCTCCAGCCGGAGCGTGTCGCGCGCGCCGAGTCCGCAGGGCACTGCGCCTGCCGCCAGCAGCAACTGCCAGAACGCCGGCGCTTGCTCCGCCGGCAGCATGATCTCGTAGCCGTCCTCACCGGTGTAGCCGGTGCGTGCGATGAACCACTCATCGCAAGGTGTCCCGAAGAAAACGCCGAGCGCGGCCGCCTGCGTGCGGCAGGCTGCCGGCAGCAAGGCCCCGGCCCTGGCACGGGCATTCGGTCCCTGCACGGCGATCATGGCCAGGTCGCGCCGCGGCACGACCGCCACGCCGATCTCCCTGGCGCGCTCGCGGATCCATGCCAAATCCCTTTCGGCGGTTCCCGCGTTGACGACCAGGCGGAACCAGCGTTCGTCCAGAAAGTAGACGATCAGGTCATCGATCACGCCGCCATCCGGGCGCAGCATGCAGCTGTACAAAGCCTTGCCGGGCGCGGTCAGGCGGCCGACGTCGTTGGCGAGCAGGCGCATCAGCAGCGCGCGCGCGCCGGCGCCGCGCAGGTCGATTGTGCACATGTGGGAAACGTCGAACATGCCGGCATCCCGGCGCACTGCGTGGTGCTCCTCGATCTGCGAGCCATAGGCCACCGGCATGTCCCAGCCGCCGAAGTCCACGATGCGCGCGCCGGCG
>Ga0247727_10018315_pt1 | contig 11025 bp, 10 predicted proteins | sample WisWelCaveWW1625_FD_202498 | JGI IMG/M metagenome (GOLD analysis project Ga0247727, IMG submission 202498) | Biofilm microbial communities from Wishing Well Cave, Virginia, United States - WW16-25 | ecosystem: Environmental > Aquatic > Deep subsurface > Groundwater > Cave microbial mat | place...
GGAAAAATGCGTCGCCGCTTCTAATTGTAATGGCGGCAGAATTTGCCCGCGCCAACCGGGGCCAAAGCTGATCACGACCGCTTCGCCATTGCCAATTTTATTCTTTCCATAAATTCGCAGAATCGCCGAAGCCAACAGCGCCGAATCGCGATTCATCTGCCGCGCCCATTCGGCGGAAAAATCAAGCTCGTTGCCATAACCATTATTAAACGCAAAAGGAATCGTGCGTCTGAAACGATTTTCCAACCCAAGCAACATTTGCCATTTTCCCGAAGTTAAAATTCCGGCGAGGCGGAAATTAATTTTCCCGCCGGCCAGCGTATCTTTTTGGCCGCCGAATTTGTCTTTGCCATACCACGTGTAGCCGGCATCGCCGAAGATACGAAGGCCTTCGCCGAACGGCCGATCAAATCCAAGCGAGACGCTGATTTCCGGGCCGGGGAAATATTTGGGTGAACCGGCTGCCGGCACGAAACTGCCTTTGTACGCGCCGCCGAGTGAGCCGCCGAAAATCCATTCGCCCCGTTCGGCAGCAGCGGCAATACTCGCGCTCACCTCCAGACCGCCGCCAAAATAGCTCGTGGTCATGGCGAGAGGATGCACGGCGATGGCCTGCGCCACCGGAATCTCGGTGCCGAGAAGCGCCGTGCGACCGGAGGGGACGTTCACGCCGAAATTGAGCAGCGCGCGTTCTTCGCCGAGTATCCAGGCCGTGGAAATTTTCGTGTCGGTAAAAGCGGTTAGCCGGCTGGAGGAATTGGCGCGATTAAATCGGGCATAGGTTGGCGCATTCAATACGCTGACGCTGAAACGCTCGCTGACGGGATAATGCAACACCAGCGGCACCACGATTTCGTCGATCGTTTGGCCGCTGTTCGCGGTCCAGCGTTGAAGAATAACGCCGGTTTCAAAAGACGGGCGTTTGATAAAATTCGTGATTTGATTTTGGCCGTAAAGCGTCGTGGCCGCGACGAGCACGAGCAAACTGAGGTATCGCATAACGGTGGATCAGGGCACTTTAATGTCGATAATGATCTCGCCTTTGAGGCCGAATGCGCTCCGGCCTTCCAGCAACGGCTGGCGCAAGCTCGGACTCGCCGGGAGATTGCGAGATAACGGGTTGTTGAAAAATGCCGGAGACAGGAGATTCTTATTGGCAAAACCAAACGCCGGGTTGCTGTTGAGAGCCGATCTGATCAGAGCCACTTTGCGCTTTTGCCCCAGAGTCAAAGACGAAATTCTGGCAAGATTTCGACCGGCCATGCGCAATGGCCGCATATTTTTTTGCGTTAAAACAACGCGCTCCAACTGAGTTTTGGCGTTATTAAAGTTGGGGTCGATATCAACCGCCTGTTGAAATTCCCTCTGCGCTCCTTCAAAATCGCGGCGGTCGCGCGCCTCGAGCCCGCGCGAATAAGCCAGAAACGCCAGCAGGTTTTCGGTGGGAATCGTTAGAACCGCCTTTTCTTCGGCTTCGGTCAATTTGATGCCGAGTTCATCGATGACTTTGAAGACGAGATTTTTTTCGAGACGAAAGAAGCGCGCCACCTCGCCGGAAGTTTCGTCGATTGGCTGCGAAGCTTTTGCGGCGGCGTCGGAAAGATTGGCATCGAGTCGCAATCGCCCGCCGGCGAGATCGAGAAAGCTGCCCTGCAAAACCTTTTTCACGCCGAGCAATTGGCCGACGCGCGGCGCGGTTGGCTCATCCACCAGTCCGGTTTGGCCGAGTCCCATTTCTTCCATCAACGCCTGCATTCGGCTGCGCTCGATGACGGTGAGTGATTTCACCTGGCTGAGATCGGTGATCACCATGTCGGCCAAACCTTTGGCGAGCGGATCGAAACCGGTGTTGCCGCCGAGATTGCGAAAATTCAGCACGGCGATGGATTTCTCCGGCAGGCGGCGCGGATCGATAGCGCTTTCATTCGTGAGAGCCTGACGGGCATCGAGCCGCAGTTTGGCTTGAATAGCAAGGTCGAGCCGCGCTTCGAGCTGGCCGCGATAGTCGGGATTGGCTTCGGCATAACCGCGATAAAGCTTGATCGCCTCATCAAGCCGTCCGGTTTTTTCGTAGGCCATGCCGAGGTAAAGCCGCGCCAGTCCGTCTTGCGGGAGACGCTCCATCGCCTTTTCCAAAATGAGCGCGGCGCTTTTATAATTTGCGGTTTCAAAAAGCGCAATGCCGAGATCGCGCACCGCCACGCCGTTCATTGGATTTTCTTTCACGGCCAATCTCAGCTCGGCGAGCGCTTTTTCATAATCTTCTTTTTCCAGGGCGTCGCGGCCGCGGCCGTAATGAGATGGCGCTGCGCATGCAATGAAGAAAGCAGCGACCAGCAACCAGCAACTAACAACTGTTTTCATCATTGGGTTTTCTCCAAAACATTCAGACGTTGTTTAGCCTGCGTGAAATTGGCATCCGCTGCAATGGCTTCGCGATATTTTTTCCTGGCGTTGCTCATGTCGCCGCGATCTTCATACGTCACCGCTTGCGAATACAACATGACGGCCGAGAATTTCACATTTTTTAAATTGTCCAGCTTCGCCATTTCAGTCGCGGAAAGCCGCAGCGCCAGTTCTTTCACCAGTTTTTTATTGAGCGATTTGACCATTTCAAAAATCTGGCCTTCCTTGCCGGTTTCTTCGCCGGCTTTCAGCGTGCGGCCGGTTTCAACTTCGACGACGCGCGCATCGATGCGGATTTTGCCGTTCGGCAAATAGACGAAGCCGCCAAGCAGCAGATGTTGCGCGCCAACCAGCTTGCCGACTTGCTGCGCTTTTTTCTCGTCGATGAATCCGGCTTGCGCCAGCGCCATTTCTTCGACGACGCGATTCAGATCGGCGCGCTCGACCAGGCGCAGGGCTTGCAACTGGCTCAACTCGCTGCTGAACATTTGCGCCAAACCCTGGCGCAGCGGCTCCAAACGCTGGCGATCGGCGAGACTGTTGTTGTCGAAATCCAAAACGCCGAGGGTAGGCTGGGAAAAGGCGGAAAACTGAAAAAAAGATAAAAAGAAAAACAACAACAATGGGCGGGGATGAAAGTTCATAGTGCCTTCCTGATGCAAATTATCATAAAAACTCCCTTTTCTATATTTATACGTTCATTGTAATTCATTGCCGATAAGTGGCGATCAAATATTGTCGTTTACTTCAAGCAGATTGGCAATCTCATACGCCGCAATGCCGAACGCCACCGCGACATTGAGAGAAATTTTCGACCCGCGCATCGGCAGCGAAACGGCGGCATCGCAGCACGACAAAATTTCCGGCGCGATGCCGTTGTACTCATGCCCAATTACGAGCGCCAATGGAAACTGATAAACGGCGCGGCGATAGTCAACGCTTGCCGGCGTATTTTCGAGCGCGAGAATAAAATAACTTTCTTTTTTTAATTTTTCAAGCGCTTCGTGAGTTTGTTTGAAATATTCCCACGCCACCGTTTCTTCGGCGCCGAGCGCGGCTTTGCGAATTTCATTTCGCGGCGGCGCGCCGGTCATGCCGCAGAGATAAAGCTTGCCAACGCCGGCCGCATCCGCCGTGCGAAAGATCGAACCGACATTGTGCAGGCTGCGAATGTTGTCGAGCACGGCGACAAATGGGAATTGAGTCAAAGCAAAAATGCCTTTATTTTGGCAATAGAACGACGACTGCATTATCCGGAATTTTGGCTGCAAATTGAGGATGCTCGAATAGGTAACGATCAAACTCAAAAGACAGATCAAAATTTTTATTGACGGCGTCTTCGCGTGTCATCTTTAATCTCCTGTTCAAAGATTTTACGGTAATTTTGCCAATTCTGTTTAATGAATAAACTGAACCGTACGAACGGAGCTTTTGTTGACGTTCACATTTACTCCTGAATTTTATCGTCTGGGATGCGACGATAGTCCAGGCTCGCCGGCGTATTTTCGAGCGCGAGAATAAAATAACTTTCTTTTTTTAATTTTTCAAGCGCTTCGTGAGTTTGTTTGAAATATTCCCACGCCTGCTTTAAACGATTTCCTGCCACGGGCCTTTCGGCAACCAAATCTGCTTAAACTTTTGTCCATGAATAAGAGCCAATGTTGGCGGCATGAGAAATTCGCGCAGAATTTTGATGACTGCTATGAAATCAGCTTTGACCGGATTCAGACGATTCTTATTCAAAAATCCCTGCCAGATCTTTTGTTTGACTTGGTCTTTGGCAAAATCAGCGGTTAGAGCCACAGGCATTTCACCTGGCAGGACGGTTTTACGCCGTTTAAAGGTTGCGGCGATAGCTTTTAGCAACGTTGCGCCATCGAAATGAAAAGTTTGAGCCAATATGGAAATATCATAAAAGTCCTTCATACGACTGTTGGCGATTCCAAGCATCACGATGGCCTGAAACTTCTCTGCGATGACGGTCTCTCGCGAATACGCCTTTAAATGTATTGCTGAAAAATCCAGAAGCGATGGAAACTCTACCACCTGGGGACGCGGTATCACAACATCGCCAAAACCGACGTCCACTTGCAGCGTGTTTCTGGCCGTAGCAATACGATAACCGATTCGAATCCGCCAGCCGCCATATTCTGCCCGTTCGCGAATCGCCTCTCCCTTGACCGTATTCGCCAAAAACTCAATGCCATCATCCTCTTCAACGGGCTGATCACAGATGGCTCGAAAAATCGTTTCCAGTTTGGCAAGCGATGAATCACCTTCTCGAAGCAAATCCAGATCACGAGTGACTCGATGCGGTATCTCGGTCCATAACGCAAACAGTTGCGCGCCTTTCAAGATGAACTCATTGGCATATCGTGATCGGCTCAAACGATGGAGAAATCTTTCTACGGCATAACGTGAAAGAATCAGATTGAAATCTTCTCCCAGCTCGCGGGCGCGGTTGTTAAGGCGCTCACGTATGGAAGCAGCGATATTCTTTATAGTGCGCTTTTGCTTCATGAAGATAGCGATTCGAGGTAAGGTCGCATCACATTGGCAACGCGACAAATTTTGCCGTAACGCCAAAGATCATCCATCGTAAAACGGCGTTCACGCCAGCCTTCACGAAGCGCTTCGATGGCCACATCCAGGCCGATTTTGTGGCGGAACTTAAAGCAATCAACGACGGTTTTCGCCGGATTATAGACTCGCACCGCCACACTTTCAATTACATGTTTTTCCACACCTGCTGCCAGCGCCGAGCCGGAAAACCGAACGATTCTGATGGGTTGGTAATCAATCTTGGGCTTACGCCTCATTCGGTCCACCGCCAGCCAAACTTCGAATGGCGCCTGTGTGGTCAACTGATGGAAACGCAAGGCGGAAAGCAAACAGACAATTCCTTTGGGAACAAGCTTGCAGACTATCGCCAAACTGTGATGCTCGGTCAACTCTTGATCCGCCAGCCGATAAAGCCCACGATTAAGCTGAATCAATCTACCATGATCGCGAAGCGTGTAGAGCGTACGAGGATGAATCCCCAAAGCGAGAGCCTGGGTGGTCCTGAGAATAGCTCCGTTCTGGCGGAAAAGAGTTTCTGCTTGTTGGTGCGTATTCATGTTGGATAAATTTGCATACATTTATTTAAAAATGCAAGCACTTTTATCCAGGCTATTTATTCCGGCGCCAGACCGGTGATTTCCAGATCACCGATTGAAGCCGTTGTTGCTGCCGCCGGCTCTAGCTCTATCGCGAGCTGGCGATACAAATCCAACTGGCTCGCATAAGAAGTTAAACGCAGCATCATGCGCAAGATCATATAAAATTGCTGCAACAAAAACAGCAGCGTTACAATTAAGACGGTGGGCGCGCCAAGACTATTTACCAGCGGATTATAAATCACCAACACAATGAGGCCGATTATGAACAACAAAAGAGCCAGGCCGAAGGTCGATAGAAAATTTTTAAAAGTAAATCGAATGCCCTCGCGCAGCGCAACGAGCATTCGGCGCTCGTCGGCCAACACTGCATGAATTCTGGCGTAATCGAGAATCATACCGAAGAGAAGAAAGCTCATCGCGTGCAAGCCGATTTTGATCCAGCCGCCCCAATACGTGATGTTTTGATACGGATCTTTGCCAAAAATTAATCGTTGCGCGCCGGTTTCAAGATTTTGTCCTCGGCGTTGTCATCATCGGGATGAATGAATTCCATTCGACTCGTGGCCTCTTCGCCGGAGCCTAATGTAATTTTGCCGACTTCGATAAAACCCCAGCCCTCTTTATCGATTTTAATGCCGCGGCCGGCGCGGCGAGTTTCCTTCATAAACGTCGATTGGCTGTTCCGAAACGCGTTGAGATAAAGATGAAATTGCAGCTCGGCAATTTGATCGGCGGATTTGTTAAACCATTTTATAGAGAATTTTTTTACACCAGGCAAGCCTTATTTTTTAATCCGCAATCTTGAGGTTTTGCCGGTAGTTAAACTTAAGCTGTTCAAACTTTTCTTGGCCCACTCATCTACACGGATTCGTACCGCAGAATATATGATTGCCAACTCGACTGACACTTGTAGACCCCTTGGTGTTGACCTGGACGGCACTCTTTTAGCCACGGACGCGCTTTGGGAGTCACTGCTAATTTTCATCAAAACCAAACCGCACTGTGTTTTGTCGCTGCCGTTTTGGTTATTCAAAGGCAAAGCTTATTTCAAGCGCCAACTGGCGCTGCATGTCAAACTGAATCCGGCCAGCCTGCCTTATCGTGAAAATGTTCTGGCGTTTTTAAAAAAAGAACGCGCGGCGGGACGAGGAATTATTTTGGCGACGGCGGCGGATGATTATGTCGCGCGCAGCGTCGCCGATCATCTCGGCATTTTCACGGAAGTCTTTGCCAGCGACGGAGAAACCAATCTTTCCGGCGCGCAAAAACTCGCGGCGCTGAAAAAATATTCCGGCGATGGCGGCTTCGATTATATCGGCGATGCGGGCGTCGACTTGCCGCTGTGGCAGGCTGCGCATCGCGCCTATTTGGTCGAACCGTCGGCGCCGCTGCTTAACAAAGCCCGCCGCGTCGCGACTGTTGGCGGCGTATTTAGCGAGAAAAAAAATTATCTGCTTTCTTTCATAGCAGCGCTCAGAGTTTATCAATGGGTCAAAAACATTTTGCTGTTCGTGCCTCTGCTGATGGCGCACAAAGTGCTAGAGATCGATCGCGGCTTGCAAGCCGTTTATGCTTTTATCGCATTCAGTCTCTGCGCCTCGTGCGTCTACATTTTGAATGACCTGCTCGATCTCGAAGCGGATCGCTTGCATCCGCACAAACGCCGGCGCCCGTTTGCCGCCGGAACGCTGCCGATAGCAGCCGGCGTTCTCGCCGCGCCGATTTTGCTGGCGGGCAGTTTCATCATTGCCGCGATGTTGCTGCCGCTGCAATTTTCCATTCTGCTGGGTTTATATTTCGTGTTAACCACGGCCTATTCTTTTCATCTCAAGCGCATGCTCATCGTTGACGTTCTTGTGTTGGCCGGTTTGTATAGCTTGCGTGTGTTGGCCGGCGGCGTCGCCACCGGCGTTTCGATTTCGCCGTGGCTGCTGGCTTTTTCGATGTTCTTCTTTCTCAACCTTGCTTTTGTCAAACGCTATTCCGAACTTCATCTGATGCAGGAGCGCAGGCAAAGCAAAAGCAACGGACGCGGTTACGAGGTCGGCGACCTCGAAATGTCGAGAAGCATCGGGCCGGTTAGCGGCTATCTTTCCGTGCTGGTTCTCGCATTGTATATCAATAGCAGGGAGGTCGTCGCGCTGTATTCGAATCCCGCAGTTTTGTGGTTGATCGGCCCGTTCCTGCTCTACTGGATCACGCGCATCTGGTTTTTAGCGCATCGCGGCCAGATGACCGACGATCCAATTGTCTTTACCGCGAAGGATCCGGCCAGCTATGTGATCGGCGTTATCGTCGCGGTGATCATGCTCATGGCGTGGTTTTAACAATTTAGTTTGCCGGTTAGCCGGTTGTCCGTTAGCCGATTGATTCTTTCTTTGTGTGGGTGATGTAAATGTATTTTTCCAAATTAGCGCTTTTCCTTCTCATTTTTACTTTAATCGCCGCGCCGGCGTTGCGCGTCTCCGGCATTAGCGCAAAAAAAACGTTGAGCAAAGACGAAGGCTTTTCTTACGTCTGCGCCACGGGACACGCGACTGAATACGTTCGCGCCACGGAAGGGCGCTATCCGTTTGGCGAATGGGTTTTGGCTGCCGAATGGAAAAAATTTTTGCAGCTCGATCAGCGCTTTTGTTTCAAAAAAATCGGGCTCGATCTCGCCAGCACGGATATTCACCCGCCGCTGTATTTTTGGCTTTTGCACGTTTGGTCGTTGGTGTTTGGAATCAACCTGTGGACCGGCCCCTCGTTGAACCTCGTTTTGAGTTTACTGGCGATCCTCGCGCTCTACGTTTTGGCGCGAGACCTTCTCCGCAATTCCATCGAAGCGGCCGTCGTCGCGTGCGCCTGGGCGTTCAGCCCGGCGGTTTTTCAAATCTCGTTTGAAGCCCGGCAATACGATCTGCTGGCGCTGCTGACGATCCTTTTTGTCTGGCGGCTGGTTAGATATTCGGATTTAAAAATAAATCCTCGTCCCGGCGATTTCTTTCTCGTCACCGCGCTCACCGCGGCCGGCGCGTTGACGTATTACTACTTCGCCCTTATCGTTGCCGGCGGCGGCATCTTTGCGATTTTCCGGCTCGGCCGCGCCAATCGAAAACGCTTGCTGCAGATCTTCGGCGCGCTGATTTGCGGTTACGCCATCTTCTTTTTGCTGCATCCGCATTTCTATCGCTCGTTCATGAATGAAAGCCTGATGCGCGGCGATTTCAGCAGCGAAAATTTGATCACTCGCGTGGAAAACATTTTCGCCAGCTTCCGCTTTTTTTTCATGAACCCTCTGGCAATAAAACCGTTGGGTTATATCTTATTTGCCGCATTGACGATCTGGCTGATCATCGCGTTGCGCCGGCAAGGGCTGAAACTGTTTCACGATATTCGGCGCGCCGACTTTTCCGGTTTACAAATCTTGTTTTTCTTTTTCTGGATCGCCGGAATTCAAATCGTGTTGTATTTGACGTACGTCAGCCCTTCTCATGCGATGAATCCAAAATATTTGAGCATGGCGTGGCCGTTCTTTGCCTTCATGCCGATTTTAATTTTGCGCTTATTCAGGAGCCATCTTGCTCCGTTAGCAATTCTTTTTTGCATAGCGATCGCCATCTCCGGCATTCACGGGCTGCGCGGTTTCAACGACTTTACCGCCAATCAACCCGATCCGACAGCCACTTTAGCCAAAGCTCGCGCCATCGTCGTTGATAACGTTTCGATGGGTTATCTGCCACGCGTGTTGTGTAAAGCCGCGGATGAACAGATGGTATTTGCGATGCACCCCGCTGACATTCTCAGCCGCAAGGAATTATGGTTGAATCGTCTCGACTCGACCACGATCATGATCCGCTTCGATGATCCCAATTCGCGCCGCGATGGCTTGTATGATGGGGCGCAAAAACTGCGCGCGATTCTCGATGAAACCGTCGAGAGTGAATGGATGGCGGGCAACGCCTGGGGGCTCGGCGATGTGATTAAAATACGAAGAAAAATGGCAAACTCTTTATGAACAAAGGCGTCATGTTTAGCGAGCCCAAAGAACGAAACCCATTTTCGGCTGATTTCAAATTTTTGCCGTTGATTTTGCTGCTCAGCTTCGCGCTCAACTTATGGGGCAATCGCTGGGGTGCGCCCAATTTATGGCATCCGGATGAAGTGGGCCAGCGCGCGCTCGAGATGTTTGGCAACCGCGAAATCAACCCGCATCACTTCGCGTACGGCGGCCTGCCGTATTACGTCGTCTGGGTGGGCGCCATTATTCCGGTCAAAATTTACGAGAGATTTGTCGATCCGCCGCCCGGCTCGATTGACACCGCAGCCGGCAAGGTTTGGTTCGAGCGGGAACGCGGCCGCGTCATTCAAATGGCGCGAACGATTTCGGGAATCATGTCGATGCTCGTGGTGGGAATGACTTTTATCGTTGGCGCGACGCTGTTTGAAAAACGCGTCGGATATCTTGCGGCGCTTTTTTTATCTGTAGCTATGGGCTTTGTCGCCATCGCGCATTTTTCCACCGTTGATGCGCCGGCTAATTTCTGGTACTGGCTTTCTTGCCTGTTTGCGCTGTTCATTTGGAAGCGCGGCAATTTGCACTGGTATGTTTTAGCCGCGTTGACCGCCGGCCTCGCTGTCGGCGTGAAAACCGATCGTTTGATGATTTTGTTTCCTCTGCTCGCCTCGCATTTTTTGCGCCGTGAAGGATGGCAATGGCGCAAATTGCTGCTCGGAGCCGTTCTCATTGCAATCGGATTCATTATCGCCAACCCGACCTTCGTTTTGGCGCCGTTTGAATTTCTCGACGGCTATACCCGCGATTTATTTTTCAATGCCAATCGCGGCGTGCCGGGGCAAACCTCGTATCTCAAAATGGTTGAATTTTTGCGATCCGGATTGGGTCTGCCGTTGTTCGCGCTTGCCGTTGTTGGAATTGTTTATGCCATCTATCAACTGATAAAGCGCAGAAATTCGGCCGCCATTATCTGGCTTCTCATCACCATAGCGCCTTATTTTATCATTTTCGGTTCAAAGTCTGAAATTGCCCAGTGGTATCTTCCCTTCTTCTTTCCGGCATTGATGGTTTTTGCGGCCCATGCGGCGGTCGGTTTGCTGGATAGCGCGCCACAACGATATGCGGTTGCAATCAAAGCAGCAATAGCATCGATCTTTTTTTACTCCTTGCTTCATTCTTTTGCAATGTCCTGGCAATTCTCCAATGACTCACGCTATTTAGCCGGTGAGTGGATCGAGCAAAACGTTCCGGCCCATTCGACCATCGAAATGCTGTCGCGCGGACCGGTGTTGTCTCCGGGAAAATATGCAATCGCCAATCCGCCGCCGGATCGCGAATTTTATGATTTCGCCCGGAGCTGGCGCGATAATTTGTCGCGCGATTTAACCTACCAAAAAATTCGCCAAACCATTCTCGCTCTTGAAAAATGGGCGGGAGGCTTCGGCCTGCCCGTGCGCG
>Ga0247727_10018316_pt1 | contig 11025 bp, 10 predicted proteins | sample WisWelCaveWW1625_FD_202498 | JGI IMG/M metagenome (GOLD analysis project Ga0247727, IMG submission 202498) | Biofilm microbial communities from Wishing Well Cave, Virginia, United States - WW16-25 | ecosystem: Environmental > Aquatic > Deep subsurface > Groundwater > Cave microbial mat | place...
CACTGGACACGCTTCTTATGAAGGACTTGACACGCTCACTATAATGAACATGCGCAGGGCAGACGGAATGGATCACCCGACCAAATTGATTGATTACATTCCAAACTGCTCGCGCCAGCTTGGCGCTCTTGTCGAGCGTGCGCGTGAGAAGGATCCTAGGAAGCGCTGGGGTTCAAAAGAGGAAGACGGCCCGAGCCCATTGGAGGAATTCGACAGCCTCTGCTCGCTGGTCCTGGAGCACAAGCTTTATGCGACCCGTACTCCGCTGGTGACGATCGAGGACCTCAAGAACGCGAAAGCTGCCGCAGACATCGACAGCAAGGTCATAGATTATGAGCGCGAAACCATTGAAACAAAGCTTCATTACGAGCGTGTCCAGGAGGCGATAAGGTTTGTCCGGAATACCTTGAAGGATGGCAGCTATGCGCAAGCAAAGGAAGGGCTGGAAGAGCTCAAGCCGCATTTGGCTGACAAGCCAGGCAGACGGTACGATAAGCCAAAGAAGGAAATCGCTGATCTCGCGCAGGATGTCGAAGCAGCAGAACTCGCTGACTTCGTGCATCGTGCAGAACGGCAGTACGCAGCCAAGGACTATGTGGACGTTGGACAGATACTCAAGGACATCGAACCCCGTGTCGGCAAGCTGCCTGAAAGGCACAAAGCGACCAGTGAAGCATTCAAGGCTATCAACGCGCAATACGCACCTGTGCGTGGAGCAGTGAAGATCTTCACAACAGCACGTGAGGAATATGTGGACCTAGTGAAACGAGGTTTGGATGGCTTGAAATCTGGGAGCACGCCAGCGAACGCTGATGAAGTGCAAAGGCTCCTGAGTCTCGCGATGGACGCGCAGTCCACGCTTGGCACGCTCAGTGAGGAAAAGATAGGTATCCAGTACGACCCGCTTGTCGCAGAGGTCAGGGGTTACTTCAACGCGCTTACAGACATGAAAGCCAAGCTCAAGTGATAGTAATTCTTTTATACTGATGTGCTTCTTAATCATGCATGCCTAAAAAAGAGATGAGCGCATTTCAGCGTGCTGTGCACGAGTTCGAGCACTTCACAGACCACGTGATCCCTTATCTTGTCGTGCTGCTTGCGATTGTGCTTATCCTTGAGAACCCGTTCTGGACCCTGGTGCATCTTGAGGAGTATGAGCCCTGGATCAGCATCTTTGACGGCGTTGTCGTGTTCTTTTTCCTTGTGGACCTCACATTCAAATGGGTGAAGACAAGGAATGTGCGTGAGTTCTTCAGATTGTACTGGCTTGACATAGTCGCAGTGTTCCCTTTCTACCTGGCATTCAGGACTTATGCAGAGCTCGTCGGCATCCTGCGAATCGGAGAAGAGGCGACTGAGACCGCGCAGAAGCTCGCGCACGAGGCGGTGCTGCTCAGGGAAGCGCGCATGTTCCGCGAGGCAGAGGAATTAGCCAAGGAAGCGCGCGTGGCGCGCGAGGTAGGAATCATCGAAAGGAGCATCAGGGCAGCACAACGATTGATGCGGGCATTGAAAGGCAGGTTCTACACGTCGCATCGCTCACTGGTCGCGATACATCTTGAGCACAGGAGAAGGCATCTTGCTATCGCACGACCACGCCGTCGATCTCTTTCAGCAAGTCAAGCGCGTAATTGAGCTTTTCCCGGCTGGCTGCGTAGATCGTCATTATCGGTTCGCCTTTTTTCACAGTATCGCCGCAGTGTTTGTGCAGAAATATTCCTGCGCCTTGGTCTCTTGGAGCGCCTGCCATCCTTGCGATGCGTGATATTGAGACATTGTCAAGGCATTGCACCCTGCCTGCTCTTGGCGCTTCGTAGACGTGCTCTATCTTGCTTGGTTTCAGAGTGCTTGGGTCTATGTCTTTGCCGCCTTGTGCGCGGACAATGTCAACGAATGTCTTGTATGCTTTTCCGTTGTTCAGGATTTCTGTGGCCATTACCATGCCTTGCCCTTTCTTTGCCTTGCCGATGAACTCGAGCATCGTAGCAGCCATCTCAAGCGACTTCTGCCTCAGGTCTTGGGGAGCTCTTGAGTCATTCTTCAGCGTCCTGAGGCAGTCGATCGCCTCAAGCACAGGCCCTATGCCGTTGCCTATCGGCTGTGAGCCTTCTGTTATCATCGTGCAGACCTTTATTCCAAGCACTTTGCCAAGACGCTCAAAATGACCTTGCAAGTGCACTGCCTTTTTCCTGTCATCCACTTTTGTGCCCTTACCCACAGGGATGTCCATGAGCAGGTGAGTGGCAGAGACGCTTGCCTTCTTTGCCATTATCGAAGCGAGCATCTGGCCTTCAGCATCGATGCTCAGCGGATGTTCGACTTTTATTATGCGGTCGTCTGCTGGCGCGAGGTTGACAGAGCCTCCCCAGATGATGAATCCTCCGACCGTGTCAAGGATCTGGTAGAGTCTTGATATCGGAAGCGAGACAGGCGCAAGGACTTCCATCGTGTCTGCGGTGCCTGCAGGAGAGGTTATGGCTCTCGAGGCTGTCTTTGGCACAGTCAGCCCTGCTGCGATAAGGATCGGCACGACGATTAGCGTAGTCCTGTTTCCTGGCACGCCGCCTATGCTGTGGATGTCTGCGACTTGTTTCTTTGCGATTTTCAGCTGCGTGCCTGTGAGCGCCATCGCCTTTGTGAGGTGGGTTATCTCGATGTCGCTCATGCCTGCGATGTAGTTAGCGGTGACAAAGCTGGAGAGCTCGACATCAGTGAGCTTGTTCGCGCCTATGTCCTTGACGATCTCATATAGTTCCTGGTATGTCAGTTCCTTGCCGTCAAGCTTTTTCCTGATGTAGCCCACACTGAGCGGCTTCTTGGCAAGGTGGATCTCGACTGTGTCGCCGTGTTTTGCATACAGGGCATCAAGGACTTCTTCGAATAAGCCGATGAATCCTGGCGGGACTGCTTTTTCGCTCTCTGCGATGTCCAACACCGCTGTTGTCTTTCGGTTACCCTTCTGGATTAGAATACGATCTCCAGAGTGAAGGTCAAACATGGCTGCGTCGTGATCATTCAGAATGACTACTTGGACATCTCCTGTGGAGATATCCATATCTTTGACAACTAGCTTCATTGGCCTCAGGCCTCTTCGTACTCGCGCTGGTAGATGTCAAGGAAGACCTTGAAGACAGCGAGCACAAGCGGGCCTATGATGAAGCCAGCCACGCCGAACACTGCGAGGCCGCCGAGCACTCCGATCAGGATTAGCACAGGGTGCACTCCTGCGCGGCCTCCGATCAACATTGGCTTGAGGATGTTGTCAATGCCTGAGATTATGAAGAAGCCATAAAGCAACAGCCCGATTCCTTTCCACGTCAGCACAGGGTCGCCTTCGCTTGAGCCAGTCGCGATCATCACTATCGCGGCAGGCAGCCATATCACTGCAGTGCCGACAAATGGGACAAGCGCGAAAAGCGCCATCATAAAGCCCCAGAGCAATGGTGATGACACGCTAAACATCCAGAAGCCAAGGCCGCCCAATGCGCCCTGTATTATTGCGATCACCAATGATCCATACACGACAGCGTGTGCAGTGTCCCTGAGCTTGTCAAAGATGTGTTCTCTGTGCTTGACACGGATCGGCAGCAGCCTCTTTATCTTGTCAATAAGAGCCGTACCATCCTTTAGCAAGTAAAAGACAGCGAAAAACGTGACAAACAGATTCAGCATGATTATCGGCAGTGCGAATACTATCCCAGATATCTTCGCGATGACGAAGTTAGTCACCTTGCTGACCACATCGCCAAGGTAATATCTGACCTCAGGATCTTGGGCAAATAATTGTATGCGGTTGCTTATCTTGCACAGCGTGGTCTCCTTGCCCACAGGGCAGCTGACGTCAAGGACTTCTCCTGTCAGGATTTTCTGCTTGGCGCGAACGAATACATAACGTGCATCAGGGGCGGCAGCCTCGATTACCAAGAACAAAGGCCCTATGAACAACAGCAGGATGAACGCAGAGACTATGGCTGCGCGCAGGTTCTTGTATTTTATCAATCGCTCAAGCTTGTTGTACACAGGATAAAATACGTACGCGACAACCGCGCTCATCAACAAGGCATTGATGAATGGCTTCGCTACCCAGAACGCCAGCGCGGATATGGCGATGAACAAGACTATGAAGAAGTACTTGAAGACGCCGTCTTTCGGGAAATGCGTGGCTGCGGGCATAGCCCAACTTGTGCGCGCCTTGATTTATAAATGTTGCTTTAAAGGACAACAGACCTAGGATGCAAACACGAGCAGGGTGCCTACGGCACAGAGACAGTGCATAACAGTTCTTGTTCTATCGCTTCCTGAGCGGCCGCAGGCCGCGAGAGTCTTTGTCCCGCATGTCGGCAATCTACAGATTGCCGAGCATCATCGCCAACTTCGTTGGCGAGAGGACCTGAACTCTGAGAATCCGCAAGCATATATCATTGCGATGGGCCCGGCCAGATTCGAACTGGCGACCTCCTCGATTTTGAATCTTGACGATTCGTCAACGAGGCGTTATGCCGCTAAACTACGGGCCCGAATGGAAGAAAATGAAAAGAAGCGGTTTATAAAGTTATCCTGACTTGTTAGTTGAAAGCATGGCACAGAGAACACCTGCGCACCAGCAGTTTAATAAGACCTTGTTTTCTTCAATTAGCGATGGGAAGGAATTCACACGGCATCACTATCCAGCTCGAAAAAAGCGCGTACGCGCATGACGTTGTTAGGCGAGGTTTGGCGTATTCCAGGATGTCTGAACTGCTTTCAAGGCATCTTGGCGTGAATGTTGCCCGCGGAAGCATTCACTATTATTTCAAGGACTTTCCGCGAGAACGCAAGGCGTGGGCAGAAGCGCGGCAGCGTGTGCAGGAGAGAATTGCCCAGGAGCACGAAAGAAGTTACCGGCAGCGTGCCAGTCTTGAACAACGGATTTCTAGGCAGATGTCCAAGGCTGCACAGAAAGACCCTGCCTTCCGTGACGTGCTTGCGTATTACCGCGCCAGTCCCTCAACACATGCTGATCCTGAACAGCTGCACAACACGTTCAAGATGATTCGTTCTGGGGAATATTGTGCCAGTCAAGTGGGGGGAAGAACAGGTCTGCATGCGCGAATGGTGTACAAGTGCTGTGCGATCGCAAAAGTGCGACTTAAGGATGGCAGAGGCATGATGAAGAGACACATCTCTCCTGCGCAGGTGCAGGAGATTCTTGCCAGCGTTCAGCGTTCTGGATATGTGCCGACTGCGCAGATGCTGGGCTACTCTGAATACACAGTCACAGATATAGCAATAAAGCACGGCGTGCCGTCGCCATTCCGGCAAGGTCATCATTTGCGGCGCGCTACCTGAGCTCAGTCCAGCAAACTTCCCCAGTCGCCTTCGGATACTGTGGCTGTGGCGGTTATCTCAGGGCGTTCCACGCGCGTTAACTTGCCGCCGGTCAAGGTCTGGAGGTCGAGCGTCATCTGGATCTCGCGCTCGATGTTCTTGAGCTGCGGCTCGTCCTTCTGGGTGCAGAAGCTGATGGCGTCGCCTTCCTCTCCTGCCCTGCCAGTGCGGCCGATGCGGTGGATGTAGTCCTTCGGGTTCTTGGGAAGGTCATAGTTGATGACGTGCGTGACGTCATCGATGTGCAATCCCCTGGCTGCGACGTCTGTGCAGACCATGATGTTGAACCTGTTGCTCTTGAAGTCCTGGATGACTATGTTCCTGCGCTGCTGGCTCAGTGCCGAGTGCAGGCTGCCGACGCAGAATCCTTGCTTGCGCAGGATCCTGCCAAGCGAGTCTGCCCAGCTCTTGGTATTGCAGAATATCATCACTTTTTTGACTTCAGGCTTGTGAAGGACTTTCACGAGCGTGTTGAGCTTGTCCTTCTGGTCCAAACCATAGCAGACCTGTCTGATCTTGTTGACGGTTATCTCGTCCTGCTCCAGGATGATCCTGGAAGCGTCATGCTTCATGTAGTCCTCGCTGATCATGACGACTTCTGCCGGCATGGTCGCCGAGAACAATGCGGTCTGGCGTTCTTTCGGCATTCCGCTCAGTATCCGTTGTACGTCCTCGATGAAGCCCATGTCAAGCATGCGGTCGGCCTCGTCCAGGATGACAAACCTGATTTCGTTCAGGTCTATAGTCCCGCGTTCCATGTGGTCAAGCATGCGTCCTGGAGTGCCGACTGCGATCTGGACGCCCTCGGCCAGTTTCTCTATCTGCGGGTTTATGCTCACTCCGCCGTAGATCGTCAGCGAGCTTACATTCTTGTCAAGCTTGCGTATCTCCTTCTCGGTCTGGAGCGCGAGTTCCCTTGTAGGTGCCAGGATGAGCGCCTGAAGTCCTCTTGGACGCAGGTTCTGCATTATCGGAAGCAGGAATGCTATTGTCTTGCCTGAACCTGTCTTTGAACGCACTATCACGTCCTTGCCCTGCAGCATCACTGGTATGGTCTGTGCCTGGACGTTCGTGGGTTCAACTATCTCTTGTCTTTTGAGCGCCTCTATGAAGTGAGGCTTCAGATTCATCTCTGTAAATTTCATTGTTTTACTCCGAAACCAATCGCTCGGTTTCTATCTTTTGTACTTAGACAAAATCTCGCCAACGCAGTTGGCGAAGAACTTGACAAGCCTTGCTTGTCAAGTGATAGACCCGAGAAAGAACGAGTCCTTCTCATGACAGCCGCCTGTTGTCCTGCGGCCGTCCTACCTTTTGTCTTGTGATTGTTAATCTGTATACTCCAGTATATAAATCTATCGGTAAGGGTATTTAAATCTGGCAAGGATAAAGCATTTATATATCCCTTCTCCCTTCTTGCGCCCATGGAAAAGAGGTTTGATGTGATAGTCATAGGAGCAGGTTCTGGTTTGCTGATTTCTTCCGAGGCAGCTTCTCGCGGGTTAAAGGTCGCCGTGATCGACCACGGTCCTTTCGGTGGAACGTGCCTGAACCGCGGCTGCATTCCGAGCAAGATGCTGATACACAGCGCAGATGTCATGGACTGCATCAAGCGCGCAGAGCTTTTCGGCATCAAGGCAAAAGTCACTGGTATTGACTGGAGCCACATCGTCAACAGGGTAAATAGGACTGTTGACACAGAAGCGCGCGAGATTGAGAAAGGCAACCGGAGTGCCAAGAAGATAACTGTCTACAAAGAGACTGCGAAATTCATTGCCAGCAAAACAGTTCAGGTCGGCAAGGACACGCTCACCGCAGACAGGATATTCATCTGCGCAGGAACAAGGCCTTCGACTCCACCAATCCCTGGCCTTGACAAGGTCAAGTACATAACTTCTGACGAAGCATTGCGATTGCCTAAACAGCCAAAGAGCATGGTCGTGATAGGCGGCGGCTACATCGCTGCAGAACTGGCACATTTCTTTGGCTCGCTAGGAACAAGGATTACAATACTCCAGCGTTCTGGCTGGCTGCTCACGAACGAAGATACTGAAGTCGGTCAGGCATTCACAAAGGTGTTTGCCAGGAAACACAACATTGTCCTTAATGCGAACACGACCCGCGTCTTCCAGAAAGGCAAGGAGATAGCAGTGGAATACGCTGTGGGCAAGCAGAAAAAGGTCGTGTCTGGTGAGCAATTGATGGTGGCTACTGGCAGGGTGCCTAATTCAGACATCCTTGACGTTGCCAAGGCTGGTGTGAAAACATTTGGTCCTGGTTTTGTCAAGACTGATGAGTTTATGGAGACAAATGTGCCTGCAATCTGGGCTATCGGCGACATCGCAGGTGTGTATTTGTTCAAGCATTCTGCGAATCTGGAGGCAGAATATGCTGCTCATAATGCGTTCAGCGCGAGCAAGGTCCCAGTTCCCTATGATGCGATGCCGCACGCAGTGTTTTCCTCGCCCCAGATAGGCAGTGTCGGCCTGACAGAAGACCAGCTCAAGGAGAAGAAGATGCCTTACGTTGTCGGCAGATACAAGTATCACAATGCTGCTTATGGTCATTCGATTGAGGACAAGGATGGTTTTGTCAAGGTGCTCGCAGACCCAAAGACAAGGGCAATACTGGGCTGCCACATAATGGGAACAGAGGCAGCCACGTTAATCCATGAGGTAATTGTCGCTATGAAGCACAAGCTCGGTGTCGACGGCATCCTCAACACAGTGCACGTGCACCCTGCCTTGCCAGAAGTCGTGCAGAGGGCGTTCGCGAGCATCGAGTTCTGAAGCTTTATAAAACCTGAATTGTATACTGCAGTATATGGGTGAGGATCTTGCCAAGATACTGAAGGACGCGCCTGAGCCTGTCAAAGGCTGCGCATCAGGCGACAAGATGTTCTACGACGCGAAGACAGGCGGCTGTGATTGCACTGGCGTGTACAAATGCCCATTCCAGAACGACAAGATCCCTGTGCTCGGAGCAGACGGCCAAGTCCTAGATGCGTGCAATAAGTACAGGAAGAAATGAAAAACTGCAGCACTATTTATGGAGTCGACCTGAAGATAACGCCTGATGGCATGCCGCGGCTGATTGAGCTGAATGGCGTTGACTCAGGCACAGATTTCTTCAAGATGCCTGACCAGGGCGAACGGTTCTACAGGTCTGTTATGAGAGAGCTCGGTCGCGCGGCAAAAGGCAGGCCGATCTATCTCGAGACAGAGCTGTGCAACGACAGGTCTGAGCAATGCGGCCGTTTCCTGAAGCGTGAATACCGCGTGAGGGAAAGGCAGGAGATGATTAAGAAAAAAGCCCTGCGTAAGCAACAGGAAGAAGACGAGCGCGAAATAAGGGCCATCAGGAAAAAGCAGAACGGCTGCACGCGCAGGGATGTTCCTCAGAAGAAACCGCCGCTGCTTCAGTTTGAGAGGGAATGGATAGCCCGCTACATCACAGACCAGAACGTATTTGCGTCTGAACCGGATTGCGATGCAGGCTATCCTCCTGAGGCATCCTTCTATGCCGCGGCTGGACGGCGCGAGGGCCTTGACGTGCGCCTGTTTGAAAGGATGTATCGTCAGGACCCTGACTACACGATTGTCGCTGTCGAGCGAGAGGGCAATTTTGGCAGGCAGTTCAGGGATGTGCGGTATGAGATGCGCACGATGCGCAAGAATGACGGGCTTGCATGGGCGAGACATCGCACTCTCGCGGATGTGACGCACTGGTGTGGAAAGCCCGGCAGGACGTTCGTGAATTCCTCAAGCCTGGAACAGATCCTGCACCACAAGGGCGCGCTTTATGCGTATCTCGCGAACAGCCCTGTGCTTGCGCTCGGCAACGGGCGTGGCGTCTACGGAATCTCATTCCCAAAGACGTTCGTCTATCTGCCAGGAGTCACTCGTACTGAATCGCTCACAGGCTTCCTGCAGGAGCTTTCTGGCGACTTGGCCGTGCTCAAGCCTCCGGAAGAATCCCACGGCGTGGGCACGAGAATCATTCGCAGGGATAAGCTCCTGCGCAGAGTTTCCCAGACGCGACCGGACAGCATCGACCCGCGCGCGTTCTACGGCGCTGGGCTTAACGATATGCTTAAGTACGCGTTTGTGGTCCAGGAATTTGTGCCGAGCAAGCCTGTGATTGCGGAGCGCGACAACAAGCCGCACGACGGCTGTGTCCGCGGCATTGTCATAGATGGAAAATGGGCTGGCGGACAATGGCGCCTTGCGCCAATGCCTATGAATGGCAATGGTTCTTATGTCTCTCGGTATCGGTGCAACCTGTCACGGGGCGCATTCGCCCAGAACCTGTCAGGCAAGGACGAGGAGACTGCTGCAGGCTTTGCCGAGGCAGCGGTCAATGCGTTCGAGACTGCAACCGAACCTATTCTGCGCTCGCCCGTTGATTTCGCCTGGTGTTCTTTGCCGATGTACTTCCAGCTCTCTGACGAGCACACGCAGCAGGCAGTGATAGACGCAGTCATAGGAGAAGCCGGCAGGTGGCGTTTCGATCGCGACAAACGCAGCATGGTTAAGAAATAATACGCCCACGCAGCGAAATGACGATTGCAGGCAAACCTTACTTTTTGCACCCTGGGAACACTTCGCGCCAGAGCTTGATGACCCACAGCCAGACAATGAGCAGGAGCCCGATGAAGAAGAGGCTGCTGAAGATGCCCCAGCCCATGCCGCCGCCATACATCATGTGGCGGCCCCACGCGCCAGTCATCATTTCTGCTGAAACAGAGCTTGCGGCAAGAATGCTTCCCAACAACAGCGACAACAATCTGCGCAGTTACAACAACAAATTACTGAGTCGAACTGGCGCGAGGGCTGCATCCGCGTGTGCTCAGGCGAAGCCAGCAACTGGTTTGGCGGGTGCGGTTATTCAAGCCACGATTCCTCTCGACGCGAATGCTATTGTTCGTGCAAAGACTTCTGGGGCAAAATAAGCCAAGTTATTAAGAACGCATAAATAGTGATTCTTCTGATTTCCGCCAGTTTCACAGACCCTTAATCACTTTCTCGGCGCGTTGCAGACGAAGTTGAATAAGTGTACCAGTAACTTCTCCCACATCCTCATAAAGATCCTCTGCAATAGCACTAAGCTGTTTGACGTCAGGCGCATACTTATAGTGCCCCACAAATCTAAGTATGACCTTTTGTGCAGATTTCTGTTGTTTTGCAGGCATCATTTTCAGATAGTCCTGCCAAGACATGTTGTGCTTCTTCCCATTACACGCCGCGCAGGATGGCACGACGTTTCCCCATGAATGTAGTCCGCAGCTCGTCCTGTTAATAGGAACTAAATGGTCCATGACTGCGCTTGTAACACTCAGACGTTTTCCGCAGTAACAACATTTGGCATCAAAGAATTCAAGGATTTTTTCCTTTCCATCTCGCACCATAACAAAGGGTGTGAGTTTGCGTTGTTCATCATACGCTCGGCCCACCTTTTCAAGAAACACACGTATTGCTTGATTCGCGCTATCCCATTTACTTTTGGCCATTTTCCTCTAAATTGAGATTATAAATACGCCCACGCCGGACGCCCGAGATGTTGATAACGGTATGGGCTTCACCCTGTTCAGAACCCTAGTAGGCGTGCGGTCGCGTTTCAATCTTGAAAACAAGGATTTTCTTGTCCTGGTAATTGATG
>Ga0247727_10018317_pt1 | contig 11025 bp, 8 predicted proteins | sample WisWelCaveWW1625_FD_202498 | JGI IMG/M metagenome (GOLD analysis project Ga0247727, IMG submission 202498) | Biofilm microbial communities from Wishing Well Cave, Virginia, United States - WW16-25 | ecosystem: Environmental > Aquatic > Deep subsurface > Groundwater > Cave microbial mat | place...
CCTCGGCGAGGGCGATGGCGGTGCTGGGGTCGGTGGAGGAGTTGAGATGAGGCAGAGAAACCTCTTCGATGGTGGCGCCGAGTTCGGTAAAGCTGCGAGCGGCAGATTCTGTGAGGCGGCGGACTTCGGGATCGAGCTTTTCCCAGAAGTATTCGCGGGGCCAGCCCAGGCGCACGCGGGCGGGCTTGCGGCGAAGGGCCTGCACATAATCCGGCACGGGGCGGGCGGAGGTGGTGGGGTCGAGTGGGTCGCGGCCGGCGATGGCGCGGAGGACGATGGCGGCGTCTGCGGCGGTGCGCGCGAGCGGGCCGGTGTGGTCGAGGCTGCGGGCGAGGGGGATCACGCCATAACAACTGACGCGGCCAAAGGAGGGCTTGAGTCCGACAATGCCGCAAAGCGCGGCGGGAATGCGGATGGAGCCGCCGGTGTCACTGCCGATAGAAGCAAAGCAAAGACCAGCGGCGAGGGCTGCGGCTGAGCCACCGCTGGAGCCACCCGGGATGCGCGCGAGGTCCCAGGGATTGCGGGCGGGGCCGTAATGGGGGTTAGCGTTGGTGACACCGTAGGCGAACTCGTGCATGTTGGTCTTGCCGAGCAGGACAGCGCCGGCGCGATGCAGGCGGCGGGCGACGGTGGCGTCGCGGTCAGGGACGAAGTCGGCGAGGACTTTTGAGCCGGCGGTGGTGCGGATGCCGCGAGTCCAGATGTTGTCCTTAAGCGAGACGGGGACGCCGTGGAGCGGGCCACGCCAGCGGCCAGCGAGAATTTCCTTTTCGGCGCGGCGGGCGTCGGCGAGGGCGCGATCGGCGGTAACGGTGAGGAAGACGTTGAGATGAGGGTTGAGGCGGGAGATGCGGTCGAGGAGGGAGCGGGTGAGCTCGACGGGGGAGAGTTTTTTGCGGCGGAGGAGAGCGGCAAGGGATTCGATGGAAAGAAAGTTGAGATCGGAAAGGGCCATGGTCAGAAGATGCGTTCCTGGCGGCGAAGGTTACCGAAGGTGCCGATGTTGGCGATGATGAAGGCAACGCGGAACTGGTTTTCGGTGCGGACGGTGCCGAGGGCGAGGCGGCGATACTCAAAGGCGATGCCGCAGCACCCGCCGTTGTAGCTGAACTGGGCGAGCTGGTTCTGGAGGAAGCTGCGGCGGAAGTCGTAGCTGAGGCCGAAGGCGGCGTTCCAACCGCGGCGGTTGAGCTCGCCATAGCCGACCAGGGCGCGGATCTGATTTGAGCGGGGCTGGAGGATGGTGCTGGCCTGGGTGGAAAACTGAGCCAGAGTGATGAAGAACTCGCGGTAGGGGCGCATGCGGGCGAGCCCACCGTAGGCGGTGACTTTGCTGCGCTGGGTGTCGTAGTTGATGAGGAGCTGCGCGTCGTAGCGGCCGCCCGGGGTGAGGCGCACTTCGCTGACGATGGGCGAGAAATGGCGGCGGGAATCGGCAAAGGCGAACGGTGTGATGGAGTCGAGCGCTGCAAAGACATTGCGGTGGCCGGGGACGAGCGCGCCGCCGAAGGTGCGGTCGAAATAGACTTTTTGTGTGAGACGCCAGGAGAGGAGTTCTTCGGCCTGGGCGTCGCCGGTGCGACGAAAAATGCGCTGAGTGATGGAGTATTCCATTTCGTTGGTGTCGGTGAGGGTGTCGTTTTCATCCATGCGAAGGAAGCGGCCGAAGCGGTTCACGCCATTGACAAAGCGATAGAGGATTTGCGGCTCGATGGTGTGCTTCCAGCGAGCGGCGGGGCGCTCCCAGACGCGGGCGAGTGAAGGCGGGCGGAGGTCCACGGTGATCTCGGCGGTGGTGCGGTGAAGGGGGTTGCCGACCACGGTGACCAAGGGGGGATTTCTGGAGGTATCGGTGACGACTTGCGAGCCGTAGCGCGTGGTGCGGACAAGAAACGTAGGCGTGACGCCGAGCCAGGGGCCCCAGCGGAGCGGAACGGTGACGCTGGGGGCGAACTCGGCGCGCTGGACGACGGCCGGGGACTCGAGCGCCGGGTCGCTGCGGTGGACACCGTCGGCAAAGGCGTGAAAGCCGAAATAGAGGGGCAGGCGCTTCCAGGGGGCCTGGTCCACCGAGCCGATGTAGGCCTGCGGGGCGCTGCGAAGGACGACGGAGGTTTCCGGGTCGGCGTTCAGAAAGTTCTTGTAGTTGGCATAGGAGAAGTTGAGGCTGAGGCCGCGGAAATTGTTTGAGACAAAGGCGGCGCTGCGGACTTCGGAATTGATGGCTTCGCCAAACGATTCCGCGAAAGCGAGACGAAAGGTGAGGGAGCTGAGGCGGTTGAGGTCGGCGACGGCACGCCAGCCGTGCGGGAGTTGGGATTCGAACTGAAGACGAACCGTATGGCCGCCCTGGGGGACGCGCTTGCCGTCGAGGCCGCGGAGGCCGCGGTCATCCACGCCGTAGTATTCGGCGGAGATGCGCATGTTTTCCCAGGGGCGAGCGCGAAACTCGGCGATCTGGCTCCAGCCGCGACGGCTGAAAAGCTGTGCGCCGATGGTGAGGTCCATCCACTCGGCGGGCGCCCAGTAAAAGGAGTCGCCGAGGACGAGGCCCTTGCGAGTGGAGTTGCCAATGTTGGGAAGGAGAAAGCCGGACTGGCGGACATTGCGGCCAGCTGGCGCGGAGGCGTAAGGGAGATAGAAAATTGGGATGGAAAGAAGGCGGAAGTTGGCGTTGAGGAGGACGATTTTGCGGTCGACCTGCAAGGTGGAGCGAGGGGCGAAGAAACGCCAGGTGGGGCGGCCGGGCTCGCAGACGGTGAGCCAGGCGTTGCGGATGGTGTAGGTGCGGTCGCCGGTGCGGGAGACTTCTTCGGCTTCAAAGTAAAGAGGATTGGGAGTGAGCAAGACGTTGGGATTGGGGCGGCGCTGAACGTGAATGGTGCCGCGAACCTTGCGAAATGAGCCGCGGCCAGAGCGGACGTTGTAGCTGCCCTCGTCGGCTTCGAGGTGCTGGGTGCGGAAGTCGAAGCGGATGTTGCCGCGGGCAGCGGCCTGAGAGGTGGCGGTGTTGTATTCGACGTGGTCGGCGCGGAAGCGAAGCTCCTGATAGCGGATTTCAACATCGCCCTCGGCGATGAGCAGAGGGCCTGCGCGGCGCTGCTGGCGAGCTTCAAGCTCGATCATGCCGCGGCCGGCAGGAAGACGGACCTGCGTGCGTGGAGTGGTATCGGCGAAGGCGGGAGTGGAAAGGAGAACAAGCAAAAGAACCGGCAGGCAGATACGAGAGAGTCTGCGCGTGATGGAGGCGGGGATCGAAATGGTGATCATGCGCTGCGAGAGTCCGCTAGCCTAGCATTGGCCGGGGAAAATAGAGAAGCGATGAGTGGAGGAGAGTGGGAGTTTGAGAGCGGGGTACTTGATTGGAGACAAAGTTCGAAGTTGGGTTGGCGACCGGGCGGTGCTGGTGAGTAGAATGGCGGCGTCCTCTGGAGGACCGTCCGCAGCGCAAAACGGCACGGTGATCCAGACCTGCTCGCAGTGCGGCGCGGTCAATGAAGGGCCGGAAGAGTTTTGCTCCTTCTGCGACCCGCGGCTCAAATCAAAGAACGAAATTTCCCTGACAAGAGAAGTGTCTCCAGACGAAGAACCGGTGCTGAGGCCGAGGAGCAAAGGGGCGCTGGCGCTTTCGGCGGTGCCCGCTGCGGGGCGCGGCGAGACGGACTGGCGTGGGGAAGTGGCGTCCCGGCTGGAGGCCTACCGAGCGCGGAGAGGCAGGCATCGTCCGAATGAGGCGCAGACCGCGCTGGCGTTTGAGGCAGAGGCGGAAGCACCCATCGAAGAGGACACGTTGCTGCCGCCGGTGCGAACGCAAGAAGCAGAAGCACGAGTGGAGCGGATGGAAATTGACGTCACGCAGCCCGTCGAGATTGAGGATGCAGAGCGGCTGTGCGCGGAGTGGCAGACAATGGGATCGCCGGGCGATGTGGCGTTGCGACCGGTGGCGGATTTGGGGGAACGACAACGGGCCGGGTTGCTGGACGCTGCTTTTCTGGTGCTGGCGTACGGGGCGTTCCTAGCGGTGTTCAGAACGTTCGGGGGCGAGCTGAAGTTTGGCAAGCTGGACGCGATGGTGCACGTCGCTGCGCTGGCGGCGTTCTATGCCCAATACTTCACGCTGTTCACGGTGCTGGGGCGCGGGACGCCGGGGATGCTGATCCGGGGGCTCGAAGTGGTGAGCTTTGACGGGGGAGCGCCGACACGGGCACAACTGGTGTGGAGGAGCTTTGGGTATCTGGTATCCGCGGCGACGGCTTTCCTGGGGTTCTGCTGGGCGCTGTGGGACGAGGACCGCCTGACCTGGCAAGACCGGATCTCGCAGACGTACATCACACAGATCTTACCGCAGGAGCTGGAAGTCGAATCTGACACTTCGCTGCAGACCTGAAAAACGAAACTCGAGAGTGGAAATTGGAAACTCGAAACTGGAAATTAGAAACTTGAGATTCGAAACGCGCTAATCCTGTAGAGCCGGAGTGGGAACAGTGGAGGGCTGGGAGAGGCCGAAAGCGTAGCCTTTCTCGAAGGCAGTGAGGTTGAGGCTCTCGGTGCCGCGAGGGACGGATTCCGCGACAGCCTTGCGGGCCGCCTCGGGACTGAGGAGCGGCGTGACCGCGGTGAAGTAACCCACCAGAACGACATTCAGGACCATCTTGCGGCCGAGCTCTTCGGCCAGGCGCATGGCGGGAACGCGATAGAGCTGGACGCGGGTCTCGCCCGCCGGGCAAGCGGGGCGACCCTCGCGAGCGGGCGGACTATCGAAGGAAATGCCCTCGTCGGGACGCACCAGGGCCTGTTCGATGATCAGCGAGCCGCCCGGACGCAGGTGCGGCGCGAAGCGCCGGTAGGCGTCCTGCGAAAGAGCGACCAGGATGTGCGGGCGGGTGAGATAGGGATAAAGGACCGGCTGGCGAGAAATGATGATCTGGACGCTGCACGCGCTGCCGCGCGCCTCGGGGCCGAAGCTCTGCGTGAGGGAGACGTGGTAGTCCTCGTAGAGTGAAAGGCCGCGGCCGATGATCATCCCGGCCAGGATCACGCCCTGCCCACCAAAGCCGCCAATCTGCAACTCAACTGCGGACATGGTCGCCTCCGCAGCCGTCGTACTGCGCCTCGAGCGTGCGGCCGAGCTGCTGGTTCATCGAGGTGAGGAAGTCCGGCCGGTCGGTATCCACAAACTTGCCGAGCGTAATGGGGCCCTGGAAGGTGAGGCCGACTTCGCGGGTGGAGGCGCCATGCCGAACGACGCTGGATTCCTTGAAGTACTTCATCATGTCGAGGCCATCGCCCAGCCGATTGCGGCGCTCGTAGAGGGTGGGGCAGGGGCTCAGGATTTCGATGAAGGAAAAACCCTTCTTGCGGAGGGCTTCACCCATGGCATGGATGAGCTGACGAACATGGAAGGAGGTCCAGCGAGCGACGTAGACGGCACCTGACGACTCGGCCAGATAAGGCAGATTGAAGGGCTGCTCGAAGCAACCGTAGGGCGTGGTGGTGGCGAAGGCCCCGACGGGCGTGGTGGGAGCCACCTGGCCGCCGGTCATGCCGTAGGTGAAATTGTTCAGGCAGATGATCTTCAGGTCCACATTGCGGCGCGCGGCATGAATGAAGTGATTCCCACCGATCGAGATCAGGTCTCCATCACCGCTATAGACGACGACGGTGAGATCCGGGTTGGCGAGCTTGAGTCCGGTGGCGAACGGGATAGCGCGGCCGTGAGTGGTGTGGAATGAGTCGAATTGAACGTAGCCGGCCACACGGCCCGTGCAGCCGATCCCGGAGACGACCGCGACCTTATCGAGATTGAGCTTGGCCTGCAGCAGGGCACGGGAGAAGCAGTTCACGGTGGTGCCGATCCCGCAACCCGGACACCAGATGTGGGGCATGCGGTCGGAGCGGAGAAACTGCTCGACCGGATTGACTGCGGGAGCGAGATTGACGAAAGAGCTCATCGGGAAACCTCGGCAAGTGGCGCCGGGCGCACCTGGCCGGTGGAACGGCGGGCTGAGCCCGCCGCCGCAGAATCGAGGATCGCGGCGAGGATATCTTCGGGACGGTGGACGGTGCCGCCAGCGTGAGGCAGGAGAGCAACCGGAGCGCGGCCTGCGACGGCGCGTTCGACTTCGAGCACCATCTGGCCGCAGTTCATCTCCGGGACGACGAAGCCAGCCAGGCTGGGCCGCGCGGCCAGTTCCCGGATGCGCGCGAGCGGAAACGGCCAGACCACAACCGGGCGAAGCAGGCCGGCCTTCACACCCTGCTCACGGGCCATCTGCACGGCGCGGAGGGCGACGCGGGCAGTGATACCATAGGCCACAACCACCACGTCGGCATCAGCGAGAAAATGATCTTCGTTGCGGGCAATCTTGCCTGCATTGTCGCGGATTTTTCCAATCAGCCGGTGGATGAGTTGCTGCTGCGCATTGACATTCATGGCCGGATAACCCTGTTCATCGTGGGTCAAACCGGTGATGTGAAAGCGATGGCCGTCGCCGGCGCGAGCAATGGGCGGCACGCCATCGGGGTCGGGAAGGAAAGGTTTGTAAGAGCCGGGCGGCGCGGTGGTGAAACGCCGAGGGACGATCTCAATCTGATCGGCGGGAGGAATAACGACCTTCTCCGTCATGTGGCCGACGCACTCATCCATCATGAAGAGGACGGGAGTGCGGTATTGCTCGGAGAGGTTGAAGGCAGCGATCATCAGGTCAAAGCACTCCTGAGGCGAGGTGGGACAGAGAGCGATGATCTCGTAGTCACCGTGGGAGCCCCAGCGCGCTTGCATCATATCGGCCTGGCCGGGGAGAGTGGGGAGGCCAGTGGAAGGCCCCCCGCGCTGCACGTCCACGATGACGAGCGGAGTTTCGGTCATGGCCGCATAGCCGATGTGCTCCATCATCAGGGAAAAGCCCGGGCCCGAGGTGACGGTAAATGCCCTGGCACCGGCCCAGACGGCGCCGGCGATGGCAATCGAACTGGCCAGCTCGTCTTCCATCTGGATAAACATGCCGCCGATCAGCGGGACGCGCAGAGCGAAACGTTCGACGATTTCCGTGGAAGGCGTGATGGGGTAGCCAGCCGAGAAGCGGCAGCCGGCGGCCAGAGCCCCTTCGCAGCAAGCCTGGTCGCCATCGAGGAAATGGGTGCCAGTGAGGACGCCAGTGGGGTCGGCTTTCACAGGGCACCTCGCTCACTGGATTCTGCGGCAGGCGCAGGATGTCCCGGAGTAGGCGCGTACTTCAAAATGACGCCGAAGATGGCGAAGTCCGGGCAATAGAGACCGCAGAGGTCGCATCCAGTGCAGCCGTCCGGATTAGTGAATCGCGGTGGATGATAGCCCTGGGCGTTGAATTCGTCGGAGAACTCGAGCACCCTGGGCGGACAGAAGGCGATGCAAAAACCACACCCTTTGCAGCGGTTCGGCGTGATGTACACCGTGCCGCGAACCTTTTTCGCTCGTGGTGCGTCTGAGGGGGGTTCCGGGTCGCAAGGTGGAACGTCCGAAGTGTGCTCCTGGGACACGGCGATCTACCTCTGGCTGCTAAAGGGGCAATCGGGATGCCAGTTGAGGAAGCCAGAAAGCTGGGGCTAAAGATAAGAACGGAAAAGAGTTAGCGTTGGAAAGTGAGGAATTGCTGGGCGGGGCTCTCGACCCGGGTGGGGCATAGCCCGCGTGAGGAGCGTCTGATTGCGCGGCCGGGAAGGAGAGCGAAACTCGAAATTGGAAACAAGAAATTGGCTAGAATGGGAGTGTCGTGGAGAAAGCATGCGTGACGGAGTATTACGAAAATGAAACAGAAATTTCTAAACCAGAAGCTGGGCAAAAGAATGAGCCACAAAGCCTTCCTGCAGAAGGCCAAAACGGAAGCCGCACAAGTGCAAGCGACAAAACGCAAAGTCCGCGATTTGCGACCGGGCGAGAAACCAGTGAGGCCGGAATAGCGGCAGTGCGGGCCGGGGAACCTGCCATCCTACACTTGGAATGGAATGAATGAGGCAGCACGGCGGGCCGCTGGTACGTCTTATAGGGAAGCAACCGGGACGCGAGGCGGTGTTGTGGGCAGGGAGTGGGATGGTATACTGAATGTATCCGCAGAAGGCGAGGTGCGAATGAGCCGGAGATTGTTTTCTTCGCTGGCCAGCGGGCGCTGGGGCAAGGTGATGGTGGTGGCGCTGACGCTGGTGGTGCTTTCCTACGTGGGCCTCGGGTACGTGATGGGCAAGACCGGGGAGGACAAAACCTACCGCTCGCTGAGCGTCTTCGGCGAGGTGCTGCAACATATCCAGCAAGACTACGTGGAAGAGCCCAACCTGCCGCTGGTGACGTCCGGTGCGCTGCACGGGCTGCTGGAGTCGCTGGACCCGCTTTCGAGCTACCTGAGCCCGCGGGAATACACCGAGTACAAACAGAAAGTGCAAAACGGATCGAAGGGCGAGGTGGGCATATCGCTCTCGAAGCGGTTTGGCTACATCATTGTGGTGGCCGTGCTGCCGGACAGTCCGGCGCAAAGGGCGGGGCTGCGTCCGGGGGACATTTTGGAGGCGATCAGCGGGTTTACGACGCGGGAGATGTCCGTGGGGCAGGCGCAGATCCTGCTGGCGGGCGACGCCGGAAAAGGCGTGAAGGTGTCTGTGGTGCGGCGTGGGCGGAGCGAGACGCAAGAGATGGACCTGGTGCGAGAGCACGTGAGCATGCCGAAGGTGACGGCGGAGAAGGCGGAGCCGGAGGTTGGCTACTTGCGCGTGGTGACGCTGGAAGCGGGCAAGGCGAACGAGGTGCGGGAGAAGCTGGCGCAGTTTGAAAAACAGGGAATACAGAAGCTGGTGCTGGACCTGCGCGACAATGCAAAAGGCGACCCGAACGAAGCGGTGGCAGTGGCGCGGCTGTTCCTGCCGGCAGGGACGATTGGCTCGCTGAAGGGACAGACGGTGGCGCGGGAAGAGTTTAATGCTGAGCCGGCAAAGGTGGTGTGGAAACACCCGATAACGGTGCTGATCAACAGCAGCACGTCGGGAGCGGCGGAAGTGCTGGCCGCGGCCGTCGGAGAGAACAAGCGCGGAGAAGTGGTGGGGACGCGAACGTACGGGAGCGCGTCGGAGCAGAAGCTGTTTCCGCTGGATGATGGGGCGGCGCTGGTGCTGACCGTGGCGCTGTACTACACGCCCTCGGGTAAGGCCATCCCGGATGAAGGCGTGAAACCGACGACGGAGGTTCGCGCGGCATCGGAGGATGATGACGACGACGTGGCACGCGTCCTGGACAACCAGGGCCAGCCAGCACCCGGGAGAGGGCTGCCGAGCGGGAAGCCGTCAAGCGCTGATGACCCGGTGCTGCGGAAGGCAATCGAGATTTTGAAGGGCGGCGCGGCGAAGGCGCAGGCGATGCGCGTTGTGCCGGCGAGGAAGGCGCGGAGGCTGCCGGAAGCGGCGTAAAGACGCAAGAAGGAATAGGGAGAGTTTGAAGAGGGCGGGCGAAGAGCCCGCCCTTTTTGTTTTTGGGGCGAGACAGTGCCAGGGGCCGGCTGAAGCCGGCCCCTACAAGAGTTCGGAGACGAGGGAGGAGACGTGGAGGGCGATGGAGGGAGCGGCGGTGAGTCCGGGGGACTCGATGCCGATGAGATGGATGGCGCGGGGAAATTGCAGGTCGCGCTCAATGACGAAGTCGGCGGGGCCGGGCGCGTCAGGCGGGGTGAGCTTGGGACGAAGGCCGGAATAGGCCAGGGTGAGGTCGGCGGGCACGAGTTCGGGAAGCAGGAGCCGGGCGCGGCGGGCGAATTCTTCGACGGAGAGGCGGTCGCGCTCGTAGTCGTTTTTTTCGGTTACGTAGCGAGCGGTGGGGCCGACCAGCACGGTGCCCCAGAGAGTTTTGGTGAGATGTACGCCGAGGCTCAGGCCTTCGGGGTGAGGAAGCGGGTAAACGAGTGATTGGACCAGATGCGATTTCGAGCGAACCAGCTCGCAATACTCGCCGCGGACGGGATAGATGCGGAAGCGATGGTTGCCGAGCAGGGCAGCGACTTCGTCGGCGTAAAGGCCGGCGGAATTGACGATGCAAGACGCCTCCACAGTTTCCACGACAACATTTGATGCGTTTTCTGAATCGCCCACCTGAATGGTGACGCGAATTGAGTCGTGCTGCGGCTCGAGGCGGGTGACGCGGGCGTGGGTGAGCAGGCTGGCGCCGCGATCCTGAGCGACGCGGGCGTAGGCCTTCACCAGCTCTTCGCTGGAGACGATGCCGGCGGAGGGAACGTCAAGGGCGGTGTGGCCGGCGATGTGGGGTTCGCGCACATGGATGGCAGCGCGGTCGATGAGGCGCAGGCCTTCCACCCCGTTGGCGCGGCCGTTTTCGGCGAGAAGGGAGAGGCGCAGCTCTTCTCCAGGTGACGCGGCGACAATGAGCTTGCTGGTGCGGCGGTGAGGAACGTTGTGGGCGGCGCAGAATTCGTAAGAGATGCGGTTGCCGGCGACGCAGTGGCGGGCCTTGAGGGAGCCAGGCGGATAGTAGAGGCCGGAATGGAGGACGCCGCTATTGCGGGTGCTGGTGGCCATGCCGAGGCGAGGGAGCTGTTCGACGAGGAAGACGTTGTCCCAGCGGGCGGCGAGCTCGGCGGCCGTGGCGCAGCCGACGACTCCGCCGCCGATGATGAGGATGTTGACGCGGTCCACGGGGGGAGAATAGCAAGGAGAGTGGCGAGTGGGGAGGAAAGGACGGTACTCGTGATTCGTAATACGTAACTCGTTTCATGCTTGCCGTTTTGTGTTGCCCACATTCGGTCTCCCCAGGAGGAGAGCAGAGAGATTCTTCGCTCCGGCATAGCAAGTTATTGCCGGAGCTCAGAATGACAACGGTGGTGAGGTGCGAGGCGGGGTTAGTCGGAGCTGGCGCCCTGGAGGAGCGAGGCGCACTCGACCAGGCGGGCCTGGGAGCCGTCGTGGACGGCATAGGTGCGCGGACGGCCGCCACGGGAGGCAGACCAGAGTGAGGCACCGCCGTGGACGCCGTCTTTATTGAGCGCGTAGAAG
>Ga0247727_10018318_pt1 | contig 11024 bp, 11 predicted proteins | sample WisWelCaveWW1625_FD_202498 | JGI IMG/M metagenome (GOLD analysis project Ga0247727, IMG submission 202498) | Biofilm microbial communities from Wishing Well Cave, Virginia, United States - WW16-25 | ecosystem: Environmental > Aquatic > Deep subsurface > Groundwater > Cave microbial mat | place...
TGTTTAATGATTTCCAGCGCCTCTTGCGCCTGTTCATCCGTCATACACAACGGCGGCGCGGCGCGGACGATGGTGCTGTGATGCAAGGTCCAGCCGATAATGAGATTTTGCGCCCGACAGTGTTGAACGAATCGTTGTGTGGCCTCAGGCGTGTGAAATTCGATGGCAAAAAAACAGCCGAGGCCGCGCACGGCGCGAATGCACGCGGTCTTTCGCGCCAATTCAGTTAGAAAAAAATTCCCGAGTCTGGCGCTGCGTTCGATGAGATGTTCATTTAACAAAACCTCAAGCGCGGCTAAACCGGCGGCGCAACTTAACGGATGCCCACCGAAGGTGGTGACATGCGCGAGCGGCGGATTTTCCGAAAGCGTTTTCATGATCTCGCGCCGGCCGATGAAGGCGCCGAGCGGCAGGCCGCCGCCGAGCGCTTTCGCCAAACAGATAATATCCGGTTTCGCAACCGGCCAATGCTCACTTGCAAAAAGTTTTCCGGTGCGGCCGAAGCCGGTCATCACTTCGTCATAAATCAATAACGCGCGGGTTTCATCACAACGTTTTCGCAGCGCGGGCAAAAATTCCGGCGACGGGATGCGCACGCCGCCTTCTCCCTGCACGGGCTCGATCAGCACGGCGGCGACGCTTTCATTAATATACGAAAGCGTTTGGAAATCATCAAATGGCAAAAATTCAAACTCCGGCAGCAGCGGCAAAAACGGCGCGCGATATAACTCGCTCGACATGGCCGAGAGCGCGCCGTAACTATCGCCGTGATAACCGCCCGCGAACGCGATATATTTTTTGCGGCCGGTAAATTTGCGCGCGGTTTTCAAAGCGCCTTCAATCGCTTCCGTGCCGCTGTTGCAAAAGAAAACGACGCCGTCCGCAACCAGCGACAACTCGGCCAAACGGCGCGCGTACTCGACTTGCGGCTCCTGCACGTACTCGCCGTAAACCATCACGTGCAGATGGCGCTCGAGCTGGCGGCGAATGGCCGCGAGCACGGCGGGATGTTGATGGCCGATATTCGCGACGCCGAGGCTGGAAATAAAATCGAGGTAACGCTTGCCGTCGCGCGTGAAAAGATAAATGCCTTCGGCGCGCTCGATTTCCAGACCGAGCGGCTCCGGCGACGTTTGGCAAAGATAACGGAAAAAATTTTCTCGTGTTGTGGCTACCATTCGATAAAAGCTCGGGTTAATCGCAGCCAGGCTTTATTCTGATCCATCCAGCCAAAGAACGGCTTCTGCATCGAACCTGGAAACGTATCCACAATATGGACAAACGGGGTTACGATTCCCCGGAATTGCGGCAAAAACTTTTTTGTCTCATCGAGCGTCAAGCTCGTGGCCAGCGCCTGCAATTGTATTTCATATCGGCGTAAAATCGACATGGCCCTATCAATGGAAGGAATCGGCCAGAGGCGCGCAAAGCGATAGGCCACGCGCTCCTCGAGAGCGATATTCTCGGCGGCGACAATGGTCCACTCGGTTCCCGGGCTGGTCAACAGCAAAATCTTTTCGCCGGCCGCGAGACGGGCGGCATAAGCGCCGCGCCATTGTTGAATCGAGGATTGCTGCGCCGGTGTGCGCGAGCCGATGGGCAATTGCGCATTCAGTTTCGCCATCGCGTTGGCCAACTCCCGACTAAAATGTTCGACTTTCTCCCAGTTGTCGGTGAGCAGAAGAATGGCCTGCGGCGACATGCAACCCCTCTGCTCAAACATGCAGGTATCATAAGCCAGGTTGTCAAAGATATCGGGTTCGTCTGCATCCGGACTCACCAACGCCAAGCTGAAGCGATCACCAAAACCGACCAATGGTTTGCTCCGGTCTTCAAAATTTGCGATCGTTTCATCATCGCCAAAAATCGCCAGTTGCGGATTGAAGGCCATGATCGCTTCCGTCAGCGCCGAAGCGTGCCGCGGCCACGTCAGCGCGGCGAGGCGCGAGGCGATTTGCGGATCGTGACGAGCGAGCGACGACAAAATCGTCGGCAATAAAAGTGGCTCGGCGGAAGCGGTTTTTACCAAAGTGGGAATGCCGAGCAGAGAAAGTTGCACGACAGGATGAATCGCCACGCCGGGAATATTGCCGGCCGCCACGAGAAAAACAAAATCGGGATAAGCCGTGGCGAGCGGCAATTTTTTGGGGCCGCGATCTTTCCGCACTTGCGCGAGCCAACGGAGCAGAACGTTTTCCTGCATATTCCAAAAATGATTGCGCAGCGCTTCCTGCAACATTTTGCGGCTCAAGCGGGTTTTTGCTGCGAGCGCGGTGAGCAGCGCTTCCGCCTCCGGAAATTGCAAATTGCGCCATTCCTGTGCGACCTGGCTCCAAGCTTGGACGGCGCGTTGTTGCCAGGCTTGGGCGCCTTTCTCAAACCCGATCGCCGGCTGCACGAAACTTTCCGTGAATTGTGTGAGCCACGTTGCAGAAAGCCTGGTAGGCTCGTAAACAACACCATCTTGTTGCTGCGTTTGCGCCGGCGGCTTTTGAAAGTTGTCCGGAATAAAAAAATCTCGTAGCATCATGCGCCTCTGACAATGGCCTCGGTGAGCAGCGAACAGCCGCGCAACTCTGCGCCGGTGGCGCGACCGGTGAGTTCGATGCGATCTTGCCAAGCGCGGCCCAGATCTTCGGTTTGAATCGCCATCACGGAGTCGACATTGGCCAAATCAAAAATGCGCAGCAGGCCGATTTCGCTTTCCGGCAAAATTTTGAGATGCTCTGGATCGACGGCGACGACGCGAACCCACGGCGGCATGAAGTGCTGAGGGCATAGCGCCGAGGGCATAGCGCTCTGTTTTGTCCGGGCACGATGAGAAAGGCGGCTTTCATAAAACTGCGACGAGAGTTCAGTCATACCATATTCATTCAGCAAGTATTCGCGGGGCACGCCGAAAGTTTCGTGGAGTCGATCACGAAATTCCGCGCGGGTGATTTCAACCCGCCGGCCTTTGTAGCCGCCGGTATCGAGAATGCGGCTGCCGCAGAGCAGTTTGAATTTGCGCTTTTGCCGCTGGAAAACTTCCATACATTCGAGCAACGCCAGTGCCGTTCCGAGAATGAAAACCGGTATATTTTCCCGGATCGCAATTTCGAGCGCATTCTGCAATGCCGCGGCGTCAACACCGGCGGGCGAAAAAAAACTTGCGCTCTGCTCATCGCCAAATTCGTCGCGCCATCCCGAGAACATGTAGCCGAGCGAAGAGTTCGGAAAATATTCCGCGGTGGGGCCGAGAAATAGCAGGCGCATTTTTTTATACGGCGCCAAACCAAATTCCGCAAAACTGCGCCGCATGCCGGCGTGATAAAAATCCAGCGTCCGAAAATAATGTTTGCCGGAACGTTTTTGCGTCGTGCCGCTGGTGTGAAACACGGCAAGCGCTTCATTCACCGGAAAACAAGCGAGCGGCACTTCTTTAAAGGCGCTGGTCGTCACCGCGGGAATGTCGCGCCAGGCCGTTATCACCTTCGGCGTGAGATTTTGCTGAAGGCAGACGCCGCGATAAACGGCGTTGTTTTCATATTGATGCTGAAATAATTTCAACGCCAATTGTTGAAAAGCGCCATCAGCAAATTCCGTCATGGGGACGGTTTGAATGAAGCGCAGAATTTTTTCGTTTATTTGCCGCATCGCTCGCATTGACAAAGTTCCCGCAACCGCTCAAAAGTATAAATGCCGGTGCTGTGCCCGTCCGACCATTGAAACGAAACGCCGTAACGGCCGACCGGGCGCATTTCCTGCGGCCGGATATCGGATGAAATATCTTCGGGCCGAATTACGCGTCGCCCGGTGAGCTCGTCGACGCACTGCGCGCACGGGCAGGCCAGACGCAACTCGAACGGGGCGTAACGGCTTTCATGCCCGTCGTCCCACGTGATCAACAAACGGTTTTGTTCAAAGGCAACCGCGGTTGGATAATGTTCGGTCATCTTTTTCTCGCCTCAATCTTTCCCAAAACTATCATCGTTTCCCGCTAATTTCATACTCCGAATGAGTAGCGCCAGCATTTTGCTTGCCGTCAGGATGGTCTACGAGCGTCGCGGCGCTACGCTTTTCCATCTAAAACCAAGATAAACATTTTTTGCCCAAATTCAAAGGCCAAGTGCATTGATTCTGCCAGGTGAAGCGGAGTGCGAAGCTAAAGCTTCGCACTCCGCTTCAAAGCTCTAACTTTTTACGGCCGGGTAAGGATTATTTCCGCCGGACGACCAAACATAGAATTGTTATAAAATGGAGAATTTAGCCATGAATAAAAAAAAGTTGACGCGCACGGCAGCCTTTTCGGCTTTAGGGCTTGCACTTTTCCCGCGGCGGATATATTTTGTTAAGCATTCCCATGCGCCGGTATTTTCGCAACGCAAAAGAAGAGAAGAAAACCAAATAACTCAGGAGATTAAAGGAATGCAAAAAGCAACTTTCGGCGCCGGTTGTTTCTGGGGAGTTGAAGCGGCTTTTCGACAGGTCAAAGGCGTTATCTCCACTTCGGTGGGATATACGGGCGGGTCGTTGAAAAACCCGACCTATGAAGATGTGTGTTCGGGCAAAACCGGACACGCCGAAGTCGTGGAAGTGGTTTATGATCCGGAGCAGGTTTCGTATGACAAGCTGTTGCAGGTGTTTTGGGAAAACCACGATCCCACCACGTTGAATCGGCAAGGGCCGGATATCGGCGCGCAATATCGTTCCGCGGTGTTTTATCATACCCCGGAACAAATGACGGCGGCGTTAGCCGCAAAAGAAAAGCTCCAAACCGGCGGTCGTTACAAGCGGCCGATTGTCACGGAGATTACGGCGGCCTCGCCGTATTATCCAGCCGAAGATTATCACCAACAGTATTTGGAAAAACGCGGCCTGGCTAGTTGTCACATTTAGCGCAAAAATGGATCGATGGATTTATGGATGGCTGGATTGGACGCACTACGCGCTATGCCCTCTGCTCCCGCGCCTGCCAAAAAGATAAGTTCCGAGCACGATGCCGATAATCGTAAACAGCGCGCCGAGTTTGCCTTCGCCGAGCATGACCAGCGCCGTTCCCGGGCACGCCGCGGCGAATCCCCAGCCCAATCCGAAGATCAGCGAGCCCACGATGAGAGATTTTGTATAAGGCTTGCCGGCGAAAGACAGCGGTTGTCCATCAAGAACGGAACGGACTTGCAGATTTTTTAGGATGGCAACGCCGATCATGCCGACGGTGGCCGCAGTGGCAATGACCCACAGAAGCTGCAAATCCTGAAAGAGAAAAAGCTTCGCGTAAAAATCATACGTCGTCGCCCCGGCGCGGCTGAGGATGAAACCGAATAGAATGCCGAAAAGAATAAAAATATATTTTTTCATCGTGTCACTTTTTAGTAAAAAATTTGGCCATTGGGAGCGGAGTGCGAAACTTTAGTTTCGCATTGACGCCCTAGTTTAAAAAAATTTAAACAGCAATTGCACGGCGATAATGCCGCCAACAAAAAATCCGGCGGCAGCGACCAGGCTCGGCCAATGCAGCAGTGCGAGACCGGCAATGGCATGGCCGCTGGTGCAGCCGCCGGCCAAACGCGCGCCGTAGCCGATCATCACGCCGCCGATGAGCAGCAACAGGCCTTTGGCCCACAACGCCTGCGGCAAAACTTGATCATACATCGCGCCGAGCGAAAAACTCAGCGCCATTTCTCCCGGCGAAGTCAGCGCCGCCAGCAAACCGCCGAGCGGCAAGCCGATGATGAACCACAGACGCCAGTTGTTCGGCTGCGCGTAATCGCCTTTATGAAAAAAAGGCAGCTTTGAAACGTAGCTGCAAAAATTGCCAAAACCGGTAGAAACGCCGAGGTGTTTGCCGGACATCGCGAATTGAAACAGCGCATAAGCGCCGACCGCGAGTCCGCCAATCCACCCGCTCCAAACAATGACTTCCGTCATAATAGTGACTCCACTAATAATTATTAAGTCAAAAAACTTTATGCCTTTCAACATTTCCGTTGAGATGCAATTCGTTAAAGCTCATTTCACAATTTCGCCGCCGGCTTCCGCCCACGCCGCAAAACCGCCGTGCAGCATCGTGACGTCATAGCCGTTGCGCTCGAGCAGAGCCGTGGCATACGCCGAACGATTGCTGGTGCGGCAATGCACCCACAATGGGCGATCCTGCGGGATCTCCGACAAGCGCGCGAGCAGGCGGGTATGCGCGATGTTGCGCGCGCCGGCCAAATGCCCGGCCTCGAATTCATCGGCGCGGCGAACATCTAAAATAAATTTAGAGCCATTCACCTTTTGCTGCAATAATTTTTTAATGTCAAGCGTCTTCGTTTGACGCAGCTCGCCGCCGGACGCGGCGTATTCGGCCAGCGTCTGCGGGGTTGCATAACCTGCCGCGTTATCCAATCCGATGCGAATCAAATCCGTTACCGCTTCATTCACGCCGCTCGCGTCCACAATCAAATAAATCGGAACGCCCGCTTCGACATACGAGCCAGCCACCGTCGGAAAAGAATTATCCCGCGGCGCAAACAACGCGCCCGGCACATGGCCTTCAACAAATTGCGCCCACGGCCGCGTGTCCAAAATCATCGCGTGATTTTTAGCCAAGGTTTTGAGCGCCTCAGCCGTCAGCGGTTGCGGCGAAGGCATCGCGCCGAGCAGCGCCGGGCCTTCTTTATTCTCGCGCTTCATCCGCGCAAAATAAAGCGGCGGCTCCGGCTGGCCGTGAAGAATGGATTCAACAAAATTTTTTTCTTCCGTCGCGGCATTGACCGAAGCATTGAACCGTTTCTCATAACCGACGGTCGATTGCGGCACCGCGCCCAGGGCTTTGCCGCACGCGCTACCCGCGCCGTGTCCCGGCCACAACTGCAAATAATCCGACAATTTCTTGAAGCTTTGCAGTGATCGATAAAGCGTGCGCGCCGAAGCTTCTTTCGCGCCCGCCTGGCCCGCCGCGCTTTCCAACAAATCGGGGCGGCCCACGTCGCCGACAAAAACAAAATCGCCGGTGGCAATGCCCATCGGCTCGTTCGCGCCGCCGCCAAGATCGGTCACCATAAAACAAATGTGCTCCGGCGTATGCCCGGGCGTGTGCAACACTTCGAGTTGAATATTGCCGACTTTGAATTTGTCGCCGTGCTTGATGAGCTGATGATGGTAACTCCCGCCGCCGCGTTTTTGGTGCAGCCATTGATATTTCCAATCTGCATCGCCCTCGTCGGAGAGATACAAACGGCCGCCGGTGCGCTCCGCCAATTCGCGGCTGCCGGAAAGAAAATCGGCGTGAATGTGCGTCTCGGTGATCGCGGTGATTTTCAGGCCTTCTTTGGCCGCGGCGGCGATATAGCGCTCGACGTCGCGCTGCGGATCGATCACCAACGCCTCGCCGGTGCGCTGGCAGCCGATGAGATACGCTGCCTGCGCGAGCTTGTCGTCATACAACATGCGAAAAAGCATGAGCCATCTCCTGAATTTTTTAAACCGGAGTGACAAACTTTAGTTTGTCAGACTTGCGGAGTTTTTCACCTTGCAAATTCTTTTAAGAAGCCCAGAGGTGACAAACTAAAGTTTGTCACTCCGAGGTTTTTCGCGGCAAAGATTCTGCCGAAACTGAATCATTATTCAAGCGGAAAACAATTCCTTTAATTCGAGCGCTTGCATAAGTGGCACTCGGCTGTTGAGGTGTAAACGTAAAAAAATGTCATGCTGTGAAGCATCTTGTTTATCTCCAGCACAGTGCTGGAGATAAACAAGTTCCCTTGGGGATGACATGGGAGTTTGCTCGTCGAACAAATTTCCTCAAACTCCCTGCTATTTTCGCGTCAACCGCTCGATCACTTTCGCGAGCGCGATTTGCTCCGCGTCTTCCTGCGAGGTCGTCGCTTCCGCGCGGGCGATGGTCGCGCCGGGATCAAGGTTCGTGATGTGACAGTAAAACTGCTCGCCAATTTTGTAGGAGGTGATATTGATTTTCACGCCGTCAATCTCGCGCGTTGAGGTGCGGTAGTTTTCTGATTTCAACATGCTGGCCTCAAATAAAAAAGCTTTCGATCACGGATTGTACAAGTTTTTCAGACAAACTGAAAACTTGAGTCCCGCAAACGGGGCAGATTTAGATTCAAAAAGATTGTCCAACGGATTAAACCACGACCAACGGATAAAGCGCATCGTGATTTGATAAAGCTTTTCGCAAAAACCGGGACCTTAAATCCGTTGGTCGTTTTTCAATCCGTTGGCCTTGATGCTTTGATGACGCTGAATTTTTTTCTAATTTTCGCTGCGATATGGCATAACGCAAAGCGCAAAACGTATGTCAAGCGCTATGCGCCCTGCGCCATGCCTCCGCTCATCTCTCCACCGGCGCGCCGACGAGATTGCCCCACTCCGTCCACGAACCGTCGTAATTGGTGACGTTTTTATAGCCGAGCAAATATTTCAGCACAAACCACGTGTGGCTCGAACGCTCGCCGATGCGGCAGTACGCGATGACGCTCTTGTCAGCGGTGACGCCTTTGCCGGCGTAGAGCGCCTGCAAATCTTCGAGCGCTTTAAACGTGCCGTCGTCGTTGCACGCCTGCGCCCACGGAATGCTCTTCGCGCCGGGAATATGGCCGCCGCGCTGGCAGGTTTCCGGCAATCCCGGAGGCGAAAGAACTTTGCCGGTGAATTCGTCGCCGGAGCGCACATCCACCAACACGGTGCCGCCGGATTTGTAAACATCCTGCACTTGCGGCAAATACGCGCGCAGCGATTGATCCGGCTCGCCGGCTTTGTAACTCGCGCGCTTCGGCGCCGGCGCGTCTTTGGTGAGGCCGCGGCTTTCGGCCAGCCATTTTTTGCGGCCGCCGTTCATCATGCGTATATCTTTGTGGCCGTACATTTTAAGCTGCCAAAACGCCCACGCGGCAAACCAGTTGTTGTTGTCGCCGTACAGCACGATCATCGTGTCATTCGAGATGCCGCTGCTGCTCATCAACGCTTCGAGATCGGCCTTCTTGATAATATCGCGTTGCAACGTATCGCAAAGCTGCGTTTGCCAGTTCCAGCCGATGGCGCCGGGCACGTGGCCTTCTTCATACGCTTTCGTGTCAACATCCACCTCGGCGATGACGAGGTTCGCCTCGTTCTTGTGCTCATCGACCCATTGCGTCGAAACCAGCACTTCGGGGTTTGCATAATTGGACATGGTTGTTTTTCCTTTCTGATTTTTTAACCAATGAAATGAATTTGACTGAGTCAATTTAATCACCGTTCAACTCCACGAGCATGCAGGCTCGATCTTTTGTTCACCGCGAGATTCCGCTCTGCGCCACGCCCCAGGCCCGATGCGCTTTCGCCCTACCCAAGATACAAAAATTTCGCGGCGAGTGCAAGCCCCGCGTTGAAAAGTTTGATATTGTTGTTGCATTTGGCAAAAAAGATGGAAACAGGAACCTCATGGCAACATTATACCTCACCGAACAAGGCGCCGTGCTCCGCAAGAGCAGCGATCACTTCATCATCGAAAAAAGCAAAGTGAAGCTGCAAGAGCTGCCCTGCGCCGACGTCGATCACGTCATGATCTACGGCAACATTCAAGTCACCACCCCGGCTTTGTGGGAATTGGCCGAGCATGGCATCGAAATCGCCTTCTTCACCCAGAGCGGCAAATTGCTCCTCCAACTCACCCCGCAATGGCCGAAAAATCTGCCGCTGCGCGAAGCCCAATGGCGCCGGCGTTTCGAGCCCGAGTTTATTCTCCGTTTCAGCCAAACGATCGTCGCCGGCAAATTGGACAACGCCCTCGCCGTCATCCGTGATTTTCGGCGTCACCATCCGGAGCTCGATGGCGCCGCGGAAATCATCGCCATCGAAACCGCGCGCGACAAGGCCGGCAGCGCCGCCGCACTGGACTCCCTGCTCGGCCTCGAAGGCAGCGCCACCGCGGCCTACTTCAAAGTGCTCGGCCAAATGTTTCTGCCGCCCTGGCAGTTTACCACCCGCAGCCGCCGCCCGCCCAAAGATCCCGTCAACGCCGTGCTTTCCTTTGGCTACGTCATCGTCGGCAACGAGCTGCAATCGCACCTCGACGGCGTCGGCTTCGATCCGTACGCCGGCTTTTATCATGTCACCGAATATGGCCGCCCCAGTTTGGCGCTCGATCTGCTCGAAGAATTTCGCCATTCGCTCGTCGACCGCCTCGCCCTGCATCTGTTCAATCAAAACGTTTTCACCGCTGCCGATTTTCAACCTACCGGCACCGGCGGCGTTTATCTCAGCCGCGACGGCCAAAAGAAATTTTTCCAGGGCTACGAGCGCTACCTCGGCTCCTACCGCGACCAACCGGCCCCCGCCAGCGTCGGCTATTTCCGCCAGCACTTCAAAAACCAGGCGCAAAAGCTCGCCAAAGCCGTTCAAGAAAACAGCGACTATCAGCCGTTCAGCCTCGACAAAATCACCGCGACGGACGCCGTGTCGCCGCCGGCAGTTGAACCGCCCTGGTGAAGCGCGGTCACACGCTCTTTGCTCTTTCTTTAGCCTGAATTATTCATAAACCACCAAGACACGAAGACACAAAGTTTTAATTTTGTAGAGCCTGGGTGGACTTGACAAGTGACGCTCGAAGGTTCTCGGCAAGATTTTATAAGTCTGGTGTTCTTCGTGTCTTGGTGCCTTCGTGGCAATATTGGTGAATAATCCAGGCTGGAGCTGCCATGGTAAAAAAAATCGCCAGACTTGAAAATTTCTCTTGACTTTGCCGTTTGCTTTTTGCATTTTGATTTTTGCCTTTTATGTTCATCCTGATCTCCTACGACGTCACCGACGACCAGGTCCGCTTCCGCCTCGCGCGCACCCTCAAAGATTTTGGCAAGCGCGTGCAGAAGTCGGTCTTCGAAGCCGAAATTGACGAAACCGAGCTGGCTCGCCTGCGCCAACAATTGAGCCGGGTCAAGCTCGACAGCGACGACAGCATTCGCCTCTACCGTCTTTGCGAAGGCTGCGTCAAAACCGTGCAAATTTTGGGATCAGGTGAAGTTACGAAGGATCCCGATATCGTCGTGTTGTAGCAAGTT
>Ga0247727_10018319_pt1 | contig 11024 bp, 8 predicted proteins | sample WisWelCaveWW1625_FD_202498 | JGI IMG/M metagenome (GOLD analysis project Ga0247727, IMG submission 202498) | Biofilm microbial communities from Wishing Well Cave, Virginia, United States - WW16-25 | ecosystem: Environmental > Aquatic > Deep subsurface > Groundwater > Cave microbial mat | place...
TGAACCGCGCGCGGTGCGTCACGTAGGCTGATCCCCCACGCGGCCAGGAATGAGACAGGCGAGCGGGGCGGCGTCAGCCCCCCGGTCCTGCGGCGAATGCACCGGGGGGCTGATCCGCCGCGGCGGACCCCGCTCGCCAACCGTCTCGATTCGGACCGCGAGCAGGTATAATCCTCCGCGTGGATGTTGGCGGCCCCTAACGCTTCTTTCAGGAAAGGACATGCCATGGCTCTGACAGTGACGAAGGTTGACGTGTGGTCCACAGAGATTGCTGATCAGCCGGGAGGCTTGTCGACGACATTGGAGCAACTTTCGTCGGCGGGCGTGAACTTGGATTTCCTCATCGCTCGGCGTCAGCCCGACAAACCGGGAATGGGTGTGGCGTTCGCCGTCGGGATCAAGGGAGCGAAAGGGACGAAAGCGGCCAGCGCCGCGGGGTGGCAGAAGACCGACGCGATCAGCGGCGTGCGTGTGGAAGGCGGCGACAAATCCGGGGCTTGCCACAAACTGCTCAAGAAATTAGCCGCCGCGAACATCAACCTGCGCGGCATGTCGGCGTCGGTGATCGGCAAGAAGTTTGTCACGTTCCTGGCGTTTGATTCCGCGGACGCCGCCGCCCAAGCCGCCAAGTTGCTGAAGAAGAAATAGACCAGGTCAAACCCGTTCGACGACTCCTGACTGGCTGGACCGCAGTACCGCTTGCGTGAAGTCGAACACGGGCAACGCGCACTCCGGCGGCGCGGCGGCGGCTGCGCCGAGCAACAATTGATCGAGAAAGCCGCTGACCGGATTGCCCAAGAGGTCAAGTTCCGGATGCGCAAACGGGTTGAGTCCGAGCGCCGACGTCCAACGAGGCTCCTTGACTTTCAAGGGTTCGAGTGAATTGTTCCGCCCGATCCCAATCTGCCAATCGCGAAGCAGCAGGTCAGCCTCTTCGCAATGCAGATGCAAATCCTCGCGAAACGTCTGCGCGTGGCCGGTGAAGTGCATCGTCAGCAGCACGTCTTGTTCGAGCCGCGCCGAGAGCGACGTCACGACCTCGACGCGGCTGCCGCACGTTTGGCTGCGAGCGAACACGTCGATCGGCGTCAGCCCGGTCACGAACAAGATCGCGTCGATCTTGTGACTCCCCGCGTCGCCGAGGAAGCCGCCGAGGTTGATTGTCGGATCGTCGCGCCATGTGCCGCCGATCGCTGGTTGCCAGCGCTCGGAATTGATCGACGTCAGCGCGCGCACGGCGCCCCATCTTCCGGCTTGGATTTCTTCCCGCAGCAGTCGATACACCGGCCAGTAGCGGCGTTGATACGCCACCGAAAGAATCGGGCAATTCCCGCGGCAGTCGTCGATCAGTGAGCCGATCTGCTCACGTCGATTGACGAGCGGTTTCTCGCAGAGCACATGCCAGCCACGCGCACGACACGCGCGAATCTGCTCGAAGTGCAGCGACGTCGGCGAGCAGATGATCGCCGCGTCGGCTGTCGTGTTCGCCAACAAGTCATCGAGGTCCGTGAACCCGCGAGCGTCCGGAGCCAATTCGCGTTGCAAAGCTTTGATGGCGTTCGTGTCCATGTCGAACAACGCGACGACTCGCCCGCGACCATCCGCGAGCAAGCGTCCCACATGCATTCGGCCCATCCGCCCGCAACCGAGGATCGCAAAGTCGAGTGTTCGCTCCTGAGGTGACATTCGATGTCCTTTCTTCTCGTTCCCAAGCGGAGCTTGGGTACAAGTGCGGAAACGATCAACCTTCAACCCCTTCGTAGACAGCGACACTCCCAGAAATGATCATGCTCACCGCGGCTAGTCGGCACTGAGACTCTCACCTCCGAAAAGCGGCTCTCCGCCATCTATGTTGAATCAAAGTCCGGCTCATCACGCGGAGCGTGATCCGCCGCGGCGGACGTAGCCGTCAGCCGCCGCGGCGGACGTGACGAGCCGTTTCGGCGAAATCAACACCAATGGCGGAGAGTCCGAAAAGCGAGATCGCCTTGAGCATGAAATGGATGACATGGGCCGAACTGCCGTGGGTGGCTCGCGGGGAAGTGAGCACGGCGGTGCAATTGTGCGACCGGCTGGTGCAATCGGCGTTGAAGGCTGCCGGCTCGGCGGCTTTCTTGCAGGCGGAGTTGCCGGAGTTGGCGACGGAGTTCGCCGTGCAATGGGCGGCGGTCTGGAAACGAACGCCGCAATGGGAGTCGGTCGCGGAGTGCGGACGCAACACGTGGTCGCAGCCGCCGACGCGATTCTTCGATGAAGTGCTCGAACGCGAAGCGACTGGCTTCTTCTCGGCCTCGGCCGAACTGGATGGCTGGTCGGTGATCGGCCTGCCGTTGCCGACGACATTGGATGGGCAGCCGCGAGTGCTCGCGTTGGCCGGTCGGCGACTGGACGCCGACGACCTTTCGACGGCGACCGCCGTCGGCCGAGTGCTTGGCTATTGCCTGTCGTTGTGCGAACGGCTGCAACAACAGGGTCAGCGCGCGGACAAGCTGCGAAACACGCTGGCCGTGGCCGCGACATTTTCGGGAGCGCCGGACACGCAGACGTTGCTCGAATCGATTGCGAAGGCGGCGACGAAGTTGCTCGACTGCGACCGCGCCAGCATCTTCATTTGGGATCGTGAGCGGCATGAGGTCGTGGCCTGTCCCGCGCTCGGCGTGCCCGGTGGAACGCTGCGAATCCCGGACGACAAAGGCATCGTCGGCGAGGTCATTCATTCCGGTGAGCCGATCCGTGTCGACGACGCGTATACCGACTCGCGATTCAGCAAGGCGGTCGACAAGGCTAGCGGCTATCGCACACGAAACTTGCTCTGCGTCCCGCTGCTCGACGCCGACGACAAACGGATCGGCGCGTTCGAGGGAATCAACAAGCTGCACGGCGTCTTCGATGCGGACGACGAAGAGTCGCTGACTCAACTCGGCATTCAAGCCGCCGTTGCGCTGCACAGCACGCGCGAGCGGGAACACTTGCTCCGCAGTCATCAGCAGATGACCGAGCAAGCCGCGTCGCAGGTGCAGATCGTCGGCAGCAGCGGCGCGATCCAACAATTGCGAGCGACCGTGCAACGGCTCGCTCTGACTGAGTTGCCCGTGTTGATTCTCGGCGAGAGCGGCACCGGGAAAGAGGTCTTCGCACAGGCGTTGCATTATTTCGGCTCGCGGGCCAAGCAGCCGTTCATCGCGGTCAACTGTGCGGCGTTGACCGAGACGTTGCTCGAGAGTGAACTGTTCGGCCACGAAAAAGGAGCCTTCACGGATGCTCACACCGCTCGGCAGGGGAAGTTCGAACTGGCCGAGGGAGGCACGATCTTCCTCGACGAGATCGGTGACATGAGCCTTAACGGCCAGGCCAAGCTGCTGCGAGTGCTCGAACAAAAAGTCATCACGCGCGTCGGCGGCTCGCAAACGATCCCGATCAACGTGCGGGTGATCGCGGCGACGAACGCCAAGCTGGCGCAGCTTGTGCGCGAGAAGCGCTTCCGCGAAGACCTGTATTACCGGCTGAGCGTCGTGACGCTCGACCTGCCGCCGATACGCGATCGTTCCGACGACGTGATTCCGCTGGCGGAGTTCTTCCTCGACAAGTTCGGCCAGCAAGCGCGGCGACCGAGTTTGAGCCTGTCGGCCGAAGCGAAGAAACGCTTGCAAGCTCACGGCTGGCCCGGCAACGTGCGCGAGCTTCGCAACCTGATGGAACGCGTCGCGTTCCTGGCCCCCGGCCCGCACGTCGAGGCCGACGACATCGCCTTCATCCTGACGCCCGAAAGGGACACGTTCCTGGACACCGCCTCCGACCTGGGCCTCACCGACGCGACCAACAAGTTCCAGCAGGAATACATCCGCCGAGCCGTGCGTCGCGTCAAAGGCAACATGTCCGAAGCCGCGCGCCTGCTCAGCCTGCACCGCACGAACCTGTATCGCAAGATGAGCCAACTCGGCATGCAGGAAGGACGCCAAGAAATCCTGGAGAACAAGAGGTGATCAACGCACTTGTCTTACGCAATCACCGCGACCACCGGGCTGGTCACGAAGCCGGGGTTGGAGTTGGCCACGCGGGTGCGGAACGAGTTAGCTTGCGCCCCCGTCTTGCGAGGGCGGGGTCGTGGAGCGCCCCCAGCCCTGCTTGACGATCACCGCCACGCAGACGGCACCCAGGACGATCGCCACACTCCAGTCAACATGGATGAGCAGCAGCCCGGCGAAGAGCGGGAAAAGAAAGGGGAGATGCCCATCGAGTGTTTCACCGGAAAGACTGCGGACCAGCAATGCAAAGGCAGCCACGACCGCGATGAGGATGCCCAGCGCGCTGGACGTCCGTGTGAGGAACACTTCGAACCAGGGCACGCCATAGGGCGTCGTTTGATATGTCTCAACGGCCACAAACAGCGTCAGAACGATCGCTAGGATCACCAAAAGTTGGATCTTGCGGTGCATCGGAACCTCCCAAGCAAGCTAACAGATTGTTTACGCAATCACGGTGACGGCCGGGCTGGTGGAGACCGCTTCTCGCGGCGGAGGACCACCGTCGCCTGTGGAGTAAACCAAAGGAAGCTGCCTTCCGATGCGGTGCTGCAAGTGACGACTTCCCAGCCCTCCTCGGCGAGCTGGTTGAGTTGCCGCTCGAAGCTCCCACGACCGATCGCGTCTCGGATCGTCTGCGAGGCCCACGGCATCAGCGCATAACCATTGGGCCGACCATGCAAAATCTTGTACTCGGAGTTCGCCATGAGAAAGTTCCTACGCGATGACGCTGACGACCGGGCTGGTGACGAAGCCGGGGTTGGAGTTGGAGACTCGCGTGCGGAACGAGACGGACGCGCCGGCGGCGAAGGGGCCGACGGTCAGTTGATTGCCGGTGATCGGCGTCGAATGACCGAATTCCGTTTCGCCGGGGAGCATGTATTGCAGTTCCTTGGTCGTGGCGTGATCGCCGCCGGCGGGGTCGAGCGTCACGAGGATGGTGTGATTGGGCTGCGCGACGGCGGACAGGATCAGCAGCACTTGGGCTTGCGCCGTGCCTTGCTCGGTCGGGATTTGAGAGGCCGCCGCGTCCCCTTCGGGCGTGCCGAGGGGATAGGCTTTCAGCCACGCGCGATACCAGCGCTTGTTGCCGCGGTCGAGTTTGCGATCGGAGGTGCGGAGAGCGCTCTTCGAGTTGGTCACATCGCGCTGTCGTTCGGCTTCGGTCTTTTGTTTCGCAATCGCCAAGTCCATCGTCGCGGAGAAATCGGCGACGGCCACCGGCGCTGCCAGATAGTCCAGCGTCAGCGCGGGCTTGGGCGGCACGGCGGCCGCGCGGGCCGTGTTCACGTCGGTCCACAGCGGCAGGATCAATCGCGAGCGGCGCAGCGCGCTGTTCTCGGAGACCGCCGGATCGACTCCGTAGATCGCATCGAGTTGCTCCTTCAAGTCGTCGTCATCATCGAGCAGCCCGTCGATCAGGCCCGGCACTCGGATCGCGAGGTTTTCCAGTTTCGCGAACACGTCATGCTTGGCGGCGAGCGCCTCGGTCAGATCGTTTTCCTTGTTGTCGCGCGCCTGTGCCAGCGCGGGCAGACTGTCGGTGAGCGTGCCGTGTTGCGTGCGCGTGAGATTGTGCAACTCGAACGCGAGCTGCATGCCCCACACCGCCTGAGTCGCGACCGCGCGTTCGTGCGTGATTTCCCAATACTCGTTCATGGTGGGCTCCGTGAGAGAAAACGGTTTTCCGTGGCGTGTCGCAGATTATAACAACCCGCAGCGTCAGCGAGGACCGGCGGCGGGCTCCCTCGCTCACGCTGCGGGTGACTAGCAGAAGCCAGTGGCCAGTGATCGCTTCCGACCGACCCGACCCGCCACCCAGCCGGCACGTCCAGACAATCGGCCCCCGTGTGTGAGCATCCAGCCGCCAAGTTCCATCAACCAGCCGTCCTGGAGGCCCGTGCAGCCGTCCCGTCAAACCAGCCAGCCGTCAAGTCGGCCCAACCAGCCGCCGAGTGACCCCATCCAGCCGTCCCGGAGGCCCGTTCAGCCGGCAAGTGGGCTCATCCAGCCGCCAAGGATGGCCGAGCAGCCGGCAAGTTTGGACGTTACCAATCTCAACGAACGCAACGCATCCTATTGTAAATAAATGACTTACGCCTCATTCATTCATTTCGACCCCAGCCGGCTCCTTCCAGAAGCGGCGGAGGTTATCGGGAAGCTCCGGGCCGGACGATGACTGATCATCCACTGAAGGGTTGCCGGAGGGGGGACCGCGACGACCCTTCCAGTGGTACCAAGGATTGATTTGACCCACACGCCAAATCTCGATCCGGTAAACGGAGTCCCCGAACTCGAACAGGCCCCCTCTCAGATACAAAACTTTGCGGCCGAGCGTCAGTTGCCGGCCGTCCAGAGCGGAGTCCAACTCGGACCAGAATCGCTCCTCCAATGGTGGGAGTTGCTGCCGAATCGGTGCGATCGTCGTAATCTGGTGACCATTCTCGTCGGTCTCGTGTCGGGTGTTCTGCTCTTCGAGTGCCTTGAATTCGCGGAAGTACATTTCAAACGCCCGGTTCATCGCCTCTCGCTGCGACGGATCGAGGCCGAGGTGGCTCGCGAGTCGATCGCTCACCGTGGGACTGTTTGGGCCCCAGAACATCATGTGCTCGGCGCCTTTGTTGCCGGACCAGACTTCGCCGGTTTTTGGAGCGGTTGTTTGTTGGCCAGTGGGCCGCGTCCATTCAGGACGACCGATCGCGCCCGATCCACTGAATGGACGGCGCACCCAACTGATGACGAACAAGGCGGTGAAGAAGAACAGCAGTGAAAAGAACATCGCGATGCGCCACGGTCGCGGCTCGGCGCGCGACTGCTGATCCGCGACGCAACGCGATCGGCGGACCAGCGCGATCACGGCGTAGACGCTCAGATACACCGCGGCAAAGCACAACGACGCTTGAGCCACGATGCGACCGATCGTCGCTGCGGATTGTTGCTGCAATTCTACAAGCGCCGCCATGTAGATCACGACGAACGGCACGACCCCAAGCCACGCGGCGATCGGAATGCGACGGCGCGGCGGGATGGCACGCGCTGAATCTGCGAAGGGTGTGGGTTCGGGTTGGTTTGGCATCGCCGCGCTCTTCGCCGACTCAGCGCGTGCCACACTTGCCAAGACTTCCCCAACCGGCGAAACGGCAGCCCAGAATCGCTTGACGATCGTGGACGACACCCCGCCGCCGATGAACGCGGTCTCGAACAAGGCGAGGGACAGCGACAGGGCGAAATTCATCTCCACACCCCAATGGTTGAAGTACAGCAGCACGGCAAAGATCGCTCCGTTGAGGATCAGCAGCGGGAAGAAGAGCGCATCCGCCACCGCCAGCGGCAGCCCGTAGAGCTTGCCGCCCGAGTGCTTGATGTGGCTGATGGCGACCGCGCCGCAGATCGTCGTGCCGAACACCGGGCTCGCGAACAGCGCGCTCGTGACCGGCGCGCCGAAGAGGAGGATCACGTAGATCAGCGGGAATGCCGGAGGCGCGGTCGGTCCGCCGCTCTCAACACCCCACGCCGATTCGATGTCCTGGGAGTCAGGACTGCTGCCGGGTGTGGTCGCGGATGTGGTCGTCTCAACAATTCCCGAGACGCTGACCTGGGAGGGAAAAACCCACAACGCCGCCAGAATCAGCGCCATCAGGCCCAGCCCGGCCCAGATCGCACCGGCGAGCGCGCAGCGGCTGAGCCGCGGCTCGCTTGTAATGCTCGGAGTTGGCTGCCGAGGATTGCTGAAGTCACGAAGCCTTCGCTGTTCGGCGGCCGCATCGAAGGCACGGCGAACATCGTCTCGAAAGAGCCTGACCACGACCCACAACGCGGCCGGCAGACCGAGCCACAGGGGAATGAGGACGACCCACACGTGAATATTGATGAGCACGTACAACGCGGCGACCGCTGGAAAGAACACGCCCACGATCACAGCGACCAGCAGCACGAAGAGGCGTGCTCGCAGTCGGCGCAGCATCACGCCGGCGACACCGACAAACCCAGAATAAATCGCGAGACCGACCGACATGCCGATCAGAGTCTCGCGGATCGAAGCGGTGAATTTGTGCTCCTGAATTGCCGTCACTCCCAGCCAGATGGCCACTCCGCAGGCGGTCACGAAGGCGATCCCGGCACCCAGGAGCAGACAGTCGGCTGGAGAGCGTGTCAGACTCTCCGGCTGAGGCGAGCGCTCAGATACCTGTGTGGCCCGCAATCTCGCTTGGGCTTCAAACGCCGCCTTCACATTCCGTCGGTTCAGGACCACCAAGCACCAAATCCCGATGGGCAGGCCGACCAGCCACGCCAGGTTCAGGGGCAGCGTCGCCAGGATTCCCGCCGTCAACCCCAACCACCGCGCTCGCACACGCTTCAGCGCCAGCCCGGCAACAATGACGATCACCGCCATCGGGCAGACCCAGCAGAAATGGATGAAAAGCAAGAGCGCCACGTTATAGAGCGGGTCGGCCACGACATCCCGGTCTGCACCCCCGTAACGATCGTACGAGTACAGCATGAGCGCCGGCGCGGAAAGCACAGCGACAACCAGCGAGACGATGCCGAAGGCGATCAGACCGATTGCGGGTCCAGTGACGTCGTTTGCCGTGGCTGGCGTTGTTTTGGTTGGGGGCGATCGGTAGCCGAATGCTGCCTTGACCGCAGGAATTCTCAACACCAGCAAAGCCCAGACGCCCGCAGGCAGGCCGATCAGCCATGCCGGCGACCACGGCAACAATGCCAGAATCGCGCCGGTGACGGCCAGGGAATAGAGTTCCAGGTTTCTCATTCGCCGCGCTGCAACCAATGTGAGTGCCGCAATCGGAAGGACGACTGCTTGGAAAATCAGCAAGAAGTCCCAAAACTCTTTGTCAAGATAATACCCACCCCAGAGGCCATTCTTGAGTATCCACCAGCACAGGAATATGACAAAAGGAATTGAAACGAGAGCCAGAATCCCAGTTGCCAACACGGCGCGAGCCGGCCCGCTGACGGCCTGCCGGATGGCTTCAGATTGGTCAGCCGCATTGCGACTGAGTGTGTCGGTAGCGACGGGCATTGACGGCGACTGCCTGCCGATCGCGTCGAGGTCCGTCTTCACCTCGCTGGCCTGCTGATACCGCTGCTCCGGGTCTTGCTCCAACGCTCGCAGCACGACCTCGTCCAGCCGCACATCAATTTGGACTCTCTTGGATGGCGGCGCGAACTTACCCATCGGCAACTCGCCGGTGAGCAGTTCGTAGAAGACGACGCCCAGCGAATAAATGTCGGCGCGGTGATCGACTTCGCGCGAACCCTGCAACTGTTCGGGAGCCATGTACCGCAGCGTCCCCAGCACCTGATGCGTCGCCGTCAGCGACGCACCAGGGGACTCACGTCCCCCGTTCGCCATGAGTTTCGCGAGACCGAAGTCGGCGATCTTCACTCGGCCGCGTTTGTCGATGAGGATGTTTTCCGGCTTGATGTCCCGATGCACGATCCCTTCGTCGTGAGCGAACTGCAACGCCTCACAAATCTGCGGCACGATCGCCAACGCGTCCTGCGGCGAGAGGCCGCCGGATTGGATTGCCTGTCGCAAGTTCACACCGTCCACGAACTCCATCACGATGTAGCACAGCGCATTGTCGTGGTTCGCTCCGCGAACCATGCCTTCTGATCGCGGAGCGATCAGCGACGATGATGCCACCGTTTGACCAAAGTCGTATACGGCGACGATGTGCGGATGACTCAACCGCGCCAGCGCGCGAGCCTCGCGCTGAAACCGTTCGGCAAACGCCGGATCGCGGCTGATCTCCGGCGGCAGAATCTTGACGGCCACCAGCCGATCCAAGCCCGGTTGCCGGGCCTTGTAAACCGCCCCCATGCCTCCCTTGCCGAGCAATTCCAGAATCTCCAACTGCGGAAACAGCGGGGCCAGTTCCTCGACCGTCGGCGGCACAAAACCCGAAACGGGAGGAGTCAAATTGGTCGGCCCCGGCTCGGACTGCGACGGTGGTCGGCTTTCAAATCCCGCTTGCACAAGACATTTTGGACACAGGCCCGCCGGGGCGTCGGCGGAAAGTTGGATGCCACACTTCGGGCAGCGAGGCGATTCGTTCATGGCGGTCACCGCTCAACGTCCGCCGCGGCGGAACGGCTACGTTGGTTTGAGGCCGAGCCTCTGTGAAATCATCGACTACCCTTCAATACATGATTGCCGGCACCCAGTAACACGCCTTTCGATGTTTTCCGATCACTCGCTCAAAGTCTCCAGCAACCGGCCGATCTCGTCGTCCACCTCGGAATCTACGGCGACCGTGCGTGCGACTTCCAGGCGGAAGAGTTCGCGATACCGTTTTCTCAGACGGTATCCCGCCTGCTTCGCTGCCGCCGCACTCAGGCCGAGTGCTTCGGCCGCCTGCTCGTAATCGGTGTTGGACATTTCGCCGGTCAGTGCCGCTTTGAGTTTCTCAAAGTGCGGCTCCTTGCCCGCGTGCGCCAGTTCAATTCTCAACTGCTCCAGCACCAGATCGAGTAGTGTGAGCACCCACCGTCGCTCGAAGAGTCGTTCCGGCGTCAATTCATGGGACGGTTCGATCTGACATCGCGATTCACCCGCATCAAAATCCAGAGACAACGCCGCCTTGCCGCCGCCACGCTTTTCCGCCTGAGCCTTGTGCCGTTCGTTGGCCAGGAAGTTCTTCAATGCCGTCAGCAGGAACGCGCGAAACCTTCCGCGCTCCGGGTCGGCCTTGGCGAGAGCGTCCTTTTCGAGCAAGTGCGCGAAGAACCCCTGCGTGAGATCCTGAGCGTCCTCGACGCGCGCGACCACCCGACGCACGTAGGCGTAGACCGATAACCAATACGTCTTGCACAGCGCTTCCAAAGCACATTGCGATTCCTTCGACACGGCCTGACCAGCCGCCAGCACAATGCTCCAGCGAGTCGTCGCGAATCGCTGCCCGTGATCGCCCAGCGCGTTACTCTCATTGGCCTGTGAAGACATGCCAAGATTGTATGCTGGCGCCTGTCCCATCGCCT
>Ga0247727_10018320_pt1 | contig 11024 bp, 11 predicted proteins | sample WisWelCaveWW1625_FD_202498 | JGI IMG/M metagenome (GOLD analysis project Ga0247727, IMG submission 202498) | Biofilm microbial communities from Wishing Well Cave, Virginia, United States - WW16-25 | ecosystem: Environmental > Aquatic > Deep subsurface > Groundwater > Cave microbial mat | place...
CGCGCGTCCGGAGTTAAATGGGATTTGCGTAAAGATGAACCGTACATGATTTATGACCGTTTCAAATTTGATGTTCCGGTGGGTAAGAATGGTGATTCCTGGGACCGTTTTAAAGTGAGATTAGATGAAATCAGCGAAAGCCTTAAAATTGTTGAACAGGCGATTGGCGGCATTCCACCGGGCAACGCGGTTTCCAAAATCAACAAAGTTTACAAAGCCCCGCCCGGCGAAACTTACATGCGCACGGAAAATCCGAAAGGGGAATTGGGATTTTATCTGGTTAGCGACGGCGGTTTAAAACCGTACCGCAATAAGATCCGCGCACCGTCTTTTTCTAACATTGCGGTTTTACCGGAGTTGATCCGGGGACTCAATGTCTCGGACGCGGTTTGCGTCTTAGGCAGTACAGATGTTGTCATGGGGGAAATCGACCGATGATCGATCTGCTCATTAAATCTGTGATGATCGTGACCTTTATCGCGGTTTCTGCTATGTTTTTGGTTTGGTGGGAAAGAAAAATTTCCGCGCTTATCCAGAATCGTATGGGCCCGATGATTGTCGGCTGGCAGGGGGTATTACAGACCCCGGCCGATATGCTCAAACTTCTTTTAAAGGAGAATATCATTCCCTCGGGGGTTGATAAACTGTCCTGGTGGCTGGCGCCGTTTTTTGTGGTGGTCCCATCGGTCATGGCGTTTGTGACCATTCCATTCAGCAAAAATTTTATCGTTCACGATTTGAATATCGGGATTTTGTTTGTCACCTCCATCACGTCGGTTTGCGTTTTAGGGATTTTTATGGCCGGCTGGGGGTCGAATAATAAATATTCGCTTTTAGGCGGCATGCGCTCGGCGGCCCAGATCATCAGTTATGAAGTGCCACTTTTGTTATCTGTAGTCTTAATCGTGATGGAGGCGGGCACATTGTCCATGCAGGAAATTATCCGGGCGCAGGAGCACGGCTGGTTTATTTTAAAACCCAATTTGGCGTTGGCGTTTTTGATTTATCTGATTTCCGCGACGGCTGAGGTCAACCGCGTGCCCTTTGATATTCCCGAGGCCGAGTCGGAATTGGGAGCGGGGTATCACACGGAATATACGGGAATGAAATTCGCCATGTTCTTTCTTGCCGAGTATACGAATCTTGTCATTATTTCGGCGGTGACCGCGACATTATTTTTAGGCGGTTGGCAGGGACCGATCTTGCCGCCGGTGGTATGGTTTTTTTTAAAGGTATATGGAGTCATTTTTCTTTTGATGTGGGTGCGTTGGACTTTGCCACGCGTGCGTATGGACCAGATGATGAGTTTCGCCTGGAAGGTCCTGACGCCCGTCGCCCTGCTCAATTTATTAGTCAGCGGCTGGTTGATGGTGAAATAAAATAAGTGTCAAGTGTTAGGTGTTAAGTGTCAAGTATAAAATTGCAGAATTCATAGCACTTGACACCTGACGCATAACACTCTTTAGAGATTCTCGAGTATGTTCCGACAAATTAAAGTTATCTGGTTAGGCTTTTTGAGTCTTCTCATCGGCATGAAGGTGACGATGAAGAACTTCTTTGCCCCGTCCGTGACATTGGATTACCCCAATAAAAAACAGCCGATGACGGCGAATTACAGGGGAATGGTGGACTTAAAACCCGAGGCCTGTGTTATCTGTTATCAATGTATCAAAATTTGTCCGGTCGCCGCGTTATATCTGTCCCATAAACAAACAGTGGTCGAAGAAAAAAAGAAACTGGAGATCACCAAATTCACTTATAACGCCGAACTATGCTGCTTCTGCGGATTATGCGATGAGATTTGTCCGACCGACGCGATGTTTATGAACAAGATGTACGAGGTTTCCGCTTATTCCCATGAACAGATTTTAAACATTGATTTGATGGACGCTAACAAGTATAACCATTTGGACCCTCTTTATAATTTTACTGATGAAGTAAAGCGTAATGAGGAGAACACGGTAGGCAAAGTTGTCAAGCCGCCGGCTGCCCCCGCCAATCCGGCGGCCAGTACGGCTACGAGCGCTCCAAAGCCAACGCCACCGCAACCATCGTAAGTTTATGACGGAATTGATTTTTTATTTTATTGCTGTGTGCACGTGCGTTTTTGCTTTTTTGACGGTCACGGCACGCGATATTTTTCACTGTGCTGTTTGGCTGGCTTTTTGCCTTTTGAGCGTGGCTGGAATCTATTTCTATTTAGACGCTGAGTTTGTCGGCGTCATCCAAGTTTTGGTTTATATCGGCGGCATCATTACTCTGTTTATCTTCGCGATCAAATTGACCGCCCATATCGATGATAAAACTATTCTACAAACCAATAAGCAAGTCCTGCCGTCGGCCTTAGCGGCCGCAGTTTTCTTTTATTTATTATTTAAAGTGATCGGTTTTGATCCCTGGGCAAAAATTCAGCCTGATGTCCAGGTCATTTCCTTAAAGCAGTTGGGAGAATCTTTGATGACGACCTACGCCTTGCCGTTTGAATTCATTTCCCTATTATTGCTGGCGGCCATGGTCGGAGCGATTGTGATAGGAAAGGTGAAACGATGATTCCATTAGGATTTTTTGTGGCCATTAGCGCGGTTTTATTTTGTTTGGGGATTTACGGGGTGCTTATCCGGCGTAACGTGGTTGGGATTTTGATTTCGATTGAATTGATTTTAAACGCGGCCAATATTAATTTGGTGGCGTTCAATAAATATCTCGGGACCCCGGACGGCATGGGGCAGATCTTCGCCTTATTTGTGGTGGCCATTGCCGCGGCCGCGAGTGTCGTTGGATTAGTGTTAGTCATAGCCATTTATCGAAACGGTAAATCTATTTTTGCCGATGATTACAATTTAATGAAATGGTAAAATTCGCCCACTTAATTCCGGTTTTTCCTTTTTTAGCCTTTCTTATTAATATTTTTTTTGGCAGAAGATTGAAAGGGGAAAGCGCCCTTGTTGCCATTTTTGCCTCGGCCATTTCATTTGTCCTTTCGGCGATCACCTTTCAGGGAGTATTAGCTGGCGAAGGTTCTTATTCGCTGGGACATTGGTTGACCATTTACGGCACGCCTTTAAATTTTGGGGTTACCGTTGATTCTTTAAGTGTCATGATGCTTCTGGTGGTAACCATCGTCGGCACCTTGATCCAAATTTATTCCGTCGGCTACATGCATGATGATCCCCGGTTCCCGAGATATTTCGCTTATATTTCATTATTTATGACTTCGATGCTGGGATTGGTTTTAGCGGACAATTTTGTGATGCTTTTTATTTTTTGGGAAGGGGTGGGGCTTTGCTCGTATCTATTGATTTCGTTTTGGTTCGAACGCCCGGCGGCGGCCAAGGCGGGTTTAAAGGCCTTTATCGTAACCAGAATCGGCGATACGGGATTTTTGATCGGGATATTTCTCTTATTTTTTGTTGGCAAAACATTTTATTTTGCCGACCTGACGCATGTCAGCGGTAATGAATTCCTTTTGACGGCTGCCGCTTTATTGATCTTTATGGGAGCGGTGGGAAAATCCGCGCAGTTTCCTTTGCATGTGTGGCTGCCGGATGCGATGGAAGGTCCGACGGCGGTTTCCGCATTGATCCATGCCGCGACCATGGTCGCGGCCGGTGTTTATTTAGTGGCCAGGACTTTTGGTCTTTTTGTCGCGTTTCCGCTGTGTTTGGAAGTTGTCGCGGTTATCGGCGGTATTTCGGCATTGATGGCGGCATCCATTGCCACCGTTAACAATGATATTAAACGTGTTTTAGCGTATTCAACCGTCAGTCAATTGGGATTGATGATGCTGGGATTGGGGGTCGGCGGTTACAGCGCCGGAACATTTCATTTGATGACACATGCGTTTTTTAAAGCGCTTTTATTTTTGTGCGCCGGAAGTGTTATCCATGCCGTACATACCCAGGATATTCAAAAGATGGGTGGATTGCTTTCAAAAATGAAGATCACGGGTATCACTTTCATTTTGGGAACCTTGGCTCTATCGGGTGTGCCGCCATTTTCCGGATTTTGGTCCAAAGACGAGATTTTACTTGAGGCCTGGAACAATGGGCATCCGATTTTATTTTGGCTGGCGACACTGACAAGTTTACTGACGGCTTTTTACATGGCGAGATTAATTTTTCTGGTTCTTTTCGGCAAGCCGCGTTCTGATATGCATGCCCACGAATCCCCAAAGACCATGACCGTTCCTTTGATGATACTGGCGGTCTTTGCCGTGTTTGTCGGGTTGATTGGTTCTCCCGTCGCACACCACGCTTTTCAGAATTTTGTTAAATTTGAAGGACATCATGTCGCCAGCGAGGTAAGTGGCGGCGGATGGATCGTGGGTTTGTCAACACTGGTCAGTTTATTTGGGATTGGGTTAGCATATTTGTTTTATGTTCAAAATAATAAGATATTGCCGGTGGCGTTTTGCGCCCGATTTACTTTAATTTATAAAATATTGCTGAATAAATATTATGTTGATGAGATTTATGATTTTCTTTTTGTGAAACCGTGTCTTAGATTTTGTGATTTTCTGTCCAGATTTGATTTCGCGGTCATTGATTGTATGGTCAATAGCGTCGCCGATTTTACGCAGGGGTGTTCAGAAATAATTCGCCGCGTCCAAACCGGTTTGGTGCAGAATTATATGCTGGTGCAGGTATGGGGACTGATTATTTTCATTTTAACTGTGGGAAAGATATGTTTCCAATTTTAAGCTGTCTTGTTTTTTTGCCTTTGATAGGGGCGCTGATCATTTGTTTGCTGCCGAATAGAAGCGGCCGGCTTATCAAAACGCTGGCGTTGACGGTGACTGGCGCGGCCTTAGCGTTATCGGGCGTATTGTTGCTGCGGTTTGACCAGAGTGCTTCCGGGATGCAGTTTGTCGAGCAGGTGCCCTGGATCGCCCAATTTAATATCTGGTACTTTTTGGGAGTGGATGGTTTAAGCGTCGGACTTGTGTTCTTGACGGCACTCTTGGGATTCATCGCCTGCGTGGCTTCTTTAGGGATTGAAAATCGGATTAAAGAATATTTTGTTTTTTATCTGTTATTGATGACCGGGATGACGGGAACATTTGTGGCGCTGGACCTATTTTTATTCTATATCTTTTGGGAAGTGGTTTTAATCCCGATGTATTTTCTCATTGGGATTTGGGGCGGGCCCAGAAGAGAATACGCGGCGATAAAGTTCTTTTTGTACACCCTGGCGGGTTCATTGTTGATGTTAGTCGGGATTTTGGTGGTGTATTTCAATAATAATCCGCACACTTTCAATATGCTTGAGCTGGCGAAAACCACGCCGGTTTTTGATACGCATCTTCAAATAATTTTGTTTATGGCTTTTTTTATCGCCTTTGCCATCAAGGTCCCTATTTTCCCTTTTCATACATGGCTGCCGGACGCGCATGTCGAGGCACCGACACCCATCAGTGTCTTGCTGGCCGGGGTTTTGTTGAAAATGGGAGGGTACGGTTTCTTTAGGATTTGTTTCCCGTTTTTCCCCGAGGCCGCGCATTATTTCGCATTTGCCCTGGCGGTTTTAGGAAGTATAAATATTGTGTACGGCGCGTCAGTGGCCATGGCTCAGACGGACTTTAAAAAAATGATCGCGTATTCTTCCGTGAGCCACATGGGTTTTGTGATGCTGGGGTTGGCGAGCATGAGCGCGACCGGATTAAACGGCGCGTTGTTGGAGATGTTTAATCATGGCGTCATCACGGGGGCGATGTTTTTATTGGTTGGGGTTCTTTATACCAGGGCGCACACGCGGGAATTGAGCCAGTTTGGCGGCCTTTCAGGACATATGCCGGTTTACGCTTTTTTTCTGACGGTCATGTCGCTGGCATCGCTGGGGTTGCCGGGCTTAAGCGGTTTTGTCGGCGAATTTTTATCTTTAGCCGGGGCGTTTCCGGTATATAAAGCAATAACTATAATTTCAATTATTGGGTTGATCATCATGGTCGGGTTTTTCCTTTACATGATCCAACGTGTGTTATTAGGACCGTTAAATCCACAATGTCAGAAATACGCTGATATGAATGGGCAGGAAATTTTTGCTCTGGTGCCTCTTTTGGTGATCACAGTGGTCGCTGGTTTTTATCCATTGGTGGTTCTCAACTTTCAGCAATCAGCGATTCATATTTTGACAGGTTTGTTAGGAGGCGCGTTTTGAGTATTTTGCCGAGTTTGAGATTTATTTATCCGGAACTCGTTTTGGTTGGATTCGCTTTGGCGGCGATGATGGGCGCTACTTTTGTCAAACGTCAAAGTCTGATTGGTTTTGGCGCGTTGATCGGCGTTGTGTTGGGGATATTTTTGTTGCCGGTCAGTTTTGAGGCCGGGCCGGCGATCCTTTCGAGCATGCTCAGCCACGATAGTTTTTCGATTTTTTTTCGGACGGTAATTTTATTGATTGCCGGTTTGATTGTCCTTTTATCCATCGGGGATAAAGAAGGAAATCGTGAAGATATCGGCGAATATTATTTCTTTTTGCTGACGGTCACGGTGGCCATGATGATCGCCGTTTCAGCCAATAATTTGATGATGATCTATATCGCGGTTGAAACGATCTCAATCATTTCTTATATCATGGCGGGTTTTTTAAAGCGTAATGTGATTTCTTCTGAGGCGGGGATGAAATATTTTCTCTTTGGCGCGTTATCCACGGGAGTGATGCTTTATGGAATATCCCTTTTGTTTGGATTGTTCGGGACGCTAAGTCTGCCGGGCATGATGCAAGCAACCCTCACCAACTCGGTCAATCCAGCGGCATTAACTCTATCGGTTATTCTGGTGATTGTCGGGCTTGGATTTAAATGTTCGCTGGTCCCGTTTCACATGTGGACCCCGGATGTGTACGAAGGTGCGCCAACCCCGGTGTCCGCGCTTTTATCGGTTGGTCCCAAAGCGGTTGGTTTCGCGCTCTTCATTAGAATTTTTGTTGAAAACATCGTGCCGTTAAATTTTCCATGGGTGAATTTGGCGACTGTGATGGCTATTGTGACCATGACCGTTGGTAATATCTCGGCGTTAAAGCAGAACAATATCAAACGCCTTTTAGCGTTTTCCACCATTGCTCAAGCCGGTTATATTTTTATCGGTTTGACGGTGGGCACCGCGGCCGGGACAAAAGCGACATTATTTTATTTATTTGTTTATACCCTGATGAATGTGGGAGCTTTCGCGGCCGTTATCTCTATTTCAAATTCACTGAAAAGCGAGGCTATTGAACATTACGCCGGTCTTTATAAAAAAGAACCCTTCACGGCGATTGCTTTGGCTATTTCGCTTTTATCCTTGGCGGGGCTGCCGCCTTTATCCGGTTTTCTGGCCAAATTTTTTGTATTAGCCGCTGCCGTGGACGCAAAATTGGTCTTCCTTGCGGTCATCGCGGTCATCAACAGCGTGATCGCACTGTACTATTACATCCGGGTCGTTAAATTTATGTTCCTTCATCAACCAACTGGAGATTTTTCAACTTCCCGCTCTGTGGCTTTGACAATAGCCTTGACTGTCACCGCTTTCGGTAATATTATTCTGGGTGTTTGGCCGCATCCGATATTGAATTGGCTGACGAGTCTCTCGCCGTTATAAACATTCATCGGGGAACATTAAAATATGCCCGGGAAATTGTATCTTATTCCCACGACACTCAGTGAAGAAAATATTTTATCCGTCATTCCTGTCGACAATCGACAAATCGTTGAAAGAATCCGTTTATTTTTTATCGAGGAAGAGAAATCGGCCCGAAGATTTCTGAAAAAATTGATCCCCAACTTTCCGTTTAACGAGGGTACGTTTATTCCTCTTAATGAACATACTTCCCCGGAAGAAATTAAAGAGAACGCGAAGTTTTTATCAGAGCATGACGCCGGTATCATTTCACAGACGGGCTGTCCGTGTGTGGCTGATCCGGGCGCGGATCTCGTTTTATGGGCCCATCAAAATAATATTCCGGTCATTCCCTTGGTCGGACCATCAGCGATTTTGCTGGCCTTGATGGCCTCTGGTCTTAATGGACAGAATTTCGCTTTCAACGGATATCTTTCTCGTGAAAAGGAGGAACGCATAAAAAAGATTCGTCATTTGGAACAACGGTCATTTCATGAAAGGCAGACCCAAATTTTCATGGAAACCCCCTACCGAAACCAAAATATTTTTGAAGATATCTTAGCCAACGCGGATCCACGAACAATGTTATCGATTGCTTTGGATTTAAACGGCCCGCAACAGAGCGTTAAAACCACGACGATCAACGAGTGGAAAAAAGTTAAACCGGTTTTAAACAAGAAACCAGCTTTGTTTCTTTTGCTCCGACGCCCAGACAAATTGTAGGGGGTCGGAGTTCCGACCTCCGTATGAGCGTCGGAATTGAAAACATAGGCTAAAAGGGGAGGTTGCGAAGATGCGGGAGTTTAAGAAAATTGCCGTTATTGTTTTGGTTGTTTTGGTCGCATTTGGATTGATTAAAAACACCTTAATTAAAGCGGTAGTGACCGTGGCCGCGTCGAGTGTGATGGGCGCCCCGGTTCATATCGACAGCTTTGCCGTTGGCATCTTTAAACATTCCATTCAGATCAAAGGTTTTAAGCTGTACAACCCGTCGGGTTTTCCCAGAGAACCAATGATGGATATCCCTCAAATGAGGGTCGATTACAGCCTTTTGGATTTATTTAAAGGGAAACTTCACTGTCCTTTGCTCATCCTTGATTTAGAAGAAATGGTGGTCGTTAAAGATAAGGAAGGAAAGTTGAATGTAGACGCTTTAAAGGTTGCCCAGAAAGGCCAAGAGCCGGCCAAAAAGGAAGAAGTGAGGAAACCGTCCAAGGATACGGCCATTCGTATTGACGAGGCGCGATTGAATTTGGGGCAAGTGGTTGTTAAGGATTTTACCAAAGGCGAACCGCCGGCCATACAAGCGTATGACATTGGTGTTCATGATAAAGTTTTCAGAGATATCAACAGCGCCGAACAATTTGCCGCCTTGATCATGGTTCAGGCCATGGGTCCGACGGCATTACGAAGTGCGGGAATCTATGGGGCCGCGAGTATTTTGGGTGTCGCCTTTCTGCCCGCGGGTGTGGCCGGGGTTTTGTTAGGCAAGGACAGCGGTGCACAGGAATTTGAGGTTAGTTTTGAAAAAGCTTACAATGCGGTTAAAGAGGCTGTTCAAGTCCGTGGAGAAATAGTCGTGGAAGATCAGGCTAAAGGATTCATCAAAGCGAAGGTCGATGGCAGTGATGTGAAAATTCAAATCACTTCAAAAGAAAAAAATAAAGTTGCCATTGATGTCTCTGCCCGGCAGATGATGCTCCCTAAACCCGAAGTCGCGCAGGGCGTGCTGTATCAGATTTCGGAGAGGCTGAAATGAGGAGATATTATGAAATTTGACAAAAATAAAATGAAAAATGTAATCCGAGAAGCGAGAGACTCTATACTATATTCTGAGCGGACAATTAATAAGGCAAAAGACATGATTCAAAAGTTAAAGTCTAAACAGCTAAAGATAAAAGTCGAGAAACCGACAGCGCAAAAGCTTAAAGATTTAAACGTCACCGCGTGGCCGATCTGGACAAAAGAGCCGTCCACGTTCGACTGGCATTACGATGATCCCGAGACATGTTATTTTTTAGAAGGTGATGTGACAGTCGACACCAAGGAAGGCGAGGTCAGTTTCAGCAAAGGCGATCTAGTCGTATTTCCGCGGGGGCTTTCCTGCACGTGGCATGTCAAAAAAGCCGTGCGCAAACATTATCAATTCGGCCAATGAGGTCATATTTCCGGTGGGCTGTTCGTTGGTCCTATATACTGCTCAACAGTTTGGAACCAGACCGAAATGATAAGATCAAAAATTGAGGAGAGGAGTCTCATGAAAACATTGATCGGGATCACGTTGATTTTTTTAACCTCATCTTTTGCCCTTGCTGAACTTCAGACACAAGAAGTTAATTACCGCGTGGATCGTGTTAACTTAAAAGGATATTTGGCGTACGATACAGATTTTCAGGGGAAGCGTCCGGGGGTTCTGGTTGTCCATGAATGGTGGGGGCACAATGATTATGTCCGGCGGCGAGCGGAAATGCTGGCGAAACTCGGCTACGTGGCCTTTGCCTTGGATATGTATGGCGACGGCAAGACAGCCGGTCATCCGGATGACGCCAAGAAATTTGTCCAGGAAGTTATGGCGCGAGAAGGAGTCAGTCAAAAACGATTCCGGGCGGCTTTAAATTTTTTAAGGAAGCAGCCAACAGTCGATAAAAAGAATATCGGCGCCATTGGCTATTGTTTCGGCGGCAGCACAGTTTTAAATATGGCTCGCCTCGGGGTCGATCTTAAAGGAGTGATTAGTTTTCATGGAAGTTTGGCCACCCAAACTCGAGCCCAAAAAGGGAAGGTGAAGGCACGCGTTTTGATTTGCCACGGTGCCGATGATGGTTTTATTCCTGCGGAAGATATTGCCGCTTTTAAAAAAGAAATGGCTGCGGCCAGCGTGAATTTTCGATTTATCAGTTACGAAGGCGCCAAACACAGTTTCACCAATCCCGATGCCGACGCCTTCGCGCAGAAATTCGGCATGGGGATAGCCTACCATGAGACCGCCGATAAACAATCGTGGGAGGATATGCAGGTATTTTTTAAGGATATTTTTGCCTCCCAATAAAAGTCACAAACAACCCCAAGACCGCGCTCACGCTGTTTAAGAAAATATCTTTTAGAGAATAAAATCGATCTGGCGTGACAGCTTGGATCCCTTCATCCAGCCAGCCGAAAGCGGACGTCAGTAAGAAAGCAAACAGATAGCAATGAAAGGTCGTTTTTATGTCCTCGCAAAGAGCACGGTAGACAAGAAACGCCAAAATTCCGTATTGAATGAAATGCAAACGCTCTTCAGGAATGGTCACCACGTAAAACCCATACGTGTAGCACAAGACTGCCAGAACAATCAGAGCCCATGTTAGTGGTTGTCGCCGTTTTGAGTTTCCTAAAGAACGAACAAATAATCCCGCCAGGATAAAAGTTGATGAAAAAACGGTGACGTTT
>Ga0247727_10018321_pt1 | contig 11024 bp, 11 predicted proteins | sample WisWelCaveWW1625_FD_202498 | JGI IMG/M metagenome (GOLD analysis project Ga0247727, IMG submission 202498) | Biofilm microbial communities from Wishing Well Cave, Virginia, United States - WW16-25 | ecosystem: Environmental > Aquatic > Deep subsurface > Groundwater > Cave microbial mat | place...
CAAGACATTCACGACTCTCCTTGAAGGCCTGGACGTGGTGGAAGGATTTGATCGGAGCACGCCGACTGTTCACGACCCCCACTGCATTCGACTTTGTCCGAGCAATCCGAACCGGCTGTATCAACAGAACCACTGCGGCATCTACCGGCTCGACCGGCCGTCGAACCAGTGGGTGCGCATCGGCAACAACATGCCGAAACGGATCGGCGACGTCGGATTTCCCATGGTGGTGCACCCGCGCGATCCCGATACCGTTTGGGTGTTCCCGATGGACGGCTCGGGCGTGTGGCCGCGCGTGAGCCCCGGCGGCAAGCCCGCGGTCTACAAGACGCGCAATGCCGGCAGGACCTGGGCACGACTGAACAAGGACTTTCCTAAATCACAAGCCTGGTGGACCGTCAAACGGCAGGCCATGACGGCGGACGCGCACGAGCCGGTCGGCCTCTACTTCGGAACCACCAGCGGCGAAGTCTGGGCGAGTCGCACCGGCGGCTCAAGCTGGACGTGCCTGGCCCGGCACCTGCCGGAAATTTACTCGGTGGAAGCGGCAGATCTTTAGCCAGCATTATTCATGAACGCTTCTGCTGCAATCGCGGATTCGCCGCTACGACAAGCCTGGCCGCACGGTTTCCGCAGCCAGGCGGGCGGGCTCGTCCCTCGTGGCCTCAACGTACTGTTTCAAGTACGCCTCGGCCACTATGGGCTCCACGCGCCCGTCTCGCTTGGCGACTCCGCAATTTCGCGACGAACCATCATGAATAGTGCGGGCTTACCGTGACCGTCCATATTCCGAGCGCACTTCGCTCCTATACCAAGCAGAAAAGCGAGGTGGAGGCCGAAGGCCGGACCGTGGGCGAAGTTCTGTTGGAATTGGATCGGCGTTATCCAGGCCTTCGTTTTCGCATCATCACGGAGCAGGACACGATTCGAGCGCACATCCGAATTTTCGTCAATGACGAACAGGCGCGCGATCTGTCTGTTGCGCTTCGACCGGACGATCAGATCCACATTGTCTGCGCGTTGAGCGGAGGATAAACGAACAGGAGCTGCGTATAAGACATGGCACAACCGACATCACAACAGATCATTGAGGGGCAACGCCAGGACTGGAACCGCGTGGCCGGCGGCTGGGAGAAGTGGGACCGGTTCTTCGACGAACAGATGGCCTGTCTCAATCACCGGCTGGTAGCCGATGCGCGGCTCCGATCGGGTCTGCGCGTGCTCGATCTCGGGTCCGGCACCGGCTATCCCGCACTGCTCGATGCACAGACCGTGGGACCGAGCGGCAGCGTGACGGGGATCGACCTCGCTGAACAGATGCTGGAGGTGGCTCGTCGCAAGGCCTCGTCTCTCAAACTCGCCAACGTGACGTTTCGCACCGGCGACGTGACCACGCTCCCATTTGACGCGAACTCGTTCGATGCCGTCACGAGTCGCTTCTGCCTGATGTTCCTGCCGGACATTCCCAAAGCCGCCATCGAGATTGCGCGAGTCTTGAAACCCGGCGGCTGGCTGGCGGCCGCTGTCTGGTCCACGCCGGACAAGAATCCTTCCATCCGCCTGTCCATGGAGGCCATCAAGCAAGTGATCGAGTTGCCGCCGCCGGACCCCACCGCCCCCGGCATCTTTCGCCTCGCCAAGCCGGGAGATCTCGCCGGCCTGCTGCAGCAGGCCGGATTGACCGATGTGACGGAGCAGGAATTCCTCGCGGAGTGGTCGTACGCGTCCGCCGAAGAGTATTACACGAGCCTGACGGACATCGCCGCGCCGATTCAAAATCTCATGGCGACACTCTCGGCCGATCAGATGCAAGACGTGAAACGTCGTCTCATCCAGGCTGCCACCCAGTACCGGCGGGGCGACAGGATCGCCTTCCCCATCGCGGTGCGGATGGTCGCCGCGCGCAAACCGGTGTGAGCGTTTCCGTGGCGATCAAGACGGACAGCTTCAAAGACTTCGTGCTGGATCTGCTAAACGGACCGTACCGTAGCTTCTGGGACAAAGTCCGGCTCGACCCGGACTCCCAGTAGCGAAGCAAAAGGACACCCCTTGGATTCTCAGGCTCTCTCCATGTTGCGGCTGGCCACAGTCCTCGGGATTCTGGGGCTTCTTCTGGTAGTCGAGTGGTGGACTCCGTTCCGGGCTCCCATCCGGTCAAGGCTCTGTCATATCGCCACCAACCTCTCAATCGCGGGGAGCAACGCCGCTGTGGTGAACCTTCTGTTCGGCGGGATGTTGATTCTCGTGAGCCGTCAGGCCGAGGCCGAGGCGTGGGGACTGCTTCATCACCTTGGCCTGGACCCACTCGCCGATGTCGCGGCTTCAGTTGTCTTGCTCGATCTCACCTTCTATGGCGTCCATTGGGCAAATCACGCCGTCCCGTTCCTGTGGCGCTTTCACAGAGCTCATCACAGCGATCTGGATTTGGACGTGACGACCGCTTTGCGGTTCCACCTCGGCGAGGTGCTCATCTCAACCCTGATCAAGGCGGTCGCTATCGTGATCCTGGGCATATCGGCAATCGGATTGATCGCCTTCGAAACCCTGTTGGTCGTCGCAGCTGAATTTCAGCACAGCAACCTTCAGTTGCCGCAACCGATTGACAAGCGCCTCGGACTCCTCGTCGTCACGCCACACATGCATTGGATCCACCACTCACAGCTTCCTCTGCATCACAACTCCAATTTCGGAACGATCTTTTCGGGGTGGGACCGGTTGTTCCGCACCTATTTCATGCAGGTTCGGCAGGAAGACGTTCGAATTGGACTGGAACAGTATCCCTCACCGGAACAGGTCGGGCTTGGCAGATTCTATGCGATGCCTTTCGAATCCGGCTCCGGATTCCGGCGGTGACGACTTGAAAACGGATTCGTTCAAAGACTTCGTGCTGGATCAACTCGACGGTCTCCGTGGCGTCACTTGCCGCGCCATGTTCGGCGGATACGGGCTCTATCGCAGCGAGGTCTTCTTCGGGATCATTCACAAGGGCCGGCTCTACTTTAAAACAGACGAGGCCGGTCGCGAGACTTACCGCCAGCGCGGCATGAAGCCGTTCCGGCCCAACGCCAGGCAGACGCTCAAGACCTACTACGAAGTGCCGGTCGAGATCGTCGAAGATGCGGACCAGCTCATGGCGTGGGCCAGACAGGCAGCCCGGCTCTCTTCCTAGCATGTCCTGCTGCAAGGTTCAGCTGTTCGCCGCGACTTCCTACATAGCGAGCGCGTACTGCTCCGAGCCCGTTGACACTCGTGGAGCCGTCCGGTAAGTATGAGCATCGCCCTAAACAAGAGACCGGCATGATTGACGACATCGCACAGAAAGTCAGTGAGCGCTATGCCAGGGCGGCCGCCACCGGCGAGCAGATGTGCTGCCCGACCGGCTACAACTTTAACGACCTCAAAACGTTCATCCCCGAAGAAGTCCTTCACATCTCATACGGCTGCGGCACGCCGGCCGGCCTCGACACGGTGCGGCCGGGCGAAACTGTGCTGGACATCGGCTCCGGAGGCGGGATCGATTGTTTTGAGGCCTCCCGGCGCGTCGGTCCCTCCGGCCGCGTGATCGGCATCGATATGACCGACACGATGTTGGAGATCGCCCGGCGCAACGCGCCGATCGTGGCGAAGAACCTCGGACATCCCTCCTCCAACGTCGACTTCCGCAAGGGCATCGCAGACGCCATGCCGGTGAACGACGGCAGCGTGGATCTGATCATTTCCAACTGCGTCATCAACCTGGCCCCCGATAAGCGAAAGGTTTTTCAGGAAATGTTTCGCATCCTCAAGCCCGGCGGGCGGTTTACCATTTCCGATATCGTGACCGACCAGGCTGTCCCGCAGTATTTGGTCCACGACACGGGGAAATGGGGTGATTGTCTCTCAGGCGCGCTGACGGTCAGTGACTATATCGGCGGCATGGTGGAGGCGGGATTTCTGGCGATCCACCAGGTGAAAACGATTCCCTGGCAAAAGATTGACGGGATTCAGTTTCTCTCCATTACCCTGACCGGCTATAAACTGGCCCCCGCAGAATCCAACGGCGTACGCTTCGCGACGCTGCGTGGGCCGTTCAGCCGCGCGGTGGACGAGTTGGGACATACCTTCCAGCGAGGCGTACCGCAAGCGGTTGATGCCCGGACGGCCCGCCTGCTGCAAAGCCAGCCGTTCGAGCGAATGTTTTTGCTCTCGGAGGCACCGACACCGTTGCCGCCTTCCGATCCGCGCCACGTCGCCATCCTTCCCGAGCAGGCTCCCTGTGTGTGGCAAGGGCATTTCGCGCTGCTGACCGGCCCGTTCACGGAAGTCTGCGACGACGATAATCATCGATACCGGCGCGGCGAGCCGCTGGAAATCTGTTCCAAAACCCTCAAAGTATTGGACGTCGATGCCTATCGTCCGCACTTCGCCATCATCAATCGAGCGGGCGGACCCGTGACCGGCGCGACGGTCTCTTGCGATCCGGAAGGGAGTTGCTGCTGACCATGGCTACCGTCATGCTCACCGAACAGCAGTGCGCCGGCGTACTCAAAGCCATCGGCGACGGGACGCGTCTCCGGATCCTGGAGTCGCTCCTCGTCCATGACAAGTGTGTCTCCGATCTCGTGAGCGAACTCAGGCAGTCCCAGCCGCATATTTCCCATCACCTGCGCATCCTCCGGGCTGCCGGCCTGGTCGAGGGACTTCGCGAGGGCCGGCGCATTTGTTATCGCATCTGCCCGAAGATCGCGCGTGCCTTGAAAGACCACGGCGACAAGGCGCTGGATTTCGGCTGCTGCCAGATCCGATTTCCGAAATCGCACTTATTGGCCTCCGTCGGATAGGGCAGATCATGGCGCTCAGCTTGCTGGCACGGCACAACCCGCTTGCGTCCGCTGAACAACAGCTCCACATCCTTGCGAACTCGACTACGTGCCCGCCCTTCGAGCAACGGATGGCGGCGGCAAGCCTGCATCCTCTCCATGCCACAGGGATCACGGTCTTTCAGATCAACGTCGGCAAGCTGTGTAACCAGACCTGCCGGCACTGCCACGTGGATGCCGGCCCGGATCGGAAGGAGATCATGTCGCGGGAGACGGCCGAGCTGTGCATCACGATGCTGGCCAAGACGGACATCCCGACCGTGGATATCACCGGCGGTGCGCCGGAATTGAATCCGAATTTCCGCCGGCTGGTCGAGCAGGCGACGCAATTGGAGCGTCATGTGATGGACCGCTGCAACCTGAGCGTCCTGCTGCTCCCCTCGCAGGCCGACCTGGCCGAATTTCTTGCGCGGCACCGCGTCGAAGTGATTGCATCGCTCCCCTATTTTCGCGCGTCCCAAACCGATGCCCAGCGGGGAAACGGAGTGTTCGACAAATCCATCGAGGCGATGCAATTGCTCAACCGGTTGGGCTACGGGCACGAGGGCAGCGGCTTGCTGTTGAATCTCGTCCACAACCCCGTCGGCGCATTTCTGCCGCCCAAACAGGAGGCGGTCGAAGCGCAATTTCGCCGCGAGTTGCAGCGTGCGCATGGCGTCACGTTCAATCATCTCTACACGATCACCAATATGCCGATCAGCCGATTTCTGGAGTTTCTCATGGATAGTGGCAACTACGAAGGGTACATGGAACGGCTGGCCAACGCGTTCAACCCGGCAGCCGCGGCCGGCGTCATGTGCCGCTATACGCTCTCCATCGGCTGGGACGGCACCCTCTATGATTGTGACTTCAACCAGATGCTCGATCTCCCGCTGAATCACGGCGCGCCCCGGCACCTGCGCGACTTCGATCCGGCCAGACTGCACAGGCGCCGCATCGTGACCGGCAACCACTGTTACGGCTGCACCGCCGGCACAGGCTCCTCCTGCGGTGGAGCCGTCACGTAATGGATACCCCGCTCTTTGCGCTCCTTTTCGTAATCGCGCTCGCCTTTGCCAATGGCACGAATGACGTGTCGAAGGCCATCGCCACGCTGGTCGGCAGCGGCGTGACCGACTACCGAACCGCCATCCTCTGGGGAACAATCTGGACGATGATCGGCGCCGGCCTATCGGCCTTCGTAGCCATCGCGATGGTCAAGACCTTTAGCAGCGGATTGATCGAGCCCGGTATTGCGATTCCGCCGATTCTCGCCGTGAGTATCCTGATCGGAGCCATGGGTTGGGTGTTGTTCGCTTCGCGCACGGGACTTCCCGTTTCCACGACCCATGCCTTGACAGGGGCCATTGTCGGAGGAAGTCTGGTCGCGTTCGGCAACCACGGGCTCATCTGGTCTGCGATCGCCGGCAAGATTGCTCTGCCGTTACTGCTCAGCCCCATCCTGGCTCTCGGCCTGTCGCTTCTCCTTCACCCGGGCGTCCGTATCCTGGCCCGTCGTTGGGAAGGCGCCTGCCTGTGCCTGATGCCGACCGCCCGCGCACTGGTGACCGTCGATGCACAGGGGATGACGCGTACGCTCATCCAGACGGCCGCCTTCGGCCGGCCGGTGCTCGATGTCCCGGCCCGATGTGACCGCGCCGGTCTGGCGGGCCTCGTCATCGGCCTCGACAGCATTCATTGGATCTCGAGCGGCCTGGCGTCGCTCGCCCGCGGCACGAACGACGCCCCTAAGATCGTCGCGATGCTGCTGCTGGGTGGGGCCGTCGCCGGAGAGAATCTTCCGAGCATCCCTGCCGCCGCCTTTGCCGGCGTGGCGCTGGCGATGGGATTGGGCAGTTACCTGGGCGGGCTCCGCGTCACGGAAGTGCTCGCCGAGAAGATCACGAGGATGGATCATGCCGAAGGCCTCTCGGCCAATCTGACGACCTCGTCCCTTGTGCTGGTATCGGCAACGATGGGCCTGCCCGTTTCGACGACCCACGTCAGCAGCTCCGCCATCATCGGCATCGGTCTGACGAAGGGCCTGCGCGAAGTCCGATGGAGCACCGTTCGCGACATGGTTCTGGCCTGGATTGTCACGCTCCCTGCCGGGGGTCTGCTCGCCGGCCTCGCCTATCTGTTTCTCACCGCCCTCTCCTGATCCTTCATACCTGACGCCCGCCATGACACACAGAGAGACCATGCCTGGCAGATACATGCAGATATCGCAATGTATCGATACGGGGAGACGTCGAATGAAGCAAGTTTCAATGATTGGGGTTGGGTGTCTGCTTGCGGCCATCGGAGGCAGTTGGACGATAGCATCCAACGCGCAGGCGTTTGAATGGGGGCCATCGGATGAAGAAATTCAAAAATACCGAAAAACCTGGAACCCCCTGTCGAACGGGCCGATGTTCATCAGCGGCGTGGACGTCCACCCCAAAGGGCAGTTCACCGCGCACCCCTTCATCTTCACACAAGTCAGCGAAAAGCGCTTCGGAAACGACTTGACCGTCAACCGGACGACGTCCTCCACACATTCGTACCAGATCGCTCCTGTGGTCACGATGGCCTATGGTCTGACCAACAATCTCGAATTCAACGTCGGCCTCTCGACTTCCACCTTCTGGGCACGGGATTCCACACAGTTCAACCAGGGACAGGGCGGACCGGTGACGACCGACACGGGGCTCGGCGATACCCAATTATATTTGAAGCACCGCGTGATGGTACAGGACCCGGATACCTGGCGCCCAACGATCACGACTTTCAATATGATCGTCCTGCCCACGAGCCAATGGATCACCGGGACGGAGAGGCCGCCCGGCGGTTTTGCGCCGCTGGGACGCCTGCCGGCGGCGCGATTCGGCGCGCTGACCTGGACGGAAGGCGTGATGTTCCGGAAGAACCTCCAGCCGTTTCGAATCAGCGGCGGAGTCTTCTATTCCTATCATCTGCCCGGAAGCAACGCCGGGCAGAACATCTACGCCGCCGATCTGGTGAACACCAGACTGATCATCGAACACATGCTGAACGACGAAAAAGGTTTCGGCTACAACATTGAGTTCGTGGGGCTGCACGGCCTTACCTGGCGCGCCGATGGGCACACGATCAACGACGGTGGAAGGAACGGCTTCAACTCCCTGGGAGTCCAGCCGACGATCCAGTACCGCCTGTCGGACAAGTTGGTGGCCGCAGGCGGCGTGCTGTTCACCGTGGCCGGTCAGAATACTTTGGACGCCTTCTTCCCGAACTTTTCGATCTACTGGTATTGGAGTAAAAGCGGGAAGGTCATCATGCGCTGAGGCCTTCCGGCCCCTCTGGGCATTTCACTAGGCTCTGCCTGTTTTTCGTAGCATCACACCTCAGAAAATGGTATAAGCGACACTCAAAAGCCGTGGCCGGTCAATCGAAGGAGCGGGGGACGGATGCAAGACTTAATCAAGAGTACGCGCAAGCGGCACGCGATGATCGCGATCGCGCAGTGGTTCGATTCTTCCCTCACCGGCCGCTACATGGATGAACACATCCCGGCATGGGTCACCTGGACCCGCTGGCTCCCCTTCCTCACGGTGCATCTCATTTGCCTGGCGGTGATCTGGGTGGGATGGAGTTGGGTGGCCGTCGCGGCAGCCCTGCTGATGTACCTGATCAGAATGTTCGCGATCACCGGCTTCTACCATCGCTATTTCTCTCACAAGACCTTCAAAACGTCCCGATCGATGCAATTCGTGCTGGCGTTGATCGGGAACTCGGCCATGCAGCGAGGCCCGCTCTGGTGGGCGGCGAATCACCGCCAGCACCATGTGCATTCGGACGGCGAGAAAGACATCCATTCACCGGTCCAGCATGGATTCTGGTGGAGTCATCTGGGGTGGATCACCTACCCGGCCAACTTCGGAACGGACTTCAAGGCGGTTCCCGACCTGGCCAAATTCCCTGAACTCCGGTTCCTGGACCGGTTCGACGTGCTCGTACCGGCGGCGCTGGGCACCGCAATGTTCGTCTTCGGTGCTGCGCTCAACCGCATATCCCCTGAGCTGGGCACGAGCGGAGCTCAGATGCTCATCTGGGGATTTTTCATCTCCACCGTCGTGCTGGCGCATGCCACTTTTTCCATCAACTCCCTGACCCACATGTTCGGATGGAAGCGATATCAGACGGACGACGAAAGCCGCAATAACTTCTGGCTGGCGCTCATCACGCTGGGGGAAGGGTGGCACAACAACCATCACCATTACCCGACCACCGCGCGGCAGGGGTTCTTCTGGTGGGAAATCGACCTCACCTATTACGGCCTCTTGTTCCTGGAACAGATGGGGCTGATCTGGGACCTGAGGCCCGTTCCCGATCGAGTCCGCAACGCTGCGCCGTCCGCATTCGCCGTTCCCTCATAACGCTCCGCCTTCTCTGCATTCGTCCGCCACACACCGGGCGGTCCTGTTGCTCCCGCAAGGTAAAGTTTGCTATGGTGACTGCTCACGAGGCTGACACATGGTCTGGGACCCGAAAGTTCCCTGGGGAAAAAAGAGCGACTCGATTGACGATGCCGTGCGTCAGGCGCAGGACCAGTTGCGACAGATGATGCCGCTCAAGGGCGTCAGTTCCATTCTCCTGCTGGCACTCCTGGTGATCGCCGTCTGGCAGAGCACGTTCATTGTGGCGCCGGACGAGGAAGGTGTCGTCAAGCGCTTCGGGGACGTGGTCCGTACGGCGGGACCGGGCCCGCACCTCAAGATCCCCTTCATCGAAACCGTCCTCCACCCCAAGGTGGAAAAGCTGCATCGCATCGAAATCGGCTTCCGCACCGACCGCCAGGGTCGCGCGCAGGTACTCCCGCAGGAAGCCCAGATGCTCACCGACGATTTGAACATCCTCGCGGTGGAATTCATCGTCCAATATAAAATTAAAAACGCGAGTGATTATCTCTTCAAGGTCGACGAAATCGACGACACGATCGAGAAGGCCGGCGAAGCGGCGATGCGGGAAGTGATCGGCAAGAGCAAGATCGATGATGCGTTGACTACCGGCAAGGCCCATATCCAGGAAGGCACGCAGGTGCTGCTGCAGCACATCCTGGACCAGTATCAGGCCGGCGTGCAGATCGCGGCCGTGCAGTTGAAGGACGTCAACCCGCCCGAAGCGGTGGTTGCCGCATTCAAAGACGTAACAAGCGCCAAGGAAGATCGCCAGAAACTCATCAACCAGGCACAGGGTTACCGCAACGACATCATCCCGAAGGCCAAGGGCGAAGCGGCGCAGATGGTGAACCAGGCGAAGGGCTATGCCCAGGCGCGCCTCGCGCGTGCAGAGGGCGAAGCGAACCGGTTCGTCAGGACGCTCAAGGAATACGAACAGGCCAAGGACATCATCAGCAAGCGCATCTACATCGAGACGATGGAAGAGGTGCTCGGAGGCGTCGAGAAAATCATCCTCGATGGGAAGGCCTCGGAGCGGCTGCTCCCCTACCTGCCGCTCGACCGGCTGAAAGCCTCGCCGGCTCCCGGGCCAGCGGGCGAGGAGAAGAAGCGATGAGCAGGCAGGGTCTTATCATCGCCCTTGTGGCGATCGCCATGCTGCTGGTGGTACTCGGCGTGTCACCGGTGTTCATCGTGGACATCACGCAGACTGCCATTGTGGTCGAATTGGGCAAGCCTAAACGGAACTACACGTCACCAGGCCTCTACTTCAAGGTGCCGTTCATCCAGGACGTGACCTACTTCGACAAACGGCTGCTGGACTATGATTCGTCCCCGCAGGAAGTCATCACGCAGGACAAAAAGACACTGCTGATCGACAACTTCGCCAAGTGGCGCATCGTCGACCCGCTCAAGGTCTTTCAGAACTTCCAGACCCAGCGAGGAGCGCTCCGCCGGCTCGACGACATCATCTATTCCGAGCTGCGAGTCGAATTGGGACGGCACGATCTTGCCGATATCGTCTCCAAGAACCGTTCTGAGGTGATGGCCGTCGTCACGCAACGGGCCAATGATAAGGCGGCCGCCTACGGGCTCGAAATTCACGACGTGCGGATCAAGCGGGCCGACCTGCCGGAACAAAATGAAAAGAATGTATTCGCCCGCATGCAGGCGGAGCGGGAGCAACAGGCCAAACAATATCGCGCGGAAGGTGCCGAGGAAGCGCAGAAGATTCGCTCCGAGGCGGAGAAGGATAAAGAAATCCTCC
>Ga0247727_10018322_pt1 | contig 11024 bp, 11 predicted proteins | sample WisWelCaveWW1625_FD_202498 | JGI IMG/M metagenome (GOLD analysis project Ga0247727, IMG submission 202498) | Biofilm microbial communities from Wishing Well Cave, Virginia, United States - WW16-25 | ecosystem: Environmental > Aquatic > Deep subsurface > Groundwater > Cave microbial mat | place...
TGGTCCTGGCGATAAGATTTACTTGTCAGGCTTCGACAATACTTTAATCACTGGCATTAATACGGATGGTGGGGACATTCCTATTATGGAGGGTCGTGGTCCGTTTATGCCGCAGGGTGGAATCGACACTGTACATTTCAGGGGAGTTATTCAGTTGCTCGGCCCCAAGCGGATTGACAAGTACAATCCTATCATTTTGGCAACAGCATGTTATAGTTACATGACGATTGCAAGTGCGCAAGTCTGCATCGACCCTAATCCTTACGCGCCAACGAGCGTCCAGAGAGTGTGCATTCCGACAAATGTGGCAACAGGAAGCCAGGGTGCGCCGCTGGCAGTGACTGCTGTTGAGGTTGATGCTGCTCCTGGCAGGACGCGATTTAAGATTAATATCCAGAATGTTGGTGGCGGGGACGCATTCCGTTCTGGCTCGATCGGTGTTGGAGGCGGTCTCCGTGGTAGTGCCTCATACCTCGAGAAGTGCAGCCCGTACAATCCTGGCCTGGGCTTTGACGAGATTGATTTCATTAGGGTTGCTGATGTGTCTGTTTCTGGTGGGAGCATCAAGAGAGACTGTAGGCCTCTCGACGCGACTGACCATATTCGCCTGACTAATGGGCAGGCTTCATTGTTCTGCGAGTTCTCGGGTATGCTCGAGCAGTCGCCGTACTTGACGCCATTGAATATTATCCTGCAATATGGCTACCGGCAGAGCATCTCCCGCCCGATTGAGATTCGTCCGGTATCGTAAAGTTTAAATACGCTCCTTCGTGTTGAAAACCAAAAATGAGGCGATTTGTTGTTATTGTAATGCTGGCACTTCTTATTGTTGCGTGCAAGGCAGGCGGGAAGAAACAGGTAGAGATTACGAGCCCGTTTATTGGTGGTTCTCAGGGTCTTGCTCTTGATTTTCAGGATTTGAGAACGGACGTCTTTGATGGCGGCAGAGACCCATTTGACATCATCATTAAATTGGAGAACAAGGGTGAAACTTTAATTGCAAGAGACAATGTAAGAGTGAAGATTTCTGGCATTAATCCTGCTGAGTTTGGCAAGACTGAACAGCAGCTCATGTTGAGCGCTCCTGATGATGTGATTGAGATGCGCAAAGACCCTCAGGGAGGCATTATTCCCAGTGTGCCGATTACTGTTGATTTTGTTGGGCTGAACCATAAGGGATTGATTGCTGGCGCGTCTGCACAGTTCACAATTCGTGCAGATGCGTGCTATTTGTACCGCACAAGGGCAGTAAGTAAATTGTGCGTGCGCGATAATTTGCTTGCACCGCGTCCAGGAGGCATTTGTGAAATAACAGAGCCAAAGCCTGTGTATAATAGCGGAGCGCCGGTGCAGATTTCTGATTTCAAGGAGAGCACGCGCGCCAAGGACAAGGTCGCGTTTACGTTTGAAGTAAAGAATGCCGCGCAGGGTAATATTTTTGAGCGGAACAAGATGTGCGACCGTTCTGAGCGCAGGAACGAAAATAGGGTTTACGTCATTGTCAATACTGATTTGCCTGGCTTGTCATGCACAGGTCTTGAGACTACTTCAAAGGGCGCTGAGGGATTTGTTACCCTGTTTGGCGGAAGCAAGATTATTCCGTGCACGCAGCCGATTGATACTCGTACTGACTTTGAGCAGCTGGTGAATATGGAAGTGGTGTATGATTACGAGCAGAGCGTTCAGACGCAGTTTTCAGTGAAGAGTTCTGGTGAAGGAACTTTAAGTTAAATGCATAAGGATGTCGCATTAATCGTGTTCTATGAGGATGATAAGGTCTTGATACAGGACAGAAAGGATATGAGTAAATACGGCGAAGAATGGGGTTTCTTTGGGGGCAGGATTGAAGCAGGAGAAACTCCTGAAGAAGCAGTTGTAAGGGAAACAAAAGAAGAATTGTCTTATGACTTGAAAGATTTTGCCTTTATTAAGAAATCGAGTCATCAGTTGCCTGGAGTGACTTTTACCGTATATGCCTTTGCAGCACCACTTCCTGCGTTAAGCTTGTTCAATCAGAAAGAAGGCCAGGGAATGAAAGTGGTAACAGAATCAGAAGCAATAAAGCTAAAGTGGAACAAGCCCGATTACGACATTATCAGATACGTTTTTGAATTCTTACGCGCCCGCGAGAACAAATTGGGCAAGTAAAGCTTCTAATTGGACGAATTCATCTGAGCCCTCCACCAGTCTGAATTCTGTTTCGCCGCACTTGTCTATCAGATTGACTTTTTTTCTGCCGTCAATTTCGAGGTTCCAGATTTCGCTCTGGATTTGTTTGATGGCGTCAAGCCCTGACAAGCCATAGCGGAGCATGATGTCCAGTAATTTTTCGCGTGCCTTGATGAAATCTCCTTTGAGCGCTGTGACAAGGACTTCTTTTACTTCGGTTGGCTCTGCGACGGATGCAAGTGAGTAGACAAGTTCTGTTGTGATGTTTTTTTCCACTGCCGCACAGCTTTGGAGGATGTTTGTTGCTCTGCGGCAGTCTCCTTCTGAGATGCGCGCAAGGGCTTTTTTCGCTTCTGGCGCAATGCTGAGCTTCTCGCTGGCAGCTATTGTGTCGACAAGCGCAAGCACATGTTCTGTGGCGAGTGGCTTGAACCTGAATACTGCGCATCTGCTCTGGATTGGGTCGATGATTTTGCTGCTGTAGTTTGCTGCAAGCACGAAACGGCAGGTGCTGGTATGGTTTTCCATGGTGCGCCTGAGCGCTTGCTGCGCTTCTTTGGTGAGCGCATCGCATTCGTCCAGGAAGATTATTTTGAAAGGCACGGCGCCGATTGCTTTTGTCCGCGCGAAGTCCTTGACTTTGACGCGCACGACATCAATGCCGCGTTCGTCGCTGGCGTTGAGCTCAAGAAAGTTTTCCCGGTATGATTCACCGAATAGCTCTCGTGCTAGAATCAGGGCAACTGTGCTTTTTCCGACACCGGCTGGTCCTGACAGCAGCAAGTGTGGCAGGTTTTTTTGCTTGACAAACGCCTGGAGTTTTTCGAGTATGGCTTCGTGCCCCTTGATTTCTGCAAACGTTTTTGGGCGGTATTTCTCTGTCCAGATTGCTGATGTTAGATCCATCCCCATAACTATGCACAGAAGCCTGGTTTATATAGATTGTTGTTGCAGAATCAGACAATGTCTTCTTCTGAGATGACGACAAAGTCTCCCCATGCCACGACCGCGCTGCACGGGATGAGCAGCTCTCCTGATTTGCCTTTTTCAAGCTCGAGCTTTTCGGTGTACTGGGTTGGATTTTTAAGAACGACATGGATGAGCTCTCCTGATTTGGTCTCGAAAACGAGGTCTCCGACTTCGCCAAATCGCTTGCCGCTCTTGCTTACAACTGTTTTGCCAACAATTTGTTTTGAGAACCTTTTTTGATCGTCAACCATGCGTATCACCTTTCTTGAATGATAACACCTTCCAGCTTCAGGGCATATTTAAAACTTTCTGTTGCCACTTCAGCGGTGTTATAACTTGTCGTGCACGAAAAGGCAGGTGCAAATCTTTATAAAGATGCCTTCTGACGGGAAAAGGTATGAAGCTTGACGAACGCCTGGCGCTGGTGAAGCGGAATACGCAGGAAATTATCACAGAAGAGGAGCTGCGCGGGCTTCTTGCGAAGAAAAAGCAGCCTGTTGTCTATCTGGGAACTTCGGTAACAGGCATGCCGCATATTGGCTATTTCGTCTGGGCTACAAAAATGGCCGATTTTATCAGGGCTGGGTTCAAGGTGAAGGTTTTGCTTGCAGACATTCATGGTGCGCTGGACAAAACGCCCTGGGACCTGTTGGAAAAGCGGTACGAATATTACAAGCTGGTGATTCCGGCATTGTTTGACGCGATTGGCGCGGATGTATCCAAGGTTGAACTTGTCAAGGGCTCTGACTTCCAGTTGAAAAAGGAATTCATGTTTGATGTTTTGAAAATGTCGACTTATGTAACCGTACACGATTGTACGAAAGCTGCGTCTGAAGTGGTGAAGATGGGCGATAGCCCGAAGCTTTCTGGACTCATCTACCCGATTATGCAGAGTATTGATGAGGAATATTTGGATGCCGATATCCAATATGGTGGAGCTGATCAGCGCAAGATTTTTGTGTTCGCAAGGGAGAATTTGCCAAAGCTCGGCTACCGTCGACGTATTGAGCTTATGACGCCTCTTGTCCCTGGCTTGACGCCGGGTGGAAAGATGTCGAGTTCTGAGAAGGGGTCAAAGGTGGACTTGCTGGATGACGAGAAAATAGTGGTTGAGAAATTAAACGCTGCATATTGCGAGCAGGGAAAAGTTGAGGGCAATGGAGTGTTGGCCTTTTTGAAATACGTTATCATGGTGCACAAGGGGGATAATGGAGAACAGTTTGTTATAGAGCGTCCTGAAAAATTTGGTGGCACTATTAAGTATGCCGTGTATGAGGATATCGAACGTGATTATGCAACTAACAAAATCCATCCTATGGATTTGAAGAAGGCGGTTGCAAAGGAAATCAACAAGCTTCTTGAGCCAATCAGGAAGAAAATGAAGGGCAAAGAAAAGCTCATCAAGGAAGCGTATCCTGAGCATGTATACTGAGCTGCAGCGATTTCTTCGCGAAAAAGACATTGATATCGCACTCTTCTTTAACAAGGACGCGAATCTGACTTATTTTACCGGAGTAAGGCCTGACGGTGCATGTCTTGCTGTTCCCCAGTCAGGCAAGCCGTTGCTGTTTGTTCCGAGATTTGAAGCCGGGCGTATGGAGAAAAGCTCGCTGGTTGATGTTGTGCATGTTGAAAGGGACTTATTGGGCAGGGTGTGCGAAAGATTTCCTGCAAAAAAGATTGGTGTCGTGCCGACTGCAATCTCGTATGCTCAGATTCAGGCAGTGAAGTCGAAATGGAAAACAGGCTTTATTGATATTGGAGAAAAATGCATGCAGTTGCGGCTGGTGAAGACAAGGAATGAAGTTAAAAGCGTCACAAAGGCGTGTGCAATAGCAGACGCTCTCTTTGAGGAATTGTGCGTGTGCCTGCCGTCCTTGAGAACAGAATTGGATGCTGCCTCATTTCTGAAGTTTCGCATGGCACAGCTTGGATTTGAGCCTAGTTTTCAGCCGATTGTTGCCTCTGGCCCAAATGGCGCTACTCCTCACCATGTTCCTACACACGCGAAATTATCAGGGTTTACTGTTATCGACTTTGGAATAGTGTACAAAAATTATTGTTCTGACATCACGCGCACTGTCTTTATTGGCAGTCCGAGCGCGAAAGACAAAACATTGTATGAAAACTTGTTGAAGGTGCAGGAACACTGCATTCAGAAAGTAATGCCGGGAACAAAGTTGGAAGATATTGATGAGACTGCGCATAAGATGGTTGGAAAGACCATGATTCATCGGGTTGGTCATTCGCTGGGCATTGAGGTGCATGATGTGCAGCCAAGACCGTGGACGCTGCAATCTGGTTGTATCGTTACAATTGAGCCAGGCACATATCTTCCTGGCAGGCTTGGCATCAGGATTGAGGATGACGTGTTGGTGACCGAAAAAGGTCCGGTAGTGCTGACGCAATCGTCGAAGGACTTGCTGAGCTTCCAACAGAAGCTTTAAATACCTTCATGAGTGAGTGCCATGACAATGGGTGACAAGGAAAGCACAACGAAGGACAGTATAGCGTACGGATACCAGACTGACGTGAATGGTCTTGAGGAAGAAAACCGTTTCTTGCGTGAGAGTGTTGAGAATCTCGAGCGTGAGCTGGAAAAGTTCAAGCGCACTCCATTGATTTCGTGTGAAGTGCGGGATATCATTGAGGGCAAGGCATTAATCCGGCTGCCCAATGGCAACGAGTTCTTGGTTGACGTGACTGAAGGATGTGAAAAACTTTCCGCGGGCGACATGATTCTGGCCGAGCAGAAAAATTTGACAGTTGTGAGAAAGCTGTCGTACGTACGGAAGTTTGATGCTGATAAGTTTGTCATTATTGAGAAGCCGACTATTTCATGGAAGCAGGTTGGTGGATTGCAGGATCAGGAACGCGAGATTAAGGAAGTTATTGAACTGCCGTTGCTGAAGCCAGAATTGTTCAGAAAAGTCGGCATTGAGCCTCCGAAGGGCATTCTGTTGTATGGTCCGCCTGGAACAGGAAAGACCTTGCTGGCAAAAGCAGTGGCCGCGAGCACTAAAAGCACTTTTATTGAAATGGTTGGCAGTGAGCTTGTGCAGAAGTTTATCGGTGAGGGTGCTAAGCTGGTTAAGGAGATTTTCCAGCTCGCACGTGAAAAAGCTCCAAGTATTATTTTCATTGATGAGCTTGACGCCATCGCTGCCGTGCGGGTTGACATCGGCACGAGTGGAGAGCGTGAAGTGCAACGGACATTTATGCAATTGCTGGCAGAGATTGATGGCTTTGACCCGCTTGACAATGTTAAAATTATTGGCTGCACGAACAGGAAGGATATTTTGGACCCGGCAATCGTTCGCCCAGGCAGACTTGACCGGCTTATTCGTGTTCCTCTGCCAAACGAGGAGGCACGCATTGAGATTTTCAAGATTCACACTCAGAAGATGACGCTCGGCAGGCTGAATGCCGAGCGCATTATCAAGGCAATGGATGGGTTTAGCGGTGCCGAGATAAAGGCAGTGGCGACAGAAGCTGGTTATTTTGCCATCAGGGACAACAGAACAAAAGTGACAGAGCATGATTTAATCGATGCCATCCAGAAGGTAGCTGCCGAGGTTGAAATTGAAGGCGAAGACTATCTCAAGATGTTTGGGTAAGTTCTACAGTACTTTTGCATCGACACATACACGATACCTTCTGACGCCGACTTGTTGTGTTTTAACAATACGAAGAATTTTGCAGTCGGTCATTTTTCTGGCGGGTTGTTCAAGGTCTTCCTGCGGTGCAAAATCATAAATGTGAATGATTGTGCCTTTTTTTGCAAAGTTCAAAATGATTGGTAGGAGCTTGACGCCTTTGTGTGGTATTGCCGAGATTATTCTGTCAAACGTGCCGGTTTTGGCTTTGGATATGTCTGCTTTTAGCAGTGTTATCTTATTTTGCAGCTTGTTAAGCGCAACGTTTTGTTCTGCATAGCGGTGCGCGATGGGATTTGCTTCAACGCCAACAATTTTTTTGGCAGGAGTGTGTTTTGCCAGGATAAGAGGATAGGGAGCTACTCCCGATCCTGCTACAAGTATGTTTTCTCCTTTTTTGACTTGCTGCGCAATGCGCAAACGCTCGCTGCCAAGCCGTGGCGAATAATAGCATTGTGCGACGTCAAGTTTAATCAGAACTCCGCTTTCCTTATGCGTTGTTTCAAAGCGCTTTTCTCCTGCAATAATGCGGAGTTTTTGCTTGCGGTATTTTCCGGCATGCACGCCTGTTTCTGCCGCGACCGTTTTGATGTTTTTTAAAAGCTTGAGAAGGGTTTGGCCGATTAGTTTTTGGCGCTTTTTGAGAGTTGGTGGAATTTCGATAATAGCAATGTCTCCAATAATGTCATAGCTTGTGGTGAGCTGCCGCAATTCTTGTGCGGTGAGCGCGTGACGGAGTGCTTCCTTTAGTTTCATGCAAAGTCACCGAGCCCTTTTTGGTGTTTGGCTGGAGCAATTAAATCAAGTACTTTGTCAACGCGTTCCTGGCTGAAGTCGTGCTGTTCAACGAGAAAAGCGTAGACTTTCTTTCGGTCAACTGGCTTCCAGCTGAGTTCATAATCGTCGGTGACCGGCATGGTTTTGAATACGTTGATGACTGCACGCCAGTCGAAGTCAGGTTTTAGGGTCTCAAAGAGTTCTTCTGCGGTTTTGTGCTTCTTGACCAATGCCAGTCCTTTCTTTGGTCCGATGCCCTTTACTCCTCCTGGTGCATAGTCAGTGCCGACAAGAACCGCGAGCCAGAGGAGTTGCTCTGGTGAAATGCCGAGTGCGCCAAGGTTTTCCTGTAATTCTACCAGTAATGGTTCAACAGTGGTGTACGCGAGCTTTCCTGGGACTTTTCTTCTTCCTTCAACTGAGAGATTTTGAATGAGCCGTGGGGCGTGATAGAGCAGGCTGTCGTAGTCTTGTGATGAAATTGCCCATCCGTGTCCTTTGGTGACCATGTATGATGCTTGTGCTTCCCCTTCGCTGGGTGCCAAAAGGTGTGGAATGCCTAGTCCTGTTAGGAGTTCTCGTGCTTGTGCAATCATGTCTTTTGTTAGCCTGGATGTTCGTGCTGCGTATTTCTGCATGGATTCAACATCTTCTGCCGCGAGCGCCTCATGGTATTTCTTTTCCGCTTCTTGTTTGAGCTCTGCGCGCTTTGCAAGTTCCTTGTGTTTGAGCTCTGGTACTTTTCCATCGAAGACAAACGCCAGCCTGATGCCTTTTTGCATTAGGTTGGTAATGCGTGAAAACATGCCGATGAGGTGGCTGGTGACATGTCCATGGTGGTCGGTAAACAGGCTGCCATCACGCGCACGGATGGTGCTGAGAAATTGGTAGAGCATGTTATTGCCGTCAACAATGAGAATTTTGCCTGAGAGCGCTTCAAGCGTTATTGGCTTTCGGATGAGAAGGTCCTTGAAGTTGACTCCCATATCACACCCGCTTTAGCGTGATGCCTTTTAGTTGGCTGAGGAGCGCGTGCGCCTGTTTCGTGGGCTCGCCGTCAGTGAGGTATATCACTGGAAGCTTTTTTATCTGCCCCTGAACATATGCTGCACTGATGTCTGCATCGCTGATTCTTTTTTTGCTTCGGGCTTTGCAGTAGTAGGAGAGTGTTCCAACGGGTGATGGCAGCTCGATGATGAGGTCGAATTCCAGTTTTCTTTTAACAACCGATTGCTCAAGCAACGTGATGTTGTTCGTTGAAAAGAACTGCTGGACTTGTGCCCAGAAATCTCCTGCTGGCTTTGTTTCTTTGGGTGTTGGCTTGGCTGCTGGCTCTTGTGTGAGGACTTTCTGTTGCTCGGGCTTTGGCGTTCCTGTTTTTGGTGGAAGCTGTTCTGTTTTTGGTGGTTGTAGCTCTGTTTTATGTGTGGGTTCAAGTTTTTCTCTTATGAACGCTTCTGCGTCTTGGTCAGAGAGCTCGAACCATTTCCAGAATGTTTCTTGTTTGCTTTCGTATGTGACGGCAAGTGGTTTTGCGAAGTCCTTGATGCTTGCCAGTGATACCTGTGTTAGCGGGTCTGCTTCGCTTTGTCTGATGATTTTTTCCGCTCTGAGTTTTTCAACGGTGCGCCGGTCTTTTTCGTTAAGGCTGGCAAGATGGTTGAGCAGTTGTACTTCATTGCCAGGTATATAGTATAGCGGAGAGCCGCCGACTTTGAGTTTGGATGTCTTGAGCAGTCCTTTGGAACACATTTCTGATAGCATGGCGCCTGCCAGGATGCTGTTGGTGTTGAGTGATTTTGCCACGCTACTTGGAAGCAGTGGTGCGGTGCGTGCCAGAGTGAGTATTTGTTCCCGGTATTCCATAGCAAAAAGTGCAGTATTTGGCGTTATTTAAGGATTATGGCGTTTTAATTGCGCGACATCGTGAGGGTGAGAGAAGAGTTTTTGATCCTAACTTTCTGAAAGTTAGGGCCGCAGCCAGCGTACTTCCCAGTAGCTGACGTCTCCTTCGTCATCTACCACTGCTATGAGTAGATTTTTTTTGGTGCTGTGTGCTACCCTGTTTTTTGCCGCAAAGTCTTGCCAGGTGAGCTTTGCTGATTCTTTTACAGGATAAACAATCCATTTGGCGTGCTGTTCTCCTGGCTTGACGCCGCGATCGTAGATGCGGAAATCTGCGCCGAACTTGAGTGCTGTTTTGATGACGTATCCCCTGTCTCTGAAGTCTTTGAAGACCGCATAGCGTGTCCAGAAGTCGTGCTCTGCTTTGGCTGCTCTGTTGCTTAATTGCTCAAGGCGGATGGTTTTGTTTCTGCCGTCAAGCACTATGAGCCGGTGTTTTTCAGTGAGATAGACCGCTTCAAGGAGTGAAAGCCTTACTCTGCCATCTGAAAGAAGTTTGCCATAGCTGCTTTTTTCATATAACTCTCGCGCTTGCGGGCTGTTTTCTGTCGTGACAATGCCCTTGAGATACAATGCCTTGATTTCTTGCATGGGTTTTCCGCTTCAAACTGCGTTTAAATAGTTTTGCAATATATTTATAAACCGCAAGAGGGGAAATTCTGCTATGCAAATCACTTTTTTGGGCACGTCTTGTATGATGCCGACAAAGGAACGGAATCCGAGTGCGATGTTTTTGCAGTTTAAGTCAGAGGGCATTCTCTTTGATTGTGGCGAGGGTACGCAGCGCCAGATGAAGCTGGCAGGCATTCCATTGTCCAAGGTGACGAAGATTTGTGTTTCTCACTGGCACGGCGACCATGTTCTGGGTTTGCCTGGCTTGCTGCTTACAATTGCATCATTAGAGCTCAGCCGGTCTGTGGAGATTTATGGTCCGTTGGGCAGCAAGCGCGCGTTCCAAGCGTTGTTTGGCGGCATTGAGTTTGAGATAAAATTCAATATCAAGATTACTGAAGTTCATGAGGGTGTCTTTTTTGAAAATGAGGACTTTGCGCTTGATAGTCTGCCGATGAAGCATCCTGTGCCGTGCGTTGCATTTGCGTTTGTTGAAAAGGACAGAAGAAGAATCAAGGTTGACCATGTCAAGAAGTTGGGTATTCCGGAAGGTCCGTTGCTTGGAGAGTTGCAGCGTGGCAAGAGCATTGATTACAAGGGAAAGAAAGTTTCACCTGATGAAGCAACAACTGTGGTGAAGGGTAAAAAGATTGTGTTCATGACGGATACATTGGTTAATGAGAATTGTTTTAAGCTTGCAGCAAACGCGGATGTGCTGATTATTGACAGCACCTATGCAAGCACGTTGAAAGACAAGGCGATTGAGCACGGGCACCTGACTGCACTGGAAGCCGCGCAGATTGCATCTCGCTCTGGGGTAAAGAAGTTGGTGTTGACGCACTTTAGCGCAAGGTACAAGAACACCTCTGAGATTGAGGAGGACGCGCGCACTGCGTTCGATAACGTGATTTGCGCGAAGGATTTTATGCGGATTAC
>Ga0247727_10018323_pt1 | contig 11024 bp, 6 predicted proteins | sample WisWelCaveWW1625_FD_202498 | JGI IMG/M metagenome (GOLD analysis project Ga0247727, IMG submission 202498) | Biofilm microbial communities from Wishing Well Cave, Virginia, United States - WW16-25 | ecosystem: Environmental > Aquatic > Deep subsurface > Groundwater > Cave microbial mat | place...
AAAGTCCGTTCAAAGCGGCTCTTGATGGCACGCTCGAAGTCATTCCCTCGGTTTTCTCTTCGGTCATCACCACCATTGCCGCCTTTGCAATGTTACTTTTTGTCGATATGATGGAGATGATGCACCAGATGGCCTGGGTGGTCATTCTCGCATTGAGCTTTTCGCTGTTCGAAGCATTTTTTATTCTGCCCGTTCACCTCGCCAGCCACAAAGTTCTCAGTCGACCGAAAGAAGGAACCTTCGGCGGTAAAATCCGCATCAAATTGACTCGCGCTGTGGATTATCTGCGTGACAAAATTTTTGCCGAGATTCTGGATTTTGTCCTCAAACGGTATCGGGCCTACATCTTGTTGCCACTTTTATTTACGGTCTTCATTGTTATTTTCTTTCAGCTCGAAATTCTGCGCTTCAACTATTTTCCCGAGATTAAACCGGAACTCGTAAATGTTGAGGTAGCCTTTGCACCAGGAACTGCGAAAGAGGAAACAAAAAAATGGATGGACTTTGCCGAAGAGGCAATACTGAGTTCAAATCGGGAACTGGCACAAGAAACCGGTGACACTTTGCTTGCCGATTATTCAACGGCCATCGGTATGTCTCAAACGCTGGGTGAATTTGGATCGCACACTGGAATGCTGACACTTACCATCGAAGGAGAAGGAAAAGACACGCCGGTTGACTCGTTGAACGAGAGGATACGAAGAAAAATCAACGCCTTCGAAATGACGAAATCCGTTCGGGGAATTTACATCGGTGGGCTCACAATGACGTTTGGAAAAGCCATTGAATATTCGTTTACCGGCAATGACGACTTTGCGATCCGCAGAGCGAAGGACCGCTTTAAGGAATACCTGGCTGACGAACCACTGATCAACAATCTCAAAGACAATGAGCCACTCGGCCGGAAGGAGATCAACTTGCAAATGAAACCCGAAGCCGATTTGTTCGGTATCGCCACACAGGAAGCCATTCGGCAGATTCGGCAGGGTGTTTTTGGACAGGAAATACAGCGAGTGATCGTCGGAACCGACGAAGTAAAAATGTGGGTCCGTTATGCTAAAGAAGATCGCCAAAGCCAGAACGATATGGAAAATATCCGTATCAAAAACGCCGCTGGAACGCAGATTTTACTTTCACAAATGGCGAATTACACCATCGAAAGAGGGCCTGTCAGTTTAAAGCGTCGTGATGGACGCAGGGAAATTGTCGTTGATGCCGGTGTCACCGATCCGAAACGGGTTGGGGAAATCAATGCGAAAATTCTGGAGGAATTTATTCCGAAAATAAATCAGGAATTTCCAACAGTTGAAATCATTCAACGCGGCCAGGGCGAAAGAAGTTCACGGACTTCGTCCTCAATGAAGATCAACCTGATCATTTTGTTGGTGATAATGCTGATGTTGGTTGCGTTGAATTTCAGGTCGGTGTACCAAGGCCTTTTGATTCTGGTTTGTATTCCGGCCGGTGTCGCCGGAGGATTGCTCGGCCACGCCATTGTCGGCATTCCGGTTACCATCCTGTCGATTTTTGGAATGATCGCATTGATCGGCATTCTGGTAAACGATGCCATCGTCTTTCTCGACACATATAACCGCAATATTCTAGATGGAATGAAGGGAATGGAAGCAGCGAGGGATGCCGCAAGATCCAGATTCCGTCCGATTGTACTTACGTCCGTTACGACCATCGCGGGTTTGATGCCACTGATTGCGGAAACAAGTTTCCAGGCACAGTTCCTCATACCTATGGCTACTTCGGTTGCTTTCGGACTCTTGTTCGGAACCATTTTTGTTCTGTTCTTTTTCCCGACGGTGATTCTCGTCGCAACCGACGTCAGTCGTGCATTTGCAGCCGTTTCAGAGGAAAGCTGGATGCGTGGTTCACTCACTCAACCGTCCAATGCCATACGATTAAAATATTTTGGGCTCGGTGTTCTGAAATTAGTCGGATCGATGTGGATTTACGTGCTGAGCCTTGTTGCCTTTCCGCTTTTCATTATTCTGCCCAACAAATTTCTGAACCAGATTCTGCTTAAACTTTGGGGAAAACAGCCCATACCAGATGGCCTCAGCGTTGAGCCGGTACTGCTCATACAAAAGAACGACAAAGAAAGAGAGATCGAATGAGGTATTTCTGCATACCCTTCCTGTTTTTTCCGCTGATACCATTCGGCCAGAATCCGCTTTCGGTTTCGCAGGCGATCGAAAAAGCCCTCAGCAACAACTACCAGGTCCGGTTGATTAAAGTGAACAAAGAAATTTCCGAAACACAAAATACCTGGGGAATGGCAGGAATGGCACCTACATTTTCGTTCAATCTCACCAACACCAATAACCTCACCGACAACTCGAACAACCCGGCCTCCTTTTTTCCTGGCGTCGTCATAGTAGATAATTTACAGCCCAATGTCGATATGGCCTGGACGCTATTTAAGGGATTTGGAATACGGATGAACAAACAGCGCTTTGACCAATTGGAAGAACAAACCAAAGGGAACGGAATCGTCGTCATTGAAAATATAGTGTACGATGTCATCGTTGCGTATTATACTGCACTGGTTCAACAAAGGAAACTCGATATCATTCGGGAAGTGTTGACCTACAGCTATTCCAAATTGGCCTATTTTCAACTAAAAAGTGAACTCGGTGTCGGACGAAGCATCGACGAATTGCAGTTTCAGAATCTCGCCCTTGCCGATTCCATCAATTTCCTAACGCAGGAACTTGCTGTGCGAAATTCGCTCCGCAACCTCAATCTCATTATGGGCGAAGACACCGGCAACGAATATGCTCTCACCGATTCGCTCGAGATCACGGTTCCCGATGTCTCTTTCGGCGATCTGAAACAATCGATGCTGGCGAGCAATCAGAATCTCAAAAACCAATTCATCAACATTGCGCTTCAGGAAACCAACAAGAAAATTCAACAAAGTGCGTTGTTTCCGGTCGTATCGGTCAATCTGGGCGCAACACCTTCGGTGGGTTATATCCGACTCTTCGGCGACAGCGGCTTTTCGACCAATACAAACAGCGCAAATTATTACGGAACCATTTCCGCGCGGTACACACTCTTCAATGGACTGCAGCGTAAGCGAAACATCGAAATTGCCGACCTCCAATCCGAAATTGCCTTGTTACAAACCGAAGACATCACACTCAAACTAAGTCATCAGCTGGTAGCGAATTTTGAACGCTATCAAACCCAGTCGAACATTGAAGATATGGCCTTGGAAATGGTGTACCATTCGGGGCAGCTGTGGAATTACGGGAAAGAACAATACGAGGTAAGTAAATTGAATTTGTTTGATCTCAACAGCATTCGGGTTACGTATCTCCAATCGCAAATGAATTATTACGACAGGCTGTTCGAACTGCTCAAAACCCATTACGACCTGATGCGACTTACCGGCAAAATGGCCGAAGAATACAAGGCGGCTGAGAAGATAGAAGAGTGAAAAGGAGAAATTCCAAAATGTCCTTTTAAAACTTTAGTTTTGACCAGAACTAAGTTCCAATTATGACCTCACGAAAGGCCGGATTACTTTCCCTCGTCGTTTTTACACTCGTCGCGGTCATTCACCTGATCCATTTCGAAGTCAGCGCCATTTTTCCTGACGGCCTGCTGGTTTCAACACGCTGGATGGTTGTGTTCAGCCTAATTCTTTATGCGCTGTACAAAAAGTCCCTCACCACCTGGATTCTGGTAGCGATGGCCGCCGGGGTTGAAATCGGGTTGGACGTTCCAGAGGTCTCGCAGAATCTCCAGTTTCTGAGCAAAATTTTTCTCCGACTCATCAAAACAATCGTTGCACCGCTTTTGTTCGCAACGCTTGTAGTTGGAATTGCCGGTCACGCAAATCTCAAACAAATCGGACGAATGGGATGGAAATCTCTTTTCTATTTTGAAATCGTCACGACGATAGCGCTGGTCATCGGTCTCGCTGCCATCAACCTCACGGGAGCTGGTAACGATGTCGATGTCCCGCAGGAGCTGCTGAAAGAGCTTCCCGCTTCGTCCGAAAAACAACTGCAGGCAAAAGTCATTCAGATTCTCGACAGCGCACAAGTGGCCTTGCCGGAAAATCTCATCACCAAACTGCCAGATGCGCCGCCAAAAGGGTGGCAAGACCACATCATCGATATTTTTCCGGAGAACATCATCAAATCGGTCTTCGAAGGGAATGTGCTGCCCATCGTGATCTTCAGCGTTATCTTCGGAATTGCGCTGGCGATGCTTGGGGAGAAGAAGAAGCGACCAATGCTTGACTTTTGTGAAAGTCTGGCCGAAACGATGTTCAAATTCACCAACATCGTGATGTACTTTGCTCCTCTCGGTGTCGGCGCAGCGATTGCAGTCACCGTCGGTCACTTGGGGATAGACATCCTGAAAAATCTTTTCTTACTGCTCATTACCTTGTATCTGGCACTGATCGCCTTTGTCGTGCTGGTGCTGGTGCCAATCGCATTGTTCGTCGCCCGGATTCCGCTGCGAAAATTTATTCAGGCCATCAAGGAACCGGTTTCCATCGCATTCGCGACAACAAGTTCGGATTCTGCACTGCCAAAAGCAATGGAGAATATGGAGCGATTCGGTGTTCCCCGGAAAATTGTTTCGTTTGTCATTCCAACCGGCTACACATTTAATCTCGACGGCACCACATTGTACCTTTCGCTGGCATCCGTATTTGTTGCGCAGGCTGCCGGCATTCCGCTCACTTTCGGAGAACAATTGATGATCGGTCTTTCCCTGATGCTCACCAGTAAAGGTGTTGCTGCGGTACCAAGGGCTTCGCTGGTCATTCTCATCGCGACTGCCGCTACATTCGGCTTCCCGCTCTGGCCCATTATGGCCATTTATGGCATCGATGAGCTGATGGATATGGCACGAACTGCGGTGAACGTCATTGGAAATACACTGGCCAGTTGCGTTGTCGCGCGATGGGAAGGCGAATTCGACGACAAAAAAGCCCTGGCATTCAACGAGGCAGAGTCGGATTCGGTGAAGGAAGCGTAGCACTTTTGCTTAGGCAACCACTCCGGAATCCTATGAAAAAACACCGCAACGAAGGCACGAATCTATTCAACTCACTTCTCACCTGGTCGAATGAAAAATCCCGGTGCATCGCATAAAAGCCACGAGAGATTCATCTTTATTCGTGAATTCGTGGCAATTCGACAATCGCAAGCTTAAACTGCACAAGCACCCGTTTTTCCGTTGACATTTCAGTGCGTATATTCGCATTCTAAGACAATGACCCAGCAAAAAGAACAATCCCTTTTCAGTGCCGCATTGATCGTGGCTGCGCTCGGCTATTTCGTTGATATTTACGATTTGCTTCTGTTTACGATCGTCCGGGAACCCAGCCTGGCCGGACTAGGCGTCGACCTGAAAGACGGCGTAGCTGTTCTCACTGCAAGTACTAAAATTATGAGTTGGCAAATGAGCGGTTTACTGATCGGTGGAATTCTCTGGGGAATTCTAGGCGACAAGAAAGGCCGGCTGTCTGTATTGTTCGGATCGATCATTCTGTATTCCCTCGCGAACTTCGCAACGGGATTTGTGCAGAGCACCGACCAGTACGCCGTGGCACGTTTCATCGCGGGTATTGGTCTGGCAGGTGAACTTGGCGCAGGAATCACCATCGTCAGTGAACTTCTCCCCAAATCGAAACGGGGAATCGGCACATCACTTGTGGCGGGCATTGGTCTTTTTGGAGCGGTCGCCGCCTACTTCACCTATCAAATAACCTTGGACTGGAGAATGTGTTATATGATTGGCGGTGGTTTGGGAATTTGTTTGTTGTTGCTCAGAGTAAAGGTTGTCGAGAGCGGAATGTTCAAGAAGACCAAAGAAACCAGTGTTCAACGCGGAAATATTCTGATGTTCTTCAACAACCGCAAACGTTTCAAAAAATACATACTCGCCATTCTTATTGGGCTGCCGACCTGGTACGTCATTGGAATTCTGGTCCTTTACAGCAATCGTTTTGCAACGGAATTTTATGGTGAAAACAGCATCGATTCCGGAAAAGCCATAATGTATGCCTATGCTGCCATTGCCGTCGGGGACATACTTATCGGATTTGTAAGTCAGTATTTCAAAAGCAGGAAAAAAGCGCTCTACCTCTTTTACGGATTCACTATTCTTTCAGCTATTCTGTTTTTCAGCGGATCGATAAAATCCGACGGAATGATGTACCTCGTGTGTGCGATGCTCGGCTTCAGTACGGGTTTCTGGGCGATATTTGTCACGATGGGAGCTGAACAATTCGGAACCAATTTACGGGCTACTGCCGCTACGACCATTCCGAATATGGTACGCGGTGCACTGCCATTGATAAACCTGATGTTCCTACCGTTGTTTCAGCTAAGCTGGGGATGGAATATCACGCAGAGCGCCATTGTCACAGGCGTCATCGTGATGAGTATTACCTTGATTGCGGCGTGGTTCACCGAAGAAACCTTTCACAAGGATCTCGATTATACCGAGTAATCCAGCATTATTTCAGAGATGCGGAAAAATAATCCTGAAGTGGCTTGCCCACTTTGTAAGCTGTAACAGATTTTTCAAGGATGTCCTTTTTCAAGATTGCATCTGCAGGCAACTCGCAATACCAATAAAAATTCTTGTTGTAGATCAAAGGTGATTTGTCCGCCGCCTCTTTTAGTTCTTTCGGAATTATCTTATTTTTTTCACCTAGAATTTTGCCGAATACTTTTTTGAAATCAGGAGCCACAAGCAGTTTGTCCAGTTTGCCAGGATTCGCTGCGATAGCTGATCGGATGTTCGCGAGCTGATCTTTCTCTGGTTGATGGCAACCACCGTAAACGCGGTAATGCTCAGGTCCGGCCTCGAGATAAATTCCAGGGTACGATATATCCTTTTTACCAAATCTCGAGATTACTGCGGAGCGAGTGGTTTTGTATGGAGATTTATCTGCACCAAAGCGAACGTCGCGGTTGATTCTGAAAATAGCATCTTTGGGTGCAATTTTTACGTTTTTGTCGATTTTACCTATTGCCTTTATGAGGTCTCCGATAAAACGTTCGAACGGAATCTTTACGAATTCCTCATATTTCCCGCGGTTTGCATCAAACCAGTCCTTGTTGTTGTTTGCAGCCAGCTTTTTGAAAAAGTCAAGATACTCTTTGGAAAAATAGATCATAACGTCTTGTTGTTTCAGTAAATCTACGGCATAAATACAATCGCCCGCCAAAAAAATGTACTTTTATCCTTCAAGCATTCGGAATGAAACAAATTCAACTTTCCATAATCCTAAAGGCGGCAGAAGCAGTAGATGCTACCTCGGAAGAAGAACTCGATGTTCTGGTTGAAAAATATGCGCTAGAACAACCCTTTCTGATTGCGCATCTCCTTCAAGCCGAAGAAGATTTTGACAACGTCGACATAAGTGGTTTGGTCATTTATTACTTTGCCGTCGCAATGATTGCAGCAGAGAAATCTGAAATGACGCTCGGTAAACTTGAGCCCGCCGATATTGACGCATTCCACGAACCATTTCTCGAGGAATTGGATAAATTTTTCGAAACCGAAGACATTGCAGACATTTCCGAGTTTCTCGGTCAGCCCGATATGCTTACTTATTTATTCGGCGATCTGAAAGCCAGGGAAGATTCGGGTGAAATACCCGAAGACGGTGAATTGTTTGAATCAAGCCTTGTGGTTTTGCTCGCATTGGTCGGCCTGACGAATTGTGCCATCCTCAAAAATTAGTCGCTGTGTCGCCAAAAGAAATCATCGAACGAATGATGGCCGAAGACCGGATGAGCCAGTGGCTCGGAATTGAAGTACTCAGCTTCGATCCGGGAAAAGTAACCGTTCGAATGGCAGTTCGTGATGAAATGGTGAATGGATTCGGCGTGACGCACGGCGGAATCACTTATTGCCTTGCAGATTCCGCTCTCGCCTTTTCATCGAACGCTCACGGCAAAAGGGCAATGTCCATCGAAACATCGATCTCTCATTTAAAATCGGTGCAGACAGGTGATGTTCTCACTGCAACAACGGAAGAATTATCGCTTACCCGAAAAACAGGAATTTACCAGATGCACGTTACGAACCAAAAGAGTGAACTCGTTGCACATTTCAAAGGAATGGTGTATCGAAGCGATAAGGACTGGGAGTGATCTCGACAAAGGTGAACGCGCAGAACTACTCCTCAAAGGTTTTGATGACCACCCACTGCCCGGATTTCACCATCGGTTCGGCCATTTTGAATTTCACCGTTTTTGTTTCGCCACTTTGCAGATTGCGGATTTCGACCTTGGCATTGCGTCCAATTTTTGGCGCCACCGTCACCGGTTGAATTTTTGGTCGTTGAATTTGTTGCGGCGGACCCATCCGTTGACGAATGCTACTCTGACCACCAGCGCCTTCCTCCTTTTTGTGCACCGTCTGGTTCGCAAATGCACCCGATTGTCCTTCAAACTCCCCTTGTGAAGTAGCCTTCTGCTGATTCATCTGATGCGGCAAATCGGCCTTCACCATAAACCCGATGATTTCGCCACTCATACTGCCCATCATACTGCGGAAAAGTTCATAGGACTCCTTTTTGTAAACGACCAAAGGATCCTTTTGCTCGATGGAAGCGTGCTGTACGGCCGTCCGCAAATCGTCCATCCTACGCAAATGCTCTTTCCACTGCTGATCGATGTGCGCCAGCGTAATGATTTTCTCGATTTGTTTTTTGAGAATTTTTCCTTCGGATTTTACACCTTCCTCCAAATTGACGATGACGTTTATTGATTTGTGGCCATCGGTAATCGGGAAGGCCATATTCTTGTATTTTGCACCCTCGTTATCCAACACTTGCTTTAAGGCCGGTGCGGCCATCTGACAAAGCCGGTCCGATTTAGTCGTGTAGGTTTTTACAGCCTCGTCATACACCCGGTCCACCAATTCATTCGGATCAGCATTTTGAAATTCAGCGCGCGCAACCGGCGAATCAATTTTCAGGAATTTGATCACGTCCATTTCAAACGAATCAAAATCCTTCATTGGATGATGGGCATTTACGGCATCTTCGGCAACGTCGTAGAACATATTTGCAATATCCATATCCAGGCGATCGCCGTAAAGTGCATTTCGCCTTTTCCGGTAAATCGCATTCCGCTGCGCATTCATCACGTCGTCGTATTCCAACAAACGCTTTCGTGTGCCAAAGGCATTCTCTTCGACTTTCTTCTGCGCCCGTTCAATCGATCGGGTGATCATTGCGTGCTGAATGACCTCTCCTTCTTTGTAGCCCATCCGGTCCATAATCCGCGCGATGCGATCGGAACCGAATTTGCGCATCAGGTCGTCTTCAAGTGAAACAAAAAATTGCGAAGAGCCTGGATCACCTTGCCGGCCAGCGCGACCGCGAAGCTGCCTGTCAACCCGACGCGAGTCGTGACGCTCAGTTCCGACAATTGCCAAACCACCGGCCTGGACAACCTCCGGACTCAATTTGATATCCGTTCCCCGACCGGCCATATTCGTGGCAATGGTCACTTTGCCCGCCTGCCCTGCTTCGGCGACAATTTCCGATTCCTGTTTGTGGAATTTTGCGTTGAGGACATTGTGCGGGATCTTGCGCAACTTCAGCATCCGGCTAAGCAATTCCGAAATTTCTACCGTGGTAGTTCCCACCAGCACAGGTCGACCGGCCTTCACCAGTTTGTCAATCTCCTCAATGACGGCGTTGTATTTTTCACGCTGTGTGCGATAGACTAAATCGTGGTCGTCCTTGCGGACAACTTTACGGTTCGTCGGTGTTACAACGACATCCAGTTTGTAAATGTCCCACAATTCCTGCGCTTCCGTTTCAGCCGTACCAGTCATTCCCGAAAGCTTGTGGTACATACGGAAAAAGTTCTGTAGCGTGATAGTTGCATACGTTTGTGTTGCGGCCTCGATTTTTACATTCTCCTTGGCTTCAATAGCCTGATGCAAACCGTCGGAATAGCGGCGACCATCCATAATACGTCCGGTTTGCTCGTCGACGATCATCACCTTGCCGTTCATAATGACATATTCCACGTCTTTTTCAAAAAGTGAATAGGCTTTCAGCAATTGGTTGATGGTGTGAATCCGCTCGGATTTTTGACTGTAGTCTTCAATAATCGTTTCCTTCGCTTTCAATTGTTCGGCACGCGCCAGACCTTTTTTCTCGAGTTCTGTCAGTTGAATGCCAATGTCCGGGAGAACAAAATAATCGCGATTTTCTCCGTCCGAAAGAAGATCAATTCCTTTTTCAGTGAGCTCAATGGTATTGTGCTTTTCGTTGATGACAAAAAAGAGCTCCTTGTCGATTTTCGGCATTTCGCGTTCGCGGTCCTGCAGATAAAAATTCTCTGTTCGCAGCAATTGCGCCTTGATGCCGCTTTCAGACAAAAATTTGATCAGGGCCTTGTTTTTCGGAAGTCCGCGGTGGGATCGTAACAAGGCGTCACTGCCTTCTTGCAGCACTTCCTTGGTCACACTTCCATCCTCGAGGCCCTTGAGATTGTTCTTGGCTTTGATCAGGAGGTCATTCACCAGCTTGCGCTGCGCATTGACAATTTTCTCGACTTTGGGTTTCAAGGCCTCAAATTCCTGCTTGTCTCCACCGGATGTAGGCCCGGAAATAATCAAGGGTGTCCGCGCATCATCGATCAAGACAGAATCCACCTCATCGACAATGGCGTAATGGTGTTTCAATTGAACAATTTCCTCTGGCCGGGAGGACATATTATCCCGCAGATAGTCGAACCCAAATTCATTGTTGGTGCCAAACGTGATGTCGGCGCGATATGCTTTTTTCCGTTCTGCTGAATTCGGTTTGTGACGGTCTATGCAATCGACCACAAGTCCGTGAAACTGATAAAGCGGCCCCATCCAGTCGCAGTCACGTTTTGCCAGATAGTCGTTCACCGTTACGATGTGAACTCCTTTACCGGCAAGCGCGTTGAGGTAAACCGGTAAAGTCGCAACAAGCGTTTTACCCTCACCAGTCTGCATCTCGGCAATGTTTACTTTGTGCA
>Ga0247727_10018324_pt1 | contig 11023 bp, 8 predicted proteins | sample WisWelCaveWW1625_FD_202498 | JGI IMG/M metagenome (GOLD analysis project Ga0247727, IMG submission 202498) | Biofilm microbial communities from Wishing Well Cave, Virginia, United States - WW16-25 | ecosystem: Environmental > Aquatic > Deep subsurface > Groundwater > Cave microbial mat | place...
CAGGATTTTGAGTCCTGCGCGTCTGCCAGTTCCGCCACTCCGGCGAGTCAGAGCGATCGTAGCGCTGACCGAAGCGCGAGCATTGAGGGCCGAAGGCCGGCTGTGCCGGCCGGGAGGCCAGCCGCGCGCCCGCTACACCGGGCGATCTAAGGAGGGGGCGCGTGGGGGAACCCTGGGTTCCCTCACGCTGGAGCCCACACGTCCCGAAAGGACACGGGATTTTGAGTCCCGCGCGTCTGCCAGTTCCGCCACTCCGGCGAGCAGTGCGATCGTAGCGTTGACCGTAGCGCGACCTCGATCGCCGGAGGCCGGCTTCGCCGGCCGGGAGGCTCGGTGCGCCGTCGCCGGCGGACGCCCGTAAGGAGGGGGCTCGTGGGGGAACCCTGGGTTTCCCCACGTTGAAGTTCCGCCACTCCGGCCTGCCCAACGATCGTAGCGGCGCTTCCCGGTTGCGCTTGAGGTCGCGAGCGCAGATACTTCCCGGCACGCCGGCGGGCCGGCGCAAATTTCGGTATCCGAGATGAGGAGGAAGAGGTTGACTATGAAGAAGAGTGTGCTCGCCGCCCTCGGGCTGCTCGTGGCCGCGCTTGCGCTCGTCGCTGCCGGCTGCGGCGGTGGAGACGGCGGAGCGGAGGTCGTGGCGCTGCCATCGTCATCGTGCACGGCACTCGAATACGAGGGCGACGGAAGCCCCGACTACCTGATCGCGTCCGACTTTCCGCTGCAGGGCTCGTCGCGCACGCAGACAGAGCAGATCGTTGCTGCGATCCGATTCGAGCTCGAGCAGCGCCAGTGGAAGGCGGGCGACTACAACATCGCGTTCCAGTCGTGCGACGACGCGACCGCGCAGGCCGCGAAGTGGGATTCCGGCAAGTGCTCGCAAAACGCGAACGCGTACGCGGCGAACGACGCCGTTGTCGCCGTCATCGGGACGTTCAACTCGGGGTGCGCTGCGATCGAGATCCCGGTGTTGAACGAGGCTCCGAACGGCGGTATCGCGATGATGTCGCCGGCGAACACGTATCCGTGCCTGACGGTGAACCTGCCGGGCGCGTGCGAGTCGACCGAGCCGGACAAGTACTACCCGGCCGGGACGCGGAACTACGCCCGTGTCGCTCCGGCGGACGACTACCAGGGTGCGTTCGTCGCCGAGTTCGCACAGAAGCAGGGCACCAAGAAGGTCTACATCTTGAACGACAAGGAGGCCTACGGCCTCGGCGTCGCGACGACCTTCCGCAAGGCAGCCGAATCCCTCGGCATCGAGATCGCGGGCTTCGAGGCGTGGGATCCGAGGGCCTCGAGCTACGAGGCGCAGATGAAGAAGATCCAGGGCACCGGAGCTGACGCCGTCTTCCTCGGCGGCCTGCTCGACGAGAACGGCGCCCAGGTGATCAAGGACAAGGTCGCGGTGCTCGGGCCGAACGACGGCGACGTGAAGCTGTACCTGCCGGACGGGTTCACCACGCAGGCGTCGATCGACGAGTCCGGACCAGCGTCTGCAGGGATGTTCATGTCCGTTGCCGGCGTGCCGATCGACGCCTTCACCGGCCCCGCGAAGGACTACATCGACCAGCTGAAGGCGGGGCCGCTGGTGGGTTTGGCCATCGACCCGTACGCGGTCTACGGCGCACAGGCGGCGCAGGTCGTGCTCGACGCGATCGCGGCGTCCGACGGCTCACGTGCGGACGTGATCGCGAAGATGTTCGCGGCGGAGGTCGTGGACGGGCTGCTCGGCACGTTCGGGTTCAACGAGAACGGCGACCCGACCAACGCGTCGGGCGCTGTTGTCGGCTTCACCATGTACGTGGCGACCGACAAGCTCACGACCGCGGATAACTTCTCGCCCAAGCCGGAGACCGTGCTCGCTGCCGGCGCGGCGTAACGGAACACGATCCATGACGAGGCGGGAGGGCGTTGCCCTTCCGCCTCGCCGCGTTTAGAGTCGCGCTTCGATGGCGACGGCGATAGCAGCCCTCCAGCGGGTCCGTAGCTCGAGCCTGATCGACCTGATCGGGCTGGTGCTGCTGACTTCCTTGCTCCTGTGGGTCGTCGTCAAGTTCTTCGAGGATCCGACGCGGTTCCTCAACGTCGCGGTCATCGGCCTGACGACCGGTGCCATCTACGGCCTCGTCGCCCTCGGCTACACGCTCGTCTACGGGATCCTTCAGCTCATCAACTTCGCCCACGGCGACGTGTTCGCGCTCTCCGGGCTCGTTGCGAGCACGATCATCCTCTCCGTTCTCGGGCTCGACGAGGACACGAGCGCCATCATCGTCGTCCTCGGGCTTCTCGCCACCCTTGCGGTCACGATGCCGCTGTTCGCCGTCGTCAACGCCGGGATCGAACGCGTCGCGTACAAGCCGTTGCGACACGCACCGCGTCTCGCGGCGCTCATCACCGCCGTCGGCATGTCGTTCATCGTCCAGAACGTCGCGCTCGCCCTGTACGGGGTCGACTTCGAATCGGTCCCGAACTTCATCCCTCGGACGGCGGCGATCGACATCGGCGGGGTCGTCATCCAGTGGAACAAGCTCGCCGTCTTCATGATCGTGATCCCGGTGCTGCTCGCGATGACCTGGTTCGTCCGCTCGACGCGCCAGGGCAAGGGGATGCGCGCCGTCGCGCAGGACACCGAGGCGGCCGCGATGATGGGCATCAACGTCAACCGCACCATCTCGGTGACGTTCTTCCTCGCCGGGTCGCTCGCGGCGGTGGCGGGTCTCGTGTACCTGCTCCAGTTCAACGTTCGCTACGACACCGGCTTCGAGCTCGGGCTGATCGCGTTCACGGCGGCCGTTCTCGGCGGGATCGGCAACCTGACCGGAGCGGTTCTCGGCGGGCTGTGCATCGGGCTCGTCCAGGCATTCAACGAGGGCCTCGACGGGACGCCGGGCGGAGACTGGACCCGCTCCCTCGTGTTCGGGATCCTCATCGCCGTCCTCGTCTTCCGACCTGAGGGCATCCTCGGCGAACGGACGCCGGAGGGCGCATGAGCGAGGCGCTCCAGGGGTTTGCGTCACGTGTGCGCACCGAACGCGGCTGGTGGGTCGCGGGTGGCGTGGTCGTTGGCGCGCTCATCTACCCGTTCATCGTGGAGACGCTGCAGGTCCTGCCTCTGATCGGCGACTTTGTCCCGCGGACGGGATCGATGGTCGTGATGCTCGTCTTCACGATGATGGCGCTCGGGCTGAACGTCGTGGTCGGCTACGCCGGGCTCCTCGACCTGGGCTACGTCGCGTTCTACGCTGCGGGCGCGTACACGGCCGGCTGGTTCGCGTCGCTGCAGTTCGAGCAGGTGACCTTCCACTTCGGGTCGACCGTCTCGAACGATCTCCCCGGCATCCACATCTCGATGTGGTTCGTCCTCGCCGCCGCGGGCATCTTCACGACGATCGTCGGCATCATCATCGGCCTGCCGACGCTGCGTCTCCGCGGCGACTACCTCGCGATCGTGACGCTCGGGTTCGGGGAGATCGTCCCGCAGTTCGTCCGGAACGCCGACGAATCAGGCCTCGGCTTCGACCTTACGAACGGAACGTACGGGATAACCCCGATCGACTCGCTCGGGTTCGGCAGCTTCGTGCTCCGGGACCAGCAGAACAAGGACGACCTCTACTACTGGACGGCCATCGGACTCATCCTCTTCACCGTGTTCTGCTGCATACGCCTTCGCGACTCGCGGCTGGGGCGAGCCTGGATCGCGATCCGGGAAGACGAGACGGCGGCCGCGGCGATGGGCATCCCGCTCATGCGGACGAAGACCTGGTCGTATGCGATCGGCGCGTTCTTCGGCGGCATCGCAGGCGCCTTCTACTCGAGCTTCAGGGCCGGCGCCTTCCCGGCGGACTTCTTCTTCAACGTCTCGATCTTCATCCTCTGCATGGTCATCCTCGGCGGGATCGGCTCGATCTGGGGAGTGCTCGCCGGCGGCATGATCCTCGGCTATCTGAACATCGAGGGTCTGTCCACGATCGGAGCGAAGGTCCAGGACGCCGGCCTCGACTTCGATCCGACGAAGTACAACTTCGGTATCTACGGGTTCATCATCGTTGCGATGATGCTGTTCCGCCCGACGGGGCTGATACCCGAACGCCGTCACAAGATCGAGCTCGCCGAGGGCGTGCGCGACTCGCCGTTCTACGATGTGCAGACCGAGGGCACGCTCACGGACCGCGACCCGAGCGACAACTGATGGCGGAGCCTGACAACCTGCTCGTCGCCGAGAAGGTGCGGAAGGAGTTCGGAGGCCTCGTCGCGACCGATGACATCGACTTCACGATCCCGCGCGGCTCGATCGTCGCGCTGATCGGGCCGAACGGGGCCGGCAAGACGACGTTCTTCAACCAGATCACGGGCGTTTACGCGCCGACGTCCGGCTCGATCGTCTTCGACGGGACCGAGGTGACAGGCAAGCCGCCGCACGCGATCGTCGAGCTCGGCGTCGGGCGAACGTTCCAGAACATCCGCCTGTTCGCGCAGATGACCGCGATCGAGAACGTGCTCGTGGGCATGCACTGCCGTCTCAAGGGAGGGATCATCGGCTCGGTTGTGCGCACGCCGCGGGTGAGGCGCGAGGAGCGCGAGGCGCGGGACCGGGCACGCGAGCTCCTCGTCTACTGCGGTCTACCGCGACGGCACGAGGAGTACGCGGGGACCCTCCCCTACGGCGACCAGCGACGTCTAGAGGTCGCACGTGCCCTCGCGACGAATCCAACGCTCGTCCTCCTCGACGAGCCGACCGCGGGCATGAACCCCCAGGAGACGGCCGACTTCATTGCGTTCGTCACCCGCATGCGCGACGAGAAGGATCTCACGGTGCTCCTCATCGAGCACGACATGAAGGTCGTCATGGGCGTCTCCGAGCGGATTACCGTGCTCGAGTACGGTGCGAAGATCGCGGAGGGAACGCCAGCCGAGATCAGGGCGGACGAGCGGGTGATCGAGGCGTATCTCGGCCGAGGGGCTGCGGCGTGAGCGAGCGCGCCCCCGCCGCGGGGCCGGTTCTCGAGATCGACGACGTCCACGTCTACTACGGGGCGATCCATGCGCTGAAGGGCGTCTCGCTCCATGTCAACGAGGGCGAGATCGTGACCTTGATCGGTGCGAACGGGGCCGGGAAGTCCACGACGCTGCGGGCGATCAATGGGATCAACCGCACGCGGCAGGGGTCGATTCGCTTCCAGGGGAACGAGATCACCGGGTCGCCGCCTCACGCGATCGTGAAGAGCGGCATCGCCCAGAGCCCCGAGGGGCGGCGCTTGTTCCCGCTCATGAGTGTCACCGAGAACCTCGAGATGGGTGCGTTCCAGCGCACCGACAAGGAGAACTTCGCGGAGGACATGGATCGCGTGTTCGAGCTTTTCCCACGCCTTCACGAGCGACGCACGCAGAAGGCCGGGACGCTGTCGGGCGGAGAGCAGCAGATGTGTGCGATCGGCCGGGCGCTGATGGCGCGGCCGAAGCTGCTCCTGCTCGACGAGCCTTCGATGGGCCTCGCGCCGATCTTCGTCGAGCGGATCTTCGAGACCGTCGTCGAGGTCAACAAGCAGGGCACGCCGGTTCTGCTCGTCGAGCAGAACGCGCTCATGGCACTCGACGTCGCGAAGCGCGGGTACGTCATGGAGACCGGACGGATCGCGCTCGAAGGTCCCGCGAGCGAGCTCAAGACCAACGAGCAAGTTCGTAAGACCTACCTCGGCGAGGGTTAGGCTGAACTCTGCGCAAGGCCGGAATCCGGCTAGCGCCGGAGTTCCGGCCGCGCGAAGATCTCCTGAAGGCGGCCGCTTCGCGACCGCGATGGTGGTGTTCCCGTCAATCGTGCAAGACCCGAATCCGGCTGGCGCCGGAGTTCCGGCCGCGCGAAGATCTCCTGAAGGCGGCCGCTTCGCGACCGCGATGGTGGTGTTCCCGTCAATCGTGCAAGACCCGAATCCGGCTGGCGCCGGAGTTCCGGCCGCGCGAAGATCTCCTGAAGGCGGCCGCTTCGCGACCGCGATGGTGGTGTTCCCATCAATCGTGCAAGACCCGAATCCGGTAGCCGGCGGTCGACTCACGACTGGCGCCTGGCTTAAGCCAGGCGCCGGGCCGTCGCGAACCCCTCGCGTCAACATCCCTGGGCCTCCGTCGCTTCGCGGTCGCGATGTTCATGTCCCCATCAACCAACGAGGAGCGGCGCGTACGGCGGTGCGAGCAGCACCCCGACCTGAGCCTTGCCACCCGCGACTCCGTGCGCCATCTCGAGCGCGCTTGCAATCGAGTGGCTGGGTACGAAGCCGAGCGCCCGCGCCGCGATCGCGTCGCGGCAGCCGGCGACGACCACGCGGCCGACACGGGAGACCACTGGCCCACATCCCGCCCAGTCGGCGTACGGAAGAAGCGGGTGGCACGCCTTTCCCGCCCGATAGGCAGCGAGCGCGCGCTCGTCGCCTGCGGCGATCTGCTCGACGCCTGCCAGGTCCCTCGGCGTCGGGGCAGCCTGGAGCGCGTCGAACATCCTCGCGTACGGCGCCTGAATCTCGGGTGCGAAAGAGCGCCTGAGCGGGTGGCAGAGCACCAGCGTTCCATCGGGCCGGAGTGGGAACTCGTTTCGATAGAGACGCAGTGCGAGGCCGAGAGCAACGGCAGCCGCGGTGACGGCGTTGACCGGCTCGCGGGGGAGGTGCGGGCCGATCCATGGCGCCCCGACGACGAGTGTGTCCAACGGTTCCTCGAGCCGCGTCCCGCGGAGCTCGACGCCGCGTAGTAGCGCCTCCGCGTGCGCAACGGAGGGCGGCCCCGCGAACGCCGCTGTCGCTGCTATCCGGCGTCCTACGTTCGCCAGCATGTCGCGTCGCAAGGGAGCGGGAAGGTGCGAGAACACAGAGCGAGTCCATGAGCGGCCGAGCGCTTCGACAGCCTCGGCGTCGTCCGGGTATCCCCTGAACGCCCCGGTGAGTCGGGGCAGGTCCAGAACGAGCGATACTCCGAGCACCGGGACCACTCGGCCGACGGCGTCCTCGATCTCGAGTGCGCGGTCCCACTCCGATGCGCCTCCGGCTTCCAGAAGTGAGTCGGCAGCGCCGGCCCCCCGCGCTGTCGCGGCGTCACAGGCGGCGACCAGCGCGCCGGGGCCACCGTGGACGACGGTCTCTGCCGCACTCAAGACGACCACGAGATCCGTCTCGAGGAGCGCCCGGTGGATGTACGAGTCGCCGGTGATCGGAACCAGTTCGTCGCTGGCCGCGTCGTGCACGAGGACGCTTCCCCGGAACGCGCGGGCTTGAGGAGGCGGGAGCAGGCGTTCGAGCTCGCGCCGGCCGAATCTCCTACCGAGCCCGCCGGCGATGAGAATCGTCTGCCGCTCGTTCCGCACGCTGGAGAGCTCGAGCGCCCTCATCGTCGCCGCAAGCGCCTCCTGGCGGGGATCAAGCTGTGCGCCCGGCAGCGGTAGGGCCCACGGCTCGATGACGATCGTGGCCCGTCCGCCGCGGGGTGCCATCGACTCGAGGGAAGGTCCCGAGAGCGGGAACCTCAGCGCATCTCTTGCGGCTGCGGCTGCGTCGACGACCTGTGCGGGCGGTGGCGGCGGACGGATGACGACGTCCTCGTCGTCGACGGGGACGACGACGACGCGCGAGCCCGAGAGGATCGGAACGCGACGCATGTATGTATCCAAGCGCAAGACCGGAATCCGCTGATGCGCGGATTTCGGTCGCGCCAAGTCCCTCGAAGCGCGGCCGCTTCGCGGCCGTGGGGTCGCTGACGATACCGTTGCGGCGTGGCCCCGAAGACGCTCACGGGCGAGGAGCTCGAGCTCGACGACGCGCCGGTCAAGGACGCGGAGCTCTTCCTCGTCGACGGCAACAACCTCGCCTACCGCGCCTTCTTCGCGCTCCCGGAGGAGCTGCAGACGACGGACGGCCAACCGACGAACGCGCTGCTCGGGTTCACGAACATGCTGTTCAAGCTCCTCTCGGACTACAAACCTCGCGGTGTCGCCGTCGCCTGGGACACGAAGCCGGTGCACCGGAAGGAGATCGACGCCGAGTACAAGGCCGAGCGCCGGCCGATGCCCGACCTGCTGCGCGAGCAGTTCCCGCACTTCCGGCCGATCGTCGAGGCGTTCGGGTACCGGAACCTCGAGTTCGAAGGCTGGGAGGCCGACGACGTGATCGCGACGCTCGCGACGCGGGCCGACGAGGCCGCGATCAAGACGTGTGTCGTCTCAACCGATCGTGACGCGTTTCAGCTCGTGTCCGAGAACGTATGCCTGATGATGACTCCCCGCGGCGTCGCGGACGTGCACGTCTACACACCCGAGCGCGTCGAGCTCCGCTACGGGGTTCGTCCCGACCAGGTTCCGGACTTCATCGGGCTCAAGGGCGACTCGAGCGACAACATCCCGGGAGTCCCCGGCATCGGGGACAAGACAGCGGGCCAGCTGATCGCGCAGTACGGCTCGCTCGAGGGAGTTCTCGAGCACGCCTCCGAGTTGTCGCCGGCGCGCTCGAGGTCGATCATCGAGAATGCCGACCAGGCGCGAGATTCGAAGCTTCTCGCGACGATGAGGCGCGACCTCTCACTCGACGTCGTCGCGGAGGATCTCGTGTCGCAGCCGCCCGACCGCTCGCGGCTCAAGGAGATCTTCCGGCGCTTCGAGTTCCGCGCGCTGCTCGGAAGAGTCGACACGCTCGATGAGGCGCTTCCGGCGGCGGAGCAACCGAAGGCGGAGTCGCAGGCGGTTCGCTGGCGCGAGGGCGAGCTCGGGACGTTGCGCGGGAATGTAGGCGTCGCGGCGACGGCGGATCGCGTAGCGGTGGCCATCGAAGGCGAGGTCGTCGTTGCGTCCTATCCAAGTGACAAGTTGTCACAAGGCGACCATCGCGCAGGACGAGCGGCTCCCAGCGCAAGTTACAAGTTGTTACAAGGTCGTTCTGACCTCTCGTTCGCCGTTCACGACGCGAAGCCGCTGCGATTCGGTGCTCCGGTCGCCGACGACACGATGATCGCGGCGTACCTGATCGATCCCGGCCGGGCCGAGTACGAGCTCGACGACCTGATGGCGGAGTACGGGATCGAGCTCGAGCCGGATCCGCCGGCGGAGGAGGAGACCGCAGCGCTCGTCCGGCATGCGGAGGCCGCTCGTAGGCTCGCGGACCCATTCGCAGCCAAGGTCGCCGAGCGCGGCTCCGAGCGCCTCTACCGCGAGATCGAGCTTCCGCTGACGGTGGTGCTCGGAGCTATGGAGGACGCGGGTGTCCGCATCGACACCTACCGCATGGGCGAGATCACCGCGCGGCTGAACGACAGAATCGAGGAGCTCGAGTCCCGTGCGTACGATCTTGCGGGCGAGGAGTTCGTGCTCGGCTCGCCGCAGCAGCTCGGGCGGATCCTCTTCGAGAAGCTCGAGCTCACGCCCGGTCGCAAGGGAAAGACCGGGTACTCGACGGACAGCAAGGTGCTGCGGGCGATCCGCGCGGACCACGAGATCGTCCCGGTGCTCGAGGAGTGGCGTGAGCTCACGAAGCTCGTGAACACGTACCTCGGGCCGCTCCCAACCTTGATCGGCGAGGACCTGCGCCTGCACACGACGATCAACCAGACAGTCGCGGCGACCGGGCGCCTCTCGACGTCGAATCCGAACCTGCAGGCGATCCCGATCCGGACCGAGCTCGGCCGCGAGATCCGGTCCGCCTTTGTCGCCGAGCCCGGGCACCGTCTGCTCTCCGCCGATTACTCGCAGATCGAGCTGCGAATCCTGGCGCACGTTTCCGGCGAGCCGAGGCTGCGGGAGGCGTTCCAGCGCGGAGAGGACATCCATACAGCCACGGCGGCCGAGGTGCTCGGCCAGGACCCGGCGACGCTCACCAAGGACGAGCGGAACGTTGCGAAGATGATCAACTTCGGGATCGTCTACGGGATCTCGGCCTTCGGGCTCTCCGAGAACCTCGACATCCCCAAGGAGCAGGCGCAGGCCTACATCGACACGTACCTCGCTCGCTTCCCGCTCGTGCAGGCGTTCATCGCGCGCACGATCGCGCAGGCCGGCGAGGACGGGTATGCGACGAGCCTGCTCGGGCGGCGTCGTCCCGTCCCCGAGCTGCGCGCCTCGAATCGGCAGACCCGCGGCTTCGGCGAGCGGGTCGCCGTGAACTTCGTCATGCAGGGCTCGAACGCAGACATCATCAAGGTTGCGATGGTCGCGATCCACCGGCGCCTCCGCGAGGAGGGGAGAGGAGCGCGCCTCGTCCTCCAGGTGCACGACGAGCTTCTGCTCGAGGTGCCGGAGACCGAGCTCTCGGCGATCCGCGAGCTCGTGCGCGAGGAGATGGTCGGCGCCTACCCGCTCGACCCGGCTCTCGCGGTCGACGTCGGCGTCGGTGACGACTGGGCCGACGCGAAGCGCTAATTGCGTGTGACGAATGCCGCCGACGGCGGCGTAGACGGAGGGCCATGAGCCCACGCGGTCAAGCACGGATTGCAGTGGCCTTGGCCATGCTCGCCGGTCTCCTCGCTCTCGACGGAATCTCGTCCGCGTCGGCGAAGACATCCGCGTCGTATCCCTCGTGCGGCACCTACTGGAATCGCAACACTCCGGTGACGGCGGCCCAGCGACGCGTCAACGCGTGCATCGTCAAGGCCTCGAAAGAAGGACGTCGCGCACGAGCAGTGGCCACACTTACGACGATCGAAGGCGATTCGATCCCGAACTACGTGTTCGTGCGCGGCCGACGCGACGTGCTCGTCGTCGTCGACAGCACAAGAGACGCGTATGGAGCTCGCACCTGGCAACGACTGAGGTGCACGGGGCTCGTCGTCACCGGCGGCCGACTCGGGTGGACGGGCTGTCGTTCCGTCGGCACCGGCAAGCCCACGTGGCTCGTGCCGGTGCGCCTCTCCAGCTAACCACTACGTTTTGCCTGGTGTCTAGCCATTCGCGAAGCGAATGGCTGGCTATACTCCGCGCTCCGATGGCCAACGACATCGCCGAGAAGCCTGCTCTGACCGAAGATGGGGTCTGGATTACGGGCCCCGACGGGGAGCT
>Ga0247727_10018325_pt1 | contig 11022 bp, 7 predicted proteins | sample WisWelCaveWW1625_FD_202498 | JGI IMG/M metagenome (GOLD analysis project Ga0247727, IMG submission 202498) | Biofilm microbial communities from Wishing Well Cave, Virginia, United States - WW16-25 | ecosystem: Environmental > Aquatic > Deep subsurface > Groundwater > Cave microbial mat | place...
CCGAATCGGATCGCATCCAGCAAGCCGGGTCCGGAAGAGGAGTCGTCGAAATCCGTGAGCCCGCGTCCCAGGTCGGTGACGGCATACTGCTCGAGATGGGCATCGCCGTGTAAATTTACCGACGGCGATTGCGCAAACACCGGTTTCAACCGCTGGCAGACCTCCTGGCTGAACAGCTTGTTGATAAAACGAAAATAGCCGTGCGGCCCGGAGCGAATGCGATCCAGCAGCTTGGGATTATCGGAGAAATCTTGCGTTGCCGGGTCGATATAAAGCGGGTTATTGGATGGCGAATTGCCGCTGCAGGTCGCAGAACTGACGGCGAGACCCAATAACAGGAGCAAACCGGTGAATAAAATTCGATATTTCTGAATCATTGTTTAATTACCATTTAAAATGAAGTGGAATTTTAAAGTGACTTTGATTATTTAGCCTGCGTTATTCATAAATTTTTTACCGCAAAGGCGCTAAGACGCTAAGTATAAAATAATTAAGAAACCATCTTACTTTTGATATTATCTTTTTTCTCAAAACTTTGCGTCTCTGCGTCTTTGCGGTTCATGAATTATTCAGGTTAGCAGACAAATGATGTCCAACAATGATCAGTCCCTGCAGCGCCAGATACGGCTGGTGAATGACATCCACCATCAGCGGCACCAGCAGTCGGCCCGCGCCGCCGGTGACTGCCGTGAGCGGTTTCTGCGGCAAAATTTCCTGTAGATGACGCACCAGTTCTTTTACCGCCCCAAGTTGTCCCCAGAACAGCCCGCTGCGAATGGCGTCGCGGGTATTTTTGCCCAGTGGACTGGGCGACGCGCCAGCCAGTTCCTCGTTAAAGATGCGCGGCAACAGTGCAGTATATTGGTGTAAGGCATGCGAACCCATTTGAAAACCGGGGAGAATGGCGCCGCCCTCGAACGCGCCATCCGCGGAAACCAGATCAACCGTAGTAGCAGTGCCGCTGTCAATAATGATCATCGGAGTTCCTGGCGGGCGAATGACGTTGCCGGCCACGGCGTTCAACAATCGGTCCACCCCGACGGTGCGCGGCGAATCGACGCGGATTTCAATCGGGAGATCAAAGTTGTTATCAATCAAAATTGGATAGGGCCAACCGTTATCGGGCCAGCCATCGAGAATTTTGTCGCAGCCGCGGGGATTCACGCCGCCAAGAATCACGGAACTGATGGCATCCGGGGCGTGGTCTCCCCAGGTGGACAGTTCGTCCCAGGGCACCGCTTCATCAAGCTCAATGGCTATCGAACGAATGCACTCCGGCAGCTTGTCGTTGGCGCCCGCCTCGGCGCTATTTGCAAACAATCCCAGTTTGATGCGGCTGTTGCCCACATCGATGGCGATCATGAATTTCTGGCCGGCTTTGGGGTTCTTCATAAATTTAAAAACCCTTTTTCCAAATAGAATTTCGTTTAAGGGGTCTCTATAGGAACATCTTTGCTAAAAGTCATTTCAGCTAAAGGTAAAGCGGATATCTCAAGCCGTGATAGATCTATCAACTTGCTCGCATCTTCAATTTCGATGCCTATTACATGATCTTGCCCATCAAAGTCAAGAACAATTCCGGGCGCCACTTCTTCCGAAACCGCGCTCGGCGTGTTGACGAGTTCGATATAAAGCATATCGGTGTCAGGATGATATCGAAAAACCATTTTTGCTATTCTCCTAATTATGGCTTAAAACTGCGATCAAAAAATGCGTTATGTACGGTTTTACCATCGGGCTCCGTGACGACTCTTAGATACTTGCTTTCTTTTGAAATAAATACCCAATAGCGGATCCGACCATTTGGCTGTACTTCGGCGAATGGGCTTTTTAAGCGCCGATTCAATCCATTCCTGTCGGAGATACGGACGACGTACTAAAACATTGGTTTTAAAATAGTCGGTTGTTTTCATTCATCTCCCGCAAAAACGGGACCCTAAAAATGTATCACTATTTTTCTCCGTTGTCAACCAAAAAAATTGCCATTATAGCTTCGCCGCTCCATTCCAGTTACGGCATTTTTGTAACTTGGACTTTTTCATTTTTTTGTTTAGATTACCGACCTATTAACATATAGAGAAAGAGACCATGAACAAATCCACAGCGAGTATTCTGGCATCGGCAGCTCTGACGGCAAGCTCCTTATTCGCCCAGGATCATCTGTTAATAACGGAATTTGTGGCCGCGCCCGCTGCGGGCCAATTCATTGAAATTTACAACCCAACGGCGGATACCATTGATTTGTCCCATTACTATCTTTCGGACGCCACGTTTGCCAGCGCCGGCTTTTTTTATTACGAAACGGTCGCGGGTTACGGCGGCGGGGGCGGCTTTGGCGACTTCAACGCGCGCTTTCCTAACGGAGCTAACATTGCGCCCGGTGAACATCAAACCATTGCCATTATGGGCAGCGCCAATTTCCTGACCGCATTCGGTGTGATACCCAATTATGAACTCTATGAAGATGGCGCCACCCCCAATGCTATTCCCGATATGTTGGAAGCCACCCCGGGCAGCATCAATCGACAGGGCAAATTATCCGATGATAGCGAAGTGATCATCTTATACCGGTGGGATGGCATGAGCGATTTAGTACAGGATGTCGATTACTTAGTTTGGGGCAACAAACTCGCAGCCGTGGATAAAACCGGTGTGAGCATGGATGGGGCGGACGCCGATTCAGATGTCAGCAGCTACGCGAACGATACGCCTATTTCAGTCCAGGCGGCCGTCAATGCCGATAACGACGCTGACCCGCAGCCACACGATCTCGATTTCTCCGCCCAGCGCCGCTTAAACGTGGAAGATGTTGAAAGCTGGAGCGGCGGCAACGGCTTCACCGGTCACGATGAAACCAGCGAGGATTTCTCGTGGAAAGGCGGCATCTGGAGCATTAACGCCCCCCCGACTCCGGGCGCGCGCGCGCTGGGGGATAGCCTGAATATCGCCGACCTGCAATTCGTCCGCAGTGAAAATATTGGCGCCGCGGCTAACGAAGACTCGCCGTTTGTGGGCGACACCGTCGCAGTCACCGGCGTGGTGATGCACAGCATGCGCGACATTTTTCTCGGCGCGCGCTGGAGCGGCTTCATTCAAGATGAGCGCGGCGGGCCGTGGAGCGGGTTTTTTATTCTTCAGGACGACTCCACCGTTTCCGGCACGAATTTAATTGCTGCCCGGCCCGGCGATAAAATTCGCGTGATCGGCGTGCTGCAGGAAATGCCCGAGCAAGCCAACACGCAGAGCATCACTGAGACCGTGCTGTTCACCAATCCGATCCAGCCGGTGGAAACTCTGGACTCCGCGCTGCCGCTTCCCGAACCCATTCTCCTCAAACCCGGCGACCTGGGTGCAACTGGAATTTCCGAAGATCCGCGCTTGACCGAGCGCTGGGAAAGCACCCTCGTGCGTTTTGAAAACCTCACGGTGATCAACAACTCGCCGGCGCAGCCCGGCAACATCATGACCGCCGGGGACGGAACCGGCACCATCGCCATCGACGATTTTTTTCTGAACATCCGAACCTTTTTGGATGCCAACAACGGCGTCTGGCCGGGGCTGCCGCCGGCCACAAAAATCAACGTGACCGGATTCGTGCGCGACGTGTTCACCAACGGCGCGGGCCGCACCACTATCAACCCCCGCAGCTTTGACGATATTGAATTGGCGACTTCGCCGCCAGAGATTTCTCAAATCACTCGTAATCCGCTGGCGCCAAAATCGACAGAAACCGTGGCAATTTCGGCGGTGATTACCGATGCGCAATCTATCGCGGCCAGAACTCTGGCCGAAAAGTGTATCCAGCTAAATAAAACATCCTTCGACTCCGCTCAGGATGAAGCTAAATTACTTCATGGTGAGCGGAGTCGAACCATGAATTGGCATAATTCAGAACTTTTCAGCCAGAGTTCTAGCGCAGAACTCCATTACCGAGTTAACGGCGGGACGTTTAGAAACGTGACGATGAGCGCAGTCGATAGCCTGTTTACCGGCGGGATTCCGGCACAAACCGATGGCGCGCTGGTAGAGTATTTTATCGCTGCCCGCGACGACCGCGGCGATGCCAGCACCGCGCCGACCGATACCAGCAGCTCGCGATTTTTCTATTTCGTGCGCGATGCGGGCCTGACCATTTTTGATCTGCAGTTCACCTCGTTCGCCAACGGCCGCTCGGGTTTCGAGGATCTGGAAGTCACGGTCAGCGGTGTCGTCACCACCGAATCCTCGGACTTCCCATTTTATTGGATTCAAAACGGCCGCGAACCCTGGAACGGTATCCTGATCAACGACCCCGTAAACAAACCGGGATTGGGAGACGAGGTCACTCTCACTGGTATCGTCCGTGAGGTGGAAGATGTTACGCAGATAACTGACGTGAACGGTGTTGCAGTTAACCGCCGAAATCAACCCGTGCCCGTGCCGGTGGTTTTGCCAACCGGCGATCTTACTAACGCGGCCATGGCCGAGCGCTGGGAAGGGATGCTGGTGAAAGTCGAAAACGTCACCGTCTCTGATCCGTTTCCCGAGGCGGCGAGCCATTTCGGCGAATTTGTCGTGGACGACGGCAGCGGCCCGGCGCGGGTAGATGTGCTGGGAAGATTTTCTGGCAATGCGGATTCGTCCTTTGCACTGGGAACCCAGTTGCTTTCGGTAACCGGGTTACTGCATTTTTCTTCAAGTATGTATAAGATCGAGCCGCGTAACGAGTCCGACGTGGTGCGCAAGCCAACGTTAGTTGACTCCGAGCCAACCCCATTTACGACGGAGCTATTTGCCAACTACCCCAATCCGTTTAACGCCGGCACCACCATCCGTTACCAGTTGGCCAAACCTGCGCAGGTGACGATCAAAATGTTTAATCTTCTCGGCCAGCAGGTCGCCACGTTGCGGGATGAATATCAGCCCGCCGGCCGCTACACCATCCAGTGGAATGGCACGAATGATTCCGGCGCGCCGGTCGCCAGCGGCGTGTATTTCTATCAGATGAAGACCGGGGGCTTTGTGCGGGTGCGCAAGATGGCACTATTGCGGTAGGGGCGTATTGCAATACGCCCCTACAATAAATCATGGAATGAAAAACATGGAAAGAGAAAACCCATGCTAAAATTCAAATGGAGTTGGCTGCTGCCTCTGATGTTCTTCGCGGTTCAGGGGCAGTCTCAAACCCTGCAAGGAACTGTTGCTGATGACAGTTTCCTTGGACCGATCACCAACAAAACCGTTTACTACAGCATTTATCTGCCTCCGGGTTATGAAACCACCGCGCAACGCTACCCGGTGATCTATCATCTGCATGGCCGCACCGCCAAATACAATGGGTCTCAAACCACCACCGTGCCGCCCAGCTTCGAAGCCGCCAGGGACGCCGGTATAATCGGGCCGGTGATCATCGTATTCCCCGATGGCTACGCCAGCAGCATGTGGGCGGACAGTTGGGGCGGGGCCAAACCAGCAGAGACCAATCTGGTAAAGGAATTGATTCCCCATGTGGATTCGCTGTATCGCACCCTCGCCGATCGCGAACACCGCATCGTCACGGGCTTTTCCATGGGCGGCTTTGGGGTAGCGAAGTTTGCCGCGAAATACCCGGATTTATTCCGGGTCGGGATCAACTACGACGGCGCTCTGCATTCCTGGCAAACTCTCAACGACATTCATCCGGATATTGTCAGAGAGATTTTCAACGATGATGAAGCCTATTTCAACCAATTCTCCCCCTGGACATTTGTTGCCCGCAACGATAGCCTCCTGAAAACCGCGGTAGCTCTGCGCTCGGTGGTTGGCGAATTAACCCAGTTTAATCGCCCGTTTCGGGATACATTACAGAATCGCGGCATCCCCCTGGATTATGTCGAAACCCCTTGTGATCATAGCCAGAAATGTATGTTGGATGAAGAAGGGTTGAATTCGGCGGCATTTATTGCCAACTTGTTGGTCACTGGTATCGAATCTAGTGGAACCATTCCAGAGGTTTTTCTGCTTTATCAGAATTTTCCGAATCCCTTTAATCCCGCCACCACCATCCGCTTCAACCTGCGGAAGAGTCAACCGGTAACGTTAAAAGTATTTGATGTGTTGGGAAACGAAGTGGCGGTGCTGGTGAACGAGCAGCTGCCCGCTGGCGAGCACGCGGTCGTGTTAGATGGGAAAACTCTGAGCAGCGGCCTCTACTTTTATCAGCTTCGCACCGGCCAACAGACGCAGGTGCGGCGAGCGGTTTTGTTGAAATAAAATTAACCCCGAACCGTCTAACTGTCTACCCGTCGAAGTTGACCGTCATTTTTAAATGCTGGTCAACTTACCGCAAAAAGATCATCTTGCGAACGGTTTCAAACTTACTGGTCTTTAATACATAAAAATAGATTCCGCTCGCCAGTGCCGCTGCATCAAAGTCAATAGCAAACTCTCCGGCCGGCTTAACTTCATCCACCAGCACCGCTACTTCCCGGCCCACTAAATCATAAACTTTCAAAGAAACGGGCGCGGTCGCTGGAACATAAAATTTGATCGTGGTAGTAGGATTAAATGGGTTGGGATAATTTTGATACAAAATAAATTTTTCGGGCAGCGTCGGGGGAGCTTCAACCGCGGTGATCGCTCCAAAAACAAAATTCGCCACCACCGGCAGGTGATCGGAGGCCAGGTGCAGGGCGTCGGCAACGCTATCTGGCACAGCGAGATTGGTGCCATCGTTGATTGCCTGGTTGAAATGTTCGCCGTCGTTTCCGAATGCGGTGTACGACGCGGGCAAAATGGCCATGCCGCCCTCCGCGAGCACGCTCTGCGAAACCAGAATCAGGTCAAAGCGATCATCGAGACCGCCGGTAGCGCCGTCGCCGAACGACGTGGTGCGAGTGGACTGGGTATGAATCAGTCGAAAGTCAATGTTTTCGTTCCACTCACCCAGTTGGTTGATGGGGTCGAATACTTTTCCGTCGTTATCACTCTCGTCTTCAGTGAGTCGAACGAATGCATCTTCGTTCGAGGACTGGAAATTGAAATCCCCCACGACGATGAAATTGAAATTCGCTGGCAAATCGTTGAGAGCAGTTCTCAAAACAGTAGCCTCCAGAAATCGCCGAGAGGCATCGCTCGGAAACGACCCGGCTTTCAGGTGCACGGAATGAATCTTAAAATCCACGCCAAATGCCGAGAGTTCGTATCCATTGATATTTCTCAGCGTGGTTGGGATGACATTCTGGCCTTTAAATTGAATTTTGTTGTTGTCAAAAAACAACCCGCTGTCCGTATCCGGGCCGTCCACAAAGGGCGCAGCGGAGTAAAGGGTCTGTCCGTGGTTCATGACCTCGTTCAGAAAGGTGACGCGCGCGATGTCCGATTCCAATTCCTGCACCACGAGGATATCGGGCTGCAGGCTGTGAACGGCCGTCCTGAAATAGGGGATGCGCGCCAGGCCATCGCTGCTGGGAAAGTTCAGCAAATTATACGTGGCGACGCGCAGGGTGTCGACCTGGGCGGCAGATGGTGATGCAAAGAAAATTATTAGAGTGGCGAAAAAAGTCGGGACGACCACTCTTTTGAGTTTTAACTCGATCATGGCCCCCTCCTGAAAAGAGAGTTGGTATTATCAAATATTTACCACAGAATTCACAGGGAAAATTCTTTATAAACTTAAAAAATTACTCATTCCCTCTTCTTTTCCCTCTGTGACTTTTCAAATGATTAACCGTTTTATCCCATCTTTTAGCCGTTCCACATTAAAATTCATCCGCAGTCCCACTCTTTTCCCGGTTGCCCTTAAATAAGTCAACAACTGTGCTTCATAAATAGAATGGATGACTTACACAGCCTTCAGCTCTAATTTTACCAGTGAAGTCTTGCAAAGAAAATCTTTTGGAGAGCTCAGAGAATCGCTCGGTGTTCTCTGTGGTTTCATTCTTCTTTCTCACTTTTCATAAAACTTTTGACACTAACAGAGAATTCAAGTCGTGAAATTAATTGTAGCATTTGTCGAAAAATTGTAGTATGATAGGCGTGGCTCGATAACCTCCACTTTTTGTTATAGGGTTACGGCAGACATAATATAACAAAAATTCGAGAAAATCGGGCCTTTTTTATTCGAAATACGAATTGCAAATTGCGAATTTCAGACGGTGAGACTTACGATTAAAATCAATAAACACGAGATTTTGAAAAAAGTCGGCCAACTCGCCGATCGTGACGGTGTGGAAATCTACGCCGTTGGCGGGTTTGTTCGCGACCAACTGCTCGGCAAGGAGGGGAAGGATATCGATTTTGTCGTGGTGGGCGACGGACCCGGGTTTGCCCGTGCGGCAGCCCGCGAACTGCGCACTAAACAGGTAACCGTTTACGAAAAGTTCGGCACCGCGCTGGTGGAGTACCAGGATTATAAGCTGGAGTTCGTGGGCGCGCGCAAAGAGAGCTACCGCGGCGAATCCCGCAAACCCGACGTAGCCGCCGCCGACTTGCCCACCGATCTGGCGCGGCGGGATTTTACCCTCAACGCCCTGGCCGTGAGTTTGAACAAAAAGACCTTCGCTCAACTAACCGATCCGTTTAAAGGACAGGCGGATCTGAAAAATAAAATCATTCGCACGCCCCTCGACCCGGTGGTGACGTTTAGCGACGACCCGCTGCGCATTATGCGGGCTATTCGCTTTGCCACGCAGTTGGAATTTACCATCGAACCCGCCACCAAACTGGGCATCCAGCAGACGGCCGAGCGGCTCAATATCATCTCGCAGGAGCGCATCACCGACGAGCTGCTTAAAATTCTCGCCGCGCCCAAACCCTCCATTGGCTTTTTGTTAATGGAAGAGACCGGCGTTTTGAAAGTGGCTTTTCCCGAGCTGGTAGAACTCAAAGGCGTCGAGCAAATCGGCGGGCATCATCATAAAGATGTATTTTACCATACGCTGCAGGTGCTGGATAACCTGGCCGCAGTTTCGGATAATGTAAATCTGCGCTACACCGCGCTGATGCACGACATCGCCAAACCCAAAACCAAAGAATTTAAGCCCGGCAAGGGGTGGACGTTTCACAACCACGAAGAGGTGGGCGCGCGCATGCTGCCGGCCATCGGGCGGCGGCTGCGGCTTCCCAATGAAATGACCAAATACGCGCAAAAACTCACTCGCCTGCATCTGCGGCCCATTTCCTTGACGGAGGAAGATGTCACCGATTCGGCCTACCGCCGACTGCTGGTGCAGGCCGGCAAACATCTGGAAGATTTGCTCATCCTGTGTCGTGCCGATATTACCTCCCAGAATCCGCAGCGGGTGAAGAAGCATCTGGAAAATTTTGATTTTGTGGTGCGGCGCTTAAAAGAAGTGGAAGAAAAAGACCGCATGCAAGCCTTCCAGTCGCCGGTGCGGGGAGATGAAATCATGCAAATCTGCGGTTTGCAGCCCGGACCGAAAGTCGGCCAACTCAAAACGATGATCGAAGAAGCGATTTTGGAAGGCGAGATCCCCAACGAGCACGATGCGGCGTTGGCGTATTTGCTGAAAATTAAGGAGGGGGTGCTGAAGGAGTAACGCAATGCAAACTCCGGGGTCTCGAAACCCCGGAGTTTTGGCAACCTCAAAAATAGCTGTTGAAAAAGAACGGATGATTTTTTATCTTTTTCAGTAATTGAATGAAAAAATGTGATAAGCGGCGCTACCGAAACTTTTTAGAACAAACTCCGTTTTTACAGTCGGCTAATCGAAAACCAAACCAGTTTTAAAATAATTTCAAGGGAGTGGAGGAATCTATGAGTACCGAAACCATGGTCGAGAGACCTACAGCGGCTGGCGAAGAAATGGGGGCACTTCAAAAGATTATCGGGGTGTTTACCTCGCCAACTAAAACCTTCCAGAGCATCGATCGCAACCCCTCCTGGGTTTTGCCGATCATCATTTATATGGTTGTGAATCTAGTGTTTGTTTTTTTAGCTAAGGATATCATCATTCAAGAAGAGCTCACTCGCCAAGAAGATAAAATGCTAGAACAGGGGATGGATAGCGAACAGATGGATCAGAGGTTGGCTATAATCGAAAAAAGCATGCAATACACCGTTCCGATCTTTGGCGTCGTCTTTTCCGGCCTATTTATTCTAATCGTTGCGGGCGTGTTTATGTTTGTTGGGAACGTTGTCTTGGGCGGTACGAGCACGTTCAAAAAGGTTTTCGCAGTAACCGCCTACTCTTTTTTGATTGGCTGTGTTGGCGCGCTGGTGATGCTGCCACTGGTTTTGGCTAAACAATCCATGCAGGTCTCGTTTTCCCTCGCCGCGCTGATGTCGGACGAAGCGAGGAAAACGTTTCTTTATCAATTGCTGTCCAAAGTTGATATTTTTTGGATCTGGTGGCTGGCGGTTTATTCCATCGGCCTGGCAGTCATTTACAAAATGAAAACCCCAAAAATGGCCACTGCGGTGGGCGCGGTGTATCTGATTTACGCGGTCATCGCCTCGGCGCTGGCTGGTTTGTTTTCATAAATTTAAAAAGGAGTCTACCCATGACGAAGCATCTCAAGCGTGGTTTGAGTTGTTTTGCATTTTTCGCGTTGCTGGTAAACGTGACCCATGCGCAAAACGGCAAGGCGCTTACGCTTCCAGAGTGTATCGAGATCGCCTTGAAGAACAACTCGGACTTTAAGAACGCGGCCTATCAAGTCGACCGGGCGGGCGCCGATGTCACCGCGTCGTATGCAACGATTTTGCCGCGGATTACTTCGCGTCTTGAATCTAGTCGTTTCACTGTTGGCGAGTCGATTAATCTTCGAACCACCAACGTCTTCGATACGTTGACCGTAAATATAAATAATCAGTCGCGACTGATAGGGTTTCCGAGATTTGACCCCCAAACCGGCCAGCCGGTTGTAGAACGTGTACTCAGTACTTCGCCAACGCAGACGCTTAATAATCACACGCTCTCGATTAGCTATAATCAAACTCTGTGGGATTTCGGCCGCAGCATCCAGACCATCAAACAGGCCAAATCGGCCTTCGAGGCGTCGTCGCAGAATTTAACCTCGGCTCGGCACGCCGTTTACGCT
>Ga0247727_10018326_pt1 | contig 11021 bp, 10 predicted proteins | sample WisWelCaveWW1625_FD_202498 | JGI IMG/M metagenome (GOLD analysis project Ga0247727, IMG submission 202498) | Biofilm microbial communities from Wishing Well Cave, Virginia, United States - WW16-25 | ecosystem: Environmental > Aquatic > Deep subsurface > Groundwater > Cave microbial mat | place...
TGCAAGTCGGCCCGCAGCTCGTCGCGGCGCGAGCGCAAGGCGGGATGGTCGACGAGATTGCGCGTTTCTCCGGGATCGGCATCGAGATCATAGAGCTCGCTCGGCCACTCCTCGGTCCGCTCGATGTACTTGAGGCGCTCGGTGCGGACGGCGCGCACGAAGGCATACTCGAAGTACAGGCGATCCCGCCACGGCGGGGTCAGGCCGCGAAGGAAACCGGCATAGCTGCGGCCGGGCCGGGTGGGGTCGGCGGGGGCGGCGACGCCGAGGTAGTCGAGGATGGTCGGGAAAAAATCATAGGAAGAGATCAAGGGCGCAAGAACCTGGCCGGCGGCGATTCGTCCGGGATGGTTCCAGATCATCGGGACGCGGATCGATTCCTCGTGCATGTTGAACGGCCAGGTCCCGTTGCCTTTGCCCCAGAAGCCGTGATGGCCGGCATTCCAGCCCTGGTCGGCGGTGAAGACGACGAGGGTGTTGTCGCGGACGCCGAGCTGGTGGAGCCGGCGCTCGATGCGGCCTACATTGGCGTCGACGCCGGTGATCAGGGCCGAATAGCTGTGCTGGCTGCGGGGATTCCGGTGGTGGCTCTTCAAGCCGGGGTTCGCCCACGGATGGAGGTCGGCGTTGGGGAAACAAGAGAACCGGGCCTCGTCGTACGGATGGCGGTAGGGGTCGGGCTGAAAATCGAAAGGGGTGTGAGGGGCGTAAAAGGGGACCAGGAGGCAAAACGGGCGGCCGCGTGCCTGGTCGAGGAACTCGATGGCGGCGTCGCCGACCAGGTCGGTCTTGAATCCTTCGAGCCTGGCGCGCGCGCCGTTCTTGACGAACTCCGGATCGCGATAGGTTCCGCCGCCGCCGGGCACGGTCGCCCAGAAGGAGAATCCGGCTTGCGCCTTCTCGTCCTCGCCCATGTGCCACTTGCCGCACATACCGAGGTGGTAGCCGTCTCGGGCGAGAATCTCCGACCAGGTGGGATGACCGGCGAGCCAGCGGCGGGTCTTGGGACCGAAGCTGTCGACCGGGCGGAGCCAGTCCTGGACGCCGTGGGTGGATGGGAGGCGCCCGGTCAAATACGTCATCCGGCTCGGCGAGCAGACGGGGGTGGCGGCGTAGGCCCGTGTGAACCGCGCACCGCCGGCGGCGAGGCGGTCGAGATTCGGGGTGTGCATTTCGGCGCAGCCGTAGGAACCGAGGGCCCAGGCGCCGTGATCGTCGGTCATGAAGATGACGGCGTTGGGCCCGGCGGCGGCCTGTGTCGGGCGGGCGAGGAACGGGGCGGCAACCGCTCCGGAGAGGAACCGGCGGCGGGTTACAGCGAGGCCCGATGGCGCGCAGGTCGGATTCACATCCGGCATGGGGCTATCCTATGGCGGGGCGTCGGGAATGTCAACGTTTCAGCAGCAGCACGCGAAAGACGTCGCCCATTCCGAACAGGAGCGTCTTCAACTGGAGACGGCGGCGGGTCGCGCCGGCTTCGGTGTCGGCGGCCAGCGCGGCGGCGAACTGATCGCGCTCGCCGGCGCGGAGCAGGAACTGTCCGAGCGATTCGAACCGCACGCGCTCGAAGCCGAGGGTTCGGGCATGCGCCTCGAGGGCGGTGAAATTCACGTGGGCCGTAATGTCGCGCAGGCCCGGATCGGCCAGCACGTCATCGAGAGCGGTATGGCGGCGGTAGCTCATCAAAGTGCCGGCGGGAAAGCGGAGGATCTCGCGGCCGGTGTAGCCATAGTCGATCGCCAGCAGATAGCCGCGCTCGAGGCGCGCGGCGAGCCGTTCGAGCCAGCGCCTCGCTTCGAGGCCGACTTCGAGGACATTCCCGTCCTCGAGCGGCGCACCGTACAGGTCGAGGCAAGACTGGAGATCGCCGGAAACGCAGGCGCCCTCCTGCCATAGAAACCGCTCGCCGTCGCACGCCACCAACATTCGCCGAAACTGATCGCCACGGCGGACGACCACCTCGACAGGTAAGGCGTCGAAGAACTCATTGGCGAACACCACGCCGCGGAAGCGCTCCGGCAGCGCGCCGCGCGCGGCGTCAACGGCAACGTAGCGCCAGCCGGAGAACGCCGGAGCCATTTCCGAGCGCCCGGCGCCGAGATCGACGACGGTGAAATCCGGCGGCCGGCCCATAGCCTCGAACAGCGATTCGATCGCGCGGGCCACGAGCGCGCCGAAAACGGGCTGGAGCTGGGCGGCGGTGAAAAAGTCGCCGGCGGCGCCGAACGGGTCGCGCGAGCCCCGGTAGTAGCCGTGCTCGGGATGATAGAGGGCGATCTCCATGAAGCGGGCGAACGGGATGGGCCCCTCGATGGCGATGAGGTCCCGGAGAACGGCCCCGGCGTCTGTCAACTCAGTTGTCCCGGCTCTGGGTCACGGTGATCCTGGTCGTATTGTATGATGATGCGCGAGAAACCCGTGGAATTGCCCGAGACCGTGCGCGTCAAGCTGAGTTCGGAAGCGGCCGGCGGGATCACGATAACACCGGTGGTGGTCCGGGACATGCCGGTCCGCGAGCTGGTGGATCAGATGCTCGAGGTCACCGGCAAGGACCCGACCCGGGTGCGGGAGGTGCTTCGGCGCGGCAACCTGGTCCGCGGCGCCTCGCGGATGCGGTGGGCGGGCTGGGATGCCGCGGCGGCCGGGATCGAGGCGCTGCTGGCGACCTTTCCTGAAGCCGAGCCGCAGCGGCCGTTTCACCGGGATCGCTGTGTGCGAGCGGTTCTGCGCGGAGCGGCGGGAACGATCAGCCTGCCGCGGGCGGTGGCGGCGAAGCGGCGTTTCCTGAGGCGACGCGGTTTCTGGGAGTCGCTGATGGAGGCGGTGACGCCCGCCGAGGCGCACTACCTCGAGTACTCCTACCAGGACCGCGCCGATCGGTACCGCATGGCGCTCGAGGCGGCGGCCGCCGCGCGCCTGCGGGAACAAGCGGACTTGCTGGTTTACAGCAGCCTGGCGGGCCAGGTGCGAGGGGTTCTCGCCGAGCCGATCGACCTCTACACCGAGCGCTGACCGAGAGGCTACCGCATCGTCTGAAGGTACTCGCCGGTGGTCGCGTCGACGTAGATCGAAAAGTTGCTCGTACCGACGCTTTCTCCCCAGACGACGCGCCACGCCAGGCCGGGGAAGCGCGGGGTCAATTCGAGCAGGAACAGGATCGGCTTGTCGGGATTCTTCCTGGCGTACTCGGCGCCTTTTTTCATGGCTGTCTCATAAACGACATCGCTGTCGGTTTTCAGCGCCGCGATCAAAAAGGGTTTGCTCTGCCCGCGCGGCACGTAACTTTCTTCGTGGCCCGCGTACACACCTTTGAAGATGGCGTTCTCCTTGGACTCGACCACGGCGTACGTATAGGGACGGGCGCGACCCTGCGACTCGGAGACGAAGACGGCGCGCCAGGCGCCGTATTTTCCAGTTTGAGGCTTGACCTCCGGAATGGCGAGACTGGTCAGCGACAGACCTTTCGCGTCGGGAATCCAGCTTCGGGCGGCGGTGTAGAGCTGGAAGAACGCATACTGACCGGCCACCGGTTCCGGCGGCTTTTCGGGCTCTTTGGCCTTTTTTTCGGCGGTTCCGGGGGCCTCCGAGCAGGCCGCCAAGACAAGAGCGATCACGAGGGAACCAATCCTGACAGGAACGGACTTTTGAAGAACTCGCGAACAACGGACCGCGCCAGCGGCGCCCAAATCCTCGAGTTCCTTTCTTGTATGGGGCCGCGGATCGCGGCCTGTTCGCTTGATGGGAACCATGCTTCCGCCATTCTACCGAACCGATGGGCCGGCGGTGGGATGGGATGGCGCATGACGGCTATCCGTGTATAATCAATAGTCCGGTCATCGTTATGCGCATTCACTTGGTCAACCCCAGCGACGTCGCGTTTGGAATCGGCGTGATCACGCCGCGATGGCTGTATGTCCTGGCGGCCGCGACGCCGGCCAGCTACGGCGATCCGGTGATTGTCGACGAAACCCTGGAGGCGGTCGACCCGGGGCGTATCCAAGCCGGCGACGTGGTAGGCATTGGTATTCACACCGCCAACGCGCTGCGCGGGCTCGAGGTTGGCCGGCTGGCGCGCCAGCGTGGGGCTTACGTTGTGTTTGGCGGGATCCATGCCACACTGTATCCGGATGAACCCCACCAGCTCGGCGGCGCTCATGCCGTGGTGAAAGGAGACGGCGACCTCATCTGGGCCACGGTGCTGGCGGACTGCGCCCGCGGAGCGCCGCAGCGGGTGTATGACGGCGGCCGGGTATCTTCGGACCGTTTCCTGCCCGCGCGGTGGAACCTGATGCCGCCGAACAGCTACATGTGGGCGTCGGTCCAGACCGTTCGTGGTTGCCCCAAGCACTGCTCGTTTTGCTCGGTCTGGCGGACCGACGGCCAGAGTCCCCGCCAGCGCCCGAGCGACGCGGTGATCGATGAAATCGTCCAGCTCCGCCGGATGGGTTACCGCTATATTGCTTTGGCGGACGACAACTTCTATCCGGTCACGCTGTCCGACATCGCTTTGGCGGAGCGCCAGCAAGACGCGCATCGGGTCGAGGAGCTGCGCGCTCTTCGCGCCGAGCGGTTCGATTTCATGAAGCGTCTGGCGGAGCTGCCCGCCGATCTTATTTTCTTCACCCAGATCACGATGGAGGCAGCCGAGGATACGAGTTTTCTGGACGCCATGCGGGCGGCCCGAATCCGGGGGGCTCTGGTGGGCGTCGAAGCCGTTACGGCCGAAGGACTGAAGTCCGTTTACAAGGACTTCAATCTCTTCGGAGAGAGCCTGGTGGAACGGCTTCGCCTGTTCAAGCGCCACGGGGTCCATGTGCTGGGATCTTTTATCTTCGGTCTGTCCACGGATCGCGAAGACACGTTCCGTGCGACGGCGGAGCTTGCCAAGAAAGCGGATGTGACCTTCGCGCAGTTCGTGACCATGACGCCGTTTCCCGGCACCGTGGATTTCGATCGCTGGGAGAAGAGCCTCGGCGATGATGCGGTCAAGATCGAGGGGATTCCCATTACGCGCTACTGGCTGATTCCGGGACATCTTCGGCCAAAGCTCTATATCCCCCATCCCACCATGACCGCCGAGGAGATCCGTGGACGGACGCAACAGGTCTGGGACAGCTTTTACAGCTTGCCGGAGATCTGGCGAAGGGCCGACTGCGTGAAAGCGCTGAAGTCGAAGCTGGCGTTCCTGTTCATCTCCAAGCTCTACCGGCAGATGTACGCCAACACGGGGATCGCCACCGACAGCGCTCGCCGGAAGAGGGCCAACCGATGGGCTCGAATCACCGCGATCCTATGCCGTCGGCTGTTCCAAGGCAAGCCGATGCCGGAACTGGCGCTTCCAGCCCAGCCATTGCCGACCTTGCCGATTCTGGGATAGCGGGACCGGCCGGCGCCTGCACCTGGCCACGGGACGTGGTACAATAAAGATGTTTATTGATCGTCCTGCAAGAACCTGGCTGAATCCAATCTGCCACGTCTAGCTCGCACAATCAAGACAGAAGGATAACCATGAAGAACATTTTTGTAGGCAATTTGGATTTTGGCGCCACCGAATCGTCCATCCGGGCCCTGTTCGAGCGCCACGGTACGGTGGAGCGGGTCAACGTAGTGACGGACCGCGACACAGGCCGCTCTCGCGGCTTTGCGTTTGTGGAAATGACGGACTCTTCGGAAGCCGATAAGGCCATCGCCGCACTGAACGGCACCGATCTGGACGGCCGTACTCTGAACATCAACGAAGCCCGGCCGAAGCCGGAAGGCGGCCGGCGCGGTTTCGGGGGCGGCGGCGGCGGCGGCGCCGGGCGCGGCGCCGGTGGGCCACGGCGGCGAGAGCCTCGCTGGTAGCGACTTGCGGACGGATTCACCGGGCCGGCTGATCTCAGCCGGCCCGATACGGGGAGGAGTACTGCCCAATGGCTAGGCGATCGCGCACTTCATTCAAGAAACGACAGAAAGAGATTGCCCGGATGGAAAAGCAGCGCGATAAAGCGGCTAAGAGAATCCAGCGCAAGCATGCCGATAAGGAATCGCCTGAGTCTGACACCCCGGCGACGGACGATCTGGAGATCGGTCCGGACGCGTCGACAGACGCGTCGACACCTGTCGTAGAATAAACCGCACGGCCCTCATCGGCCTGACTCGTGCAACGCGACTCCTACGGGAATGCGAGGCGAGCTACCGGCAGCGGCCTGAGTCACGCAGAGTTGGACGCAAAGATGATTCCCTTCGCAGTCGAAGCGGACCACTGTCCAACGGTGGCGAGCCAGACTGCGGGTGGTGAAATTTCGGCCGTAGATGACGGTCGGCACGCTGAGGGCCATGGGGCCCAGCTTCTCCTCCATCCGGGTCTTGATACCCCCGATAATCATGTTGGTTAGCTCACCGACGGCATCCAGTACGTCATCGCTGACAGAATCATAGGCACCCATCAGGAATTGACCCGCGAACTTGCAGGCCAGCACCGCCGGGCAGGAGATGATACCCGTGCCGGTCCAGGCTCCGGTCATTCCGATCAACGCGACGACGCCGTCACAGGGCGCCGGGCCGTTTGGCTCGATCGAAGGCTCGCCCTCGGCTAAGGGCAATGAAAGCATGGTCTCAAAGACTTCGCGAGTCGCGATGCGTATTTCCTCTACAAGCTGTTCGTGCTCCATCGGGTCGTTCTCCCTTTCCCACTTCCTGCGTGTTCGTGGCGTACGAACGTGAGCTCGTCAGATCAGGCCCACAAGCTTCTCCTTGATCTGGTCGGCCGTAAACGGTTTCTTGACATAACCGGCAGCGCCCAACTGGACAGCTTCCAGCACTTTCTGCTGGCTGCCTTCGGTGGTGATCATGACCACCGGAACGCTCTTGTGAACTGGATTCGCCTTCAACTGGGCGAGGAACTGCAAGCCGTCCATAATCGGCATGTTGATATCGGAAAGAATGAGGCCGACCTTGCGGTCGCCGAGAGTGTTCAGCGCCTCCTGGCCGTCGCCCGCCTCGAGTACGGTTCCAAGCTGTATGTCGGTCTGTACCAATACTCTTTGCAGAATCTTTCGGATCGCCGCCGAATCGTCCACGATCATCACGTCAAGGGCCATCTCAAGGAATCCCCCTCGGGCAAAGTAGTTTCTGCTCATACTCATCGGCTTGGGTCGTTGGGTTTTAGAAGAAACGGTTGACCCGGTGTACGGGTTGTCGCCGACGGGCGGTCAGGCCAGCGCGTTCAGCACGGCCTCGGTCACATCGGCCGTCGTTGAATCACCGCCCAGATCCGGTGTGCGGAGCTTCCCGCCGGCCAGCACGATCAGCACGGCCGACTCGAGCGTCCTGGCGGCCTCTTCCAGCCCTAAGTGTTCGAGCATCATGGAAGCCGAGAGCATGGCCGCCATGGGATTGGCAATGCCCTTCCCGGCGATGTCGGGAGCCGAGCCGTGCACCGGTTCGAACAATGAAGGGAACCGGCCGGTCGGATCGAGGTTGGCACTGGCGGCCAGCCCGATGCTGCCGGTGACGATGGCCGACAGGTCGCTGAGGATATCGCCGAAAAGGTTGGAGGCGACCACGACATCAAAGCTCTCGGGGCGTCTGACGAAATTCATCGCGGCGGCGTCAACCAGCAGGGATTCCACGGAGATGTCGGGGAACTCGTTGGCGACGCTCTGGAAGGTCCGGTCCCAGAGCACCATGCTGAAGCCCTGGGCGTTGGACTTGGTGACGGAGGTGACGCGGCTCTTGCGGCGGCGGCGCCTGGCCAGGTCGAAGGCAAATCGGATGATACGCTCGGTGCCGCGGCGGGTGAACACCGAAGCCTGGACGGCGACTTCCTCAGGGGCGTAGTGATGGACAAAGCCGCCGACCTGCGCGTATTCTCCCTCGGTGTTTTCTCGTACCACCACCATATCGATATCGCCGGGTCCCCGGCCGGCCAGAGGAGAGGTCACACCGGGATAGAGGACCGCGGGGCGGACGTTGGCATACTGGTCGAAGCCGCGCCGGATGGGGAGCAGCAGGCCGTTCAGCGTGATGTTATCGGGGATGTCGGGGTGGCCGACGGCGCCGAGCAGGATGGCGTCGGAGGGCGCCAACAGCTCGAGGGCATTGGGCGGCATCATCCGGCCGTGGCGGAAATAGTGGTCCGAACCCCAATCAAACTCGCAAAACACGAAGCGGAGGTGGAATCGTGCGCCGGCCTTTTCGAGGACGCGCCGCGCGGCCGAGGTGACGTCAGGGCCGATGCCGTCGCCAGCGATCACGGCGATGGAGAGCGAACGGGGCTGTGCCCGTCGCCGGGACGACTTCGAGGAAGATGGTTTCGAGGAGGGGTTTGAACGACGGCGGACCGAAACCGGGGTATTGGGCATGATAGGATTCTCATAATAGCAAGTGCGATCCTTCATTCTTCCGCTTCTGCTGGCCGGCTGGGGTGTGGCGGGCGAGCGGCCGGCGGGCCTCCCGCCTTCCGCCTCTAGCGGATCGGCGGCCCGTCGCTCAGACCAATCAACGGTGAAACCGTCGTTGACTGGAGAGCCAGAGGCCGCCGTCCGGCACCGGCTGCCGGTCTTGAACTCGGTATTCCCGCAGGGGGCACGGCCGGGATCGAAGTTGAAGCTCGAGGTGCTGGGGCAGTACCTGGACGGCGCCTCGGCGGTGTTGTTTCTCGACGATTCGACCCGCGCCAGGTTGCTCGAAGCCGACCCGAGCCGGATCGGCGTGGAGATCGAAATCGCCGCCGATGCCGCCTACGGCGCGCACTATTTTCGGTCGGTGTCGGCGAGGGGGGCCTCCAACATCCTGCTGTTCCGGGTCGGTGATCAGCCGCATCTGCTGGATCGGGAGCCGAACTCGACGCTCGATACGGCGCAGGAAGTGTCCATCCCGGTGACGATCAACGGGCGGCTGGAGGCTGAGAGCGACTACGATTTCTTTCGATTTCGCGCGGAGGCCGGCCAGACCTGGGTGTTCGATCTGCGGGCGGCGCGACAGGGGAACAGCCTCGATGCGGCGTTGATTCTTCTCGATGGAGGGGGGCGGCGGCTCGAGTTCAGCGAGGAGCACTTCATCTGGGATCCGTTTTTCGTCCACAAGTTCGAGACAACCGGGGAGTACACGGTGGTCGTGCAGCCGCTGCGCAGCGATCCGAATTACGCCTACCAGCTCGACATCCGGCAGTCGCCGCACCTGGAGACGATAGCGCCCATCAGCCTGAAGCCGGGCGGTGAGACGGAAGTCACATTGTTCGGAGCCGCCATTCTGGACCGGGGATCGCGGATCGAGTTCAGCGAGCCCGGTTTTTCCGGCCAATTACGCGAAGTGCGCGGCACGACGGCGACGGCGCTGATCCGCGTCCCGGCCGGGGCGTCGCCGGGCGCGCGCCAGCTCGTGCTGACCGGCGGGCACGGCCGCTCGAACCCGCTCACCCTGCTGGTGGATCCTATCGACGCCCATGCGGGAGGCGAAAACATACGGCCGCCGGTCTCGATCACCGGCATCGCGCGCTACCGTCAACCGGAGCGATTCGTCTTCGAAGCGGCCGCCGGCCAGTCGCTGGCGTTCGAGGTGCGGGCGCAGCGGTTCGGCTCCCCGGCCGACCTGGTGTTGCGCTTGCTCGACGAGAAAGGCAAGCCGATCAAGACCAACGATGACGCCAGTTTTGCCGGCGTTGCCTTCAACAAAGATCCGCGGCTGGTGCACAAATTCGAGGAGCGAGGCAGGTACCGGATCGAGATCCGCAATCTGTGGAGCGTGACCGGCGAGAATTTCCCCTATCAGTTGCGAATCGGGCCGCCGGAACCGGGTTACGAGCTGATGCTGGCGACCGATCAGCCGTATTTGTATCCGGGCGAGACCGGCAAGCTCAAAGTGACCGTCGAGCGCCAGGACGGATTCGACGGCGAGATCCAGCTCGAAATCCGCGGTCTGCCCGATGGCGTGACGGCCAAGCCGGCGGTGGTCGCCGCCGGTTCCAACGATGCCGAGATCATCCTCGATCCGGGCCCGGCCCGGCAGGGCGCTCATGGGCAGATTCGGGTGATGTCGGTCGGACGGGCGGCGTGGCGCTCGGTCCGTATTTCGAGCGGCGGCGGGGAAGGCGCGACGTTCGCCCGCGTCGATCAGGCGACGCTGGTGGTGGCCGAGAAGCCGCGCTTCTCGTTCGAGCCGGAGGCAACCAGCATCAGTATCGTGCGAGGGAGTACGACGGAGCTGCTCCTGGCGATCCGCAGAGCGAAGGGCTTCGAGGGCGAAATCCAGCTTGCGGCGGAATATCTCCCCGCCGGTGTGCGATTGGAGCCGGCAACCGCCGGCGCCGGCGACACAAGTGTTACAATCCGTTTTAGCGCCGATCCGAACGCGGCCGCCGGCCGATCGCCGCGCGTGCTGCTGCGGGGCCGCGACGCGGAAGGCCACCGGCAGGATGCACCCCGGATCTCAGTGACGGTGTACTGATCGATGAAAACGGCTATCGTGTGTATTCTCGTGCCGGCCAGTTTCGCCGGCGCGCAGTTGACGGTGTTGCCGAACGATCCCTTCCTGTTTGGCAAAGGCTCGCGACAGCGGCTGGTGGCGGTGGCGCGTCTGGCCGACGGTACCACGCGCGACGTGACCGCCGAGACGCGGTTCGTTTCCGAGCGGCCGGAGGTGGCCGCGGTCGTGGATGGGAGTTTCGTCGAAGCCCGCGCCTTCGGCGGCGCGACGATTCGGGCGACGTATCGGGGCATTGACGGCTCGACGACGGCGCTGGTGCAACGCGCCGATCGGCCGCTTCCCTCCAGTTTCGCCGCCGATATCCTGCCGGTGCTGACCAAGATCGGCTGCAACGGCGGCGGCTGCCACGGGGCGCTGAACGGGCAGAACGGTTTCAAACTCTCGCTGTTCGGCTACGAGCCGGAAGCCGACTACGAGATGATCGTGCGCGCGCACGACGGGCGGCGCGTGAATCTCGGCGAGCCGGAGAAGAGCCTGCTGTTGGCCAAGCCCACCTTCCAGGTCGAACACGGCGGGGGAAAGCTGCTGCGAGCGGATTCGGCCGACTATCGGGT
>Ga0247727_10018327_pt1 | contig 11021 bp, 4 predicted proteins | sample WisWelCaveWW1625_FD_202498 | JGI IMG/M metagenome (GOLD analysis project Ga0247727, IMG submission 202498) | Biofilm microbial communities from Wishing Well Cave, Virginia, United States - WW16-25 | ecosystem: Environmental > Aquatic > Deep subsurface > Groundwater > Cave microbial mat | place...
GAAACTTCTTTAGGGTTGCAGTTGGAAAGGCAGTTAGAAAACTGCTCTTCCATTTACCCCCAACCCGTCAAATCCGTAAGATTGAGAAACTTGCTCTAGCCAAATTTCCAACGTGGGTACAACTAATTCATATTCGTTATAGGTATATGGTCGATAGAACAATTCATGGTCAAGAACGAATATATTTCCTTGGTCGGGTGGAAAAATACACATTGCTAGATAATTACCGTCATGAGCATCGCAAAAAGTAATATAGTTTAATTTGGTTGATTTCTGAAAATCTGGATCGTTGCCAAGCATTTGTCGGTAATGGGAATAAATTTTGTACTGGGTGGTAATAATTTCTTCTGAACTGAATAAGCGAAGGTGGATATATTTTTCTTTTGAATCTAGCCAAAAATAAGGAACTGAAAATAACGAAGCTCCATTACTATATAACAATAAACTCTTCAAGCTATTGGGGATTTCCTGTCCAAGTGAATCTTCTACTTGCCTGATTTCTTCATATTTGGCAGGCGGCGAGCAAGAATGTGAACATTCCACAAACCAAGAATCTACAGTTTCATTTTTGAGTAAATACTTCCATACATCAGGAAATACGGCTTGTTTTTTTTGCATCCGAAATCGATCTAAGGAGCAAATATTCTTCATTAGCATTGCTATAGACACAACCTTTTCTCCTCGAGATGACTCAGTCTCAATAGTTTCGCGTCAGGGATGATGATGATTAAGGATTGAAAAATTAATATGGGAAAGGTATACCTTCTTGTTTATAAAAATCTCGCAATACAGGCAAAATTTGATCCGGGTTCGCTTTCGCAAATTCTTCTAATTTGCGTTGACCCTGAGTCCAATTTAGCTTTTTCATCACATAATCATTTAGCCTGCCCTGTATTCCCTCTTTCGTGGCATGTTCCGTCGATTTTACAAAAGCTATCCATCCTTCATCGGCCGGACCGCCAAAGGCTTTTGGCCACAAATGATGTCTATCATATCCGGGAATAGTTGGACATTCACCGAATTTGAATAATCCCGGTAGAATATTATCACCTTTACTTGCAGCCTTTCTAGCAATATCAATAGACCCTTTAAGAGCTTTTTCTGCTATTTCCTTTTCAGCTCTTTCAATAGCTTCTTTTTGAATTCTCTCTAAAGTCTCTTTTGCAACTTTTTCCAGCGACTCTTTTCTTGCGGTACGAAAGCTCCAACGTGCGAGATCATCTGCTGGAAGATTAACTAGCGTTAGTTCGTCTGGTTCTGCAAGCTCAGTGGTCCATATCAGTCCCAAGTTTTCTTGAGCTACTTGCTTATCGATAGCAGTTGCATTCGGGTCAATATTTATTGTGTAAATATTCCAAGCCATTTCAACTATATTCCAGCCCCAGTCAATTGCGAACATGATAGGTTTCCAAACAAAATGCCCATCAAGATCCACATAAGTGGATGGGTTGTTGTAAGTGTACATATAGCGATGCAGGCTCATTGGCTCAAAATATGTTCCTCTATATGTATCTTGCGTTACCCAAGTCGCCGTCGTTGCGTCATAATGCCTCGCCCCAAAATACACCAACCCCGTGTTCTCATCGAATTCCTTCCCCGTCAGCGTGTAGTGGTTGTGCGGGTCGGTGAAATTGCCGTTGTCGGGTAGCACGCCGCCGTAGGGGTCGTAGCGGTAGTTGTGGGTACTTTGGCCGTTCTGCTTGGTCAACCCGGCCACATCGCCCTTGAAGTTGTAGTTGTACCAATACATCTGCCCTTCGATGCCGCTGGGGAAGTGGTGCATCAACGCAATCCGGCCCATGTCGCCGCGATAGAAGTTCTCGCGTTGGCCGTTCCACATGGAGTATTCGGCCACCGGGTCGAGGCCGTCAAAGACATACTCAGTGCGCTTGTCGCCTTGCGGGTCAATCTTGGGGTCGTAGGTCTGGGCCAAGCGCCGCCCGCCGCCATCGTATTCCAGCGTGGTCAGGGCGCGGTCTACGCGCTTGTTCCCTTCATGCTGGTAATCCAGCGCCGAAATCAAGCGGTTCTCAGGGTCGTAGGCGTAATCCACCCCTTGAATGGGCGTGCCTTGCGGCCCATCCCACTGCTTGTTGATGCGGTTCCCATTGGCATCGTATTGGAAGGTGCTGTGCTCGTCGTTGACCTTGTGGTCGGCCAGCACATCCGCCTGCGTCAGTTGATTGGCCGCGTTGTATTGGTAGGCGGCCGTGAAGCCATCGCGCGGCGTTTGGGTGGTCAGGTCGTCGTTGGTCGTCCACTCGGTGCGGTTGCCCACCTTGTCATAGGCATAGCCCATCGTCACGCCCTCGCTGTTGCTCATCCCGCTGAGGCGATGCAGGCCATCGTAAGCATATTGCTCGGTGACGACATCCGGTTGCCGCCAGCCGTAAGTGTTCACCACCTCGGTGACGTGGCCCACCGGGTTATAGGCGTAATCAAAGGCATTGATGATGGCTTGCGCTCCGACGGTCTGGCGCGTCGTGAGCGTGTCCGTGCGGTTAACCCGGTCGTAGGTGATGTCCGTCACCGTGTCGTTGGGGTTGGTGATGTGCAGGACGTTGCCCACATGGTCGCGCTCGTAACTTGTGACGTAGCCATTCGGCGCTTCCAGCGACTTGAGCCAGTTGTTGTCCAGGTAGCTGTAGCGGGCGCGGTTGCCGTCGGGATACATCAGGCTTAGGCGATTCCCGGCGGGGTCGTAGCCGGAGTGCAGGGCGCGGCCAAACGGGTCAACCGTGTGGGTCATGCGGTTGAGGGCGTCGTAGGCCCAGGTGGTCAGGCCCAGGTGATCGTGCATCGAGGTGCGGTTGTTGTTCGGATCGTAAGTGTATTCAACCGACGTGCCATCCTGCTGATAGTCAATGCGCCGGAGTTGGTTGTCGGGGTAGTAGGCGTACTCGGTGAGGTAGCCGTTGGCATCGCGGCGCGTGCGCGTGTTGCCCACGCCGTCATAGGTGTACGCCCAGATGTTGGTGAGCGGGTTGGTCTCGGTCAGCACCCGCCCCATGCCATCGTGTTCAAATGTAGTGATGTGATGGTTGGCATCAATAAATTGCGCGAAGTTACTGCTGGGGTCGTAGCGGTAATGGGTTGCAACATTGGTATCGTTGTTCTCTGGCTCACCCAGCCGGTAATTTTCGATGACCAAATTCAACCGATAAAGCGGGTCGTAATCGTAGAACGTGACCGTGTTATCGGCTTCGATTAACTGCGTCTGATACCCCAAGGGGTTATAGGCGTACTGCGTGGTCTCGGTCTCGGCGTTAGTGACCGAAATCTGCCGATCTAATTCATCATAGCCAAAGACGGTGGGATGGCCGTTGCCGTCAATGAACTGGGACAGATTGTTGTTCAGGCCCCAAATGAACTCAGATGTATTGGACTCGGCGTCGGTGATAAACCGCGTCCGGTAGATGTTGTCGTAGGTATAAGAGGTCGGATGGCCGTTGGGGTCGGTCATGGTCAGCACGTTGCTCATGCGGTCGTAGCGATACGCAGTGACAACGTTGACATCGGAGGCCGGAGCAAGGTCAGGCCGATAATTGGCTGTGACCGTGACCGGGCGGTTGAGGGCGTCCACGTCAATGCGCGTGGGAATCTTCTTCGCATCCACCACCCCAATGAGATTGCTCACCTTATCGTAGCCAAACGAGACCGTGTGGGTCTCGGCATTCGTCGCCGAAATCACGCGGTCGAGGTCGTCATAGGCGTAGGTGGTGGGATGCTGATTGCCGTCAATGACGGCCAGGACGTTGTTCACACGGTCATAGTCAAAGTGCGTGTGCGCGCGCTCGTAGTCAAACGAATCAATCAAGCGGAAGGCGGCATCGTATTGGAACTCGGCCACAAAGTCGCGCGGGTCGGTGACGAAGCGCAGGTTGCTGGCTAGGTCAAACGTGTATTCGGTGGTGACGTTAATCTCGGCGGTTTCGAGGAAGCCGGGCCGGTAGTTGCGAATTTGCTGGGCCAACTGGTCAAGTTCGTTGTAAGTGAAATGCGTGACCACGCCCAACGGGTCAATAGCGTTAAGCAAATTACCATTGAGGTCATATTCGTTCCGCGTGGTGACATTGGTGTGGGTGTCCACCGGGCCGCCGGGGAGGTAGTTTTCGGTCTGCGAGATGGGGCGGTAAACGCCATCGTACTCAAGCGTGGTAGTGATTGGGAGTGGGTTGATGAGCGCGGTCAGATTGCCCATGGGGTCGTGCTGATAGCGCCATTCCTGACCCACAGCGTCGCGCATGAAAATCAAGCGGTCGAGCAAATCATATTGGTACTCGGTGGCGTTGTTCAAGGCATCCACCGTGCGTAAGACGTTGCCCATCAAGTCGTAATCGTAGAGCGTGGTGACGTTGACATCGGCGCTCTCTGGCTCGCTGGGCTTGGCATTGAGCGTAACCGTAAGCGGGCGGTTCAGGTCATCGAACTCAATGAATGTGGTGCGCGTTTCGGCATCGGTGGTGCTGATGACGTTGCTGACGGCATCGTACCCAATATACGAGTGCGTATCCTCCGGGCCATGAATGCCGGTGACGCGGAACAGGTTGTCCAAATCGTAATTCCAGACTCGCTCGGCAGGGTCTTGGAAGTTGGTCAACTTATTCATCAAGTTGTAGGTGTAAATCGTAGTGAAGGTCAGTTGGTTCGTGGACGTAATCAGGTTCTCGGAGGCATCATAGCCAAAGCGACTCTGGCCGCCGATGGGGTCAATGGCGATTTCGAGATTCCCATTGGGGTCGTAGTGGTAGCCGAGGTGATAACTTAGCGGGCCATTCATATCCAACAGATTGCTATTGCCATCATAAGCAAAAGTGTAAATGTAGGTCGGCCCCACACCCAACGGCAGTTGCATCGTGATGACGCGCCCTAAATCATCGTAGCCGAAGTGAGTGGTCGCGGTCACAGCGTTGGTGGTGGACACCAAATCGCCGGTGATGGGGTCAAAGATGTTGCCGGTGTGGTTGTTGGCAAAATCTTTGATATTGGTGGGCAAACCCCTCCCGTCGTAGATAAACTCCGCGCAGTCAGGATTGCCAACCGGAATCGGATTACACATCTTCTTCAAATTCCCCTTGATGTCATACTCAAACGTGAAGGCGCGGATGACGGACGGGCTGACACTTATCGTCTCGGTCATCGCAATCGGCAGGTCGAGGTTGTTATACGCCCACTCCCGATACCAACCTAACGGACCGTCCTCGGTGAGGCGGTTGCCGCGCTCGTCCAGGGTGTAATGCCAGGGGCGCCCCTGCCGGTCTTGGAAGAACGTACGGTGATCGTTGTTGTCGTAATCGTAAAACTCCGACTGGTTGTGGGTATCCCTGGATTCGATCAGCCGGTGTTGCTCGTCGTACACGTGGACGGTAGCGTTGCCGTACGTGTCGGTAATGGTGGTGGTTTGGGCCGCGTCGTCGTAGCCAAAGCGGTAACGTTCGGTTGCGCCGACGGTCTGCTCCTTTACCCGGCCCAACTCGTCATAGATCAGGTGCAGGCTGGGGTGTCCTTTGGGAGTGATGATGCTGGACAATCGCCCATTATCGTAAGTGTACGTCCAGGGCTTTTGCCGTGCATCAATGAACTTCGTCAACAGGCCGTTGACATATTGGTATTGTAAATGAATATCTTCCGGAGTATAGACGTCACTGATTAACCCCTCGGGGTTGTTGTACTCAAAGCGTATCCATCGGCCAGCCGAGTTGTCAGCCCGGGTGAGTTTGTTGCCAGTGTAGGTCAACGTGATAGTGTTGCCATTCCGATCCGTAATCTGAGTTAGGCGTCCGGTGGAATCAAAGCGATACTCTGTGAGGTCTTTCTGCTTCAGGCGATAGCCACTGTCATCAGCAGTTAGGGTGTCGTAGACGCGGGTTTGCATGGGGACGAAACCGCCGCCCGTGCTGGCAAAGTCAATGCTATGGCCGTCGGGATAGCGTACCTGGACACCTTGTAATAACTCATTGTCCAGAACTAACAGACTGGGGCCAAGAGAGAACGTCCAGCCCGGCCCAAATGGATCGGGATGAACGTAGAACGGTGTCTCGGTTACGTTGCCAGCAGCATCGGCTGTGTATGAAATCACGCCCTGCGGTTCATTGGGCAGGCCGTTATAGACGCGCTCGATGAGGATGTCTGTATCGCCAAGCCCGGTGACGGTCAGGTCAGTGAAGAGGTCGACAAAGTTGCCGTTGAAGGTAACGACAGGGTCTGTGCTCGCGCCCAAGCAGCCCGGGTTGCACGAGTCGGTCATGTGGCCGGATTTCAAATTATACAAGCCCAGAGTTCGGGGCAAATAGCCGCGAACCTTGAGGTGGGCATTGAGAGGGGATACTGTCCAGTTGCCCGAAGTGTCCACCGCCATGATTTGGAACCGGCTTTCCTGGGCGATGGGGACATCTACAGTGATCTCGTATATATCACCGCCAACGGGCCTGGGCCGCATCGTTCTTCTGACGCCATTGAAAATCAACTCGACCTGACTGACTTTGACATTATCCGTGACGTGGGCGCGAATGTTCGTTCGTCCGTTGCTTAACCAGCGTGTGATGCTGTGAATGGTTGGCGAAATCACGTCAAGTGTTGGTGGAGGAGTCTGGCCCTCATAAGTGAACCTCACTACGTCAAAGGCAATTTGAGCTCCATAGCGGTTTGTCTCAGGCACGACATCGTCAAGGTCAACATGCCCGCTGCCTACTGTGAACGAATAGACCCCAAGCGGTTGCCATACACCTGCCGAATCATTTTGATTGACAAAGGCAAAGCTCCGCCCTAAAGCATGGTAAACCTGGTATCGGGCAGAGACAGTAGCGGTCATCATACTGGCAGGAATAAAGGCTTTGACAGTGTAGTATCCGGCCAAAGGTAAATTGGGAGTCCAAATGCCCCCATCCCACGGGATGCTAAGATCAGGATCTTCAATGTCAGAACGGTTCCAAGTCCAAAAAGCGTGATCCTGATAGCAACTCCCTGACCCGCACGGCACGTCAGCCCAAATACCGCCGTCCCCTGCTGGGGTGTGTTGAAACTTGGATCTGTCTAACTCATCGACATCGCAAAAATCTTTTATGCCGCCGATGATGCATAGCGCGTTGGGAGCTTGAGCATAGTTGCCAAACCAAAAGGTTGCATTTTCAACCAGGGCGAAAACGCCCAAGCGTTCTGTCTCTGCGACAGCCACTCCCAGCTGGGGGTCAATGTGGGTTGGCAGAATTTGCCATCGTCCGCCATCGTGAGTGAGTCGGGCGATAGCCAACATATCATCTACCTCTTGCCCCGGTTGCAGACGAATGCTGACCGTTGCCCAATAACGAGATTGGGGTGGGATAGGTTTACCGCCTGGATTTGGGATGGGCTGGGCCTCCGGGTCTAAAGCGTTGACGGATTGATAATCGTCCAGCCAAAGGGCCTGAACTTCTACTTTAGGCCCCATCCAGGCGAAGTTGCTGGGGAGCAACGCCTTGTCTTCCTCCTGAATCCTGGCAATGATTGTCTCGGGCAGACCGTTGGGGCGGAATGTGATTGCCACAGCTTTGTCGGGCGAGATAACACTGCCACCATTCGACGCCGAGATGACCGTGCCCCCAGGTAATCTCCCCGACCATTTGAAGATAAGGGGCAAATAAACTTTCGAGTTGGCTTGCGACAAAAGCTCTAAGTTCGCGGGGGTTCCGGTCTCGCTGACCGTCGTTTGAAGACTTGAGAGATGAGCCAGTGGGTTGGAAAGAGGTACGTCCGAGGTGGTTAAGGTTGTAGGATGCTGTGCGAAGGGCAATGAAGCTACTGCGATTAGCAACAAAGGAAACAGTGTTGCAACCACAGCCATATAAACCCTTGTGGTAAACCAAGTCTGACGCTTCATCGTGCGCCTCCCCTCAACTTGCTGGCAATGGTGCGTGCCACAGCAGGGTTTTGAGTTATGAACTTTAGTGCCCAAGTGCTTACAATGTCACTCTCAATGATATGGGGTTTGGGGTTGGCAACTGAATAGCTATAACGTCCTGAATGTCAGTGCGCCAGCGCTCCAATTTGGAGCAGACGCTACACCGATGTTATAAAGCGGTTAAAACACAACCCCGGCTGGTGACCGGGGATGGCAGTGTAGAGGGAAAACTAAGCCAGGACGAATCAAATGTGGCTGGGCTTTAGTTGGGTGAATGGCACCCACACGCATCGCCGCAGACGCAGGCGTGGCCCATCCCACCGACTGGCTCTCCGTTGTTGGAATTGACAAAGACTACGGACAGCAACCGCGTCGTGCGCTGGCTCTGGCAATGTTCACACACGATCTTCTCACTCGCCTGGCGCATGGGCCGCAAGGCTTCAAACTTGGTGTGGCAATCCGCGCCGAAGTATTCGCAGAGGGGTAAAATTCAGCAAGGCCCGGGCCGAAATCCTGTCAGCCATTGGCGGCGGCTGGCGCTCACCTGACGCTCAAGCGCCGTTAACACAAAACTGATAGCCGCGCCCGTATACTGCCCACAAGCGTTGAGAAGGAGTGTTTCGCCATGTTCTTCCCGTTCTACAACCCCACGTATTTGCTGTTTGCCCTGCCCGCCCTGCTCTTCGGCCTGTGGGCCCAGTGGCGCGTCCAGGCGGCGCTGAAAAAATACTCGCAAGTCTTCACCGGGCGCGGCGCGACCGGCGCAGCGGTGGCCCAGGCGATCCTGAATGCCTACGGCCTGCCCAACGTGCGGATTGAGCGCGCGCAGGGCTTCCTGGGCGACCACTACGATCCGCTCAGCCGCACGCTGCGTCTCTCGCCCGATGTGTACGACACGCCCTCGGTGGCGGCGGTGGGCATCGCGGCGCACGAGGCCGGGCACGCCCTCCAGCACGCCGAGGGCTACTGGCCGCTCCAGGCCCGCTCTGCCATTGTGCCGGTGGTGCAGTTCGGCTCGTGGCTTGGCCCGCTGGTGTTTATGGGCGGCATGTTGCTGGCTTACGCGGGCAGCAGCCTGGGCTTCAACGTGGCCGTGCTGGGCGTGCTGATGTTCGCCGCGATCGCCGTGTTCTCGCTCGTCACCCTGCCGGTGGAGTTTGACGCCAGCCGCCGCGCGAAGGAAGTGCTGGCGACGGCCGGCTTCGTCAACGCAGAAGAAGGCTCCGGCGTGGCGCAGGTGTTGGACGCCGCCGCGCTCACCTACGTGGCCGCGCTGGTGCAAGCCGTGTCCACTCTGCTGTACTACGTCTTCCTGCTCAGCGGCTTGCGGCGCAACAACGACTAACAACCGTTCGACTTGCTGTGTATCCTGCTCACGACCGCTTTTCAATCCGCACAGCCACCAACCGCCCATCCGGGAATTTCAAGGCTCTCACCCGCACCATATCGCCTACGCGCGGGTCGCCGCGAATTTCCGTGTCGCGGGTGACGATGACGGATTGACCGGCGATCATCCACACCTCGCCGGTGGATTGCACCACGCCCTCAAATTCGACCTCGGTAGGCCGTTGTGTCTCCGTCGGCGCAGGCGTCTGAGTCGGATGGGGTGTGTTGGAGGGCGATGGCCCGCCGCTGGGGGTCCGGCTCGGCTCCAGTGTGCGAGTCGCTTCGCGCGTGCGTGTTGCTTCAGGTGTGCGGCTCGGCTCAGCCTTCGGCGTGTCGGAGGGCAAGCGGCCTGGCGCGCGCGTCGCCGCGCCGACCGGTGTTGACGAGCCTTCGCGCTCATCCTCGACGCGGATGCGGAGCGCGATCAATGCGCCGCCGGCTGTGCGAACCGCCCTCACTTCCACCACCTGCCCAACATGGGGGTCGCCGCGAATCTCCGTGTCACGCGTGACCAGCACCGCCTGATCGTCTATCGTCCAGATATCTCCGCTGATGGAGGCCAACACGCCGGTGAACTCGATCTCTTCCGCCCTCGCGGTTGGGCTGGGCTGTGGGCGGTCAGTGGGCGCGGCGGTGGAGCCTGGCGCCGGCGTGGCCGTGTGACTCGGCTCCGGCTCCATTCCCTCGGTTGGCGTTGCTTTGTGGGCGGGCAGGGCGGTGGGGCGCGGCTCGGTGATCGTCACACGCAATGCTTCCACCGTGCCGTCCTTTTGCGCGAGGCCCACCACTTTCGCCCAGCGGCCTACGGCGGGCGTCCCGCTGATCGGCGTGTTGGAGGGCAGACGGACGCTGAACTCGCCCACGCGCCAGAGATCGCCCAACAGCGCGGTGATCGCGCCGCTGAACTCGACCTCGGCCTCGCGGCCTTCACTCAGCACGCGCTCAGTCTCCTGCACGCGCCGCTCGTCGAACTCCCCTTCCAGCGCCGCGCGCGCCGCCGGATCAACGGTGATGAACAACTGCACGTCTTCGGCCGTGCGCTTGACGCCGTACAACGGATCGCCCGGCAGGCTGGACGCCGACACGGACACGACCCCGTACGCTCCCAGCGCCACGACGAGGCTGGCCGCCAGAGCGGCGGCGAACGCACGAGGGATCGCGCGCGGCCACGCGAACCCGCCCAAGGAGCGCGCTTTCGATTTAGCCTCGCGCAGTTCGGCGGCGCGCGTCAGGAAAGCGGCGCGGCTCGCCCTCTGCGCCCGATTCGGGACGGCTTGCGCCTCCGCCGGAGGCTGCGCGAGTTGGGCCGCTTCCAGCATGGGCCGCAGTTCATCCGCCAGCGCCGGGTAACGCGCCAGGGCGGCCTCCAGGCTTTCGCCTGCCTGCATCTGGCGCAGACAATCGTCCAGGGCGTTCAGCCGTTCATCCGTCATGCCGCACCTCGCCTGCGCCCAGCGCCTTCCGCAACATTGCCAACGCTCTGAATTGCAACGCTTTCACGGCCGTCACCGATTTACCCATCACGTCCGCCGTCTGTTCGACTGAAAAGCCGTCTCCAAAACGCAGGGCCAGCGTTTCCTGTTGCTCCGCCGTCAACTGGCGGATGGCTGCCTGCACGGCCTGCCGCTGGACGTTCTGCTCCGCGCGGCTGGCGGACGACTCGGCTTCCGGCAGGTCTTCGTCCAACGCGGCGCTCTCGCGCGGCGCGCGCCGGAAGTGATCGACCACCAGGTTGGACGCCACGCTGAACAGCCAGCCG
>Ga0247727_10018328_pt1 | contig 11020 bp, 7 predicted proteins | sample WisWelCaveWW1625_FD_202498 | JGI IMG/M metagenome (GOLD analysis project Ga0247727, IMG submission 202498) | Biofilm microbial communities from Wishing Well Cave, Virginia, United States - WW16-25 | ecosystem: Environmental > Aquatic > Deep subsurface > Groundwater > Cave microbial mat | place...
TCGACAACCTGAGCCCGCTGCCGTCTTCGGCGGCAAAAAATTTGGCGAGATAATCCGTCATGATGTTGCCGCTGTCCAAATCAAAAATCGCGCGCGCCAGCAGCACGAAAATTTTTCCCAGCCACACCGCCCAGAGGCGATACGTCGCCAGCCCGATCGCCGTGAACACGACGAAGAAAATGCGATACGTGGTGTCATCGCCGTCTTTCGTCGTCAGCCGGAACACCATGCCGATGAAATAAACCACCACACCCAGCGTCAAAAAAATCGTCGCGATGCGGATGATCTCATTCACCGTCTGGTGTACCGAGCTGAAAAAGGTTGGGCTGAAGAAGATTTCTAACATGGTTCTGGTTGCTGGTTACTGGTTGCTGGTAGCTGGTAGCTGGTTTACTGGTAGCTTGTTGCTCGTTGCTTGATACTTCATTCAACATCTGAATCTTGAAAATCTTCCGAATTTTTAGGAAGCGCGTAGCCGATTATGACGCTTTGGCGAAAGTTGTTGATCTTTCTGCCAAGAATGTCATAGCGGTTATGAAGATCATCATACAAAACTTTGTCGGCAAGAGAGCCAGTGTCATATATCATTTCGAGATGGTCACGCGTTTCGTCACATGAAGCCAGCGCATAAGTCAAAAACTTGATGTACTCATTTTTGTATCTGCTCCGGCCATAACCTTGGACAATGTTGCTCGAGATGGATTTGGACGAGCGGCGAATTTGGCTGCCTTCTTCGTACATCTCAAACTTCGGCAGCTTTTCCAAAGTCATTTTGTGAACCGGAACCACCAACTCGCGCGCCATCTTCCAAATTTCCAGATCGCGATAACTTCTTATTATGCCTGCCATAAACCACCTCTCCAAAGAATTTGGTTAAACATCTTTATCGTCATTTGTCCACCAGCAACCAGCAACCAGCGACAAGAAACCAGCTTCACTCAATCACCGCCGGCGTAATATCAAAAAATCCATAGCGTATCTTCGAAGTGCGATTGACCTGATTCTTCATCGCTTTCCAGTTCGTCTTCGAGCGCAGCAAATCCATTTTTTGGTCGAACATGCTGAGCTCGGTGTTGTGCGCATCCTGCGCCTGCTTGAGGTATTTTTCGTAATAAGAATTGGACAACTCGCGCAGCTTGACGCTTTCGATTAAAAATTGCGTCCGTTCCGCTTCCGTAAATTTGTTGCGCCCATCTTTCACCTGCCGATACAACTCCACCGCCATCGAATCGTAGGTTTTGGCCATCTGCTGGTTGCGCAGCGACTGTTCGAACAGCGCGCGCGAAAAAGCCTCCTGCCCGAGAATGGCATTCGTCCGGCGCGTCTCCGCGTCTTGCGGCGCGTCGTCGTCCTGCGTTGACAGCGCAAAGCTTTCATACGTCCGGCGCAGCTCGTCCGCATTGTTCAACAACGCCTGCGTATCCATCGTCGAGCGGCTGATATCCTGCGTCACGCCGGGCAGCCAATAATTCAACCGATCGGCGTTGAGAATAAAATTGGAGACGGCGAAGGAATTGTTCAACCGCATATTGTCGATGGCTTTGAAATCGCGATACAGGCTTTGCGTAAACTCGACGTCCTGTCTGAGCAGCGTGTAGGTGTCATAAAATTGTTTGAGCTGCTGCACCATCTTCGCCGTCTGCATGCGCTGCTCCTCCAGCCCCAGTTGATTCTTGAGCGAAATCTCGCGCAGCACGCTGATGATCACACCGTTCTGCGGATCGAGGAACTGCGCCCTCGCTGGAAAAGCAAAAGGCAAAAAGCAAAAGGCAAAAAGCAAAAGGCAAGTGTTAAGAGGCAAGCCGCAAGTTGCTTTTTTCTTTTTTCTTTTTTCTCTTTGCTTTTCCTCAAAGCAGGTACGGTGAAAGCTCATGCTCATTCTCCTTTTCTCGGGCAATCTCGGTGATGGCCTTCAACAAATCGCCTTTGTTTTTATCCAGCTTCGCTTCCAGCCAGTTGTTCTCCTGACGGTTCGTCGTAAAAAGATAATGATCGAAAACACTCATGTCAACTTTGAGCACGGTCATGCGGCCGTCGCGATCGAGGAAGAACTCGCCTCGTTGTAAGCTTGAAATCAGCGAAAGTTCCCGCTCGCCGTAACCGAACGCGCGCGCCAGCGAGTCCATTTGCTTCGGCTTGTGCGCGAGAATGAAATGATTCAGCGCGTTGTCTTTGATCGGCGAAGAGAAACTGACTTTTTCGATATCGTCAATCGACTGCGAGATCGCGAAAATGCCGGCGCCCATTTTCCGCGCGGTGCGGAACAGCTCGACCACGAGATGGCCGATGGTGCTGTTGTCGCCGAGCACTTTCCACAGCTCGTCGGCGAAAATCACTTTGTGGTCGGCGAGGTGGCGCTCCAGCAATTCCCACAGCAGGCCGGTGATGATGATCGCGATAATGCCCTGCAAATCCGGATGCGACTCGAGGCCTTTGAGATCGAAGCACACGAGATCTTCGCGAATGTCGATCATGTCATCGGCGCAGAGAAAACGGCTGTACTCGCCGTGCGTGTACATGTACATTTTGCGCGCCAGCAGCTTCACCTCGACATAACCTTCCGGGTCGTTCAACTGCGCAAAGAAATCGACAAACGTTTTGAGATTGCGCCGGCCGCGAAATTCGGCGACATATTTCTCCAGCGCTTTGCTGATGAACGCCTGCTCGACTTTGGAAAGCGAGGTTTGATCGCGCTCTAAAATCAGTTTCTCGATAAACGCGCGGAGAAAAAGCTGCTTCTTCGTGTCAAAATTCTGGCCGATGAGCGCGAACGGATTCAGCGGAATCGGATTGTCGATATTCAGCTCGATGTAGCGGCCTTTCAGCAGGGTGATCATTTTTTTATACGAGCCACCGGTGTCGCCGACGCCGCCGACGTCGAGGCCGAAAATTTTGACGCCCTGCTCGAGCATCTGCAGCAGCAGCGCCTGCATCAGATAACTCTTGCCGGTGCCGGTCGGGCCGATGATGATGCTGTTCCACGAATTAAGCTGCGGCTCGAAATAATCGAACAGAATCGGCTCGCTGTTGCGATTCTTCAGCACGATGCCGTGATGATAGCCGCGATTGAAATTGGTGAGATTGACGAACTGCGCGGCGTTGGAAGTTTTGACGATCAGCCGGTGATAATTTTCCGAAGAGTTGCCCGGCAAACAACTCACAAAAATCGGCAGCACGTCGAGCGTTTCCAAAACCGCTTGCGATTTGTCAATCGAGCTGAACGCAAGATTGGCGTGATTGATTTTCTGATTGAGGCGCTCGATGTCGGTGTCGTAAATAATCACGTTCAAGCTGAGACTCGCGAGCTTTTTGTGCTGATGATAAATCTCGTCGAGCAGATCGTTGAGCTGGCGATAGCGCACTTCGCTCTTGCGGCCTTCGCGGTTGCGCGAGAAGCCCATGATGAAACGGGTGAAATTCAACTGCCGCGACAGCCACGCGGTTTCCTTTTCCATATTCAAATTCTGCGTCGAGAGCGCGACGCGATGCGGAAACGGCAGGTTGTGCATGAGCGGAAAAATATACGGCAAAGGTATGCCGTTGAAGCTCGAATGCGTGCGCGTCATTTCCGGCAACAGGCTCAGCGACAAGCACGCGACATACTGCGGGCCGATTTTCAAATAACCCTTTTCAATTTGATAATCGCGGCTCGCCAGCTCGTTGTTGATCGCTTTGCCCGACAACTGGCCGGCAAAATCTTCCGCGGTCAGATTGAGCGCTTTGTGCAAAACGTTCGCCAGCTCGGCATTTTTTAAGCGCTTCAAACGAATGCCGGTGTTCTCAATATTGGCTTTGAGAGCTTTGAGATCGTTGTTTTTTTCGATGACGAGTTTTTCGTGTTCCTGCTGCAAACGTTGCGTTGCCGTCGTCGCGTTCATCAAAATGTTGTACGGCAGGCGCAGCGTGTGGCCGGCGTCGAAATCCACGAACAGATGCATCCGGCAGTTGAGATATTTATAGAACGAATAATATTGATGCCGGCGAAATTTAAAAAAATCCAGCACGTGATTGTCGGTGTAAACGAAATCGTTTTTATAAGGATAATAATCGAAGTCGTACAGGAATTGCAGATTGACGCCTTCCGCCGCCTGATTCAACACATTTTCCAAACGCGTGCCGAGCGCGAGATAATCATCCGCGGACATGCCCATGTTGTCGAGCGGCAGAATCTCAAAGCCGGCGACGAAGTTGCCGTTTTTCTTGATCACAAAATCGTCGAGCAGATCGAGATACGGCAGCGCTTTCGCCAGCGCCGGTCGCTCGTGCGGGGTGTTGTGTTCAGTCAGTTTGATATAGGCCATATTTTAAAAAGACGAAATAAATTTTCAACCACTCAGCAACGGCATGCAGCGCCAATCTATTTTTTGTCCACCAGATACTCGCGCTCATCCAAGCGATACGCCGACAATTTTCGCGGCCAGAGAAAATTAAAACAGAGATACGAAATCAGGCCATGCTCGAAGGGCGAAACCCGATTGCCCAGGCGAAACAAAAAAAACAAAATCAAGTCGAGCACGAGGATGTAAAAGAAACTCACATTCAACAACGTAAAAATCGGAAAGAGCAGAATCGGCACCCCCAGCAGGGCGAACAGGGCGAAAAGGCCGACGCCGGCAATTTCGCCCCGGCTCTGCAAGTCACGATAACATTTTTCTTCCATAACGTTCGTAGTAACCCCTTCCGGGGTCACTGTTCCTAATTTGAGAGATTCAGCGCCTGAAGGCGCGACGACGAGCTTAAAACGCCGTGCCGCTGGCGCCGGGCACCAGTTGGATGATCGCCGGCACGATGAATTTTGCGCCGAAGATGAGGATGGCCGCGATGACGATGCCGATGATTTGCTTTTTCGCTTTCTCTTGCCGGCCGCCGTCAGCACTCGCCATGTTGAGGCCGGCATTGATCAATGCAATGATCAAAATCACTCCGGCGATCACAACCACCGCGTCGGTGATATTGCGCAAGGCTTGAATAATGGTTTGCATATTTTCCTCCGTGAAGTATGAAGGGATTTTGAGAATGTTGTTTGAAAAAATTTACTGCACAACACGCGCTGCGTGACGGGTACTCAAAAGGCATTGCTGAAGCAATGAACCCTTTGGTAAATTGATAAAACTTGCAAGCAAGATGCCATCGCCGAAAGCATGGGACAATGAACATAAACCTATAATTTGCAAGAACTGAGCAGCCTGACACGAGACTCACCACGCCGATTTTGCTCAAAATCAAACATCGTTGTTCAAAAATGAGCAGAACATTTATCGTTTCAAAGCTTTCGTTTCGCCGTCGCGCCGCACGTACGGCAGCAGCTTGTCAAATTTGAAATAGCCGGTTTTCAAAACGCCCAGCACGCGCGGCTGGCGCACGAAGGCGACGCAACGCCCAACTTCGAGATGCCGGAGAAATTTCGGATCGATGACGATTTCTTTGCTCGCCGTTGGCGGTTCTTCTTTTTTATCTTTTTTGCCGGCTTTCTCCGGTTTGTCTTTTTTATCGGCTTTACCGCTCGACTGGCTCGCGGCTTCGTCAATTTTCCGCTCCGAGCCGATGCGATTCAATATCGCGTCGATGCTCTCCGAGCTGCCGAGGTGAAAACAAAACATCGCATTGGTGTGATCGGCCAGTTGATCGACAAAGGCGCGGGTGAGGTGCAACTCCGGATTTTCCAATTCCGCCAGCGATTGATTGGTGTAACAAACGCTGACGCCGATATTCCGGCTGGCGCGCAACAACTCGATAAATTGCGGATTGAGAAATTTTACCACTTCATCGATGACGAGCAGGCCGTCGCCGGTTTTGATCGCCGCCTCCCGCCCGGCGGGACCCTGCATGCCAAGCTGATGAAACGTCGCGAGAATATCGCCGAGAATAAGCTGGCCGAGAAATTTCATCGCCGTGTCCCCGGGGCCAATCGGCAGGGTGAAATAGCAATCTTTGCGTTTCTGATAAACCTCGAGAATATCCAGATCCGGCTCATTGGTATCGAGCAGCCAGGCATATTCCGATTGATCGATCTCGCGCAGCAGTTCCGCGAAGAGCGCGGTTTCGGTTTGAAACGCCGGATAGTTTTTCAGCCAGTCCGACACGCCGTCATGCACGTAGCGATCGTTGATGAGGCGCAGTTGATCGTGGACGTGCGTTTTCGAGAGAAAATATTGCGCCAGCTCGTGCAGCGTCAGCACTTGGCCGGTTTCTTTGATGGCGCGCAGCGCGAGGTTGAGATAATAATCCAACCGCTCGCGCGTGGCCGCAGAAATATTGGTGGCGCTCAAACTCCCGAGCAGGCGATTTTTAATTTCCGCAATGTTGCCGCGGCGCAGCGGATTGTATGTGGCGGAGCGATCGGGATCCGCCGGGTTGAAATAGATAATCTCATGTCCCTGCGCGAGCGAGCTGGCAATCGTATACAGCCGGTCGATGTTTTGCCCGGCGGCTTTGCCGTCCAGCACGAACGTCGGCACGTTGTGTCGCACGGATTGAAACCACAGCGGCTGAATGATGCTCTCGGTCTTGCCGCTGCCCGGCGAGCCGATCACCTGCACGTGGCCCTGCAGCCATTTATTTTTGGCGTAAAACGGCGCGCCCTGGCGATTGATGTCGATGCCGAAAAAAATCTCATCGTCTTTGGCCGCCTCGGCAAATCGGACGATGTTGACGTCGCGAATCGCCTGCGTGCGCAGCTTGACGGCCTGCTTCAGCGAGCGCGTGGTGGCGTACCAGCGAAAGCCGATATTGCACACAAACAGCACGGGCAGAAATAAAACGTAAAACGAAAAGAATAACCACGTCCAGCTTACCTCGCCGCCCTGGCGAAAAACGAGAACGGTGTTGAGCGGCAGGAGCAATTTCAGCAGAAGCCGGACCACGTCGTTATAAACGGTAATGAGCAAATCAACGCCGTGCAGCGCGAAGAGGCGGAGCGAGCCTTTGCTGAGATAAAACGCGTAAGAGGTTTTCGCCAGGTAAGCCATCAGCAAAGCCGGCGGCGTCAGCGCGAGCAGCCACGCGACGAGCTTTTTGCGCTTGCCGATCTCGAGGCGGTATTTGCGAAACACCAGCGGCTGCACCAGATACTCAAACAGTTTTTCCGAAAGGTACCAAGGCAACAAAAACGGCAACACCGCCAAACTGAGGATGAATTGGATAAATTTTTTCAAGCTTCCATCCTTAAAATAAACCTATCCGTTCACAGCCCGGCAACAGACGAGAATTGATTTGCACTACAAAAAATCATTGAGCCGGCAAAGCCGCTCGCTGCTATACAGATCAATGAGGTGAGATTACTTTACTTTTGACCATGCTCCGCCATCGCGACAGCCCGTCAAAATAAAAGTAATAAAAAGGAGGGAGAGCTGAGTTCTCCTCCGCTCTTTCGCGCTGCATCTTCTCCGAGGTCTACCCTGGAACCTACCCGGTTCTTCCATGCGTTAGAGAAAATGCAAGAGTAGAAAAATATACAAAGCTTATTTTAAATAGTCAATAGCTATTTGTAACTAAAATGTGACGCTGTGGCCTGTTTTTTGATACGGGCTTTTGCGTTACCCAAATGACATCATTGTTAAACTTTTGAAAGGCCGCATGCGTGCGCTATTACAAAAATTACTTCCAGCATATGGCCGCTTTTGTGTTTTGCTGAAAATACAAGACCTTGTCGTCCCGCCCAAGCCTTATTTCAATTCTTAAACAGGTGCAATTTCGTAATTAACACTCACGCCTTTCTTTTGGCATCGGCGGCGCCGCAGTTTTACCAATTTGATTTTACGTATCTGCGGAGCTTGTCCGTACAGATAATAATATATTTGCACACGAGGAAGTGATTAAACTAAGGGCTTGCCAGGGAGGCCGACGGCCGTAGGCCATTGGCCGAGGCTCTGCCCGCAAGGCGCGCGCCAGCCATGACGACTCTGGTCGCCTGCCGATGATTCAATCAACTCATGCGGCGCACGGCAATTTACCGGAATGTAGATCGGCCATGAGCAAGCCAGCCAAAAGCCCGCGACAATCTTCGACGTTGTCGCAAAAATTTTTGAAGCGTTTGTTTCCTTCCCGCCGCGGGACGGAAGGGACGCCTACGCGTGGCCGCCAAAAAACTCCCATCAAGACTCTCACCCCACGGCGCTGCGTTCGCATTCTTTTCTTTTCAACCTGGGGCAGCGATTACCGGCAATTTGATTTCAGCGCCAAAGCCTTCGGTAGTTTGTTCGGTAGCTTCATCTTTATTGTCAGCCTGCTCGCCGTCGGCGCCACTTATGCGGTTAATTATTTCGTTCAGGAATACCGGCTGGCCGCCTTCGCCGCCGAGCATCAAATCCTGCTCAGTCATCTCAATCAAACCGAAACGCGCGTCCGCAATTTAACCCGCCGCGCGAGTGGAGGGGACGAAGAAGAGGCTTCCGGGCTGACCCGGCAAAGCGAGGCGGAAGAATTGCCGGTTTTTGCCAGCACCCCGGATGATGATAGCACGGCAATAACAATGGCGAATCGCCCCGCCTCGACCGCCGGCGCCAAACGCGGCCCGCTCGGCCTGGCGTGGACGGATAACGCCGTCGCGATGAATAAACCGAATGAAAAAGAGCAAAGTTTTTATGGTCAGGGAGGCGGGGCCTTTGTGGATAACGAGGACAATATACATCCCACCCCCTTCAACAAAGCGCCGGAGAAAGTTGCCGCCGCTTCGTTAGCGCCGGAAATGAACATGGCCGCCGAAAGCGAATCACCCGCCGGCAATGATCTGCTCTCAGAGTTGGAAAAAAATTTATCGAAAACGCAGGCGTTGCAGCGGACGATTATGGCAAAATTCGAGGTTCGCCGCAAGCAGCTCGAACATATTCCCTCCATCAAACCTTTGCTCAGCGGCCGCATCACTGATTTCTTCGGCAAACGCGTCGATCCTTTTGTCTCGCGCACGCGCCATCATCAGGGGCTGGATATCGGCGCGCCCAACGGTACGGAAGTGTTTGCGCCGGCCAACGGGGTGATCGAGTTTGTCAAAACCACTTATCGCCGGAATACCGGCTATGGCCGGGCCGTGGTGATCAATCACGGCTACGGCGTGAAAACGCTGTACGGCCATCTCTCCGCCGTCAAAGTGAAAGCCGGGCAAAAAATCGAACGCTGGGATCTCATCGGCCTCGTCGGCGAAACCGGCCGCGCCACCGGCCCGCATCTGCACTACGAAGTCTGGGTCGACGGCGAAACCTGCGATCCGCTCAGGTTTATTTTGAATAATTAGCCCCGCGATCAATCGCGGGGCTAAAAAGCGGAAGCATCATAAATGATGCTTGAAAGCAAAGCTGCCTGATCTCTTTTTGGCTCAGCTTCACCGAAATTATGCTTATGACAAAATTATACGCCGCCAGCTTGTTGGGTTGCCTGTTTTTTATTCTTGCCTGTGACGAACTATATTTCTCCCCGACAAAACAAAACTTTGTCTCTCTTCCCAAACCGCCATTAGGCATTTTCATTGATTTGACCGCGCCAACCGACACCATTTATGCCTGGGGCAACGTCCGATTGAAATACAAAACTGATCTGGAGCGGTTCGGATATCGTTTTAGCTTCATTGTGATACATGTCGATACTTTCAAGCTGGGAACCACGGAAAATCAAAATGAATTTGAGTTCGACTCAAAACGTTTGCCAAATGGCCGGCACAAGTTGCGGCTGGAATTATGGGCGCAGACGCAAAGCCAAAGCCTGGCCGGACGATTGGGGCAAGAATTTGCCTTCAACATCAGAGAATGGCCGATCGTGATTGATAATATGCCTCCATCATGGCCATACAATAATAATCTCAAACCAGTTCAACGCCTTAACGGCAGATTGCGGCTAAGCTGGTTGCCTTATACACGCATCAATTTTCAGGAATACCGTATCGTTCAATCATCTTATGATTCGGAAGGAAGAATTGACACCAAGCTGCGCGCTATCATAAAAGACCGCCGGGTAACTTCCTGGGTGGATTCTTTGTATGTCGGCGGCCAAATCACTTATTGGATGGAGTTGCAAGCCGGCGGCATGATCCTCGGTTGCGCAAGCCAATCTTACAGCCACAACATAACGAATTATCTCGAAGTGTTGCCATCTACCGGCGCTCATGTCACATTGCGGTGGAGAAAAAATCCATATAACAATTTTCGCTATTACGCCGTTCGAAGAAAAAGTTTTTCCGGTGATCCACAACCAGAGATAATTTATACCACCAACGATGCCGCCGATACAGTTTATGTTGATGACAAAATCGGTTTTGGCAATTGGGCGTACTACCAAATTCTCGCCGGGCCAGGCTTTCCAATCCCTGCGGCGAGTAAAGAAGTGCACACTTTCATTGGCAATCACTGCCCACCACACGCGTCCGTTAAACACATTTCCTCATTAAACTCGATTTATTTAATTGGGATGAATCGCACGTATCGCCTCGATGGCAACACCTTGGAAAAATTGGCCGAGGCTAATTTTCACGTCGGCCTCACCGCGGATGGCAGTTTTGCCTCCGGATTCTCAGAGTATTATTCCTCAGATTTACCTTTCACCAATCCTGTGACCCTCAGGCATACCGAGGCTATTCCAACCTCAAACCTGGTTGGCTACAATTCATTTTTCAACGGCTTGCAAGTTGCTCAGCCGAGAAAGGTCTTTTACGCCGGCTATAAACGTTCGGCGGATTATCACCAACATCCGGATTCCATCATGGTTTTGGATGTCAATGCGCGCCGCAAAGTTGCCGCGCTGCCGTTCGTTTTGGGCTCAACGACGACTGTTGCCCAAGTGACATACGATGGGAAATACGTTTTGTTGAGCGAGCCGATAAGCGGACGCGGCAAATTATTCCAACGCGAAGGCCGCTTTTGGCAGGAGAAAGGCCAATTGCTCCCGGCAGATTTTTTTATTTTCACCGCGGACGGCCAATATTATTTAACCACCGACAACAATCAAATATCCAAACGCCAGTGCGGAGATCAAAGCCTGGTTTCACAATTTGCCATCGCTGCCAGCCTGAAACGTCCGATGATTGACCCGGATA
>Ga0247727_10018329_pt1 | contig 11019 bp, 9 predicted proteins | sample WisWelCaveWW1625_FD_202498 | JGI IMG/M metagenome (GOLD analysis project Ga0247727, IMG submission 202498) | Biofilm microbial communities from Wishing Well Cave, Virginia, United States - WW16-25 | ecosystem: Environmental > Aquatic > Deep subsurface > Groundwater > Cave microbial mat | place...
AGACTCCGCCATCACCGGAGTTGCCATGAGGCAGAGCGCGCGTCCGATCGATTTAACCATCGATTTAACCCAGGTTACGCGGGGGATTTTCCTCCCCGCCGCGACTCCTGCTTCTCTAACAACGTCACAGCTTGTGGAGGATACACGATGCGCAGCTCTACTGCAATCGCTTTGGTGGCGCTCGCCGCGCCGCTCGCCGCCCAGGAGGTGACGCCCATCGGCTCACCCCGGGCCATCACCGCGCCGGGCGCCTACCAGCTCGTCGCCAACCTGGACTTCGACGCCAACCGCGACTGGGCCATCAACATCACCGCCAGCGGCGTCACCCTCGATCTGAACGGACACCAGATCAAGGGCCCCGGCGGCCGGGGGATCGGCGTCCGCGTGGCCGGCGCCTCGGGCGTCCGCATACACAACGGCAGCATCGCCGACACCGCTTTCGGGATCGTCGTCGAAAACAGCCAGAACGTCACGGTCACCGGCCTCGAGATCCGCGGCCAGGGTCTAGCCGTCGCGGCCCCGCCTCCCGAGGTCGGCATCATGATCGTGCAGTCCCGCGCCGTGGTCTTCGAGCGCAACAACGTCTTCAACACGCCGCTCGGCGTCTTCGTCCGCGGCAGCCGGAGCTCGGGCAACCGCATCACCGGCAACACCATCACCTCCGGCACCAACGGGGTGTTCGGCATCTGTTACAACCCCGCGCCCGGCGACCCCAACGGCCCCCGCGGCGACTTGGTGGCCGATAACCTCATTTCCGGTTTTCCGGTCGGCATTCAGGTGACCGGCTCGGCCTCCAACGTCTTCCGCGGCAACACAATCGTCTTCCGCACCTCGGCCTTCGAGTCGATGGGAACCAACGACCTCGACCTGGAGAACACCAAGGTCCAGTTGCGTTAGTGTCCGGGCTAGGGCTGTTGAACTTACTGGTGCCCAAGAGAGGACTTGAACCTCCACGGAGTTGCCCCCACTAGAACCTGAATCTAGCGCGTCTGCCAATTCCGCCACTTGGGCCTGTCTCCATTGTGGCAACGCCGCAGCCCGGCTGTCAATTCCCGCCGGCCCCCGGTGTGCTTAACCGTTTTGGGGCAGCCCGGCTCTGGTGACCGCTCCCTCGGTCGCGGCTCTGGGGCAGTTTGGTGGGGCGGTCCCCCTGGACCGCGGCGGACGCCCTCGTCCGCCCCTCCGACAGGCCGACCAGGGCCCGGAGGGCACCCCCGGCCGCGGGCGAGGGCGCCCGCCCCACGTGGCTCTCTGTTGACAGTTACCTGAGTCAAGTGGATACCCAGTTGTGCGTATTTGCAGATGGTTTCCGAGCCGCGACCGTAAGGGAGTGGTTGCCGGAGCCTGGGTTCCCCCAAAGCCGTTAAGCACCCCGGCCCCCGCCGCCCCGCCTCGGGCTCGGCTACAATGACGGGGAGCATGTCTGCCGGTCCGGATGCTCTGCTCGAGGCGCTCGAGCGGCATTGGGGGTCGCGTCAGTTTCGGCCCAAGCAACGCGAGATCATCGAAGCGGTGCTGGCCGGCCGCGACGTCGCCGTAGTGATGCCCACCGGCGGCGGTAAGTCTCTCTGCTACCAGATGCCGGCGCTGTTTCGTCCCGGCACCGCCGTGGTCGTTTCCCCCCTGATCGCCCTGATGAAAGACCAGGTCGAACAGCTGAACAAGCGGGGCATCCCGGCGGCGGCTCTCAACAGCCACACCCCGTACCCGGAGCAGCAGCGCCTTCGGCGCGAGATCCGACAAGGGCGCCTCCGCCTGCTCTACCTCGCTCCCGAGAGGCTGCTTCGGGAGCAGACCGTGGAGCTGATCCGCCAGACGCCGGTCTCCTACTTCGCCATCGACGAGGCTCACTGCATCTCCGAGTGGGGCCACGAGTTTCGCCCCGACTACCGGCGGCTGGCCGAGCTGCGCGCCTGGCATCCGCAAGCGCCCCTGCTGGCCCTGACGGCCAGCGCTACCCGCCGCGTTCGGCACGACATCCTCGAACAGCTGCAAATGCGCGACCCCGCCAAGTTCATCCGCAGTTTCGAACGCGCCAACCTCCGGTACCTGGTCCGCCAGACCGCCGAAGACACCCAACCGGACCTGCTCGAAGCGGCCCTGGGGGCTCACCCCGGCTCGAGCGTCATCGTCTATGGCGCCACCGTTGCCCTGGTGGAGGAAACCGCCGCCGCATTGAACCGCCGCGGCATCGCCGCCGTCGCCTACCACGCGCGGCTGCCGAACACCGAACGCCGCTCGGCCCAGGAGCGCTGGATGGCCGGCTCGCCTTCCGTACTGGTGGGTACCATCGCCTTCGGCATGGGCATCGACAAGCCCGACGTCCGCGCCGTCATCCACCTCTCCCTGCCCAAATCCCTGGAGCAGTACTATCAAGAGGCCGGACGAGCCGGCCGCGACGGTCTCCCCAGCGACTGCCTGCTGGCCTGGCAGCCCCGCGACCTCGGCATCCTCGCCTATTTCCTAAAAAAGATTTCCGACCCGCTGGAGCAGCGCCGCGCCTGGCGCCGCTACGATGACATCCGCCGCTACGCCGACGGCTTCACCTGCCGCCACGTCGTCATTTGCCGGCACTTTGGGGAGCTGGCCCACTCCCGCCTCTGCGGCATGTGCGACATCTGCGGCCCGATCCCGGACTGGTTCGAGCGGACAGGAAGGAATGCCGGTGTTACGCTTTCGTCTGCGGCGGCACGTAGTCGGGGGGCAGCGCGGCGCCCTCCCCGAAGAAATAATCCTCCATCTGCTTGAGCACGATCTCCTGGGCCTCTGGCGTCGCCAGGTTCAGCCGGTACTCGTTCATGATCATCTTCAAGTGCTCCTTCCACAACCCCCAGGCGTCGCGCGAGACACTGTCATAAATGCGCTGGCCCAGCTCGTTGTCGAAGGGAGTCTCGTCCAGCCCCGGCAGCTCTTTCTGAAACTTCACACAAAAGACGGTGCGCTTCGCCGGCCGTTCCGGCGGCGCGGTAAAAGGGGTTCCGCAGCTCATGCTAGGATTATCTCACAGGCCCCTGCCGGTATGAGTGCAAATCACCTGATCCACGAAACCAGCCCCTACCTGCTCCAGCACGCCCACAACCCCGTCGACTGGTACCCCTGGGGCCCCCAGGCCCTGGAGCGCGCCAAGGCCGAGAACAAGCTCATCTTCCTCAGCATCGGCTACGCCGCTTGCCACTGGTGCCACGTCATGGAGCATGAAAGCTTCGAGAACCCCCAGGTGGCCGAGATCCTCAACCGCGACTTCCTCTCCATCAAGGTCGACCGCGAGGAGCGGCCCGATCTGGATGAGATCTACATGACGGCCACCATGCTCTACTCCGGCTCCGGCGGCTGGCCCATGAGCGTTTTTCTCACCCCGGATCTCAAGCCCGTCTTCGCCGGCACCTACTTCCCGCTGGAGAGCCACTACGGCCGCCCCGGCTTTAAGACCCTGCTCGACACCATCGCCCGCGCCTGGGTCGAGCGGCGAGCGGACCTTGAGACTCAGGCCGGCCAGATCGCCGAGGCCATCCGCAACGCCCAAGCCCTGGCGCCGGGCTCGGAGATCTCCCCCGAGCGCCTCTCGCAGTTGGCCCGCCGCATGGCCGAAGCCTACGACCCTCAGCACGGAGGCCTGCCGAGCGGCGGAACCAACAAGTTTCCCCCCAGCATGTCCATGGATCTGCTCCTGCGCCAGTACCGCCGATCGCCCGACCTGCTGGTGCGCTCCGTCGTCGAGCTGACCTTGGAAAAGTTGGCCAACGGCGGCATCTACGACCATCTGGGCGGAGGCATCCATCGCTATTCAACTGACGTCCGGTGGCTGGCGCCCCACTTCGAGAAGATGCTCTACGACCAGGCCCTGGTCAGCTCCATCTATCTGGACGGTTACCAGGTCACCGGCCGCGAGTTGTTCGCCAGCCGGGCGCGCGGCATCTTCGATTATGTGCTCCGCGATCTCGAAAGCCCGCAAGGCGGCTTTTACTCCAGCGAGGACGCCGACTCCGAGGGTCTCGAAGGCAAGTTCTATATCTGGAGGCTCGAGGAAGTAACTCGCATTCTGGGCGAGGACGACGCCAGGCTATTCGCCTCCCACTACGACGTCACCGAGTGGGGCAACTGGGACCACCCCGGCGACGCCCACGTACCCCACGGCCCCAAGAACATCCTTCAGGTCGTGCGGCCCATCGAAGTGCTGGCCAAGCTCGAGGGCCTGGATCCGCAAGAGCTCGAAAACCGGTTCCGCGAGATGCGCGCCAAGATGCTGGAGGTCCGCTCCAAGCGCCCCAGACCCGGCCTCGACGACAAGATCCTGTGCGGCTGGAACGGCCTGATGATCGCCGCCCTCGCCAAGGGCGCCGCGGTGCTGGGCGAAGATCGTTATGGCGAGGCCGCCGCCGGCGCCGCTCGCTTCCTTCTGGACCACCTGCGCCAGGACGGCCGCCTGCTGGCCGTCTGGGGTAAGGGCCGCGCCCGCCTGACGGCCTACGTGACCGATTACGCTTTCCTCATCGAGGGACTGCTGGCCCTCCACGAGTGGTCGGGCGACTGGTCGTGGGTGGAGGAATCCCTCCGGCTGGCCGATACTGTCATTACCTTTTACTGGGATAAGGAGGCCGGCGCCTTCTACTTCACGGCCTCCGACCATGAGGAGCTGATTCACCGCAGCATGGCCTCCACCGACAGCGCCATCCCCTCGGGCAACTCCTCGCTGGCAACCAGCCTTCAGAAGCTGGCCATTCTGTCCGGCCGCGACGACCTGCGCCAGGCGGCCTCCCGCATCCTGCGGGCCTTCAGCGGCGCCGTAGACAAGAACCCCTTTGCGTTCGACCGCCTGCTGTCCGGCATCGACGCCTGGCAGGATGGTTTCGTCGAGATCGCCATCCTCGGCCCTCCTGACGACGACGCCACCCGCGAGCTGGTTCGCACTGTCTATCGCGGCTATTTACCGAACAAGGTTGTGGTGCGGGCTTCCGTACCGAGCGAGGCCATCCCGCTGCTGGCCGGCCGGTCCCTGCTAGACGGCCGCCCCACCGTCTACGTGTGCCGCAACTACGCCTGCCGCCAGCCGGTCATTTCCCCCACTGAGCTGGCCGCCCAGCTCGGCTTTGCCCAGGCCGCCCCGTGAAGAAAGAGCCGCTGAGTCTCGTCGAGCGTCAGGAACCGGATGGTCTCGGTGCGGGGCCGGCGCCGGGGAGGGGTCATAGCAGGAGAAAGGGCCTTGTACTGGCGGATGAACTTCTGGGAGAAGGCGTCTTCATTTGGCCGGGCCGCGCGGCGGAGTGCCCGGATTCCTTCCTTGGCACTCTTAAACGGCCCGATGAAGTGCCCTTGCCTGAAGTCTTCGAGCCCCTCGGCGATGTCCCGATCCACGAGCGATTTCGGGGTGAGGGTGATCTTGCCCTTCTCGACCGTGGCTTCGAGCAGGTCTCCCACGCCAACCTGAACCTGTCGCCGGAGCGCGTCGGGCAGGGTCACCTGGTATCTGGATTTGACTTTAACGAGAGGCAATAGGAAGAGTTCAACTTTCCAACTCCAGGATAGCACGTCGGCCGGAGCCGTCACGGGGGGTGTGCGACACAAGAGTGATGGGCCAGTCGCAGCCGCCCGATTTCTCGCGCCTGACCGAGCGTACTGCTACGCTCGGAGGCGGAGTCGGTGCCTGTGTCATCCCGAGCGTAGCGAGGGATCTGCTTCTCGCCCCGCCGTAACAGCAGATCCCTCGCTTTGCTCGGGATGACCATCGCTGGGCCGGCGGTTGCCGTCACTTTCAAGTCGCGCACCTCGTCAAGGGCGGGCCGCCGAGGGGGGGTAAGCCGGTGTTCGGCAGGTCCGGCGCTTCCGGGTTAGCCGATGTACCCCTGATGGTGGGATAATCTTCTCGAAAACGGCGTTGGGCATGCCGCGTTCCATGGCTTGTTGCTTCTTGGAGCGTGGCGACGGCGCCGACCACGCGCTCATGGTCCGGCGAGATCGCTACCCAGGCGGAGCGGTAAGGTGAGGAGTTCGGGTGAGGTTAACCACGCGCTGCCCCGACGGACCTTTATGAAATCGCTTGCCGCCACCGCTACGCTGGCCCAGACCCGCCAGAGCTATGACTTCGCCGTCATCGGCGCCGGGACCTTCGGGGCCTGGACGGCCTGGCGCCTGAAACGGCTCGGCCGCTCCGTGCTGCTGCTGGACGCCTATGGACCCGGCAACAGCCGCGCCAGCTCAGGCGGCGAGTCCCGAGTGATCCGCATGGGCTACGGCAAGGACGAGATCTACACCCGCTGGTCTCTGCGCTCGCTCGACCTGTGGAAGCAACTGGCCCTGCGCGCCCGCCAACCGCTGTTTCATCGCACCGGGGTATTGTGGCTGGCTCGCCAGGACGATCCCTACGCACTCGCCACCGAGGCTACGCTGCGAAAAACCGGGGTCGGCTTCGAGAGGCTCGACCGCGCCGAACTCGACAAGCGCTTCCCCCAGTTCGCCTTCGGCCCCGTGACCTGGGGGATGCTGGAGCCCGCCAGCGGCGCCCTGATGGCCCGCCGGGCCGTTCAGGCGGTGGTCGAGGATTCTGGCGTCGAGTATCGGTTGGCCTCGGTTGTCCCACCTTCCGGCAAGAGCCGGCAGGCCTCGGTCGTCACCGCCGCCGGCGAACCCATTGCCGCCGCGACTTTCGTCTTCGCCTGCGGTCCCTGGCTGCCCAAGCTTTTTCCGGCCCTGCTCGGCGGTCGGATTCACCCCACCCGCCAGGAGGTTTTCTTCTTCGGCGTTGGGCCCGGCGACCGCCGCTTCTCCCCGCCCTCCATGCCCGTCTGGATCGATTTCGGCGGCGAGGCCTATGGCATCCCCAACCTCGAAGACCGCGGGTTCAAACTCGCCATCGACCGCCACGGCCCGACGTTCGACCCCGACACCGGCCGGCGAGTGGTCACCGTGAAGGGTCAGGCCGAGGCCCGCCGGTACCTGGCCCGGCACTTCCCGGCTCTGAAGGACGCGCCGATCGTCGAAACCCGCGTCTGCCAGTACGAAAACACCTCCAACGGCGACTTCCTCATCGACCGCCACCCGGAGTTCGATAACGTCTGGCTGGTAGGCGGAGGCTCCGGCCACGGCTTCAAGCACGGCCCGGCGCTGGGCGAATACGTCGCCGCCCGCCTAACCGAGGGCGGCCCCGTGGAGGCCCGCTTCAACCTGGCAACGAAGGAGAAAGTGAAGAAGCGGGAGGTGTTCTGAGTATCAAAAGGCATGCTGGAAGCCTTTGATGGGCAAGGGAACCCGGTCACCACCGGGACCCACCAGGGTCACCCCGCTGCCCGGCGTGATTACGCCAATCGGTGTCAGGGCCAAACGCTGGTAGAAACGCGGCGGCCGCCGGCGGGGGTCGAGCGCAAACAGCAGCTCATAGTCCTCTCCGCCATGAAGGGCCAGCTGCAAATTTGCTGCGGGGTATACAGGCAGGTCGGCCAGCCGGATCTGGGCGCCCACGCCGCTTTCCTTCACAAGACGGTAGAGATCGATGGAGAGGCCGTCGCTGAGGTCCAAGGCCGCCCTGGCGCCGAGATCCTCCGCAAGAAACCGGCCCAGCTCCAGCCTCGGTTCCGGGAACAGGTGCCGGCGCACAGCCGGATCCGACGGCGGCACGCCCCGCCGGAGCCGCTGGAGGCCTAAGGCGGAACCGCCTAAATATCCGGAAACATAGATGATATCTCTTGTTTTGGCAAGTCCTCGCCTCAGCGCGCGGCCTTTCCGGACGGTCCCCAGAACCACGATGTCAGCCGCCAGCCGCGCCCCGGCCGCCGTATCCCCGCCCACCAGGGCCACCTGGCGCCGCCTGGCCAGCGCAAACAACCCGTTCCAAAACTGTTTTTGCCATTCCGGCCCCGCCCAACGGGGCAGGCAGAGCGACAGCAGGGCATAGCGCGGCCGGCCCCCCATCGCAGCGATGTCGCTCAGGCCGCGGGCCAGTACTTTGTGGCCCAAAGCCCGCGGCGGGTGGCGGCGGCGGTCGAAATGGACTCCCTCGATAACCAAATCCGTGGTCGCCAGCAGTTGCTCGCCCGGGGGCGGGGCCGCCAGTACCGCGGCATCGTCGCCGATTCCAGCCAGAACCCCGTCCAAAGTCGGACCCAACGCCCGCTCAGCCCGCTCCCGAATTTTGTTGACTAGGAATAGTTCCTTGTTTTTCAACAACTTACACTCTAGATATCGGTTTGACAGGCTTGACAACCCCTTCCTAACCTGTTAGCCTGTCCCCGATCTAGAACCTTAACATCGAAAGTCTATTCGCTCTGGAAGTTTTTTCGGGTGCTCGGGTTTCCCGCAAGACCCGGCTTCGCCCCTTCCGAGCGAGGTTTGAATGAGGAAGAACTACTTCATAGTTGTATTGGCTCATTCCGTCCACGGGCGTTTGCACCGCCTCCACATCCCCCAGTACTTCCTTTACGTCATCCTGTCGTTTGCAGTCCTGGGCGGCATCACCTGTTTCGGGTTTGTCTCCAGCTACGCCCGGATGCTGCTGAAGGTATCCAGCTACAATGACCTGCGGACCGAGAAGGAGGCCCTGCGCAAGAGGTACGCAAACCTCCAGCACGTGGTGACGGAAACGAACACCCAGCTGGCCTCGCTCGAGACGCTGGCCAGCGAGATCTCGGCAGCCTACGGTCTGAAGCGGAAGGTCGTCGGGCCGGACGACCTGGGGCATGAAGGGTTGTCGGTGCCCAGCTACCAGGCATCGGTGGCGCAGTTCAACTTCTTACAAAACGTGCCGCTGTCGTCCAGTGGCGGGGGCGTGCCGGCGCACTGGCTGGAGAACACGCGGCCGGCGATCTGGCCGGTGCAGGGCGCCCTGACGGGGTCCTTCGGCAGGCGAATCGACCCGTTCGAAGGCGAAGGGACGCTCCACAGCGGAGTCGACATCAGCTGTGCTTACGGGACCCCGGTGGTTGCAACCGCCGACGGGATCGTGACAACCGCGAGCTACATGAGCGGCTACGGCCGCCTGGTGGTGTTGCGTCACCCCAAGACGAACCTGTCCACCTACTACGCTCATTTGTCGGACCTGTTCGTGCGGCCAAACCAGGTGGTCCGGAGGGGCGAAACCATCGGCCGGGTGGGCCGTTCGGGGCGCACCACCTCCGCCCATCTGCACTACGAGGTCCGGCAGAACCATCGGACGCCGATCAACCCGATCATCTACCTGCGGGGGCCGGTGCGCGAGATTGCCCGTCTCCAGTCCAGCTTTGGCCCCCTGACTCTGGACTAGCTTCCCAGTTTCTCCAGAATCCCCGGCTCGATACGCCACCGGACCCTAACGCTTAGCTGGTCTTGTTCCACCACCGCGGTAGCCAAGACCTTTTCCCACTCGACCGGAGGCTGGCCCCCACGACCCCCCCGGAGCATGGCCCCGATGAAATCGATCAGGCCCCGAAGCAGACGGCGCAATTCGGTGGCCTGGTCCTCCGAAGCGCAGATGGCATACAGGGTAACCTCCAGATTCGGTGACCGATCGTTCAGAAAAAGATAGGCGCGTTGGGCCTTTTCGAGGGCGCTGGCGAACAGCGTCAGGTTGGAAGGCAGTTGGCCGAGCCGAAGCGAGGCGGGGGTGGCAGTGACCCATAGCAGCGAACCAAGCGGGTTGATCCTGACCCCGGCTGTAGCCAGAGCCTCGGCGGTGGGCCAGGGCGGGGACTGGAGGGCCACAACGGCCTCGGGCTCCGGGGCGGTGGCCAAAGCCAGCAGGCCCCTGGAAAGCATCAGGAACGAGATGGTCCGGCCGGGGCGGCTGGCGGGCATGCGGCAGGGCCGCCCGGCGGGGCAGGCGCCGCCTTGAGAGACGGCGTACTGCCCTAGCCGGTCCGGATCAAAGCGGCCGCGGGCCAGGACGTAAACCCGATCGGGCAGGTAGCACACGGCCGCGGCATCCAGGTCCCGGCGGTAGTCGAAGCCGGTTTGACGGATGAAGGCAGCGTAGTCCGGATCGGGCGCCACACCGACCTTGAGGAGCGACTCCAAAGATCCGGCCCGTCGAATCCGCTCCAGATCCAGATACAGGATCAGAGAGTTCTCGGCCGGCATCCGGGCCAGCAGGTGGGGGGTAGAAAGGCGGTTCGACAGCCACCAGGCGGCCGCGGAGGCGCCGGCCACGCCCACCACGATGCCCCCGGCGATCAGGGTCCGGCGGCGGAGCACCCGCCCAGTATACCGGAGCCGGCGGAAAAAGCCGGTTGAAAGTCTCGGCCCTGGTTGTGGTAACATAATAGGTGTTCCTGCTGACCCGAGGTGGCCTCTGCCGTGACAGCAGATCCCTCGTTGCTGCTCGGGATGACAATCGCGCGGGACGGCCGCGGCCGGCGGCAGCCGGGCGGTGTGGCGCACCCTCGGCGCCTCCCGGCGTTGCCTCCGGCGACAGGAACGGTTACAATGGTTGTTGTGCCTGGGCTGGCGTAGCTCAGTCGGTAGAGCGTCTGATTTGTAATCAGAGGGTCGGGGGTTCAAATCCCTCCGCCAGCTCCACTGTACTGAGAGGCGGGAGTAACTCAATGGTAGAGTCACAGCCTTCCAAGCTGTTGGTTGCGGGTTCGATTCCCGTCTCCCGCTCCAGAATCATTGGTGCCACGACGATGCCGCGGTGGGCGGGCGGCTCGCCGGCTGTTTTGTGAGCCGATGTAGCTCAGTTGGTAGAGCGCGTCCTTGGTAAGGACGAGGTCACCAGTTCAATCCTGGTCATCGGCTCCACAGGAAAACAACGGCAATACTGGACGGGTGGCCGAGCGGTTAATGGCAGCAGACTGTAAATCTGCCGCCCCTTGCGGGCTACGGAGGTTCGAATCCTCCCCCGTCCACCAGTTTGGGTAGTGGGCTCAACCAGCGCAAGCGAGGAGCAGATGGCAAAAGAGAAATTCGACCGCAGCAAGCCGCACGTGAACGTGGGGACCATCGGGCACATTGATCACGGCAAGACCACCCTGACGGCAGCCATCACCAAGGTGCTGGGGAAGAAGGACCCCAAGGTGCAGTTTCGCTCCTTCGATTCCATCGACAACGCTCCGGAGG
>Ga0247727_10018330_pt1 | contig 11018 bp, 9 predicted proteins | sample WisWelCaveWW1625_FD_202498 | JGI IMG/M metagenome (GOLD analysis project Ga0247727, IMG submission 202498) | Biofilm microbial communities from Wishing Well Cave, Virginia, United States - WW16-25 | ecosystem: Environmental > Aquatic > Deep subsurface > Groundwater > Cave microbial mat | place...
AGGATGCGGCCTCGCTCGCGGGCCGCCATCCGCCGCCACGGGCCTTCGTCGAAGGCCCGTGCAGCGATGTCGACCGCACGGCCGGCGTCCTCGGCGCCCGCCTCGGCGACCTCCCAGGCCGCCTCGGCGGTCGCCGGCTCGATCACGGCGGTGGTCTTCCCCTCGGCGGCAGGCACACGCTCGCCGCCCAACACCATCAGCTCGGTCATGCTTGGCTCCTCTCCGACATCGCCGATGATAGGTTCCAACGCCGTGCGCCGGCCGGGATCGTGCCCCGGCCGGCACCGGCCTACGGTGGTGGCGTGTCCGACCAGCTGCCCGCCGCCCCCGAGCCCCGCTCACGGACCCTGACGAACGCGCGCACGCGTTCACTTCCAGCCGCCATCTTGGCGGTGGTGGGGTCGACGCTGGTGGTGGCAGGAACCTTCCTGGATTACGTGCGGATCCCCGGCGGCGAGCCCGAGGAAACGGATGCGGATCTCAGCATCGCCGATCGCCAGTTCGAGGGACGCGGGTGGTTCATGGCCGAATCGCTCGGACTGGCGGTGATAGGTCTTGCGGTTGCCGGTGTCCTCGTCACCGGCTCGATGCAACGCCGAACCGGCTCTCTGGTGCTCGCGGTCCTCGGCGTATGGGGGGACTGCTGTTCCTCGGTGACATGACTCTGCGGACGGAGGCGGGTCGGGAGTGACAGCTCCATGGCACTCGGTGGGCCGTTCGGGCTACTGGGCGGCGTGGCCTTCCTGGCGGCTTCGGCGACGCTGCTCCGGTCGCGTAGCTCCGCCTGGCGATCGGTTCAGGGCCCGCGTCCCCACATCGGGTGAGCGGTGCGCGAGTCGCGTAGCCTTCGCGATGCTCGATCTCGATGAGGAGGATCGGATGAGGCTGGAGGGCAAGGTCGCGCTGATCACGGGCGGCGCGAGTGGGATGGGGAAGATCGCGTCCACGCTGTTCGCCTCCGAGGGTGCGAAGGTCGTGCTGACAGACGTGCAGGACGAGGCCGGCGAGGCCACCGCGAAGGAGATCCGGGACGGCGGCGGCGAGGCCCGGTACGTGCATGCCGACGTGTCGAAGGCGAGTGACGCCGAGGCGATGGTGCGGGCCGCGGTGGAAGCCTTCGGGGGGCTCACCATCCTGTACAACAACGCGGGGATCTTCGCCTCGGACGACGACTCGGTCACCAACACGAGCGAGGACGTCTGGCAGCGCACGATCGACATCAACCTCAAAGGGGTGTTCCTCTGTTGCAAGTTCGGGGTCCCCGCGATGATCGACTCGGGCGGAGGCTCGATCATCAACGTGGCGTCGTTCGTTGCTTGGATGGGCGCGGCAGCGCCACAGATCGCCTACACCGCCTCGAAGGGCGGCGTGCTGTCGATGACGAGGGAGATCGCCGTCGAGTTCGCCCGGAAGGGGATCCGCTGCAACGCGCTCTGCCCCGGGCCCATCGACACGCCGCTGCTCGATGAACTGTTGGCCGACCCGGCCAGGCGGCAACGGCGCCTCGTCCATATCCCCATGGGTCGGTTCGGCGAGGCCGGGGAGCTCGCGAAGGCGGCGCTGTTCCTAGCCTCCGATGACTCGTCGTACATGACGGGCGCCTCGCTAATCGTCGACGGCGGCATCACGGCTGCATACGTGACCCCTGAGGATTGAGGAGCACTGGTCGGGGATGGGGACGATCCTGCCGTACGGTGTGAACGTGGGGATCGCGGAGCCGGATCCCGGCCTCACGCTCGTGGTAGCGCTCCCAGCAGGCGTCCTTGTCGTCAGGTACTTCGTTGGGTTGCGATTCAGTCCTATGGTGGCCGTCTTCGGTTGCCTCGGTGGGGCTCTGTGGGCCTACATGGTCCCCGGATGGGGCCCGGCTGTAACCACGCTGGTCGCGGTCATCACGTTGCTCGCCGCGAGGGCCGTGGCAAGGCACCGGCCACACCCACCCCATGGTTGACCGGTGGGTCACTCAGGCGTCGCGGAGCCGAGCGTCTCGACCAAGGCCACGACCGAATCCGCTTCGCTGCGGTCGAAGGGAACCGCAACCGGGATGAAGGCGCCCATCCCACTCACCACGGAACCGGACATCGTCTCCAGCTCGAGACGCCACAGGCGCCGTCGCGCGTTCCACCTGACCACCAACGACTGAAGAGCCTCGACGCCACTCGCCCCATCCATCAGTGGCGACGCGAGACGCTCGAGCCATGGCGCACCGTCGGACATCGACGACGCCCACCGCACGGATCCGCGCTGACGTGAGAGCGGTCCTCGGAACCGGAACACAAGCTCGCCGTCCTGTGCGGGTCCGTTGCCGGGCACGGAGGCCGTAACGCGCAGGTAGTTGGTTCGGATGAAGAGCCGCCGTTGGTGTCGGTGCGAGAGCACGATGTTAGGACGGCTCCCGGAAGGATCGCGGAGGATCACCTTCGCGCCCGCCGGTTCTTCCTTGAGAACCTCGAAGGACGGCGAGAACCTGCCGGCCACCTCCCGGAGGACGGCGAACGTGGAGACCCGAGGCCGACGCCAACGCCTCGAAGGCTCTCCAGAGGTCATCGTGACGAGAACTATCGCACGAGGATGGGTATGAGCCTTCGGTGCTCGCCCGATCGAAGCGTGCGGGGTCAGCTTGACAGCCCTTTCGGGCGGGTCATACGCTCCGCCAGCAGCTGGTCAGCCTCGCCGAAGGACTCAACCCTGACCTAGGTCCCAAGGTCAGGCGGACCAGCGGCGGGAGCGACCGGGAGCGGGCGCCCGCCCCTCCTGTGCGGCCGCTCCCAACCCGAGAGGGGGGAACATGGGCGACGAGATGAAGCCCAAGGTAGAGAGGGTCGGCGCCGTCGCGTACGAGCACGTCGGCCAGGAATACCTGAAGGAGCGGGCCCTGGAGCGGCGGGCAGGTGCTGTCCTCATCTGGGGTCTCGGCGTCGGCTATGTCATCTCCGGCGAGTACTTCTCCTGGAACTTCGGGTTCGCGAACGGCGGATTCGGCGGGATGCTCATCGCCACCTTCCTGGCGATCGCGATGTACGTCTTCATGGTCTACAGCATCTCGGAGATGGCCACCGCGTTCCCGGTCACCGGCGGCCCGTACGCATTCACTCGAAGGACCATGGGCGTGTGGGGCGGGTTCGCCACCGGGATCGGGGCGATCTTGGAGTACGTGTTCGCCACCGCGGCGATCGCGGTCGTGATCGGTATCAACCTGACGCTCCTGCCGCCGCTGGACGACCTTCCCAACATCCTGGGTCTGCAGCCGATCGAATGGCTGGCGGTCCTCACTTACGTGATCTTCGCGGCCATCAACCTCGCTGGGGTGCAGGCCACGCTGGTTTCCGTGTTCGTCATCACCGTGATCTCGGTGGGCATCCTGCTCCTGTGGGGTCTCGTGATGCTGCTGGGAGGGGACTGGGCAGCCTCGAACTTCACGAACCTCGCGCCCGAGCCGGGGAACAGCTCGTTCCTCCCCTTCGGGGCGTCGGGGATCCTCACGGCGTTGCCCTTCGCGTTCTGGTTCTACCTGGCGATCGAAGGGGTTCCGCTCGCGTCCGAGGAGACCCGCGATCCGTCGCGCGACCTCCCCAAGGGCTCGATCTGGGCGATGTGGTCGTTGGTCGGCTTCTCGGCGGTCGCCTTCGTTGTGGGGGGCGGTGTGTTGGGGGCGGAGAGCCTTTCGGCCGCCGGAGCACCGATAGCCGAGACCGTGAAGGCGATCCAAGGGGAGAGTTTCTTCTTCTGGCTCGTCACCGTTGTCGGCATCAGCGGGTTCGTCGCGTCCTTCCACTCGATCATCTTCGCGTTCAGCCGCATCATCTACGCGTTGTCGCGGGCTGGGTACCTGCCCAGGTTCCTGTCCCTCACCGGCGCGCGGAAGACCCCGTACCTCGCCATCATCGTGCCGTCGCTCCTCGGTCTCTTAACGGTGATCATCTACAACCGCAACGACCCAGCGAACGCGCTGGCGGTCATCACCGAGATGTCCGTGTTCGGAGCGCTGACGACATATGTTTTGATGATGGCCGCGTTCATCATCCTTCGGCAGAAGGAGCCGGACGTGGAGCGGCCGTATCGGAGCCCCGTCGGGATCCCGGGTGCGGTCATCGCGCTGGTTATCGCGCTCGTCGCCGCGTTCGCCCAGCTGTATTACGAAGGCAAGGTGTTGGGAGCCAGAGCCGGCGTTGTGGCGGTGATCGGTGTCTTCGCCGTCGGATTCATCTACTTCTGGCTCTACAGCCGACACCGCTTGGTCGCTGAGGCGCCGGAGGAGGAGTTCGCGGTGATCGCGCGGGCTGAGGCGGAACTCGAGGCGTAGCCGGGAGAACGCAGCTCTACGCTCGGACGACCCCGACGCGGATCGCCTCGCCGCCCGGGTCGAACGAACGCGTCCAGGAGTCAGGCAGGCGGGCCGAGCGTCCGGGGATCGAACGACGCAGCCGACCCGTCCAAAGGCTCCGTGCGTCCTGGACGATCTGGATCTCGGGGCCATCCAGGAAGGACCGGGATCGCAACAGGAAACGGTGGCGCGGGGGCCGAGCGGGTTCGGGCGAGAGCACGTTGGGAACGATCCAGCCGAGCGGCGGCTCGCAGACGATCGGCACGCGCGGGCTGGGCCACACGCCGTCGGCGAGGAACCGAGCGGCGGAGACCGCGACGTGGCGGCCGCTCAGGGCCGCCACGTCGGCGGTCTCCGCCGCGTGCAAGACGTTGCCCGCCGCGAACACGCCGACGCGCGAGGTGCGCAGGCACGTATCCACCGCGGGCCCGAGCGTGCCGGGATCCAGGTCGAGACCAGCCGTCACGGCGAGCTCGTGGTCGGGGATCCAGTCCGCGGTGAACACGACGGTGTCGCAGGACACGCGCCGAGTCCGGCCGGTGACGACGTCGGCCAGCTCGACCTCCTCGACGTGCGGCGAACCGTGGATCGCCGCCACCACGGTGCGCGTCCAAAGGGGCGTGCGGTACCGGAACCGGGTTCCGAGGCGGAACACAGCGAGCGATTGGTGGCGCGGGAGTTCGGTCACCATGCCGACGACCTCAGTGCCAGCATGCGCCAGGGTGAGGATCGCGGAGAAGCTGACGTGCTCAGCACCGACGATCAGCGCCCGGGTGCCGGGCTTCTGTCCATGCAGGAAGACGAGCTGCTGGAGCATCCCAGTCGTCATCACGCCTTGAGGACGAGAGCCGGGAACGAGCCGCGCGGAGCGAGGGCGCTCCCGACAACCGGTGGCCAGCACCACGGCGGCTGGAGAGAGAACCTCAAGCCCCCGCGGGCTGGTGACCTCGAGTGCGCCGTCCGCCCTCCACCCCGTCACCATCGACTCGCTTCGGATCCGGACGCCAGCGGCACGAGCGAGCTCGACGTAGCGGCGCGCATAGCGGGGCCCCGACATCGCTCGATGCAGGTCCCGGATCCCGAAACCCTGATGCCCGCAGTGACGCGGGATGCCTCCCGCTTCCGCCTCGCGATCCAGCACGAGAGGATCGATGCCGCGACGGCGCAGCTCCAGGGCGGCAGCGAGACCCGCTGGACCCCCGCCGACGATGACGGCCTGTTCGGCGCTCACGATCTTCTCGCGGCGAGATGCGGCTTCCCGCTGGTGGCGTCGGCGAGCAGGGCGTCGGCGAGCAGGGCCTCGACGTGCGCTCCGCAGAAGAAGCCCTGGCACCGGCCCATGAGTGCGCGGGTGCGCCGCCGCAGCCCGTCGAGGTCGGAAGGTGGGATCGGGCTCGTGAACGCGTCACGGATCTCGCCCCGCGTGACCCGCTCGCAGAAGCAGACGATCCTGCCGTAATCGGGATCGTCAGCAATCATCTCGGGCAACGCGTGCGGGCGCGAGGATGCCTCACCGATGTTCGGCATCCGGACCATCGGGAGGTCCCGTTTCGGCTGCAACGGCAAGCCGGCCTCGGCCAGCCCGTCCCGAACGTGCTCGGCGATCGCCATCGACGCCGACAGTCCCGTCGAGCGGATGCCGCCCACGCACGCGTAGCCTTCGGAGGCGACGGTCAGCTGGTAGTCGTCGTGCTCGGTGGCGGCGCGCAGCCCGACGTACACGGCCGTGACCTCGTGGCCGAGGAGCTCAGGCATGATCCGTTCGCCCTCGGCCTGGAGGTAGGCCAGCCCATCCCGCGTCGAGGATGTGTCGTCCTTCGCCTCGATGTCCTCAGCCGTCGGACCGAGTATCACGTTGCCGTAGACGGTGGGAGCGACCAGAACGCCCTTGGTGGTCGCGGTTGGAACCGCGAGGAGGACGTGGTGCAGGAGCGGTCGGGACAGCTTGTCGAAGACGATGAGCTCGCCTCGCCGCGGCGTCACCCTGAAGCGGTCGTGGGCGAGCATGCGATCGATGTCGTCGCTGTGGAGCCCCGCAGCGTTGACGAGGAACCGGGTCGTGACCTCACCGCCGGAGATGTGGACGCGGAAGCCGTCCCCGTCGAGTCGCTCGACGGCCTCGACCCTCGTCCGGCGTCGCAGCTCGCACCCGGCCAGCACGGCCTCGGTCGCGAACGCGAGGGTCGTGGTGAACGGGCAGATGATGAACTCGTCGGGGATCTCCAACGCGCCGAGCCCTCCGGGGCCCAGGTGGGGCTCAGCCCGGTAAAGCTCCTCGATCGTGATCTCACGGATCTCCGTGTAGCCGTTCGCATAGGAACGATCCACGATCCCGGGGAAGCTCCGGAGCTGCTCCTCGGTCCATGCGACCAGGAGAGCGCCTGTGCGTTCGACGGGGATCCCTACCCGGCCCGCGTGGTCGAGGAGGAGCTCGTAGCCTCGTCGCACCAGCCGGGACTCGAGCGTCCCCGGCTTGGAATCGAACCCGGTGTGAAGGAGCGCGGTGTTGGCTTTGCTCGTTCCCGCCCCCACATCCGCGCCCGCCTCGAACAACGTGCAGCGCAGCTCGAAGCGCGACAGCTCCCGCGCGATCGCGGCGCCGACCACTCCCCCGCCGACGATGACGACATCGCGGTCGAAGGCCGTCGGAGCTACCGCTCCTTCCCGGCGAGCTCGGCGAGGACGGTCGCGGCGGCCTCCCAGCGCCCCAGCCGCTCCGCCGCCTCGTCGGCCGACATCTTCGGCTCGAACGTTGCGGCAGCAGCCCACGAGCCCACGGCCTCCGAGGCGGACGCGACCGCGCCGGTGCCGAGGCGCGCGAACGCGCCGGCACCGAGCGCGGTCGCGTCCGCGGACGGGTAAAGCTCCACGGGAGCCTGCAGCAGGTCGGCCTGTGCCTGCATCAGCGTAGAAGAACGGGTCAGCCCACCGTCGACGCGGAGGCGTTCGAGTGGGTGACCCAGATCGGTCGCCATCGCACCCGCCAACGAAGCGACTTGCGCCGCGATCCCCCAGACGAGAGCGCGAACGAGATCCTCGCGGCTGGTCGCGAGCGACAGTCCCATCCAACCGCCACGTGCCTGTGGCTCCCAGAAGGGTGCGGCGAGCCCGGCCAGAGCAGGCACGAAAAGCACGTCGCCACCTTCCCCCGGGCCCAGCCGATCGAGGTCGGAGGCGTGGGCGATGAGCCCCAGCTGCTCGAGCCACGACACGGCGGAGCCGGCCGTGTAGACCTGCCCATCGAGGCAGTAGGTGGTTGCTCCACCGAGGCGCCACGCAACGCAGACCGCCAGGCCGGCTACCGACCGAGGCGCCTTGTCTCCGGCGGTGGCCAGGATGAACGCGCCCGTGCCGTACGTGCATTTCGCCTCGCCGGGGGCGAAGCAGGACTCGGCGAACAGAGCAGCCTGCTGATCGACGACGAGACCCGTGACGGGCAGGGAACCTCCGAACGCATCCGTCTCCCCGACTGCGGAGGCACAGTCCACCACCTCAGGCTGCTGATCCGGATCGAGTCCGAAGAGCTCGCACGCCTCACGGGACCACTCAGCGCTCTCGAGGTCGAGCAGCATGGTCCGTGAGGCCGTCGCGGCGTCGGTCACGAACCTGCCGGTCAGCTGGTGGTTCAGCCAGGCGTCGACCGTGGTCACGACCCCGTCCTCGCCGTCCCGGCGCCGCAGCCAGGCCATCTTCGGCGCAGCGAAGTACGGGTCGAGCGGAAGACCGGTGAGCTCGACGAGCCGATCGGCGTGCTGCGCCAGCTCGTCGGTCACCTCGACGGCCCGTCGGTCCTGCCAGCTGAGCGCCGGGCCCGAGGGTCGGCCCGTCGCTGGATCCCAGCGCAGCACGGTCTCGCCCTGGTTTGCGATACCGATGGCCTCGACCGGAACGCCGGCCGCGGCCATCGCGCCGCGGCCGGCGGTCAGCATCGAGTCGAGGAGCTCCTGAGGGTCCTGCTCGACGGCGTCGCCACCGATCGCCCGCGGGTGCACGGGCGCGCTGCTCTCGCCCAGGACATCCCCGCCGTCGCCCACGACGAGCGCCTTCGTCGACGAAGTGCCCTGATCGATGGCCAGGACGTTGATCACGTCCTCCTCCCAGCAGATTTCTCGGCGGAGTGTACGTGCCGAACCGAGTGCGCGCGAAGCATCACCGAGTGGCTCACCGTCAAGTTGACTCGGATACGGGGTAGGCCTACTGTTCGCGCGAGCTACGAGGGGGGGACCAGATGTCAGGTCAGGCACCGATCCAGGACGCCGACGAACGGAAGCTCGCAGAGCTCGGCTACAAGCAGGAGCTCGGGCGCACGTGGACCAGCTTCCAGAACATGGCGATCTCGTTCACGATCATCTCTGTTCTGGCGGGATGTTTCACGACATTCGGCTTCGCTTGGAACAACGGTGGGCCGATCGCGATCTCGTGGGGCTGGCCGATCGTGTGCGCGATCCTCATGTGCGTCGCTCTCAGCATGTCCGAGCTTACCTCGGCGTTCCCTACCGCGGGGGGGCCGTATTGGTGGGCGTCGAGGATGGGCGGCGCGGGCTGGGCGTGGTTCACGGGCTGGTTCAACGTCATCGGACTGGTCGCTGTCGTGGCCTCGGTGGACTACGCGGCAGCGATCTTCGCCACGGTCCTCTTCGGCCTCTGGGGCCTCAACCTCGGATTCGTCAACTTCGCCGACCCCGGCGCCAGCATCCTGGGCGAAACCTTCATCGTGTACATCGTCTTCCTCATCATCCACGGGCTGATCAACGTCTACTCCTCGCAGCTCGTGGCGCGGTTGAACGCCATCTCGGTCTGGTGGCACGTGATAGGGGTCGCGGTCATCATCGCGATCCTCATCATCGTGCCCGATCGGCATCAGAGCGTGAGCTTCGTGTTCACGGAGACGAACAACCTCTCCGGGTTCGGTGACGGCTTGCTCTGGTTCTACATCCTGCCGCTGGGGCTCCTCATGACGATGTACACCGTGACCGGATACGACGCCTCAGCGCACGTCGCGGAGGAGACCCACGAGGCCGAGATGTCGGCCGCGAAGGGCATCTGGCAGGCCGTCCTCCTCTCCGCGATCATCGGCTGGTTCGTGCTGCTCGCGATCGTTTTCGCGATCCCAGACAAGGAGACCGCGAACGGGGTATTCGGGTTCACACCGGGGATCTTCGACGCGGCGATGCCCGGGGCCGGCGCGGAACTGGTCATCCTGATCTCCACGATCGGTCAGCTCTTCTGCGGGATGGCGTGCGTGACGAGCTGCTCGCGAACGTTCTTCGCTTTCTCTCGCGACCGGGCGACCCCCGGGTGGAAGACGTGGAGCAAGGTCGACAAGAACCACGTGCCGCGGAACGCGGTGATCGGCAGCAGCGTCGCGGCGCTCATCCTCACGCTCCCGGCGCTGTACGACCACCCCGATCTCCCCGGCATCCCGGTCGCGTTCTACGCCATCGTGTCGATCGCCGTGATCGGGTTGTACATCGCGTACGTGGCGCCTGTCTTCCTCCGGCTACGAGCCGGCGATTCGTTCAAGACGGGCGCCTGGAACCTGGGCAGCAAGTACAAGGTGCTGGGCACGGTCGCGGTCGTGTGGACCGTGTTCGCCGTGGTCATCTTCAACCTCCCGTTCTACCCGCAGGGGGTTCCGGGGAACGAGGACTTCAGCTGGGTCTTGTTCAACTACTCGCCCATCATGACGGTCGGCCTCTTCATCGTGATCGGCATCTGGTGGCTCGTGAGCGCGAAGAACAAGTTCACCGGACCGGTGCGAACGATCGAGTTCGACGAGGCGATGCGCGTCATGGACGAAGGGTCAACCTCTGCGCCACCGGCCACGCCGCCACCGGCCGGCTGACGTAAGAACGGAGTCGCGTACCGGGCGGTGGGCGTGAGCCCACCGCCCGACGCGTCGGTGGAAGGGGGAAGCGCGATGCACCAACAGGGGATGCTTTCGGCGAAGGACCTCGAGGAGCTAGCTGGCTCGGGCGAGATCGACACGGTTCTTTGTATGTTCACCGACCTCCAGGGTCGGTTCATGGGCAAGCGCGTGTTGCCCGACTTCTTCCTTGAGGACATCCTCGGCGAGGAAGGCCTCCACGCGTGCCTGTACCTCCTGGCGGTCGACATGGAGATGGAGCCGCTCCCCGGGTACGAGTACGCCAGCTGGGAGACCGGCTACGGCGACTTCAAGATGATCCCCGACCTCGCGACGCTCCGCCTCTGCCCGTGGCTCGAGAAGACCGCGATGGTGATCTGCGACATCGCGGACGAGGAAAGCGGCGAGCCGGTCGCCGTCTCGCCCCGCCAGATCCTGAAACAGCAGCTCGAGCGGGCGACCGAGCGGGGGTTCGTGATCAAGACGGGCTCGGAGCTCGAGTTCTACCTGTTCAAGGACTCCTTCGACGATCTTGCCGAGCGCGGCTACCGCGACGTCCACCCGTCGTCGAGCTACATCATGGATTACCACATGCTGCAGACCACGAAGGACGAGTGGATCATCAGGAAGATCCGCAACGACATGCGGGGCGCCGGCATCCCGGTGGAGTTCTCCAAGGGAGAGTTCGGCAAGGGACAGCACGAGATCAACATCACGTACTCCGGCGCGCTTTCGAACGCCGACCACCATTCCCTGTACAAGCACGGCGTCAAGGAGATCGCGGCCCTCGCCGGCGTGGCCGTCACGTACATGGCCAAGTGGACGATG
>Ga0247727_10018331_pt1 | contig 11018 bp, 7 predicted proteins | sample WisWelCaveWW1625_FD_202498 | JGI IMG/M metagenome (GOLD analysis project Ga0247727, IMG submission 202498) | Biofilm microbial communities from Wishing Well Cave, Virginia, United States - WW16-25 | ecosystem: Environmental > Aquatic > Deep subsurface > Groundwater > Cave microbial mat | place...
AGCGGCTGATGAAGCGATCGACGTTGCCGAGGTACTTTCTCAGTTGCTCCGCGTACCCGTGCCGCCCCTCGCTGCCGAAGTCCGGATCGGCCGCTTTGAGGAGATGGCCGCAGCCGCATTCATCGAACAGCTTCACCAAGCCGGCGTCCTGTCGCACGTCTTGATCGAGGAACACCGACAGATCGTCCAGCCGCATGAACTCGATGTCGCGGCGCGTGAGTCGCAGTTTCGAGTAGAGCAGGTCCGACTCCGGTGTGCCCTGCATGGTCAGAAACAGAAACGTCTTGAGCAGCACCTTGTCCGGCAGCCGCACGCCGACGAAGTAGCCGAGCTTGTGATCGGCCGACCCTTGGCGGTACTCCACCAGGAAACTATCTGCCGATTGCCGGATGAATTTCGGCCGCGTCAACGAGCACACGATGCCCGGCGTGTGATAGGACGGAACGCGGCGTGCGAGTTGTTCCATGACGTGGCTCTGGATGAACACCGGGTATTCCTGCGGCTCGCCGTCGAAACCGAGGTCCGCGGCCTTCCACGTCACGTGGTCAAGTCCCCTCGCGCCGAACACGCTCGCGCGAAACGCCGGCCGAGCGCCGCCGTCGCAGGTGATCCGCGTCCGCTCCGGCCTCATCACCTTGAGCCGGTAGCGTTGGATGATTTTTTTCCCAGGCATCGGGTCATATTGGTAGTCGTACCAGTAGACTCGTTCGTCCACGACGGAGTGCATCAGAATCTCTGACCAGAGTTCGACGAGAAAGGCGCCGAGCACCTCTCGTTTATGCCGCTCAATTTCCCTGCACAGCTCGACACCGAATGCGAACAGGCCGGCCCACGGTTCCGCCCGCATGTTCTGCTTGCGTTCCCGCATGGATTTTTCCGTGCCCGCGATCCGCGCCCTGAGAGCCCAGAGGACACAAAAAAAATCAATCGGCCTCACGGCACCCTCGGCCGCCCCCGGCAGCTTTTCGAGCAACTCGCCGAACCGCTGCTGAATCGCCATCGAATCGGGCATCCCCGCCACACTCGGATCGAGCACCATTTGCGGAATCGGCAAGATCGCTTTCTGGAACGCCTCCTGCACCTGCGCGTGACATCGCTCGAATGCCGCCGTCAGCCCCGCATGCGCCAACGCCTGTTCGAATAACTCCCGCTTCCGCTCCAGCGCGCGCCGCGCCTTCTCATCACGCTTCTTCAACTTCGCCTTGCGATCTTGGCTCATGCGATTCGAATCCCGAATTGGTGTAAAGAGAATTGTCGGAATTCAGGTGCCGAGTGACAATGGTTTCGCCATATCGTTCGATTTGAACTCGCGCCGGGAGCCTGGTGGCGAGTCTTCGACTCCTGCTACTCCGCGCAACAAACTGGGGAGTCGAATACTGGACAGCCGCCATTTTGACACCAGGACAGGTTTTGTCTGCGTCCGACGAGTAAATTTGACGCAACCATTTGTTGCGTATTGTCTTGCTGCTAAAAACAGTGCAAAAATCTCAGGTTTTTGCCTTTCGACTGGCTGTTCGACACCCGCCAACTCACGGTTTTGGTCGTCGCATAGGTGCGCGACGACCAAACCGACAGAGTTTTGGTCGTCGCACAGCCAGGCGACGGCCGCCAACTCAGGGTTTTGGTCGTCGCACAGGTGCGCGACGGCCAAACCGACAGGGTTTTGGTCGTCGCACAGCCAGGCGACGGCCGCCAACCTGAGTTGGCGCGCGTCGACTGTCTAGTCGAATGGCGTCCGGATGGGGGTTTGGGATACCGGACGATCGAAAACTGTCAAAATGACACGTTTTTTGGCGTCAGGTAGATAGAGTAACGTAGGAAAGATGAGTTGGTGTTTCGGTCCTACGGAGTGGGAGAGTTCCGTCGCACCGAGCACACAACGGCCTCACTCGACCACCAGCGAAACTCGTTGAATGGCGTTCCGTCCCGATTTCGCGAACGGCCGCGGCATCGGTTGGGCGTTGCCGTTGAGATCAATCGTGCGGCAATAGACGAAGTACTTGCCGGGTTCGAGGCCCCTCAGTTGGGTGGTCCAGTGGGCGAGCGCGTACCGTTGCGGCCACGCGCGCGGTTTGCCGGTCGCCGGATCGAACAGGAGCGGCGTACCGGGTAGTTTGCCGTCGGGCAGGCCGCCGCCCCAGTTGTCGGGCGGCGGCAGGATTTCCGCGTCGTGCCAGTCAGATCGCAAGAAGTACGGATCGTCGTCCGGCAGCGCGGCGTCCTGCGGGTGCTGCCAGACTTGAACCTTGCCGAGGCCTGCGACGCCGACTTGGGCCGAGCCGGCGAGCGAGATCGGATCGCCGGCCTTGGCCTTCAACGACGCATTGCTGAACCGCGCGAACGTCTTCATCGGGCTTTCGATGTCGTTGTTGCCGTCGGCGTAGGTGTCGTTCGCCTGATGGTTATTCGTGAGCACGACGCGCTGCAGCCACTTGACGGATTTGAAGCCGTACGCTTCCGGCACGAGCATGCGCACCGGGCCGCCGCGCTTGCCGGAGAGCCACTCGCCGTTCAGTTTGTAGCAGAGCATCACGGGCAGTTCGCCGGGCGGGTCTTCGAGCACGCGGCCGATCGCGAGCGAACTGCGGAAGAGCTGCTTCGGGTCGTCGTTGTGGTAGCCGCTGTAGAACACGCGGCGAATGTTCTCGACCGGCCGCGTCAGCCAGATCACCTCGCGCAGCGGCACACCCTCCCACAGGCCGACGCCGAGCGGCTCGCCAATGTTGTTGCACGTCATCAGCTTCAAGTAGCGGACGGCGTGTTTTTCGGCGAGCTTCATCAGCCCGGACCAATCGAGCGCGGTGTCGGCCTCCTTCGCGAGCGGCTGTTCGATCTTCGAATTTGAGTCCGGGTCGGCGACGACTTCGAGCCGCCACGTTTCGCGATCGAGTCCGACTTCGCGCAGTTTCTCCGGCGGCAAAGTGGACGGCAGCGGGTTGCCGCGCTCGACCGTGCCGAACTTCTCCGCGGGCGTAAGGTACTCGCCCGCCGAGATCGCGCCGGTTATCGCGGGGCTGACGGTCTCGCACAGACCGGCTCGGGCCGAGCGCGGCCGGAGGCTGAAGCCGGCGGTCGCGGCAGCCCCGCAGAGCAACAGGTCTCGACGAGTGAACGCAACGTTCGCGTGCGGCAATCTGTCATCGTGAGGCATGGTGTGAATCGCTTGCGACCTCTTTTTTGGGATGAATCGTTCGTACTCTTACTTTGATAAACGACCTTGCACGGAAAGGCAACAATGAAAGCGGCCGCGCCACGCCCGGTGATCGGAAAATGGCGGACGGACGGGAGTCTCCGCGAAGCTGCCGACTGCGGCAATTCTGCACGTCTTCGGATTATTCCGATTGTGCGAAGAATGCGAATCACGCATGGCTCGCCACCGGGCAGGGCCTTTGACGACAGTACCGAGTCTTCGTGCAGTACGGCTGAGTATCGATGCCGTTGGACGGCAGCGGCTTCGTAACCTACCCTTGTCTCGGCAGAGGCCGACGGCACCCGTTCGGCTGCGATCTCTGCCGCGTTTTCGTTTTTGGATCATGCAAACACAAACACTGACACACGCGAAGTTTCACAGCGGATCGTCCGAACGATCGGCGGCGCTGCCGGACTTTGCGGCGACGTTCGCGGCGCCGCGCCGAGCGGCGTTGCGGCCGATCGCGGTTGTGGCGGCAGGAATCGTCACAGTTCTAGCGGCCGTCGGTTGCTGGTTCGTGCTTGGCTGGCCGGCCGTCGCGCTGGTGTGCGGATTGAGTTTGGTCGCCGCCGCTGCTGCTTCGCTGTTGTTCCGAGTCAAGGTCGCACGGCAACTCGACGAACTCGACCGTCTGGCGACGCAGCTTACGGGCACGAGCGACGCGACGATCGATCATTTTGGGCTCGATGGCCGCTGGCGTGACATCGCGCGGCGCGTGCTCGACTCGCGCGGCGGCCTCGTGCGGCAGTTGCTGGAGCGGCATGCGGTCGATCAAAAACTTGAATTGGCGCAGCGCCTGTCGCTGGCGAATCAGCGGCGGGCCGAGGCGATCGTGGACAGTCTCCCCGACGCCGTGCTGGTGACGAATTCGTTCGGCGAGCTGACGCTGGCCAATCCAGGCGCGGAGCGGCTGCTCGAATTCAAGTTCGAGGCCGCCAGCGGCAAGCCGCTGCGGCAGGTCGTGCGGCAAACCGCGCTCGCTCTGCTCCTCGAACTGGTCACGCAACGCAGTCCCTGCCACCAGCGGCACTCGGAAGAGCTGTCGCTCGAGTGTGGCGGCCGGCCGCGCTGGTTCAAGGTGAACATCGCGGCCGTCGTGGACAAGTCCGGCGAATCGCTCGGCGTGCTGACCGTGTTGCGCGACATCACTTCGGAAAAGGCCGCGCTGGCACGCAGCGCCGAATTTGTTTCGGCCGTGAGCCACGAGGTGAAAACGCCGCTCGCGAGCGTCAAGGCGTACGCCGAAATGCTCGCCGACGGCGACGCCAACGGCGACCCGGAAACGCAGCAGAAATTCCTGAACATCATCCAGGTCCAGACCGATCGCATGTCGCGGCTGCTCGAAAGTCTGCTCGACATAGCGCGGATCGAATCGGGCGTCGTACGCGTCGAAAAGAAGCTCGTGTCGCTGAACGACATGATCGAAGGCGGCGCGAAACTCATGGAGCCCGCGGCGGCCGACAAGCGGCAAACGATCGAGCGTAAGCTCAGTTCGCTTTATCTCGGCGTGGTCGCGGACCCGGACATGATGAGCCGCGTCGTCATGAATCTGATCTCGAACGCGATCAAGTACACCGACAGCGGCGGCCGCATCGTGGTGCGCAGCCAGATGATCGAGGACATGGCGGTGTTCGAGGTCGAAGACACCGGCCGCGGCATTCCCGCCGAGGCGATGCCGAAACTGTTTCAAAAGTTTTACCGCGTCAAAGAAAACGCCAACGTCGCGCCCGGCACGGGGCTGGGCCTGTCGCTCGCCAAGCACATCATCGAAGAAGTGCACGGCGGCAAGATCGAAGTCGAATCGCAATTCGGCAAGGGAAGCATCTTCCGCGTGAAGCTGCGTCTCGAAGGATTGATGCCGACCGATTGACGGCACGCACTCGGAACTGGAGGCAACATGGCTGAGCGCATTCTCGTGTGTGACGACGAGGCCCACATTCTGTACGCCGTGTCGTTCAAACTCTCGACCGCCGGTTTCGAGATCGCGCAGGCGAACAACGGCCAGGAGGCGATCGAGTGGCTGGAGTCGAACACGCCCGACTTCGTGATCACGGATTATCAGATGCCGTTCGTGGACGGTTTCGAGCTGTGCCGGTTTCTGCGTAGCCGGCCGCAGACGGCGACGGTGCCGATCATCATGCTCACGGCCAAGGCGCTCGAACTGAGTGAAGACGAGGTCAAGGCGGAGTTGGGGCTGGAGACGATTCTGATGAAGCCGTTCAGCCCGCGCGGGCTGCTGGAAACCGTGCGAAAGACACTCGCGGCGCGCACGCCGGCCGCGGCCGTCGCGTCCTAGCGACGGTTTGGATCGAAAGAAAAACACTGCAGTGCAACCCGACGAACTTCCAAAACTGGCGACGCGTGAATTCCACGTGCCGGTCTACTTGTACCTGACCGTGCCGCTGGCCGTGCTCGCCGCACCGCTCGAAATGGCGCTCACTAGTTGTCCGGGGCAGATGGGCTTCGTGCTCATGTTGTTGCCGACGCTGATGGCCGCGTTCGACGGCGGTTATCGTTCAGGATTTCTGACCGGTCTCGTCGGCGCCGTGTGCCTGTGCCTGGCCGCGTGGTTTGCGAATTGGGGTCGGGTCGCGGGCGTGTCGAATCTGATCCCCGTGCTGTTGCCGGTCGTCTGGGGCAGTGTGCTGGTCGGCTGCGGTTTTTGGCTCGGCCGTTGCCTGGACGTCGTGCGTCACCGCTCCGAGGTGCTGCAAGAACAGTGCGACGAGCACGAGCGATCGATCTATCAACTGTACAAGGACTCGACCGAAATGGCGGCGGCCGCGGAGCAGGAGCGACTGCGCCGTCAGCAAATGGAAACACAACGACTCGAATTCTCGCGGTTGCTGCTGAACATCCAGACGCTCGGTCGCGAGCTGAGCGGCAATCTGGAAATGAAAGCCGTCTTTCGTCTCGTGATCGAAGCGGCGAAGAAGCTGCTCAAGTCGCCTCAGCCGCGCATCTTTTTGCTGCACGCGCCATCACGCGAACTCGTCGAGCAGACGCCCGGCCGCGAGGGCGAACTGGTCGCCGCGGATCGCGGCATGCTGGGCTGGGCCGTGCGACACCGTCAGATCATTACCGCCGAAGACGTCGCGAAGAACCACGCGCTGGCCGACCTGCGCGCGCAAGACGTCGTGCCCTGGCAGGCGTGTGCTCCGCTTCTGTTCGGCAACCAGGTGCTCGGCGTGCTGGGCATCGACGCAATCGAACGGCGGCAGGACGACGTGGACCGGCTGCTCTACATCGTGGCCAGTTTCTCGGCGGTTGCGGTGAACAACGGTCGCATGTTTCAGACGGCGCAGGATCAGGCGCGCTGCGACGGATTGACGGGGCTACTCAATCACGCGACGTTTCAGAGCCGGCTGGCCGCGATGCTCGCGGAAGCGACGCAGTCGGGCGAGCCGCTCGCGCTGGTCATGTCGGACGTGGACCATTTTAAGAAATTCAACGACACGCACGGCCACCAGGCGGGCGATTACGTGCTCAAGTCCGTGGCCGCGCTGTGGCACCGATTGATTCCGCAGAGCGCGATCGCGGCGCGTTACGGCGGCGAGGAATTTGTGTGCGTGTTTCCGGCGACAACGCTCGAGGATGCCGCCGGCCACGCCGAGACGCTGCGATTTGCCCTGGAAAACGAGGCGTTTGAGTTTGATGGCACGCCGCTCAAGGTCGCGGCCAGCTTCGGCGTCGCGGCATTCCCCGTGAACGGCGACGTGCCCGCGCACCTGATCCGCGCAGCGGACGGCGCGCTCTATGTCGCGAAACGCGGCGGTCGCAATCGTGTCGCGGTCGCCGCACTCGGCGCCCCGCCGGATATCCGCAGAACCGAGATCGTGCCAGCGCACCTACAGCTTCGCTGAATCCCAGCGACCGCGAAGCCAATCCGGAAAACGACGAGAATTCAATCGGAGAACTGAACGATGGCCATCGCATCCGAAACCTACGGCGACGTCGCCGTCGCCCGGCTGGAAGACGAACTGACCGCGGACAATGTCGCGCGATTCGAAAACATTCTGGATCAGTCGGTCAAGGAAGGCGTGCGCAACTTCGTCATCGACATGGAGAAGACCGAGTACATGGACAATGCGGGCCTCGAGGCGATCGACGAATTGAGCACCCGCCTCGAAAACAGCGGCGGTCAGCTCAAGTTCAGCGGCCTGGGACCGGGCTGCCGCAAGATTTTCGAGCTGACTCGATTCGACCGCCGCTTTGACCTGTTTGACAGCCTGATCGACGCCGTCCGCAGCTTCCACTAAACATGATCGCTACGACACTCACCGAATCCCGTTCTCGTCTCGGCACGCTGCTGCTGGAGCGCGGCTACCTTTCCGCGCAGCAGCTCGACGACTGTCTGGGCCGCCAGCGCGACAGCAACGGGGCACAACTCCTCGGCGAAGTGTTGCTCGAACAGGGCTACTGCAGCGAGGACCAGCTCACGGAATGTCTCGCGGCGCAGTACGGCGTGCCGTACGCCAAGCTCGATTCGCGGCTGTTCGACTCGAAGACGCTGGAGATTGTGGCGCGCGACTTCATGGAGGCGCACACGGTTTTGCCGCTCTTCAAAATCAAAACCATGCTGACCGTGGCGATGGCCGAGCCGGCGAATCTGTTCGTGATCGACGAGCTGAAGCGAATCACCGGCTGCGACGTGCAGGTCGTCGCCGCGACGGCCGGCGACATCCGGCGCCTGATCGGAGCGTGCATTCCGTCGGCCGGCGTCTTTGTGATCGACGACATCATCGACGTCGCCAACGAATCCGAACTGACGCTCATCGAAGACGCCGTCGAAGACATTGCGAACCTGCAAGAGGTCGCCGGTCAGTCGCCCGTGATCCGGCTCGTGAACTACATCGTTTACAACGCCGTAAAGGACGGCGCGAGCGACATCCATCTGGAGCCGACCGAAACGGTGCTGCGGGTTCGCTATCGTATCGACGGCGTGCTGCACAAGGGCCTGGAAACGCCGATTCGCGTCGCGCCGGCGGTGCTCAGCCGCATCAAGGTGATGGCGAGCATGGATATCAGCGAGCGGCGGCTGCCGCAGGACGGCCGCATTCACGTGATGCTCAAGACGCGGCCAATCGATTTGCGCGTCAGCATCTGCCCGATGGTGCACGGCGAGAAGTGCGTGATCCGCGTGATGGACACGTCGCACGTCGTCGCCAGTCTCACGCAGCTTGGATTCCGCACCGACATCTTGACCGTATTCCACGAGCAGATCGAGCGACCGGACGGCATCGTGCTCGTGACCGGCCCGACCGGCAGCGGCAAATCGACCACGCTCTACGCCGTGCTCAACGAAATCTCCTCGATGGAGAAGAACATCTGCACGGTCGAAGACCCGGTCGAGTACAACCTGAAGCTCGTCAATCAACTTCAAGTGAAGGACAAGATCGGCCTGACTTTCGGCGCGTCGCTGCGCAGTCTGCTGCGACAGGACCCGGACGTGATCATGATCGGCGAGGTGCGCGACGAGGAAACGGCCCGCATCGCGATCCAGTCGGCGCTCACCGGGCACCTCGTCTTCAGCACGCTGCACACGAACGACGCGTGCAGCGCGGTGATGCGGCTGGTGAACATGAACGTCGAGTCGTATCTGATCGGCGCGGCGATCAACGCGGTGCTCGCGCAACGGCTGGTGCGGCGCATTTGTCAGAAATGCAAGCAGGTTTACAGTCCGCCGCGCGCCGTGCGGACCGCCGTGCAAAAGATGGGGCTGGAAATCGAGGAATTTTACCACGGCGTCGGCTGCAAACGATGCCGCAACACCGGCTACACCGGCCGCATCGGCATTCACGAGATGCTCGTGTTCAACGACCCGATCCGCGACCTGGTAACGTCGACTCCGTCGCTGTCGCACATTCGCATCTGTGCGCGCGACCAGGGCATGACCAGCTTGCGCTACGACGGCCTGACCAAGGTCAAAGAGGGAATGACGACCGTCGAGGAAGTATTCAACGCCAGTCAGGATATTTAGCTCGTTCCCCCGAGGCGAGGATCACGAGTCGCACATGGAACTGAACGACCTATTTCTTGCGGCCGCGGACAGTGGCGCGTCGGACATCGTACTCGTGTCCGGGGCGCCGCCCATGCTGCGCCTTGACGGCGATCTCATGCCGACCGAGTTGGACCCGCTGACGCCCAGCGTGCTCGAGCGGCTGATCTTCGGTCAACTGACGGAAGAGCAGTCCCGCATCCTGCGCGAGGACGGCGACCTCGATTATTCGATCAGCGTGCCGCGGCTCGGCCGCTTCCGCGTGAACGCGCACCGGCAACGCGACACCTACGGCATGGCGATTCGATACATTCCCAATCGCATCCCGACGCTGGAAGAATTGCGGCTGCCGCGAGTCGTCGAATCGCTCACGCGGCTCCAACAAGGTCTGGTGCTCGTCACGGGCCAGACCGGCAGCGGCAAATCGACCACGCTGGCCGCGATCATCGACCGCATCAACCGCGACCAGCCGGTACACATCGTGACGCTGGAAGACCCGATCGAGTTCGTGTTCGATCACGGCCGGGCGATCGTCGAACAGCGCGAGGTCGGCACCGATTGCAAGTCGTTCGCCTCCGCGCTGCGGCACGTGGTGCGGCAGGATCCCGACATCATTCTGGTCGGCGAGCTGCGCGATCTGGAGACGATTTCCGTCGCGCTGAGCGCGGCCGAGACGGGCCACTTGGTGTTCGGGACGCTGCACACGACCAGCGCCGCGGGCACCGTGGACCGGCTCATCGACGTATTCCCGGCCAGCCAGCAGCCGCAGATTCGATGTCAGTTGTCGGACTCGCTGCGGGCGGTCATCAGCCAGCAACTGTTGCTGCGCGCGGGAGGCCGCGGACGCGTCGCGGCGCAGGAGATCATGGTCGTCACTCGCGCCGTGGAGCGCTGCATCCGCGAGCAAGAAAACCACATGATTCCGGGCATCATCGAAACGGGCCGCAAGTTCGGCATGCAGACGATCCAACAGGCGATCGCCGAATTGAAGTCGAGCGGCCTGATCGATCCCGACCATGCCGGCGCGCAGGCCGAACTGCTCGATGTCTCATCGTATTCGACCGGCGACCTCGTGGGCGTGCGCTAACGTGTTTCAGGACGCGCGGTATGGCCAGATTTGATTATCGAGCATCGGACGGCTCCGGCGAAACTCGCACGGGTGTGATCGAGGCGACGAAACTCGCCGACGCGCTGCGCAAGCTGCGCCGCGACGGCAACTACGTGCTGTCGATCGAGACCGCCATGCCGGAGGGCGAAGGCGCCGACGCGCCGCTGCTGCCGCGCCGCGTCACACGAAAAGAAATCGTCGGATTCACCAGTGAACTGGCCGTGATGGTGGACACCGGCATCACGCTCTCCACGGCGCTGGGGCACATTCGCGAGCAGGCCGAGAATCCCAGTTTGGCCCGCGTCGTTGACGATCTCAAAGCGGCGGTCGAGGCCGGCGAGGATTTCTCCACCGCGCTGGCGCGCCACCCGAAAATATTCGACAAAACATACATCCAACTGGTCAAAGCCAGCGAAGCGTCCGGATCGCTCGGCGCAATGCTCGAACGACTGGTGGAACAGGGCCGGCGCGAACTCGATTCCGGCGGCAAGGTGCGCAGCGCGCTCGCCTATCCGCTCGTCATGCTCGTCGCGTCCATCGCCGCGAGCGTCTTTCTGCTGGCGTACGTCTTTCCGAAATTCACGCCGATCTTCAGCGGCCGCGGCATCACGCTACCGTTGCCGACGCGGATCATGATCACGATCAGCTACGCGCTGACCAATTTTTGGTACTTGATCTTGCTGGCCGCGGGGCTGATGGTGGGCGGACTCGTCTGGCTGGTG
>Ga0247727_10018332_pt1 | contig 11018 bp, 9 predicted proteins | sample WisWelCaveWW1625_FD_202498 | JGI IMG/M metagenome (GOLD analysis project Ga0247727, IMG submission 202498) | Biofilm microbial communities from Wishing Well Cave, Virginia, United States - WW16-25 | ecosystem: Environmental > Aquatic > Deep subsurface > Groundwater > Cave microbial mat | place...
GCACCGCGCGCGTCTTCAACGAGGCGAGGTCGGTGCCGGCCTCGGGCTCGGAGTAGCCGATCGCGATCAGCATCTCGCCGGCCTGGATCTTCGGCAGGAAGCGCTTCTTCTGCTCGTCGGTGCCGAAGCGCATGATGGTCGGCGCCACGCTGTTGATGCTGAGGAAGGGCAGCGGGAAGCCGGTGCGCTGGATCTCCTCGGCGAAGATGTACTGCTCGATCGCCGACAGCGCGCGGCCGCCATACTCCTTCGGCCAGCCGACGCCGAGCCAGCCGTCCTTGCCCAGCTCGCGCAGCACGCGGCGGAACTCGGGGCCGCCGCCCTCGGAGCCGCGGATCTCTTCCATGACCGCGGGCGTGACGAGCTTGGCGAGGTAGGTGCGCAGCTCCGCCTGAAGCCTCTTCTGCTCGGGGGTCAGATCGACGTACATGGCGTCTCCTGCCGGTGGGGGACTGCGAGGGTGTACCGCAGCGGCGCGCGCCTTGCCCGAGATTGAAACACGTTCTATTTTCGCGGCAAGGGTCGCGGGTTCCGAGGCGAGCGCCGCATCGGTCCCGCGCAGCGAGGCGAAGCCGAGCGAAGCAGATTTCCATGGACTTCCGCGACTCCCCCTCCGAGGCGGCCTTCCGGGCCGAAGCCACCGCGTTCCTGGCCGCGCACGCACCGCGCTCGTTTCGCAGCTACACGACCGAAGGCGCCGACATGGAGGAGGTCTTCCACGAGCACGTGGCGTGGCAGAAGACTCTCGCCGCGCACGGCTGGGGCGCGCTCACCTGGCCGAAGCAGTTTGGCGGGCGCGGGCTCGGGCCGATCGAGCAGATCATCTGGAACGAGGAGCTGACGAAGCGCGGCGCCGCGCACTCGATGCTCGCCGTCGGCATCGGCATGGCCGGCCCGACGCTGATCGCGCACGGCACCGAGGCGCAGAAGCAGCGCTACCTCGAGCCGCTGCTGCACGCCGACGAGATCTGGTGCCAGCTCTTCAGCGAGCCCGGTGCGGGCTCGGATCTCGCCGCGCTCGCGACGCGCGCCGTCCGCAAGGGCGACGACTGGATCGTGAACGGCCAGAAGAGCTGGTGCTCGGGCGCGCAGCACGCGCAGTTCGGCATCCTGATCGCGCGCACCGATCCGAAGGCCCCGAAGCACCAGGGCATCAGCTACTTCCTGCTCGACATGCAGGCGCCCGGCATCGAGGTGCGGCCGCTGGTCGAGATGACGGGCGAGGCGCGCTTCAACGAGGTGTTCCTGAACGATGTGCGCGTGCCCGATTCGGCGCGGCTCGGTGCGGTCGGTCAGGGCTGGGCGATCACGCAGACCACGCTGCTGCACGAGCGCATGTCGATGGGCGGGCTCTCCAGCCTGCTCGACTTCGATGCGCTGCGCGCTTTCGTGAAGGAGCAGGTGGGCACGCCCGACCCTCTGCTGCGCGACGAGCTGGCGCGCGTCTACACCGAGCTCAAGTGTCTGCAGCTCTTGAACGCGCGCGTCGTCACCAAGCTCGGCCGCGGCCAGACGCCGACCGCCGAGTCGTCGGTGATGAAGCTCGCGCTGGCACGCGTGATGACGCGCGCCGCCGAGGCCGCCATGAAGGCGATGGGGCCGCGGGCGCTCTTGCGCCGCGGCTTCTGGCAGAACGAGTTTCTGTTCGCGCCGGCCTGGCACATCGCCGGCGGCACCGACCAGGTGCAGAAGAACGTGTGCGCCGAGCGCGTGCTCGGCCTGCCGCGCGACCCGCACGAAACGAAGGACGTGCCCTTCGACCAGCTACCGAGGAGTTGAGCGCATGGCCGATCCCGCCGTGATCGTGGAGAAGGAAGGCTTCGTACTCGTGGTCACCCTGAACCGGCCCGAGAAGAAGAACGCGGTGAACAGCGAGGTGATGTGCCGGCTCTACGACGCCTGGCTGCAGCTCGACCGCGAGGACGAGCTGCGCGTGGGCATCCTCACCGGCCGTGGCGACACCTTCTGCGCCGGCATGGACCTCGGCGAGATCGGCAAGATGCGCTCCGGCGTGTCCGACAACCCGTGGATGGAGCGTGTCAAGAAGGAGCCACACGTCATCTATGGCGCGTGGCTCAAGACCTACCGCCCGAGCAAGCCGGTGATCCTCGCCGCCGAGGGCTTCGCGCGCGCGGGCGGCACCGAGATCCTGCAAGGCACCGACATCCGAGTGGCCGGCGAGAGCGCGAAGTTCGGCGTCACCGAAGTGCAGCGTGGGCTGTTCCCGATGGCCGGGTCCGCAGTGCGGCTGCGCCGTCAGATCCCGTACGCGATCGCGGCCGAGATGCTGCTCGCCGGCGAAGACCTGCCCGCGCGGCGTGCCTACGAGCTGGGCCTCGTGAACCACGTGGTGCCCGACGGACAGGCGCTCGCGAAGGCGAAGGAGATCGCCGGGCGCATCGCCGCGAACGGACCGCTCGCGGTCAAAGGCATCCTCGCCACCCTGCGCGAGACGGAGGCGATGCCGGAAGAAGCTGCCTTCGCGATCGAGCAAAAATACGGCATGCAGGTGATGACCTCCCAGGACGCCGCCGAAGGCCCGCGCGCCTTCCTCGAGAAGAGGAAGCCCGCATTCACCGGAAAGTAGCGGGGACGTTCGTCAAGTAGTCAAGTAACCTCCGCGCCCGTGACGCAGCCGAGCCCCGACACGCGCAGTCCGTGGGCGCTCTACGGGATCTTCTTCGTGTCGGGCTGCGCGGGCCTCGTCTACGAGGTGATGTGGACGCGCAGCTTCGGGCTCGTCTTCGGCAGCACCACGCGCGCGGCGTCGGTGGTGCTGGCCGGCTTCTTCCTGGGCATGGCCGTTGGCAACTGGGTGGGCGGCCGCTTCGCGTCGGGCACGCGCGCGGCAGCGCTGCGTCGCTATGCCTGGATCGAGCTCGGGGTGGCCGGGGCCGCCTTGCTCGTACTCGGCTGGCTGCGGCTCTACCACGGCGCCTACCCGGCCCTGTATCGCGCCACCTTCGACTCGCCCGCGGCGCTCTCGGCATTGCAGCTCGGGCTCGCCGCGCTCGCACTCGGCCCGCCCTGCATCGGCATGGGAGCGACGCTGCCGCTGATGTCCCGCGCGGTCGTGACGAGTGAGACCCAGCTCGGACGCAGACTCGGCTTCGTCTATGCGCTCAACACCCTCGGCGGCGTAGTGGGAGTGATCCTGTCGGGCTTCTGGCTGCCCGTCGCGCTCGGCGTACGCGGCAGCATGTTGCTAGCGGCGCTCCTGAACGTGGTTGCCGCGGGCGCCGCGCTGCTCGCTGCGCGCGGGCTCGCGGAGTCGGCGGAGCGCACGCCGGAACGCGCGGCTCCGCGCATCTCACTCGGCGGCACACTGCGGCCACTCGCGCTCGCGGCCATCGCTTCGGGCCTCGGAACCCTGGCACTCGAGGTGTTGTTCACGCGGCTGCTCGTGAATGCGATGGATTCCTCTGTATTCAGCTTCGCGCTCGTGCTGGCGACCTTTCTGGTCTCACTCGCATTGGGCTCGGCGCTGGTCTCGCTCGTCGTCGACAGGCTCTCCTCCCCCTGGTTGCTCGTCGCTGCGGGCTCGTCGCTCGGTGCCGTCGCCATTCTCATCGCCCCCGCGCTCTGCACCCGCGTTTGGCTGACTTCCTTGGCGCAGCCCCACTGGCCGGGCGCGCTCGGCGCCGTGGTCGTGCTGCTTCCGATCACCTTCGCGGTGATGGGACCTCCGGCGCTGCTGATCGGCACCATCCTGCCCGCTACCTGGCGCGCAGCGATCACTCGTAGCGAGGACACGGGTGCGCTGGTCGGGCGGCTCACGAGCCTGAACACCCTCGCCGCCGTCGCGGGTTCCCTGCTGGCGGGCTTCGTGCTGATCCCCACGCTCGGCACCAGCCGGTCCCTGCTGCTGGTGGCCAGCCTGTACGCTGCGCTCGGCGTGCTGGCGCTGCTGCAGGGTCCACGGTCGCGTCCGGGGAGGCTGGCAGCGCTCTGCGTCGTCGTCGGCTTCGCCAGCCTCGCGAGTCTACGCAGCTGGCAGATCGTTCCCTCCATCGTGCAACCTGGCGAACGGCTGGTGGCTCTGGACGAGGGTGAGGGCGCCACCGTCACGGTCACCGAGACCAAGCGGGGTGTGCGACAGCTGAACGTGAACAGCCGTTACGCGCTCGGCTCGAGCCAGGGCAGGGAGGTGCATCGCAGCCAAGGCGAGCTTGCGCTCGCCCTCCATGGCGCCCCCCGCGAGGTGGCCTTCATCGGCGTTGCGACGGGGATCAGCGTGAGCTCGATCCTCTCTTACCCGAGCATCGAGCACGTGCTCGCGATCGAGCTGCTGCCGGGCGTCACCCGGCTGGCCGAGCTGTTTCGCGAGGAGAACGAAGGCGTGCTCGACGACGCTCGCGTCGAGCTGCGGTTGGCCGATGGGCGCAATCACCTGTTCGGTACGGATCAGCGCTTCGACGTGATCGTCGGAGACCTGTTCGTCCCCTGGCACGCCGGCACCGGCTACCTCTACACCGTCGAGCACTTCCAGAACGTACGCGAGCGCCTGATCGAGGGTGGCGTCTTCGTCCAGTGGCTGCAGGTCAATCAGGCATCTCTCGCGGAAGTCCGGAACCTGACGGCAAGCTTCACGACTGCCTTCGACGACGCCGATCTCTGGCTGAACACGATGGAGCGCGGCCGTCCCTTGCTCGGCTTCGTCGGCTTCCGGGGCCGCAGCGAGGCCGGAAGGAACCTGCGGCGGATGAAGGGGATAGCGCGTGTGTGCGGGGCTGAGGTGTTGCGTGATTGGGCGAAGAGCGCGCAGCTCAACACGGACGACTCTCCGATCATCGAGTTCTCGGCGGCCGCCAGCCGTTGGAGCAGCTTGTCGAAAAAGGTGCGCGAGGTGATGGACGCTGTCGCAGAGCTCCGCGGCGCGGAGCAGCGCAGTTGGACGAAGCCCGCAACTGCCGCACAGACGCCATGAGGGGATGAAATGGCACTACCGTTTCGAGTCGATGCCAAGAATGCCCTGCCCTTGTCGCGCTTCGCGCTTCAGGAGGCCGGGCGTTTCCTATGGGATCGACTGCGCGGCGCCCCGCCGCGAGTCGAGCAGGCGTTGGCCTTCGCGCGCACACACGCGCGCCCGGGCGATCCGGGATCGGTGCTCGCCGCACTCGACCGCTTCGGCCGCGAGCGCTCCTTCCTGATGAACGTGGGCGATCGCAAGGGCGCGATCCTCGACGCCGAAGTGCGTCGCCTTCGGCCGGCCCGAGCGCTCGAGATCGGCGCCTACTGCGGCTACTCCGCCGTGCGCATCGCACGACTGCTGCGCGAGTGGGGCGGCCGGCTCGTCTCGCTCGAAGCCTCGGCCGAGAATGCCCGCGTCTCGCGCGCGATGGTCGAGCTGGCGGGGCTCGCTGATCTCGTCGATGTGCGCCACGCCAAGGCGGAGCAGGCCATCCCGTCGCTAGGCGCGCCGTTCGACCTGGTCTTCATCGACCACTGGAAGGACCTGTACCTGCCGGACCTGCTGCGGCTCGAAAAGCATGCCCTGCTGCGGCCCGGCAGCGTCGTGGTGGCCGACAACGTCGGCCTGTTCGACGCCTCCGCGTACTTCGCCCACGTGCGCGGCTCGGGCCGCTACGACTCGCGGAACGTCGCCTCCACCGTCGAGTACCGCGACGAGCTGCCCGACGCCGTGGAGATCTCCACATTCAAGGGGTGAATGGTGCGCATCGCCATCATCGGAGACCGCGATCCCAGCCGGCCGAACCACCTTCGCACTGAAACTGCCCTCCTTCACTCGGCGGAGGCTCTCGGCAGCGAGCTCGATCTGCAGTGGTTCGCCACGGATGCGCTCCTGGACGACTCTGCGCTCGCCGGGCTCGGCTCGTGTGACGGCGTGTGGTGCACGACCGGGAGCCCGTTCCGGAGCCTGGAGGGTGCCTTGCGCGCCATTCGGTGTGCCCGAGAGGAAGGCCGACCCTTCCTCGGCACCTGCAGCGGTTTTCAGCACGCGATCCTCGAGTACGCCCGAAACGTCCTCGGGATCCGCGACGCGGCTCACGCGGAGTACGAGGGAAGCCCCGCAGACGCCCTCATTACAGCGCTCGCGTGTTCGCTGGCCGGCCAGTGGTTCGAGGTCGAGATCCAGCGCGGCTCTCGTGCGGCGGCCTGCTACGGCGCGACGCGGGCCCGCGAGCAGTTCTTCTGCTCGTACGGGATCGATCCGGGCTGGCAGCGCGAGCTGCTCGCCCGCGGGCTACCGATCGTCGGCACGGGTGACGACGGCACTGCTCGCATCCTCGAGCTGCCCCACCATCCCTTCTTCGTCGCCACGCTCTTCGTGCCCCAGGCGCGCTCGACGGCGGACGTGCCGCATCCTCTCGTAGCGGGCTTCGTGCGCGCCGCGGCGCCTCAGTCGCTCCGCTCGTAGCGCCAGCCGCCCGGCAGCGCGAGGATGCGGTGGCGCGGGCCTTCGCGAGACGGATCACTCGCCTCGTAGCCCGCGTCGCCTGGGTAGAGCATCACGGCGCCCTCGGGCGAGCGGTGTATGCGCGGTCGGAAGGTGATGAAGGGCGCGTTGGCGAGCGCGCGCATGGCATCGGCAGTGCGGCGGTGCTCGAGCAGCCAGCTCACCGTCACGAAGGTGGGCGGCGCCAGCTGGATCTCGCTTCGGCCATACGCCTCGAGCGCAGCGGACGGCGCGAGCCAACGGTGGGCGACCATCTCCGAGCCGCACACCACGACTTCGTGGCTCGTATCGATCGTGCCGAGGAAGAACCAGGTGTCGAAGCGCTGCGGCGAGATCTCCGGCGTGATCCAGCGTGAGATCGCGATCAGCCGGCTGCGATCGAGTGCGAGGCCCGCCTCCTCTTGCGTCTCGCGCACCGCGGCGTGGAGGGCGCTCTCGCGCGAGGCGGGATCACCGGCCTCGACGTCGGCGGGCTCGACCTTGCCGCCCGGGAACACCCAGGGGCCGGGCTTCGCGTCTCGCGCCGCGCGCTGAAGGAGCAGCAGCTCGAGGCCGGCCTCCGCATCGCGCATGAGCACGACGGTGGCACTCGGCTTCGGCTCGGGGGGCGCGGTGCTCAGAGACCCAGCTCGCGCGCCAGCGCCGCGCGTTGCTCGCCGCTCTCTCCGAGCAGCGCAGCGTCGGCGCGCGCGCGGCGATAATGAAGCTGCGGATCGGCCTCGAAGGTGAAGCCGATGCCGCCGTGGATCTGGACGTTGGTGGCAGCCGCGAGTGAGTAGGCCTCGGCGCACGCCGACTTCGCGAGCGGGGCGGCTTCGGCCAGCTCGGGGCCATCCTGATCCGCCACCCACCAGGCCCAGTAGCTGGCTGAGCGCGCCAGCTCGAGCTCCAGCAGCACATCGGCGGCGGCATGCTTCAGCGCCTGGAAGGAGCCGATCGGGCGCGCGAACTGCACACGCTGCTTCGCGTAGGCCACGGCCATGTCGAGCGCGCCAGCAGCGCCCCCGACCATCTCGGCCGAGAGCGCAACGCGCGCGCGCAGCAACGCCTTCCGGAGGCCTGCGGCCGCGGCGCCCGGGGCGCCGATCGCACGTGCGCGCGCACCGTCGATCTCGACGCGGCCGACGCGGCGCGCGAGATCGATCGACTCCTCGGGCACGACGCGCACGCCGGGCGCATTGGCTTCGACGCCCACCAGCGTGAGGCCGGCGGCGCCGCTCGTCCCGGGCAACCGCGCGGCGACGACGAGGCGAGTTGCGGAGTCGGCTGAGAGTACGGCGTGCTTCACACCGTCGAGCCGGTAGGCCGCGCCCTCCGGGTGCGCCGTGAGGCGGAGCGCTTCCGGATCCCAGCCCGCGCCCGCCTCGACCCAGGCCAGCGTGGCGATCTCCTCGCCGGACGCGATGCCGGGCAGGAGCGCGCGCTGCTCGGCTTCGCTGGCCACGCAGCGGATCGCCTCCGCCGCGAGCACACAGCTCGCGAAGAACGGCGACGGCAGCAGCGCACGGCCCATCTCCTCGAGCACGATGCCGAGCTCGAGGAAGCCGAAGCCCTGGCCAGAGACCGACTCGGGCAGGTGGATGCCCTGGAGTCCGAGCTCGGCGGCCATCTGCTTCCAGAGTGAGCGGTCGAAGCCTTCCGGCGCTGCGAACATGCGGCGCAGCTCGCCCGCCGGCGCCCGCTCTTCGAGGAAACACCGCAGCGTGCTGCGGAACTCCTCCTGCTCGTCACTGAATGCAAAGTTCATGGGCCCGTCTTTTGCTTCAGATGTTTCTCTGCCGCCCTTCCCAGTACGGGTCGCGGAGCTTCCTCTTGTAGAGCTTGCCGTTCGGGTCGCGCGGCATCTCGCTGACGTAGTCGATCGACTTCGGCGTCTTGTACTTGGCGAGGCGGTCCTTCAGGAATTCGAGGATCTCGGCCGTGAGCGCCTGACCACCGGCTACGCCCTCGATCGGCTCGATCACCGCCTTCACCTCCTCGCCCCACTCCTCGTGCGGGATGCCGAACGCGGCGGCGTCGCCGACCTTCGGGTGCGTGAGTAGCACCGACTCGATCTCGGCCGGGTAGATGTTGACGCCGCCCGAGATGATCATGTCGGCCTTGCGGTCGCACAGGAACAGGTAGCCGTCGGCGTCGAGGTAGCCGATGTCACCGACGGTGAAGTACTTGCCGCGGCGTGCCTTGTCGGTCTTGTCCTTGTCCTTGTAGTACTCGAAGTCGGCCTGGCCGCGCAGCATGTAGACGGTGCCGGGCGTGCCGGTGGCGCACTCGTTGCCCTCGTCGTCGAAGATCTTCAGCTCGGCGTTGGCCCAGGCCTTGCCGACGGTGCCGGGCTTCTTCATCCACTCCTGCGGCGAGACGATGGTGCCGCCGCCCTCGGTGGCGGCGTAGTACTCCCAGATCGAGTCGCCCCACCATTCGATCATGCGGCGCTTCACATCGGGCGGGCAGGGCGCCGCGGCGTGCACCATGGTGCGGGTGGAGGAGCAGTCGTAGCGGCCGCGCAGGTCGGCCGGCAGCTGGAGCAGCCGGTGGAACTGCGTCGGCACCATGTGGCTGGTGGTGACCTTGTAGCGGTCGATGCGCTGGAGCATCGACTCGGGCGTCCACTTCTCCATCAGCACGACGGCGTGGCCCATGTGCATGGCGCCCGACGCGAACATCAACACGGCGGTGTGATAGAGCGGCGAGCCGGTGATGTGGACGTTCCCGTCCCCGGGCTTCACGCCGAACATCTGCTGGAAGGCGGTGAAGAGGCCACCGATCAGGTCCGGGTCCATGCCGGAGAGTGGGCGGCGCACGCCCTTCGGCCGGCCGGTAGTGCCGGAGGTGTAGTTCATCACGGCGCCAGCGCTGCGGTCCTCGAGCACGGCGTCGCTTTGGCCGGCGGAGAGCTCGGCGAAGGCACGAAAGCCCGGCAGAGCGCCGACGGAGAAGCGGTGGCTCTCGGGGATCGCCAGCTCGGGCAGCGTCTTCTCGACGGCCTCGCGAAAGCGCGGGCTCGTCACGAACACCTTCGCCTCCGAGTTCTGGGCGATGTAGGCGATCTCGGGTCCGGCGAGGTGATTGTTGATGGGAACGAGATAGAGGCCTGCCTGGAAGCAGGCGAGATACAGCTCGATGAAGGGCTGGCCATTCTCGAGCACCACGGCGACGGCGTCGCCTTGCGCGAGCCCGAGCGCGCGCAGCCCCCGCGCAATCCGGTTCGACGCCCCCGCCAGCTCGCCGCGCGTGACGAGCTTCTCCTCGGGCGTCACCAACGCGAGCGCCTTCGGCTCCGCCTCCGCAAACTTCCAGAATCCCAGTGCCATGTGCTTGCCTCCGTCACAAAGGGGACGTTCCTTTTCCGTAAGTTGATGGTTCGTCAAGTGACGAAAAAGGAACGTCCCCTTCGTTACATCAGGGTTTGTTGCTGCTGACGATCCAGGTCGAGAAGTATTGGGAGCCGCCGCCGTAGGCGTGGCCCAGGGCGCGCTTTGCGCCGTCCACCTGGTGCGCGCCGGCCATGCCGCGCACCTGGAGCGCGGACTCGGCGAAGCGGATCAGGCCCGAGGCTCCGATCGGGTTCGACGACAGCACGCCCCCCGACATGTTGACCGGGAAGTCGCCGTCGAGAGCCGTCGCGCCGTCGTAGGTCATCTTCCAGCCCTGATTGCGCTCCGTGATCAGCATGCCCTCCATCCACATCGGCTCGAACCAGGAGAAGGGCACGTAGATCTCGGCGCAATCGATCTCTTCGCGCGGCTTGGTGATGCCCGCCTTCCTGTACAGGGACGCCGCGTTGTCGAGCGTGGCGCGCGGGATCACCTGGTCGCGGCCCGAGAACATGGTCGGCTCGCTGCGCATCTCGGTGGCGTGGATCCACGCCACCGGCTTGCCCTGTCGGCTCGCCACACGCTCGCTCGCGAAGATCATCGCGCAGGCGCCGTCCGAGGACGGGCAGGTCTCGAGGTAGCGGATCGGGTCCCACAGCATCGGCGAGCTCGCCACCTTCTCGAAGCTGATGTCCTCGAGCTGGAGGTGTGCGTTCGGATTCTTGAGTGCGTTCTGCCGGTCCTTCACCGCGACGCGGATGCCGGTGTCTTCGGGTGCGCCCGAGCGGCGCATGTACCCGCGCACCAGTGGCGCGAAGTAGCCGCCGGCGCCCGCGACGGTCGCCACGTTGAACGGCATCGCGATCGAGAGCGCCCAGGTGGCGTTCGACTCCGACTGCTTCTCGTAGGCCACGCACAGCACGCGCTCGTGGACGCCCGCCTGCACCAGGCTGGCGGCCACGATTCCGGTCGAGCCGCCCACGCTGCCAGCGGTGTGCACGCGCAGCATCGGCTTGTAAGCGCCGCCCAGCGCGTCCACCAGAAACAGCTCGGGCATCATCACGCCCTCGAACATGTCGGGCGCCTTCCCGATCACGACGGCGTCGATGTCGTGCCACGTGCAGCCGGCGTCTTCCAGCGCGCGCTGCGCGGCCTCGCGCACTAGTGGACCGTAACGACTGAACTGGGAGTGATTCGACGAGAGGGATCGAAATAGCGCCACTTCACGGTCTTCGGCGCCTTGTTGTAGTGGCGGATGTACTTCATGAGCTTTCTCCGCAGGTCGC
>Ga0247727_10018333_pt1 | contig 11018 bp, 15 predicted proteins | sample WisWelCaveWW1625_FD_202498 | JGI IMG/M metagenome (GOLD analysis project Ga0247727, IMG submission 202498) | Biofilm microbial communities from Wishing Well Cave, Virginia, United States - WW16-25 | ecosystem: Environmental > Aquatic > Deep subsurface > Groundwater > Cave microbial mat | place...
AAGCAAAGTGAGCATGGGCAATAACTGGAAGAATTGAAATACGATTCCCAAATTACGCCCGCGCCACTTTGAACGCTGGCTCTCGGTCACGTTGGTATAAATATCTGTTCCGCCGATGACCACCTGCCCATCCGTTGGATGGTCAATGCCCGTGATCATGTTCAGCAATGTGGACTTACCGCTGCCAGATTTTCCGACAATCGAAACAAACTCGCCGCGGTTAATCGTCAGGTCAATACCTTTGAGCACAGTAAACTCGCCCGCCGCGTTCTTGAACGTCTTGATGATGCCGTGCATGTCAATCATCGCCTCAGCAGTGGACATGATGTGTATATCGGAAACGGATTTCTGCGACGCGCGGCGCGCGCTCATTTCTTTCGACTCCCATCGCGTTGAGCGGAGGACGAAGTGAGAAGATGAAGCGCATTTGCGGATACGCCCTTCGTCTCCCGCTTCGTTTCACTCTGCGTCTGCTGAGGACGAGCCTCCAACTCCCCATCCACAATTTGCATGGTACGCGAAAAGCGCGGCGCAAGAGATTGATCATGTGTCACCATCACAATCGTCTTGCCCTGATCCGTGACCAGATGCTCGAAGACCTCGAAGATGTGATCGGCAGTGACCGAATCGAGACTGCCCGTCGGCTCATCCGCAACGAGGATGGGCGGATCATTTGCAAGCGCGCGCGCGATGGCGACGCGTTGCTGTTGTCCGCCCGAAATGAACGCGGGAAGTTTATCGGCGTGTTCTTCGATCTCAACGAGACGAAGCAACTCGAGCGCGCGTTGACGCGACTGCTTCGGGCTGAAGTTGCCGCACAGGTCCATTGGCAATGTGATATTCTCGACGAGCGTGAGCATGGGCAATAATTGAAACGATTGAAAAACAACGCCGAGCGTTTGACCGCGCCACAAAGCAATTTCGTCTTCACTTTTTTTGTGAATAGAAACGGGGGCACCATTGGAATAGATGATCACTTCTCCTGAGGTGAGATCATCCACACCCGTGATCATGTTGAGCAGTGTGGATTTTCCTGCGCCTGATTTGCCGACGATGCCGATGAACTCGCGTGCGCCGACGTTCATGTTGATACCTTTGAGCGCGTCGAACTCACCCGCCGCAGTGGAATACACTTTCACCACGTCGCGCAGTTCGATAAGGCTTTGAGTTGAGGGCTTGGCTTTCATCATGTTCTTTGTGAATTGAAAATTCCCCAAAGGAACCTTCTTCATTATTGTACCCCGTTCATCCGTTTGTGACAAATTTCCTAATCGAACGCTTATGAATAGCCCGTCATTGCGAGCCGCTTTGCGGCGAAGCAATCTTCACCATCGCGAGGGGATTGCTTACTCTAAAGAGTACGATGTCGTCGGGCTGGGTCTCGATACGCCCTTCGCGAAAATCGCTCAGGGCTACTCGACCACCAGCCCTCCTCGCAATGACGAACCATCGGGGCTATAATCGAAATATTCATCATTGAGGAGAAAAACATGTCCAACATCTACGCGTCCAAACACCCGCTGGTTGCGCACAAACTTTCCCGCTTGCGAGACAAAAATACCGAGCCGAAAAAATTCCGTGAACTGGTGCGTGAGATCGCCGCGCTCCTGGCATACGAAGCGACTGCGGATTTGGCTATATCACCGCGCGAATTCGAAACTCCGTTAGCCAAAATGACAGGCTCTGAGTTGAAAGAGAAGATTGGACTCGTGCCCATTCTGCGCGCGGGGTTGGGCATGGTTGAAGGAATATGGGAACTGATGCCTGTTGCAGAAGTCTGGCATATCGGGCTTTACCGCGATGAGCACACCCTGCGCCCTGTCGAATATTACAACAAACTCCCACTTGAACCGACCGTATCAGTTTGTCTCATCCTTGATCCTATGCTTGCAACCGGCGGCTCCGCAACAGCAACTGCTGACGTGCTCAAACGCTGGGGTGTCAAGAAAATCAAGTTCGTGGGTCTCATCGGCGCGCCAGAGGGAATCAAGTTGATGCAGGAGAAGCACCCCGATGTTGATATTTATCTCGCGGCTATTGACGATCACCTCAACGAGCGCGCGTATATCGTGCCAGGTTTAGGCGACGCGGGAGACCGTCAGTTTGGGACAGGGTAATGTACAAACGAATACCATCAATCAGCTTTTTTGCTTTCACAATTTATCTACTCACAATTTCGTGTTTGCTGGTCGAACAGGTTGATATAACTATCCAGCCAACGATAACAGCACAGCTGGTTACTCGCAACACAAGCACTTCACTTCCATCGTCAACCATGGCGATAAGCCCGACACCATACTATCCCGGATTGATTGTGTTTCCACAAATAAAAATGGAATATTACGATATTCAAGGCGCGACAGCCGAAGAGTTGGTGGATGAAATATTTGAGAAAGGACCTACAGCAGGATTCGAACATTCCCTGAGTGTAGCAGCGATCGAATACGATCTTTGGCATACATGGCCGGGAAGAGGTTTGGATACCTGTGAACTCAATAAAGCAGAAACAGGATACACTCTCAAAATCATCGCACCTCGCTGGCAACCACCTTCTGAGGCATCACCTGAATTAATCGAGGCATGGATAATATTCATGGAAGAGGTCAAAGCGCATGAAGAGGTGCATCTCAACTTAATTCGTGAATATTATGCGCTTTTGAAAAATACTATCGCAAAATCCACTTGTCTTACTGCGTGGGACGCAGCAGATAGAGTCGAACTAGATTTACTCAGGGCACACGATGATTTTGATCGGAATTCAGAGCCGGCTGAATTCCCATAATCAGGAGTGTCGATATAGGGTTAGACGAAATCGAAGGACGGACCCAATTTGCCTGTGGTGTTGGGCGATCCAGTTGTTGGAATTATTGAAGATAGAGACAATACAGATGAACTCAAAACAGAACAAATATGCTAAAATCTCTTTGAACCTGAAAGGAGATTTCCATGGCGAAGAATGCAGAAGTCAAAACCAAGGTAAACGATGCAAGTGTAGCGGCATTCCTGAAGAAGCTTGACGATGAGCAAAAACGAAACGACGCGTTTGAGATTTTGAAAATCATGCAACAGGTCACGAAAGAAGAGCCGAAGATGTGGGGTCCCAGCATTGTCGGGTTTGGCTCATACCATTACAAATACGAGAGCGGACGAGAAGGCGACTCGCCGTTGATCGCCTTCTCGCCGCGCAAGCAAAATATCACGCTGTACGTTCTGTTGGGGGCTGACCACGAAAATCCGTTACTCAAGAAACTCGGCAAACACACCAAAAGCAAATGGTGTTTGTATATCAAAAAATTGAGCGATGTGCACATGAATGTACTGAAAGACTTGATCGCTAAATCATTCCAAACATCGAAAGCACGAAAGTAATTTCAAACCTAACGTCTAAATTGAATCGGAGGCTGACATGGCAAAGAAAACTGAGTTGAAGACCAAGGTCAACAAGGCGAGCGTGGAAGGTTTCCTGAATAAAGTGCAGGATGATGCGATTCGAAAAGATTGCTTCGAGATCATGAAGATCATGAAGCAAGTCACCAAAGAGGAGCCAAAGATGTGGGGCTCCAGCATCGTCGGTTTTGGGAGCTATCACTACGTCGGTAAAAGCGGACGTGAAGGCGATTGGATGCTGACAGGCTTCTCCCCGCGCAAGCAAAATTTGACTTTGTATCTTATGGGAGGTTTTGACGTGGAAAAAGATTTATTAAAAAAACTTGGCAAACACAAAACAAGCGTGGGATGTTTGTATATCAAGAAATTGGATGACGTGGATAAAAAAGTCTTGAAAGAGTTGGTGCAAGAGTCTGTCAAAAGGATGAAGCAGCTCAGCAAATGACGTTGCAACAAGACGCCGAAGGTAACGAGAGAAAATATCTTCACGCATTTGCAGATTTTTCAAACAAGCGCGTCCTGGAAATCGGATGCGGCGAGGGACGACTGACCTGGAAATACGCACCCGCCTCCTCCCTGACCGTTGGGCTGGATCTTGATCAAGACGCCTTGCGCGTCGCCCTGATCGACTCCCCCCACGACTTGAAGAGGAAACTATTCTTCACCCGCGCGCAATCCGAACATATCCCCTTTTCAAAAGAAACATTCGATATCGCCGTGCTGGCGTGGTCTCTCTGATGCATCGAGCATGAGGGCATGGTTCATGCCCTGAGTGAAATTCGACGAGTCCTGATTCCAAACGGAATCCTGATTGATCTGCGTCCTCTTTTGGATCGCTGGTCAATTGAAGTTGTATCTGCGCGCGAAATCAAAGAGACAGGCAGAGTGCAGGATTTCCCTCTCGGCCTCGCAGACGACGAATCTGCTAACAAATCCTTAACACAAGCCGGGCAAAATGGCTGGTTTAATCGAAACCGAGAGGAATATTTTTCGTATTCTTATTCATGGGATACACCGAAAGAGATGGAGGCATGGATCGAAGAAGAATGGGAAGGCTTCATAGGAATGGATGAAGAAACCATACGAGCCACGCGCTCCGCATGGGCGTTGGGAGATGCGGACACCCGAGTCCGCTTGAATGTGAAGATGCTGATCACCCAATGGAAGGTAATGAACGAACCATGATCGAAAAAGAGATCACTACCAACTCGAACGGCGCGGATCTTTCAGGCACACTTTGCCTGCCTGAGGAAAACAAGCGCTTCCCAATCGTCTTGATGATCGCTGGTTCAGGTCCTGTTGACCGCGACGAAAATATGGCGGGTCAACAGATCAATATTTTCAACACCATTGCCCACCACCTTGTCAAAGAGGGATTCGCTAGCCTGCGCTACGACAAGCGCGGATGTGGAAAGAGTAAGGGGAATTTTTATAAAACGGGACATTTCGATCTCGTAAACGATGCCATCCATTGGTTTGACGCACTTCAGGAACAAGAGTTTTGCGAAAAGATATTCGTGCTTGGGCACAGTGAAGGTTCCATCATCGCTCCGCAGGTAGGTTTAAAGCGCGCATCTGCCGCGGGACTCATTTTGCTTTCCCCATTTATAGATAACATTGAATCAATTCTCATCAAGCAAGCGGCGCAACTTCAAAAGGAGTTCGACGCTGGCGGCTTATTCCGTAAGTGGTTAGCCAGAATGATGGGGGCGACCGTTGCAAGCCAGCGAAAACTCATCAACAAAATGAACTACCCCGCCGCAAGCGGACGGGGTATCGGTCCGCTAAAACAGCTTGAGCTGCTTTACATGTAATTGCACATACTCTTTTTCTTGACCTTGGTTCTTGACATACTGCTTGATCACATCTTCAGTCGCATGTTGCCCTACCGTGCCAACATAATAGCCATCTGTCCAAAATTCGCCACCCCACAATTGCTTTTTGACCGAGGGTACCCGAGCAAATACTTCTCGCGCCGTTAGACTTTTGATCATTGTTATGATTTTCGTAGGGCTGTAGGTTGGCACTGATTGCACTAGAAAATGCACATGGTCTTTATCTGTTCCAATTTCGAGAAACTCCACTTGATAGCGATTCGCAATGTCTAAACATGCTCCTTTCAACACTTGGTCAACCTTTTCATCTATCACGACTCTTCTATATTTAGCTGGACATACAAAATGATAGACCAGGATGGATACATTATGACTTTTTCTGATAAGATGACTCATGCTCTAATCCTATCACGCCGCAGAGCGGCGGGGTATTAGACCCGCGAAGGAATAAAATCATCCGACGCGGAAACGATCAGGGCAGGGTTTCAGAAACTGCCAGCCAAATCGTACCGTGAATTGATGCGCCTCGACCCGCCTGCAATCTTTAGCCAAATTACCCAGCCCATGCTGGTCATCGGCGGAGAGAAAGATCTTCAATGCGACCCCGCCGATGTGGATCGAATCGCGAGACTGGTCAAAGGTCTGGTGGACGCGCACGTCATCAAAAATCTCACTCACATCCTGCGATTCGATGAAGGCGAACCGACTATATTGGGTACGGCAGAATTGATCAAAAAGCCAATGGAGCCAATCGTGCAGGGGATGATTGCAGAATGGCTTAACAAACAACGAACGACCTAGGAAAAGGAAACATGGAACAAACCCCTGTAAGCGACAACGAGCTTCAAAAGAAACCTTCCCGCCTCTGGCAAATCGTACGCTGGATTCCCCTCGTAACGATGCTATTGACTTTGATTGCTCTGTTGATCCCCTTTCTCATGGGAGGCTTGCCGAGAATCACAGCATGGTATATGTTGCAATTGATCCCTCCCGTGTTGGGACTCGTCTTCCTGATCACAATCATCATCTACGCGATTGTAAAGCGAAGGTTTGGCAAACTTTTGCGCGTGACAACAGTGGTTGCCCTGCTTTCACTATCGCTGGTTATCCTGATGTTCGGGCTTGTTGCTTATCCAGCATCACTCGAAAACACAAAACCTTCTGCTACTGTCCGCCTGCCTGCGAATGTCCCGCTCAAAGTAGTTTGGGGCGGAGACAAAATAGAGACAAACTATCACGCCCTTGCACCCGATCAACGTTGGGCATACGATCTTCTTGTAGAACCCTACATCACAGGCAGTGACAAATTGGAAGACTACGGCTGTTATGGAGTTCCGATCGTCGCGCCGATCAGTGGAGTAGTATCCATAGCACACGACGGGGAGCCAGATACAATACCGGGTGTCGTTTCCAATAATTTTGAGGCGCCGCTTGGAAACCATGTCGTGATCAAAATGGAAACAGAGACATATTTAGTGATCGCTCACATGAAGCCAGGAAGCATCATGGTGAAAACGGGTGACACAGTGGAAGAAGGACAACAGATCGGTGAGTGTGGAAATTCAGGCAATACGAGCGAACCGCATATCCATATTCATCATCAACGGCAAGACCCTGCCGTTTTCCCGATCAATTTTGCCGAAGGATTGCCGCTTTACTTCCGGGATCATGATGGTGCGCTAATGCCAGTTGGAGGAATAAAGATCGAAGGTGATACTGTAACCGCTATCGGTGATACAATTCAACACATTGGCAAGTGATATACTTTCCAAAAAGGACTAAGCATGACACACATTTCCAACGTTTATCGCGTGTTCATCCACGCCGCGCCTGAAAAGGTCTTCGCCTACGTTTCAGATTTGACTCGTCATCCCGAGTGGAGCGGCGGCAACCTGCGGATCGAGTCGCTCACGCCCATGCCTGTGGGCGTGGGAAGCAAATACAAATCCTTCGGCGAAGTGGCGGGACAACAAAACCGCCCCAACGAATTGCTCGTGACTCATTACGAATCGCCAACCCGATTTACATTCACAGCGCAAGACCCCGGCTTCGGCGAAGTGGTCAATGATTTCAAATTCATCCTACAAGAGGGCGGGACATTAATGGAACGCACGTTGAGCATGAACATGAATCCCTTCATGGCATTCGCGTTCAGGCTGTTTATCCGTCCGCTGATTGGTCAGCCGATGATGGATAAGGCGTTTGCGAAGTTGAAGGAGAAAATCGAACTGGGTTAAACAAGCGTGTAGATAGTCAGTAGGGATTCGCCCCGCTGAAATGGGCTTATACTACACCTAAGGAACGAAATGATGCATCGGTCAATGAAGAGTTTGGTAATGATATTTATTTTTGTCGGGGTAACTGTTGCCGCTTACTTCGTAATCTCATCCCGCACGGATACATATTTGGGGCGGTGGTTTGCATGGAAATCATCCGACATCGACGATTATCAACGCTTCCCTTTTCTTGCGGTGGATAATGCACCTCCCATTTTCGATTTCAACACAGTTGATGCACCCCTTTCATTTGATACCGTCTCGTATCAATACAAAGGCAAGTCTCAAACAGCAGATCTGGATGTCCTGTTAGAGCAAACTGGCACAACAGCCTTTATTGTCATAAAGGACGACACGATACTTTATGAGGGGTATTTCAATGAGTACAAACGGGATTCTATCAATACATCTTTTTCAATTGCAAAATCAGTAACTGCGCTATTGATTGGCATCGCGATTGACCAAGAGTACATTACCAGCATCGATGATCCTATGACAACGTATATACCAGAATTGCTTGAGACAGACCCTCGCTTCAATCAAATAACTATTCGCAATCTTTTATCCATGAAATCAGGCATTGCATTCGCCGACCACGATTTGCCTTGGGGAGATAAACCAAAAGCGTATTATCATCCTAAATTGCGGGACGTGGTAATTCAACTGCCGATATCGGGGATACCTGGGGAAAAGTTTGAGTACAACACTTATAATCCCATTTTGTTAGGGATTGTTCTAGAACGGGCATCGGGTCAATCTGTAACAGAGTTCTTTGAAGAAAATCTCTGGAAACGATTGGGCATGGAGTATGACGCTACCTGGAGCATAGACAGCCAGGAAGACAACATGGCGAAAATGGAAAGTGGCATCAATACCAGGGCAATTGACTTTGCGAAAATCGGGCGGCTATTGTTGATGAACGGCAATTGGAATGGAGAACAAATCGTATCGGAATCATGGATTGATCTGTCTATGCAGATTGACTCCGAAAGCAACGTGGAAGAATTTGGGGAAAATACTTTCTATCAACTTGGATGGTGGATTAATGCACCTACAGACACTGACAGTTACATCGTGGCTGGTTGGGGGCATTTAGGACAATACCTGTTTGTGTTCCCTGATGAAAACATGATAATTGTTCGTTTCGGGAAAGAGTTTGGGGAAGTAGATTCGTGGCAACAAATTGCTCAGGCGATTGTTGACTTGGCAATCCAAGATTCGAGTCAATGAAAGCACTGCTCAAGACCGCGCGCAGTAACTGTGTTGAAAGTCAAAGTCAAAGCCTCTTTCATTTTTTCTGGCTTTGAGTTTTTTCTGCTCCCAAGCAGAGTCCACGCGACCCACACGCCCCTACCAGTGATGGATTAGACAAAATGCTTTATCCGGTGTAGGATGCAAGAGAATGGCTCAACACGAGCCCTGTATTCCCCATAGAAATGAAAATAAGGAGTAAGAAATGAAAAATGCGCGCAGGATTGCCATTGTGCTTCTTCTCATGTCCATCGTTCAATTCGCCTGCGGTTCGTCAACGGGGACGGAAGTCCCCTCACAAGTTGATGTTAATCCGAGCGTCGAACCGAGCGCGGAAACAGGGACGGCAACCCGCACTGCAGTCCCAACAATTATTCCATCACCGACCACTGAACGGCTCCAGCTTGAGGTCGTGCAATCCCAGGTCTGGACCGACTATCAGGGAAATGCCCGCGTCAATGTTTTGTTTCGCAATCCGTACGATTTTCCGGTTTCACCCATATTAAAAGCACACGCGACCTTATTGAACAGCGCGGGGGAATTCATGCGGGATGGAGGATTCTACTTCCTGGACGGAATCAGCGGCGGTAATGGGTTCTTCCTCCCTAGGGAAACCATCGCCGCCAACGCCTGTTTTACCTGTGAGGAAGCCCTATTAACCGAAGAGTGGGCTTCGGTCAAGTTTGTGGCGAGCATCGAAGATGCCACCGAACGTTGGAAATACTCCACCGAAGTGGAAGCCAGTGCCGTGAACGTTTCCTTTGACGGCGACAGTCCCATTTTTGATGTAACCGGGACAGTGACGAACAACAGCGGGTTGATGTTGCAGCGCATTTCTGTCCGCATATTCGTGTTCGATCAGGATGGTAATTTGGTCGGCGCGGCAGAATCTTCGGCATGGGACGTAGGAGCAGGCGCCTCTGTCAGTTTCGATGGATATGGGATTGGGCAAGTGCCTGATGGACCTGTAACGTATGAAGTCACTGCACTCGGCGTGAACTACTAACCTGAATTCGGGAAAAGGGGTTGGACGCTGACGAACGCAGACAAACGCAGATTTTTCTCTTTTTGATCAGCGCAATCAGCGTTTATCAGCGTCCCAAAAGATTCTGTGACTTATCCCGAACTGACGGTGCTAGGATATAACTGAAGCAAGGACAAAAGAGAGAGCATTTTGAAGCAGTCAATACTTCACATCGCGCTGGTTGTACGAGACTACGATGAAGCAATTGCGTTTTATACTGAGAAACTTCACTTTACGCTTGTCGAAGACACCTATCAACCGGAACAGGACAAACGCTGGGTGGTTGTGTCTCCTCCCGGTTCAATTGGAACAACATTGCTCCTCGCCAGAGCATCGAAGCCGGAACAAGAACCTTTCATCGGCAACCAATCAGGCGGAAGAGTATTCCTGTTCCTCAACACAGACGATTTCTGGAGGGATTACAACGAGATGGTTTCCAACGGCATAAAGTTCGCGCGGCCTCCCAAAGAAGAATCGTACGGACTTGTGGCTGTCTTCGAAGATCTATACGGGAATTTGTGGGACTTATTGCAAGTCAATTCCAACCATCCGTTATTCGAACGGACGACTTGATTACGGGCTGTTGCATTCCCTCACACCTAACGGAACTGGGTCTTAACAGGCGTGCTATAATGTTTTTGATACAAGAGGGCTGGTTTTGGTTGCTTGAAGCCAATGATGGATAAGGCATTCGCGAGGCTGATAAAGAAATTGAGAGTTGGATATTGAGAATTAATACAGTAACCTTTACCTTCAACAAAAATAATATCATGTGCATAAAGTCCTCTCGCTTGCACATGGTCTTCCGAAAAGTTGGCATGGGCCGTTGATCGGGAGTTGTCATAAATGAACAAATTCATCCCACCAAACACCTACGTCATATTGGTCACAGCAACGATCAGTGCGCTTTTAGGTGCTTTTGTTATGCTTTATGATATTCGATCCACACCAGAAAGCATTAATTTCATTAATACAAGTGACTTTGTCGCCTGGTTTTTCATAAATATAATAACCTTTGCATTATTTCCAATCTTAGGGATGCTATTATGGGGAAGCGTCATGGCCTATAAACGCTACTTTCGCAGGGAAATAATTTTCACAGCAACATTTTTTACTTTCAGGACTTTCGCTTATGCAGGCAAGAAAGCCTGAATTCGAGGTGTAGCCAGCTCAGCCCGCAGGTAATCACTCAGCAAAGCGTCTTTGGTTTGGTAAAGTGTTTTGCCGAGAGCCTTTGCCTTGACT
>Ga0247727_10018334_pt1 | contig 11017 bp, 10 predicted proteins | sample WisWelCaveWW1625_FD_202498 | JGI IMG/M metagenome (GOLD analysis project Ga0247727, IMG submission 202498) | Biofilm microbial communities from Wishing Well Cave, Virginia, United States - WW16-25 | ecosystem: Environmental > Aquatic > Deep subsurface > Groundwater > Cave microbial mat | place...
TTCCCCGCGCTCGCCGGTGAGCCGTGGCGCGAAGTCGAGCCGCTGCTCGCGCTGGCGGAGCGCACGAACCTGCACCTCAAGGTCTCGAGCCACCTGCTCGAGGCCGCCGAGAAGGTGGGCGACCCCCAGCGCCTGGTGGCGCGGCTCGTCGCCGGCTTCGGCCCCGAACGGGTGATGTGGGGCTCCGACTTCTCGCAGACCCACGACCGGCCCTACGCCGGCCTCGTCGCGCTCGGCCGCCACGCGTTTTCGGGGCTGGCTCCCGAGGCCCAGGCGTGGTGCCTCGCTCGCAGCGCCGAGCGGCTCTTCTTCAGCGCGTCCTAGGGCGGGATCGGCGAGCGGCGCGCCAGCCGCACCACGAGCGCCTGGTAGCCGGTGGGCAGCAGGCGCTGGAGCGCGGCGATGGCGTGCGCGTCCGCGCCGATCAGCACGCGGCGCGCGTTTCGCTTCACGCCGCGCAGGATGGCGCGCGCGGCGGCCTCAAGCGTGGTGCGCGCCATCCGGTCGAAGAGCGCGTTCATCTCTTCGCGGCTCGGCCTTCCTTCCCGCGCGACGATGCGCGCCTTGCGGGCGATGTTGGTCTGGATGCCGCCCGGGTGTACGCAGGTGGCGCTCACGTTCACGCCCTCGAGCTCGAGCTCCTGGCGCAGGCACTCTGTGAAGCCGCGCACCGCGAACTTCGCTGCGTTGTAGGCGCCCTGGCCGGGCACGGCAATCAAGCCGAACACGCTCGACACGTTCACGAGGTGCCCCTCGCTCGCCTGCTTCAGATGCGGCAGGAACGCCTTGGTGCCGCGCACGACGCCCCAGAAGTTGATGCCGAACAGCCACTCGAGGTCGGCGTAGGACATCTCGCTGATCGTGGCGCCGAGGCCGACGCCGGCGTTGTTGATCACCAGATTCACTCGGCTGTGCTCGGCGACGACGCGCTCGGCGTGGGCGTGCACCGCGGCGCGATCGGCGACGTCGACGCGCTCGCTCGTCACACGTGAGCCGATGGCCCCGGCCCCCGCGTGCGTCTCCGCAAGGCCGGCCTCGTCCACGTCCGAGAGCGCGAGCGCCGCGCCCTCGCGCGCCAGCTCGAAGGCGAGCGCGCGCCCGATGCCCGAGGCCGCGCCCGTCACCACCGCCACGCGCCCGCGCAGCTCGCGCACGCGGCTACTCGAGCGCCAGCTGCCGGAAGGCCGCCGTCCTCGCGTCGTCCATGCCGAGCGCGTCGCGCCGGTAGGCGTCGAAGGAGCCGTACTGCTTCGCGATCTCGTCGAAGGCGGCGGCGAGATAGCCGCGCTCCACGCTGAGCACGGGCCGCACCTGTTCGGGATCGACGCGGAACAGCGAGGCCAGCCGAATCGTCCACAGCATCCGCTCGATCTTCTGCGCGGTGTAGTGGTTCGTGAGCAGGAAGTCCTCGTACACCGTCTCCTCGGGCACGCCGAGGGTCCGCAGCGTGACGGCCGAGGCGAAGCCCGCGCGGTCCTTGCCGGCGGTGCAGTGCACCACGGCCGGCAGATACTCGGGCTGCGTGATGCGCTCGAACATCGCCTTGTATTGACCGGCGAAGCGCGTGGCGAATAGCCGATTGGCGTCGGTGAGTGCCTGGCGCAGGTCGAGGTCGCCGAGATCACCGGCGGTCAGCTTCTTGCGAAACTCCGCCGGCGAGAAGCTCTCGTCGAAGATCGGCAGCTCCGCGACCGCGGGCGGATTCTGAGCGGGCAGGCGGTCGGGCTCCTCGGCCTTCTCCTCGGCGCTGCGGAAGTCACAGACCAGCTTGATGCCCAGCTGGTGGAGCTTCACGAGATCCGCATCGGTGAGCTGCGACAGGTTGTCCGAGCGGAAGAAGAGGCCCCAGCGCACCGTGCGGCCGTCTTCGCTGGCGTAGCCGCCGAGGTCGCGGAAGTTCTGCGCGCCTTCGAGCGCGACGTGCCGGCGCTTCACGTGCTCGGGCATGCCGGCATAGAGATCGTCGCCGCCGCACGCGAGCAGCAACGCGGCCGCGAGCAACGGGACCAGACAGCGAGGATGAACGGACACGAGCGTCTCCCGGATGAAGGCGCCCAGTCTACCGGAGGCCGGCTCCCACGACCTCAGCGCTGCGGCAGCTCCATCTCGAAGACCGGGCGCGCGCGGCCGGTCTCGACCACGCGCAGCATCACGCGGTCACCTTCGCTGGCGTCGCCGAAGTCGCCGTCGCCGTAGAAGTCGAGCACGACGAAGCCCGCGTGCGCGTGTGCGAACAGCGTGCCGGCGATCGCGGTCACGGTGGTGATGTTCTTGAAGGAGCCCGCGCCGCTCACGACCAGCGTGCCGGCAGTGTCGCGGCCCTCGATCACCTGGAGGGCATGGTCGTGGCCGGCGGCGTAGACGAGAGGCGGCCGCTGCCCGAAGGCCGGCAGCAGCTTCCGCACCATCAGCCGGTAGGCGCTCGCGTCGAGGTCGTGAACGATCACGCCGAACACGCCCGCGAGCCCCGTGAGCTGGCGTGCCCAGAAGCCCCGCCCGTAGCCGCCGTGCGGGCCGCCCGTGCGCAGCGGATGGTGCGCCACCACGATCACGTGATCCTCGGCGTGCTCGCGCAGCTCGCGTGCGAGTGCCTGTACGAAGTCGCGCTCGCGCGCGACGCCGGCGCAGGCCGGCCGATCCTCGGGGTCGATCAGCCACCAGTCGAGATCGATCGCCAGAAGCCGCACGCCGCGGGCGAGCCCCGCGCCGGGCTCGACAAGCGTTTCGAGCGCGGGCCCCGGGCAGCCGCCCTTCGGCAGCAGTGTGGCCGGGCTCTCCTCGAAGCGATCGATGAAGCCTTCTTCGCGCGCGAGCGTCGAGGCGCGCAGCCGCAGATTGCCCCAGTCGTGGTTGCCGGGTACGAAGACCTTCCTGGCGCGTGTCGCGCGCAGCTGCTGGAGCAGGATGCCCGTGCCGCGCTCGTCGCCTTCTCCGAGGCCGCTCGGGTAGAGGTTGTCGCCCAGGAACACCACGTGGGTGGCGTCGGGAAGGTCGTCAGCCCACAGGCCGAGATCGGAGAGCGTGGCGTCTTCGGGCAGCGTCGCGCCGGCGTCGCCGATCAGGATCAGGCGATGGGTCGGCGTGCGCGCGCCGAGCGCGCTGGTGTTGCGCCACAGGCTGTGCCCCAACGGTGAGACGAAGGGCGGCCCGCTGGGGCCGTAATAGGGAGTGGGGAAGCGCGGGCTCGCGCAGGCGAGCCAGAGCAGAGCGCCGCAGGCGGCGAAGAGGCCCCGCCGCAGCGTGATCCGATCATGTGCCGTCATCCCCCTTGTTTTCGGCGGGCTGGGGCAGGGGCCTGAGGTGCGAGGCGCGCCGCGGCAGGCCCGCGAGGGCTGCGTCAGAATCGGAACTCGAGGCCGAAGGACGGCGTGGCTTCGACCTCGCGGCTCGCTTCGTCTTCACCACGTTCGTCTACGAGCACGCCGCCGCGCAGGCGGAGGCGGTCGGCTTCGTCCACGCGGACGGTCACGCCGGCCTCGCTGCGGCGCCACTCGCGCGGCAGCGGCGCTTCGGCGAGCGGCTCGCGGCTCGAGAAGTCGATGCGCACGCGGCGCCGCACCGGGGCGTCTCCGGCTTCGTCCCGGCTCGGCACCTCGCTCATTGCGTCGCTCTGCGGTGCGGCAGCGGGCGGCTTCGGCAGACGCAGCAGCTGATCGAGCGAGACGTAGGGCGAGGGCGGCGGGGGCCGCGGCTCGCGCTGCGGCGTCTGGCGCCGAGGTCGCGTCTGCTGCCGAGTGGGTGACACCTCCGGGTGTTGCGATTCCGGCGGCGCTTCGATGACAGCCGGCGGCGGCGGTGCGGGCTGAGGCGCGGGTGGGGCGTGCGGCTCGCTCTGGAGCCAGAGCGCGGCACTGATCGCGCCCAGCACTGCGAGCAGCCCCGCCGCCAGCAGGCGCTTCATGGCAGCAGGCGACTCAGCGCGGCCAGGGGATCGCCGGGCGCAGCCTCTGAGGTCGCAGCGTCGCGCGCGGCCTCCCACCACGGGGCGCGAGGGCCGCCATCCTCCGCGAAGAGCAGCCGGCGCGCTGCGTCTGCGAAGTGGCGCGCGTAGTCGGGTGGGCGCGGGTCGGTCTCGCAGGCGCGCAGCATCGGATCGAAGGCGGGGCGCGTCGTGGCCTCGGTGGCGAGCAGCAGGTCGAGCTCGAGCGGTCGCTCGAAGCGGGGTGCGGGGCCGCCGCCCTCGAGTCCGCGCCCAGGGAGCAGCAGCGCCGCCGGTACGCGAGGCGCGCGCGTGCCGGCGAGCAGCAGTGCCACGTAGGCGCCGAGACCCGCGCCGACCAGGTAGGCGTCGCCTGCCTCGAGCAGCGCATCGTCGGCGCAGGCAGCGTGCAGCTCCGGCGTGTAGCTGCCGCCGCGCGTCCAGGCCGAGGCGCCGTGGCCGGCGAAGTCGAGCGCCAGCACGCGCCCGGGCCAGTGCGCCGCGAGCGCGGCGAAGTCTCGAGCCGATCCGCCGAGCGCGTGCAGCGCGAGCAGGGTCGGGCCCGCACCCGCGCGCAGCTCGTGGAGCGCGACTTCGCCGCGGCCGCTCGCGATGCGCTTCATGCGCGCCCGAGGAAGTCGAGCACCAGCGCTGCGGTCTCGGCCGGCTTCTCGATGTGGATGAAGTGGCCCGCCTCGGCGATCGGCGCCGTCTCCAGCACCGGCACGTGGGCGAGGCGCTCGCTGCGCCACGGATCGGGCAGACCCCACGCGTCGGGCTGGTCGCCCCAGAGCGCGAGCATCGGCATCGTGAGGCCGCGCCAGGCAGGCGCGATCCACTCCGGGCGCCACGGTCCGAAGCCGCGTGCCGCATAGGGGTCCACCTTCCACACGTAGCCGCCTTCGATCGCGCGCGCGCCGCGCTCCGCGAAGTAGCGCAGCCACTCCTGCGAGAGCCGCGGGTTCTGCTGGCGGCGGCGCGCGGCCAGCTCGTCGAGGGACGGGCTGGGCCGGAAGCTGCGCCTCGACACGTTGGTGCGTCGCCAGTCGAAGAAGGCCGCGAGCAGCTCGGGCACCGTGCCCTGGTAGCGGCGCATGCCCTCGGCCTCCCAGCCGGCGGGCGGCGGGCCGAAGCCGTCCATGCTCACGAGGCGGCGCACGCCGGCGGGGAAGAGCAGGGCGGCGTCGGTCGCGAGCCCGCCGCCGCGGCTGTGGCCGACGAGGTGTGCGGGCCGGCCCAGCTCGCGCAGCACGTTCACCACATCGAGCACGTCGGTGTGCCAGGTGTAGGCCTCGGGCCAGTCCGAGTCGCCGTGCCCGCGTGAGTCGAGCGCGAGCACGCGGTAGCGCTGGGCCAGGAGCGGCGCGAAGGTGTCGAAGCTGCGCGCGTGGTCGTAGAAGCCGTGCATCAGCAGCAGCGGCTCACCGCCCGGGTCACCCCACTCGACCACGTTGAGGCGGAGCCCGAGCGACACAACGAAGCGCTGCCGCAGCGGCGCGACCGCGCCGGGGTAGGAGACGTCCATGGGCGCGCGAGCATAGCCGCGCGCCCGCAGACGGGGACGTTCGTCAAGTTGTCAAGTTGTTGGCCGCGCAGGAGACTGGTTGAAGCTGGTCAAACAACTTGACAACTTGACGAACGTCCCCGCTCTCCGGAGGTTGCATGGACGTCGGTGTTTGTCTCCCGTACATGAAGAAAGGCCTGAGTCGCGAAAAGCGTCACGAAGGGGACGTTCCTTTTCCGTCACTTGCGGGCCCGTACCAGATCGGCGACGACCAGGCGCGCTCCTGGATCGTGCGCGGGGCCTGCGGGTCGCAGCAGGGTGCGAGCGCTTCGGGCACGGCGTCGGGCTTCGCACAGTCCACCTTCGCCGCGACGCAGAAGTGCTGGCTCCAGCGGCAGGTCGGGTTCTCGAGCACGCGCGCGTAGTAGTAGGCCGGTGCCGCGACGTCGAAGGACGGGTCGCTCCACACCGTGCAGAGCTGCGCCGCGCCGGCCCCGCTGCGCTCGCAGCTGGCCGGGTCCACGCTCGCGTCGTTCGGGCCGCCGGCCACGTCGATCACGGCCTCCTTCGCCGCGCCGTTCTCGACCCAGCCCTTCACGATCTGGATGCGCTGCAGCGGCGTGGCCTCGCCGCCCGGATCCTGCAAGGCGGAAACGATGAAGCGCGGTGCGGCCGCGCCTACAGCCGGCGGCGCCGGCAGATCTCCGCCCATCGGCACGCCGCGCGCGTAGCCCTCGGCCACGAGGCTCGGGCTCGCACACAGCTCCGCGTCGTACCCCCAGCCGCCGAAGAGCCGCAGCGCGATGCGCGGCCCGCTGGTGCCGTAGGCCTCGCGGCGCTGCATCGCCGCGAAGATCGCATCGCGCGCGTTCTCCTCGGCCCAGACCACCGAGAGCCCGCCCGGGCCGTACTCGAACTCATCGGGGAACTCGCTGGTCGAGCCCGCCTCCTGCTTGCCGGCGCCGCCGTGTGCGCCGTGGCTGCGCTCGGCGACCAGGCCCGGCGCCGCGATGTGCGTGTCGGTGGCGGCGACCAGGCCGAAATGGAAGGGGTTCGCGCCGAGCGTCTGCGAGAGCCGCAGCCCCTCTCCGAGCGCCCAGCGCACGAACATCTTCTCCGACGGCACGAAGCTCGGGTCGCGCGCGCGGTCCCGCGCGCCGAAGTTGTCGTAGGGCAGCTTCTCGAAGCCGCAGGCTTCGTCGGAGGCGCCCGTGCCCGCGCGCAGGTCGCACTCCGAGTCGCCCTTGTGCTGCATCACCTCGACCAGCGGCTCCCAGCGCGAGCGGCGCTTCGCCTCTTCGGCTGTGGTGGCGATGCCGTCGTCCTCGAGCTTCGTGAGCGCAGCCGACTGGAAGATCAGGCCACCCGACAGGTTCGAGTTGTGCGGAATCGTGAGCACGTCGCAGCCCGGGTTGCCGTCCACGCACTCGGTCTGGAGCCGATCCCACAGCTCCGACGCAGACGCCACGTCGACCCAGCTGATCGGGTGCGGCGCCACCTTCTCGTTCCTGAAGATCACGTTGCGGTGGAGGTTCTGGCCGCCGCCCACCGTGCCCGTCCACTCGTAGCCGACGAAGCTGGTGAAGCGGCAGGCGGCGCTGCGGTCGTAGGCCTCCTCGGCGGCGGCCTGCACGTCGCGCCAGACGGACGCGGTGGCCTCGCGGCAGCGCTCGCCGTTCTCGCCGCAGAAGCCCCAGCGTTGCTTGCGGATCATGGTGCGCCACGCCATCAGCCGGAAGGCCGCCCCGGACCAGCCGCGATGGATGCGGCACATCAGCGAGCCGTAGCCGGGCATGCCCTCGGTCGTGCAGATGCGCACCTCGCCCATCGTCTCGCTGTGGTCGGTGACGGCGGTCCAGTCGAGCGGGCGGTCGAGCTGCACCGTGCGCAGCGCCAGGCCCGTTTCGTCGTAGGGCTGGATCCCCATCTTCTCGCCCTTCGCGAAGCGGTAGGCGTCGCGCGGCAGGTTGCGTGTGCCCCGCGTGTTGGCGTCGAAGGACAAGGCGGTGTGTACGTGCGTGTCGCCGAAGAGCGGGCGCCGCAACGGGTCGAATGCGGCGCAGGGCTCGCGGGATTCGGTCACGGAGTAGGGCCGATCGGCCGAGCTGGCGGCTCCCGCGACGAGCCAGACCCCGAGAAAAACCGTGACGGCGCGCACGCATGCCTCCTGACGCAACCAGCGTAGGCGGTTAGGTGCATCGGTTCAGCCGGGAGCGCAATGCTCCTACGTCATCAAGCCAATGGAACCCCTCCGCGGGCGCCCGTACATGCCCTAGCGAGCCCACCGAACCATCGCTGCGACGTTCGCAGCCGAGGCCGGCGGGCTCGCACACCAAGACAGGGGATCCAGATGTCGAGTACACGACCGATTCCGATCCGAAGCTTCGCTCTCAGCTTGAGCGTCGGCCTCACCCTCGGGGTGGCCGGCGCTGCCTGGGCGGCGCCCGCTGGCGACGATGCTCACGCCTGCTCCGAGACGGCGGCGCTGCTGCTCACCGCCTGCAAGTACGAAGTTCGCGACGACTTCTACGTGGCGCAGGCGATCTGCGAGAACGTCGCGGGCGAGCACGCACAAGACGCGTGCGAGGACGAGGCCGACGAGGCGCGCATCGAGGGCCTCCAGCTCTGCGACGAGCAGCGCAGCGCGCGCCTCGCGCTCTGCGCCGACCTCGGCGACGGGCGTTACGACCCGAACTTCGAGCCGAGGCTCTTCGACGACCCCAAGAATCCCTCCCATCCGAACCCGTACTACCCGCTGCAGGTCGGTAACCGCTGGGTCTACTTCGACGAGGGCGAGACCGTGACCGTCACGGTGCTGAACGAGACCAAGCTCATCGAGGGCGTCGAGTGCATCACGGTCAACGACGTCGTGCTGGTGGATGGCGCCGCGCACGAGGACACGGACGACTGGTACGGCATCCGCAAGAACGGCACCGTGGACTATTGCGGCGAGATCGTCCAGAACTTCGAGTCCTTCGAAGGCGACGACCCCGCGGTGCCGGAGCTGGTGGACGTGGACGGCTCCTGGAAGCACGGTCGCGACGGTGCGCTGGCCGGAACGCAGTTCCTGGCCAACCCGCAGGTCGGTCGCGTCTACCGCCAGGAGTTCGCGGCCGCCAACGCCGAGGACGCCGCCGAGATCCTCTCGACGACCTATCGCCACGGCCAGAACGCGGTGCTCGATCAGCACGTGCCGCCGGTGCTCGCTCAGCTGCTGTGCAGCGCGGGCGACTGCGTGGTGACGGGCGAGTTCAGCCCGATCGAGCCGGGCCACTTCCAGCGCAAGTACTACGCGCGCGGGATCGGGCTCTTCCTCGAGGTGAACCCCAGCTCGGGCGTGTCGGTGGAGCTGATCGAGTGCAACGTCGATCCGAAGTGCAACAGCCTGTAAGGCGAACAGGGCTCGCCCGGCGCGATCCGGCCGGGCGGGCTCTCGTCTTTTCCCGCTACCGTGGAGGTCTGCCATGACCGAACTCATCGATCCGCGCGCCCGCGCCTGGGCCATCGCCGCCGTGATCGGCGGCATCGCGCTGCTGCTGCTGCTCGAGTGGATCGAGGAGCCGAGCCTCACCGCGTTCGACCTGCTGCTCGAGGTGGTGGGTCTCACCCCGGTCGTCATGACCAGCGTGGGTGTGGCGCTGCTGTTCCGCATCACCTCGCGCCAGCGCGACGAGCACGTCAAGGTGATCCGCGACCTCGAGCTGGCGCGCGCGCAGGGCCAGCGCTGGCGCACCGAAGCGCGCAGCTACCTCGACGGCCTCGGCCAGGCGATCGAGGTGCAGTTCTCGCGCTGGAATCTCACCGAGGCCGAGCGCGAGGTGGCGCTGCTGACCCTGAAGGGGCTCAGCCACAAGGAGATCGCTACGGTGCGCGCTGTGAGCGAGCGCACGGTGCGGGAGCAGGCGCGTGCCGTGTATTCGAAGTCGGGCCTCACCGGCCGCGCCGGCCTGTCGGCCTTCTTCCTCGAAGACCTGCTCGCGCCGATCGAGGGCGTCGAGTAGATGAAGAGCGCCGCGCTGCTGCTCCCGGCATTGCTGCTGCTGATCGCGCCTCGCGTCGCGGCCCAGGCAGAGGCACCCGCCGAGGCCGAGCTGAGCGAGGAAGAGGAAGAGGAGGAGGAGGGCCTCCAGCAGCGCCTCACCGAGCGCGAGGACCAGCGGCGCCCGCTGAAGCCGTGGAGCACGCGCATCTTCGGGCACCGGCTCACGCTCGGCGGAGAGTACGAGACGGAGTTCCGCTATCTGCGGCGGCGCGTCTTCGACGAGGACGAGGACCTCCGCAAGCTCAACCCTGACGACGACGAGCGCCGGCCGGATCGCTCGCTGATGGAGCACACGTTCGAGGTCGAGGCCTTCTACAGCCTGGGCGAGCCGCTCTCCTTCTTCGTGCAGGGGCAGGCGATCCTCGAGGAGGATCCCGATTCGCTCCGCGAGTCCTACGACAGCTACTTCGAGCGCGGCGAGATGTGGCTCGCGAGCGAGGACATCGCCGGCAGCGACGTGAGCTTCGACGCCGGTCGCCTCGACTTCGAGGACGAGCGGCGCTGGTGGTTCGACGACGAGCTCGACGCCGTGCGCCTGACCTGGGAGCCGGCGGAGGCGGTCGAGATCTCGTTGGCGCTGGCGCAGGAGCTGCTGCCGGAGCGCTCCGATCGCGACTACATCGAGCCCGAGCAGGAGGACGTGCTGCGGCTGCTCGGCCAGGCGAGCTGGGGCTGGCGGACGGACCACCTGCTGGAGCTGTTCGCCATCTACCACGACGACCGCTCGCCGAGCCAGCTCGGCGAGGTCGTGGACGAGGAGCGCGAGGACGACCTCGATGCGGAACTGACGTGGCTCGGGCTGCGCGCCATGGGCGTATTCGGGCTCGGGGAGCGCGGACTGCTCGGCTACTGGCTCGACACGGGACTGGTGCACGGCAACGTGAGGAAGCTCGTCGATCGCGAGGATCCGGATCCGGACATCGAGCACCACGACGTCGACGGCTGGGCCTTCGACCTCGGCGCGAGCTGGATCCTTCCCCTCGACTACGACCCGCGCCTCTTCGCCGGCTACGCGATGGGCTCGGGCCGCTTTCGCCAGACCGACCTCCAGGCCAACGAGGCAGGCTTCGGCGGCGTCGAGCGCTTCCCGAGCTACGGCATCCTGCTCGACCCGGAGCTGTCGAGCCTCGCCGTTGCGACCGTCGGCGCCGGCCTCTCGCTGCTGCGCTCGAGTTCTCTCGACCTCGTCTATCACCACTACCGCCTGACCGGCAGCGCGGATCAGCTCGCGGACGATCAGCTCGACGCCACGCTGGTGCGCGGGCAGCACGAGCTCGGCTACGGCTTCGATCTGGTGCTCGGGCTCGAGGAGTGGGAGCGCCTCGAGTTCACCTTCGCGCTCGCCGCGCTGCGCTCGGGCGATGCCTTCGTGAATCGCCCCAACCGTTGGACCTACGGCGGCTTCGCGGCCGTGCGCTACGCGTTCTAGTGTCTCGTTTCTGAAGTCTCTGAAACACGGCGGATCTTCCGCCGGATCTCGCGGGGAGACTTCGTCCATAGGAAGGGTCGCGCGTTCTCGTTCCAGTCCGCGATGAACTTGGCGATCAGGCGC
>Ga0247727_10018335_pt1 | contig 11017 bp, 11 predicted proteins | sample WisWelCaveWW1625_FD_202498 | JGI IMG/M metagenome (GOLD analysis project Ga0247727, IMG submission 202498) | Biofilm microbial communities from Wishing Well Cave, Virginia, United States - WW16-25 | ecosystem: Environmental > Aquatic > Deep subsurface > Groundwater > Cave microbial mat | place...
CCACCGGCGTTATTTGTGTCGCGATAATAACCGCGATCATCATTATAATAAATGCGATCATGCACTTCACTGCCCCAGCGCGTTGAGCCGGCTATGCCGTCGCCGATTTCGACGCCTTTCATCGCGGGAATGCTCATCATCGCGGCGGCGAGGCGAGCGTCCAGACGACGATCCCAATGCACGTAACTGCCGAGGCCGACGGGAACATTGAATGCCGCGACTTCAAAAATGCCGCCAACGGTGTCGCGCTTTGTTTTGGCTTCGTCAATGCGCGCCATCATCGGCTTTTCGGCTTCGGCATCCAAGCAACGCACGGGTGACGCGTCGGCACGCGCATTCAATTCGGCGACGGAAAAATCAAAGGCGCTATCGGGTTTTCCATAATCTATTAATGAAAATCGACTGCGTACATCGTGCAGTTGCAAAACGTGGCTCGCGATAATGACGCCAAATTCTTCGAGGAATTTTCTCGCGATAGTACCGAGCGCAACACGCATCGCGGTTTCGCGGGCGCTGGCGCGTTCGAGGACGTTGCGAATGTCGTCGAAGCCGTATTTGATCGCTCCGGCAAGATCGGCATGGCCGGGGCGAGGAACTTCGACTTTTGAGATATTTTCCAGTCGGGCCGACTGAGCTACATCCATTTTTTCTTGCCAGTTTTTCCAGTCGAGATTTTCAATGAGCAGCGAGATCGGGCTGCCGAGCGTTTGGCCGAAACGCACGCCACTGAGAATTTTAGCGCGGTCTTTTTCAATGCGCATGCGCCCGCCGCGGCCGTAGCCTTGTTGGCGGCGGTGCAATTGCACGGCGATATACTTTTCGTCAATCGCGAGACCGGCGGGCATGCCTTCTAAAATACCGACAAGGGCCTGCCCGTGCGATTCACCGGCGGTGAAAAAACGTAAGTGGCTCATGGCTGGATACTGGATACTTGATACTTGATCATCGATGCTACGTGCTGCGTTTTCTATTTGCATGTACAGGTTTGTCATTCCGAGCGCTAGCGAGGAATCTGCTTCTAAAAAGATTCCTCGTCGCTGCACTGGAATGACATACTTACTCAATCGGAAAACGCTGTAGTACGTGAATTAAATGTTGATGCGCCGGATAATTCGTTTTCTAACTTTTTATAGATCGGGTTAAGATCCAATCGTTCCCGACTCCATAATTCCAATGCGGCGACGCCTTGATAAATCAACATGCCGAGACCGTTCACGATTTTGGCTCCGGCGGAATTGGCCATGCGCAGAAACTTCGTTTGCACGGGATTATAAACGAGATCGATCACCGCCATTGGCGCGGAGAAAGCATGATCGGGCAGCGGCGATTCAGCTTCATACGGATGCATCCCGACGCGCGTGGTGTTGATGAGGAGATGCACCTCGTTTTTTTTGATCCAATCAGCGCGCTCCAGCCATGGTGCATTTTGCAATTGATTCGCCGTCGTATGATTAGCAAAAGCGGCGATGAGTGTTGCCGCGCGCGCGGCGTTGCGATTGCACACGATAATTTGTCCGGCATTCGCTTGTAACAGTGCAAAAATCACCGCCCGCGCTGCGCCGCCGGCGCCGAGCACAAAAGCTTTTTTGTTGGCGATGAGAACGCCGGCTGTTTCTAAGCTGCGCGAAAAGCCGCACGCATCGGTATTGTAGCCGATCAACCTTCCGGCCTCCGCGACAATCGTGTTGGCCGCACCAATTTTTTCTGCCGTAACCTCGAGCTCATTGAGAAAAGGAAGAACAGTTTGTTTATGCGGCAATGTTATATTGATGCCGCGAAATTCGCCGTCTCGTAAACGTTGAATCATTTCCGACAACTCGTTTTGCCGAATCTGCAGCGCTTCATAAGTAAACGGCAACGCGAAATGCCGAATCAAAAAATTTTGCAGCGCCGGCGAAAGCGAGTGCGCAATCGGGTCGCCGATGACGGCGAGCTTTTGGGCTGAGGGTGGAGAGCTTGGCGCAGAGGGCATGGCGCATAGCATTTAGAATTCGAAGCTCTTGCCGATGTCCAAAACTTCAACACGAGCGCCAATCGCGGCAGTTTTGCGCGCAAACTCGTGCGGATCAACGTCAATCACGTCGAACGTTTTATAATGCATTGGAATCGCGATTTGCGGCTTGAGAAATTCAACGGCCTTCACGGCGTCGTCAATGCCCATCGTGAAGTTGTCGCCGATCGGCAGCAGCGCGACCTCGAGGCGATTCATCTGGCCGATGAGCTGCATGTCCATAAACAGGCCGGTGTCGCCGGCGTGATAAATCGTTTTGCCGCCGGCGGTGATGAGAAAACCGACCGGATTGCCGAGATAGAGAAAACCCTCATCCGTTTGATAGCCGGAGCCGTGATGCGCGATCGTCAGCTTGACGCGGCCAAACGGAAAGTTGTGACCGCCGCCGATGTGCATGCCATGGGCTTTTGCCCCCTGTTTGCCGCAAAAGGTGGCGATCTCGTAGTTGGAAATAATCGTGGCGTTGTTGCGTTTCGCAATCGCCACCGCATCGCCGACATGATCGCCGTGGCCGTGCGAAATCAAAATGAAATCGCATTTCACCGAATCCGGCTGCACCGGCGCTTTCGGGTTGCCGGCAAGAAACGGATCGATGAGCAAACGATGCGTGCCGGTTTCTAGGAGAAAACACGAGTGGCTGAGGTAGGTGAGTTTCATGATACGGCCTTCTAAAAATATTACAGCGAATATACCGGCATGAGAATTTTTCTCTCTGCCCCTTTGCTCCTGCGAGCTCTGGTTTCAAGTGTTTTGAGAACATTGGCGGCGTAGTAACGTGTGCCACATTCCATGCATACTCCGGCAGGCACGTTTTTAAAGAGCACATACTTTCGGTTGACTTTTCGTAATAGATCAACTCTCTTCTCAACAATACGACCGCCACAGTATTCACAGTTTTCACCTTGCCAGAATTCCATAGTCGGTTCTCCTTTTCTTATTTTCGTGGCTGATCTTCATAAACTGTAATGACACGAACTTTGCCGCCAGCCGTTATACGGCATACAATACCGATAGTTCGTCGATTCAATGTTCGTCCAACCACTTCGTATTTACCTTCGTGCGGCCAAGTTCGACGAATTTTACCTGTCTGGAGTCCGTGTTCGACATCGAAAGTGTCAAAACCCTCAGCCATCGCCTCGTCATCGGCATGTTCGGTCAAATAATAAAGCCCGTTGCGAACAAGCGCCTGAATTTCTTTAATCTCGCTCAATAAAAATTTCCATAGGTTTTATTGCTAATTCACCCCATCTGCCGATGTCCGATCAATTGCATAAACTCCTCGCGGCAGGCGCGGTCTTGGTGAAAGACGCCAAGCAGCGCGCTGTTGGTGACGACGGTGTTTTGTTTTTGCACGCCGCGCATCATCATGCACAAATGCCGAGCTTCCGTCACCACGGCGACGCCGTCCGGATCAAGCGCTTTCATCAGGGCTTTGGCAATTTGCGTGGTCATGCGTTCTTGCAATTGCAAGCGCCGCGCAAACATATCGACCAGGCGCGGGATTTTCGACAGGCCGACGACTTTGCCATTGGGAATATACGCGACGTGGCACCTGCCATAAAAAGGAAGAAGATGATGTTCGCACAAGCTATAAAAATCGATATCCTTCACGATGACCATCTCATTATATTTTTCTTCAAACAACGCGCCGTTGAGAATTTTCTTGATGCTTTCTTGATAACCCGAGGTGAGGAAACGCAGCGCGCGGTCGACGCGTTTCGGCGTGCGGCGCAAACCCTCGCGTTCCGGATCGTCGCCCAGCTCGAGCAAGAGTTGCTGCACGAGATCTTTGATGCGCCCGTTTTCTGGCTCAACTTTTTCGGCGTCAGCGGATATTTCCGGCGCCGCGAAACCGTCGTGATGATTGTTTTCTATTTCCGGGCGTGGCAGAACCCGCAATTCGTCTGCGGCGGATGTTTCATTGGTTTCACGGCGTCGGCGGTGTTGGCGTGACAATTTAAGCATTCTTCGGCCTTTCGGGCTTGTTGGTGGATGTCATCGACGGGCATCGCCGGCGCAGTGCGATTGGATGAAGTCATGAGCGACAACGCGCTCAACAACGTCAATACGCCCATCGTCAATAAGAAGAGATGTTTTTTAGCAGTTTTTTGTTTTTCCGGTTCCATGCGGCTTGCGGCTCGATCCTTGATCTTGGATGCTGGTGAATATCATTTGGCGTCGCGGACAACTTACGCCGTTTGGGCTGTTGCGTCACGTTGCCATTGCCTGTGGGTTGTTGTCGCCGACTCGCGGATTAACCGCCCTTGAAACGCGCCGCGCCGGCGCATCTCCGCTTTGAGAGCTTGTAGAATTTCTCCTTTGGTGAGATTCCAGCGCGGTGCAATCAACAAATCACGCGGCGCTTCACCGTAAAACCGCTCGATAATGATTTCCGGGGATAAGCGTTCGAGATAGCGAATCACCAAATCTTTCCACTCGTCGAAGGTATAAACGTGAAAAGGTTGCTCGGCATATTGCCGCGCTAATTCCGTGTGTTTGACGACGTGGAGATGATGAATCTTCAACACGTCCAGTTTAAGCTCATTGATGACCTCGGCCGACGCGAGAATCTGTTCTTCCGTTTCATTGGGAAAACCGAGAATGGTGTGGCCGCTGACATGCAGGCCAAACTCGCGCGTGCGGCGAATGGCGCGGGCCGTGCAGGCGAAATCATGGCCGCGATTGATCAAACGCAGCGTCTCGTCATAAACGGATTCGATGCCATACTCGAGGCTGACAAAAATTTCACGCGCCAAATTTGCGAGCATATGCAACTTTTCATCATCGATGCAATCGGGGCGCGTGCCGATGGAAAGCCCGACGACGTCGGGATATGTGAGCGCGTCGCGAAAAAGCGTTTCGAGGTGGTCGACCGGCGCGTAAGTGTTGCTGTACGGTTGAAAATAAATAATGAACTTTTTCGCTTCGAAGCGGCTTTTCAAAAAAGCGACGGCGGAATCGATTTGATCGCGCACCGAGTATTTCGGGCGGGCATTCTCCGGCGTGAAGCTGACGATGTTGCAATACGTGCAGCCGCCGCGCGCCACCGTGCCATCGCGATTCGGGCAGGTGAATCCGGCATGCACGCTCACTTTATGCACGCGCGCGCCGAATTTTTCCTGCAAAAATTTGCCGTAGGGGTTGTAGAGAAAATTTGGTTTCATTGCATCGAAGCGCTTCGAGCCATTTGTAAAAACAGTTTTTCCAACTGATCGATGAACCCAACTGTAAAAGCATTTCCGTTGGGTTCAGCGATCAGTTGGGGGGCGCCGGTTTTTTAGGATTTTTTAAACCTTTGTGATCTCTCCGAACGCAAGATTACGACCAAACATATTTTAATTCTTGACCGCTTTCGCCAGTTCCGCCGTGTAAACCGAAATGGCGTTCGGGCCTTCGCCGGTGATGAGGTTGCCGTCCCGCTCGACTTTGCGGCCCGTATATTTTGCGCCAGCGTTGCTCAATTTTTCAAAAATCGAATTATGGCCAGTGACGGTTTTCCCCGGCAAAATTCCGGCAACGGCGAGCGCGACGGGCGCGCGATCATTGGCGGCAATGAGCTTGCCGGATTTGGCATACGAGCGGATAATCTCGTGCGCTTTGTAATCATGCCAATATTGGCTCGAACCGTGCCCGCCAATGAAAACCACGCCGGCATAATCATCTGGATTCACTTCGTCGATGAGAATATCCGTGTCTACCGAATTGCCCGCGTAGCCTATCGCGCCTTGACGCACGGTCGAGGCCATCACCACTTTCGCGCCGCTTTTTTCTAAGGCTTCGCGCGTGGCCTTATATTCTTCTTCACGGAAACCGTCGGTCGGAATCACTACTAAAATCGTTTTGCCGTTGTCGGCCATTTTTTCTTCCTCCGTTGCCTGTCTGATGAAATGGTTCATTTATGTCTACAAGGAAACTAAAGAACTGCACAAAAAATTAGCATTTTACGGAGAGAAAAGCAAGAGGATTGTGCGAACGCCCGTAGCGCCACATTTATGTTGCGCCCGACCTTTGCAAGCACGATGAAGTTGCTTTGAACACGAACCTGTCAATACTTTTAGATAACATGAAGAGCCGCAACATAAATGTTGTACGATGTTACACATTTTTATTAAAACTCAAGTGTAAGACAAAAATATTTCCGGCGAAGAGGTGGCCGAAGAGTATCGTGATCCAGAGATTGGGCTGGATGGCTTCGAAAAAACGCGAAAGTGCTGTCTCGAGCTTTTGAACAAAGGAGAGAAAGTTGAGAAGATTCTAAAAATTGAACACGAGTTGGAACGATTGAGCGGGGGAATTGGCTGGCTCAAAGTTGTGGCAAAGATAATGAAACAGCGCCGTGAGCTGATCTGTTCCCAACCCTGCGGCAGCAGCGCCAAGGCCTGCGCCGCTGCCACCAGGAAAAAAGCGAGGCTGCCTTGAAAACCTCGTTTCGATACTGAGGCCCTCACTGCGATCTCCGATTGAGCTCATCAATCGTGGTCCCGAATGAAAATCTCGCCCAAATCGATGTCTTCTTGTGTAGCGTTTGCGATGACAGAATAGCGAAACTCACTACTGGGGCTTTGCACGGTCAGGCCGGCAACGGAAGCGCCGGCGTCGAATGGCTCAAGTGATGATTTTTCTTTCGGCTTTGCCAGTGAGTTTGACGTTTCTGCCCTCGCTTCCGCCATCACGCTTGGCGGTCCGCCGAAGAGATTGGAACAAACGTAGCGCGCCGAAGGGCGAACTTCACGCAAGGTAAGATGGGTAATGAAACCAGACGTTCCGGAAACGGCAAGGAATAAAACAACGGCATGAGTTAATGAAGTCTGTTTAAACATAGGCTCCTCCTACGCTTGGAGTTATGATTTCATAAAAACGTATTAGCCAAAAGAAACAACGCGCATCCAGGAGTTCGTTCATCACTCCTTTGGTGCGCGTTGATCAAGTCCTAAAAACTTTCGCGCCGCGTTGAGGAGTTCAAGCATGTTAACAAATCTTGCCAAGCTCAACAAATCGGAGCACGTGACTTGTTAGCTTTTCATGCTTCAAACTCAAGAACGCCGCTGGATGGTACCGGCTACTTCCTGTCGCCTGCAATTTTATTTTTCTACAAAATTTGTGCCGTGTGCTTGCAGATTTCGTATTTCAAGGAAACGATGGGAGGCAGGACCAGTATTTATTAAAAAGTTAGTCATTGTTTTCTCAAGAAAAATATTCCCAACATGAAAAAGTGGAAACAACACCAGCTCGCCGGAATCGTATTGTACTAATAAAATTCCTCACACCGCCAAGAAAATTTTTCGCAGTGGAGAGCCGGCGTGACAAATACCGGCAAGAGGAGAATCAATTTTCGCTACGCCTGCACCGCGAACCAACTCGTTTCCAGACCGCGGCGCAGCAGGGCGCGGGCGCGATGCAACATGACCCAGAGATTATTCGGCGTAATGTTGAGAGCCTCACACACTTCGTCGCTGCTCAAACCATCCACTTCGCGGAGGGTGAACGCTTCGGCGAGGCGCGGCGGTATTTGTGCGAGGCAGCGGTTGAAAATTTCCCAGAATTCTTTTTGCTCGACGATCTGGCTCGGATCATCCGACCATGATTTCGGCGCGCCTTCCGGCGTCCAGTGATTGGCCCATTCGCCGGTTTGGCGAAAGGCGTCGTCGTCATCGGCGCTGATTTCAAAATCGGCGATCGGACGTTCGCGGGTGCTGCGGCGAAAATGATCGACGACTTTATGTTTGAGAATGCCGACGAGCCACGTGCGCTCGGAAGATTGCTGCGCAAAATTTTTGTAACTCTTCAGCGCCGCGAGAAAAGTTTCCTGCACCAGCTCTTCGGCGAGATCGCGATGACGCAGCCGGAGCAACGCGTAGCTGTAGAGATAATCGCCGTACGCATCCACCCAGGTCGCGGGATCCGGCGCGGAGGCGATGACTGCGACTTGTCGCTTGCGAGTTTTGACCTCGGTAATCGTTTGCGGATATTCCATTGCGATTGCTGACATGACGACCAACCTCCTCCTGCGTGAAGTATTGAGAACACCAAAAAGTTTTTTCTTATTCCAACACCCGCGTAGAAAGTCCGGCGGTGTGCAGCATGTTCCGAACGTCCATGCCGGGGTTGATAAGGTGAATATCAAAAACTTTGCTCGACAAATAGGCGACGAGAAATTCGAGCGCTGCCGCGTTGATGGACCAGACCTGGCAAAAATCCAGAATGACTTTGCGATCGGGCTGCAGGTTGAGCGCATTCAATTCGTTGCTCCAGAGCAGCATGTTGTCATCCGTGACTTTGCCTTCAACTTTATATATGGCGAGCGCGTGATTTTCAAAAACTTTTTTTATACGGAACATGGTTGTACGTTTCTTGAAGTTCGGTTTTGGTCATACGAAAAGCGTGCCGGAATTTTTTTGTTTAAAGGCATAAAATCTAATTCAATATTTATATAGTTTTGGAGTACAAAATTAAACCGTTTTTAAAATGTGCCAAACCGAATAAGTGTCAAGATTTTGACGCGTGTCAAGATTTTGACAGCGGTAAGAATGCAGTATTGACACTTCATTGCGATCACAAAAAGACAACAGCAAAATAAAGTTTTAAAGCCGGGCGCTTCCTACCCCAAAATATTCCTTGCTTTTAATCTCAGATTGAGATACATTGGAAGCGTGCACGTTATCACACGAAAACGGCTTCTGGAATTTGGCGAAAAGCATCCGGACACAATATCGGCGCTTGATCATTGGTATCGCGCGGCAAAGCACAACGAGTTCGCTTCATTTTCTGAATTGCGGGAAACCTTTTCAGGCGTGGATCAAGTGGGAAGATTGGTGGTTTTTGATATAGGGGGCAATAAAGTGAGGTTAATCGCATATGTTGTTTACAGGAAAAAACGAATCTATATCAGGCATATTTTGACTCACACGGAATATGACAAAGGTAAATGGAAGGAAGAAGCATGACAAATTTGGCTCCCAATTTAGCCGCCGCCATCAAAGTATGGCCAACGGTCTCCAAGGTGGTCACCACTCTCCGCACCGAGGAACAGTATGATAAAGCCGTTAAGCTGCTGGATCAATTGATCGATAAAGTCAGTGAAAAGCCAAACGATACACTGGAATCACTGATCGACATCTTGGGCACTTTAATCGAGGATTATGAAAATAGACATGTTCCGGAGCCGGTTGGCGACCCCATTTCGTCTCTTAAGCATTTCATGGAAGAGCACAATTTAAAGCAAAGCGACTTGTCCGAAATTGGCAGTCAAGGCGTTGTATCGGAAATTCTCAATGGAAAAAGGACGCTCAATGTCGCACAAATCAAAGCATTAAGCAAGCGATTTACTGTTTCTCCAGCCGTTTTCATTTAAGTTTTCCCCTTTTCAAGTCCCAGCTTTTTCATTCTGGCCAGCAGCGTGGTGCGATTGAGGCCGAGCCGTTGCGCCGCGCCGTGGGCTCCGCCGACGACCCAGTTCGACTCTTCCAGCGCTTTGAGAATGAACGCGCGCTCGGCTTCTTCAAGCGTTGGCAACGCCGCCTCGAGTTTTGGCGTTGGCGGCGGTGAAATGGCGAGATGCTCTTTTTGAATCTCGCCGCCGTCGCAAAGGATCACCGCGCGTTCGAGTAAGTTGGCCATCTCGCGAACATTGCCGGGCCAGTCGTAGCTCGTCAGCATGTCGAGCGCTTCCGAAAAAATTCGGTCGACGCGTTTGCCCATGCGGCGCGTGAATTTGCCGACGAAATGATCGGCGAGAAGCGGAATGTCTTCGCGGCGCTCGCGCAGGGCCGGCAGGTGAATCGGAAAAATATTTAAGCGATAAAACAGATCGGCGCGGAATGAGCCTTGTTTCACCGCCTCTTCCGGATCGCGATTCGTCGCGGCAATGACGCGCACATTCACTTTCAACGTTTGCGCGCCGCCGACGCGTTCGAATTCCTGTTCCTGCAAAACACGCAAAAGTTTCACCTGCGTTTCCAGCGGCAATTCGCCGACTTCGTCGAGAAAAAGTGTGCCGCCATCGGCCAGCTCGAAGCGGCCTTTCTTGCGGGTGGTCGCGCCGGTGAACGCGCCCTTTTCGTGTCCGAACAACTCGCTCTCAATCAACCCCGACGGCAGCGCGGCGCAATTGACTTTGATCAACGCGCTGTCTTTGCGATGGCTCAGCGTGTGAATCGCGCGCGCCACCAGTTCTTTGCCGGTGCCGGTTTCGCCGGTTACCAGCACGGTCGAATCGGTCGGCGCGACTTTGTTGATATTCAGAAAAACTTTTTTGATCGCGGGCGAATGTCCGATGATTTCCTCAAAATTAAATTCGGTTTTGAACTCTTCCTGCAAATAAACATTTTCCGCCTGCAGACGGTTTTTTAACGCTTCCAATTCTTTCAACGCTTTTTGCAGCGCCTCTTCGGCGCGTTTGCGCTCCAGCTCCGCGCCGGCGCGCGCCGCAAAAATTTTCATGATCGCCAGACCGCGCGGCTCCGCTCCCAGCGGTTGGTCGTGCAAAATCGCCATGTGCCCGATGATCTGGCCTTTGGAATCGCGAATAGGAATTCCCCAGTACGCTTCCATGCCCGCTTCCTTCGGGAAGGTGGCATACAGTTTCTCCGGCTGGTAATACGTCTCGCCGCGGATAACTTTTTCACAGGGCGTGCCTTCCAAAGCATACGCAATGTTTTCGCAAATACGCTCGCGCTCGGAAAAGGCGACGGTGCGCACCTCGGTCTGCGCCGGATCGAGGCATTCGGTCACAAAAGCGTAACGCACGTGAAACGTTTCGGCGAGATGTTTGACGAGCGAGTGAAAAAATTCCGCGCCGGTCGTTGCGGCGGTGCCTTCCACAATGGCGCGCAATTCTTCTTCCGTTCTTTTGCGCTCGCGGCTTTCACTTTGAAGCTGCGCATTGGCAACGGTTAATTCCGCCGTCCGTTCCAGCACGCGTTGTTCGAGCCGGTCGTTTGCTTCCTGCAATGCCAGTTCCGCGCGTTTGCGTTCCAGCTCGACGGCGGCGCGGGCGGCAAAGATGCG
>Ga0247727_10018336_pt1 | contig 11017 bp, 10 predicted proteins | sample WisWelCaveWW1625_FD_202498 | JGI IMG/M metagenome (GOLD analysis project Ga0247727, IMG submission 202498) | Biofilm microbial communities from Wishing Well Cave, Virginia, United States - WW16-25 | ecosystem: Environmental > Aquatic > Deep subsurface > Groundwater > Cave microbial mat | place...
GGACGGGGCTCGGGCTGTCCACGGTGTATGGCATCGTCAAGCAGAGCGGCGGGTACATCTTCGTGTACAGCGAGCCGGGCCAGGGCGCGACGTTCAAGATCTACCTGCCGCGGGTCGATGGGACCGCCGAGAAGCGCCCGGCGGGTGACTCCGAGGACAGCGCGCCCCGGGGAACCGGCACCATCCTGCTGGTCGAGGACGAGGAGGTGGTGCGCAACCTGACCCGGGAGATCCTGGAGCAGGTCGGCTACACCGTCCTGGCGGCCTCCGGCGCCGCCGAGGCCCGGGCCCTGTGCGAGGCGCACACCGGCCCGATTCACCTGCTCCTGACCGACGTCGTGATGCCGGAGACCGGCGGGCGCGAGCTGTCGGTCGCGCTCGCCCCGCTGCGCCCCGGGATGCGGGTTCTCTTCATGTCGGGGTACACCGACAACGCCGCCGTCCTGCACGGCGTGGTCGAATCCGGCAGCGCCTTCCTGCAGAAACCGTTCACGCCCGCGGGGCTGGCGCACAAGGTGCGCGAGGTCCTCGACGGGCGCCCCGCGTGATAGAGTAGCGCCTCTTTTCGATCCCGATTCTCTGCAGGGAGGAAACGATGCGCGCGCTCGTCCTGACGATAGGCCTGCTCCTGCCCGCCGGACCGATCCTGGCCCACAGCGGCGGCTTGCCGGCCGCCGATCAGGGGGCGCCCGCCCCGATCTTCAAGCTGGAGAAGGTCAGCGACCGGGTCTATTGCCTGTTCGGACGCGGCGGCAATGTCGGGCTCCTCGTGACCGAACAGGGTGTGCTCGTCGTCGACGATCAGTACGGAGACATCGCCTCCGGGATCGTGGATCAGATCCGGACCGTCACCGACAAGCCGATCCGCTTTCTCGTCAATACGCACTACCATGCCGATCACACGGGCGGCAACCCGGTGTTCGTGAAGCTTGGCGAGATCATCGCCCACGAGACGGTCCGTCCGCGTCTCCTGGAGTTCCCGCTCGTCATCAATAAGATGTTCCCCGGCAAGATGCAGGCCCTGGAGGCGGAGATCGCCGCCATCAAAGACCCGGCCGACGTCTACCGGGACGCCCTCGGCAAGGACGTCGGCCTGATGAAGTTCTTCCTCGAGAACGCCCGGGCATTCAGCCCCGACACCGCCGCCCCACCGGGACTGACCTACGACGGTCGCATGACCGCCTGGCTCGGCGATCAGCCGGTCGAGATCACGCACATCACGCCCGGCCACACGGACGGCGACTCGATCGTGCACTTCCGCAAGGAAAACGTCGTGCACATGGGGGACCTGCTGTTCAACGGCATGGTGCCGTTCATCGACGTCGAGGGAGGCGGCAGCGCCGCCGGATACCTGAAAGCCCTCGATTGGGCCCTGGAACGCCTGCCGGCCGTGACCCGGGTCATCCCGGGCCACGGCCCGGTCACCGACATGGCCGGCCTGCGGCATCACCGCGAGTTCCTCAAGGACTTGCACGCCGAGGTGGAGAAAGCCGTGAAGAATGGCCTGTCGCGCGCCGATGCGGCCCGCGCGGTGAAGCTCCCCGCCTATTCCGACATCAAGCCGTCCTTCCGCAGCCTGGCGAACGCCGTGCTCGTGATCTACGACGAGATGCGGGCCGGACGCCCGACGGCGCCCCGATAGGAGGCGCCAAGGCGATGTTCCAGGACGTACGGCCGAGCGAGCTGGGCCCGACGCTTCGTCACGACTTCCTGACGCTCTACCGCTACTATCTCGACGATGAGCGCCGCGCCCGCCTCGATCAGATGGGCCCCCTCAAGCGGTTCGTCTTCATCCCCATCTGGATCCTTCGCAGCCTGCTCCTCAAGCTGACGCCGTTGCGGCGGCTGCTCCTGGCCGTCGCTCTGGTGATGGGGCTCGTGGGGCAATGGGCCTTCCGGATCGGGGGCGAGCGGGTGAGCTTCGATTACGGGCCCCTGCCGGTCCTGATCCTCCTGTTCATCCTGATGCTCGAGCTGAAGGACAAGCTCCTGGCGCACGACGAAATCGCGGTGGCGCGGCAGGTCCAGCTGGCCCTCCTGCCTTCGGCCGATCCTCCACTGCCCGGGTACGCCTTGTGGAGCCACTCGCGGCCGGCCAACGACGTCGGCGGCGATCTGATCGACTACATCGATGACCCTTCGCCGGGATCGCTGGGCGTGGCCCTGGGAGACGTCGCCGGCAAGGGGCTCGGCGCCGCGCTGCTGATGGCGAAGCTGCAGGCGAGCCTGCGGGCGACGGCCACCGGCTGCCCGGATCTCGCCGACCTCGGGGTGCGGCTCAACCGCATCCTGTTCCGGGACGGGCTCGACAACCGGTTCGCGACCTTGTTCTACATGGAGCTGGCCCGCGACGGCCGGGGCACCGCGCGCTACCTGAACGCCGGGCACAATCCGCCGCTGCTGGTGCGCGCCATCGGGATCGAGATGGTCGATCCGGGCGGGCGGCCACTCGGGATGTTCGCCGACTCCCCGTATGCCGAAGGCCGCCTGGAGATGCAGCCGTCCGACCTGCTGATCGTCTACTCCGACGGCCTCGTCGAGGCGCGCAACGCCGACGACGTCGAATTCGGCCTCGACCGGCTGCGCCGCATGGCGCCCGCGCTCCGCGCCATGGAGGCGGACCAGGCCGGGCGCCGGCTGCTTGCCGAGGTGGAGCAGTTCCTCGCCGGCGCGCGCCCGCAGGACGACCTCTCGCTCGTTCTCATCCGCCGCCAGCCGGAGCGCGATTGACCGGGCCGAGGGGCTGGCGGTAGCATCCCCGCATGGACTTCCTGACCATCGTGACCCCGGAGGGGGCCAAGTCCCGGTACGAGCTCGAGCGGATGAACCTCAAGATCGGCCGCTCCTCGACGAGCGACCTCATCCTCCAGGACCTGAACGTGTCGCGCCTGCACGCCGAGCTGGTGAAGCGATCGGAGGGGTACTTCATCCTGGACGCCGGCGGCAAGAACGGCACCTTTGTCAACGACCGGCGGATCGAGGAGCCGACGCTCCTCAAGCCGGGCGACCGTGTCCGGATGGGGGCGACGACCTTGGTCTTCAACGGAACGCCGCAGAGCGCGGTCGAGTTCAGCGACGCTCCCCTGCCGCACGGACCCGGGACGATCCACCTTTCCGCCGACGATCTGAAGACCCCGGCATTCTCGGACGTTTCGGTCATCCTGAGATCCAGCCCGCCGCCGCTCGCGCTGGGCGCTCCAGGCGCTCCCGTCGTCAGGCCCGGGATGACGCCCGTGCCGGGGGGCGCGCTGTCCTCGAAGGCCCTCAGCATCTTCATTGAGGCCGACAAGGAGCTGGTCTTCCACCGCCCGATCAACGAGCTGCTCGACACGATCATGAACCTGGCCGGCCGCGCCGTGCGCTTCGAGCGCGGGCTTCTGATGCTCCTGGAAGGCGGGCAGCTCCGGCCGCACGTGGTGCGGGTCCCGCCCGAGGAGGAGGGGCGGTCGATCTCGGTGTCCCGGACGATCACCGACCGCGTAATGAAGGCCAAGGAGTCAATCCTGACTTCCGACGCCCTGCTCGACGACCGGTTCAAGGCCGGGCAGAGCGTGGAGATCCAGCAAATCCGCTCGCTGATGTCCGTCCCGCTCTGGAACAACCGCGAAGTCATCGGCCTGATCTACCTCGACAGCCGGCAGAAGAGCGGCCTGTTCACGCGCGACGACCTGCACGTGCTGACCCACCTGGCGAACGTGGCGGCCGTGAAAATCGAGAACGCGCGCCTGTTCGAGCAGGCGGTGGCGGCGGAGCGCATGGAGCAGGAGATCCAGAAGGCGGCCGAGATCCAGAACCATCTCCTGCCGACGGAGGGGCCGCCGATCGCCGGCTACGATGTCTTCGGCGTCAGCCTCATGTGCCGAGCGGTCGGCGGCGATTATTACGACTATGTGGATCTGGAGGATGGAATGGTCGGCATCTGGCTCGGAGACGTCGCCGGCAAGGGGCTCCCGGCGGCCCTCTTGATGGCGTCGCTCCAGGCGACCCTGCGGGCGCTCTCGGAGCTCGGTCTGCCACCGGACGACCTGCTGACCCGGCTCAACCGGCTGCTCTGCCGCACCGTCCCGGAGAATCGGTTCGTGACCTTTTTCTACACGGTCCTCGACCCGGCAACCGGCACCCTCACGTACGTCAACGCCGGCCAGAACCCGCCGTACGTCGTTCGCCAGGGATCGAAGCCGGAGCAGCTGCAGCAGACGGGTCCCCCGCTCGCCCTGTTCGACACAACGAAATACACCGCCCGCACCGTGCAGCTCGCACGGGGCGATGTCCTGGTCTGCTACAGCGACGGAGTGACCGAGGCGCACGGGACCGGCACGGAGGAGTTCGGCGAGGAACGCCTGACACAGGTCGTGGGACGGGAGCGTGACAAGACGCCGACCGGCATCATCAAAGCGGTGACCGAGGCGATGGTCGGCTTCTGCGCCGGCCAGAGCTACCAGGACGACGTCACGCTGGTCGTCCTGAAGCGGCTCCCATGAACACGCTCCTGCTCGGTGTCGGCGCCGTCGGCAGCGTCATCGCCCGGCACCTCGCCTCGCATCGCGGCATCACCATGCTCACCCTTTGCGACCGTGACACCCACCGTGCCGAGAGGCTCGCGCGCGAAATGGATGCCCGGCGGGTCCGGGTCACGCCCCTCGACGCGGGCGACCCGGGCGCCCTGGCGCGCGCCTTCCGCGGCCAGGGCCTCGTCATCAACGCGGTCCTGCCGCGCTTCAACGCCGCCGTCATGGACGCGGCGCTCGAGGCCGGCTGCCAGTACATCGATCTGGCGTCGGGCGAGGATGACCAGTTCGCGCGGCACGCCGCCTGGCGATCGGTGGGACGCACGGCCCTGCACGGCATGGGGGAGGATCCCGGCATCAGCAACGTCCTGGCGCGCCTGGGGGCCGATCGGCTCGACGAGGTCGAGACGATCAGGGTGCGGGATGGAGAGTTCTCCGAGGGCGAGGATCTTCCGCTGGCCTGCCTGTTCTCCTCGGAGACCTTCATCGAGGAGGCGGTGTCGCCGGCGCGCTTCTACGAGGACGGCGTCTGGAAGGAGGTCCCGGCCTGGTCGAACCGCGAGGTCTACCCGTTTCCTTCGCCCGTGGGGCCCCAGACGATCTACTCCATGAGCCACGAAGAGGTCGACACCCTGCCGCGCTTCATCGGCAAGGGAGTCAGGAAGGTCGACTTCAAGCTGGCCGTGCCGGACGCCATGCAGCGCGATCTCGCCTTCCTGGACCGGATCGGGATGACCCGTCGCGACGACGTCGCGGTCGGCGGCGTCCGGGTCCGGCCGATTTCCGTCCTGGCCGCCGTCCTGCCTCAGCCGGCCGACCTGGGAGGCCGGGTGCGGGGCGCGGCGATCGTCCTGGTCGAGGTGGACGGGGTGCGTCACGGAAACCGGGTGCGGCACACCTTCCACGCTGCGATGACGCACGAGGAGGCGTTCCGCCGACAGGGGACCACGGCGACGGCCTTCCTGACGGGCTCGGGCGGAGCAGCGGGCGCCATCGCCATCGCCACCGGGCGCGTCACGACACCCGGCGTCCTGGCTCCGGAACAGCTCGATCCGGCGCCGATGATCGCGTTGCTCGCCGAGCTCGGAGTGACGGTCGAGGAGTCGACGCGGGTCCTGACCGACTGAGCGGCATGACCTCCCTGGCGCGCGTGCGCGAGGCGATCATCGCCTGCGAGCGCTGCCCGCGTCTGCGGCGGCATTGCCTGAAGGTGGCGCGCGACAAGGTGCGCCGCTTCCGGGGCGAGTCCTACTGGGGGCGTCCGGTTCCCGGTTTCGGCGACCGGCGGGCCCGACTCCTCATCGTGGGCCTGGCGCCCGCGGCGCATGGCGGCAACCGGACGGGCCGGGTGTTCACCGGCGACGACAGTGGCAACTGGCTGTACGGGACGCTCCACCAGCACGGATTCGCGAGCCATGAGCAATCGGTCTCCCGCCACGATGGCATGCGTCTCCTCGACTGCTACGTCACCGCCGCGGCGCGCTGCGCCCCGCCGCAGAACCGCCCGACGCGCGCGGAGCTCGACCGCTGCCGCCCGTATCTTGCGGCCGAGATCAGGCTTCTGCGGCGCGTCGTGGTCGTCGTCGTCCTCGGACGCGTGGCCCACGAGGCGTGGCTGCGCGCCTCCGGTTGGTGGGACCGGCTCGGACCGTGCGCTCGCCCCGCCTTCTCGCATGGGGGCGAGACGCGTCTGCCCGACGGCGCAGTCCTGATCACGTCCTACCACCCGAGCCGCCAGAACACCCAGACCGGGCGGCTCACGCGCAAGATGTGGCTGGCCGTCTTCCGGCGGGCCCGCGCCCTCGTCGGGAAGCGCCTCGTCGGCAACCCCCTTGCGGCCCGGCCCGGCCACCGGTACGATGATCGGCGGGCAGGGAGAGCGACATGACACCCAATCGCATCAACGTTCGCCAGGCGCGCGCGGTGCTCCAGGAAGACCCCGACGCCATCTATCTCGACGTCCGGACCGAGGCGGAGTTCGCCGACGGGCACCCGGAAAAGGCGATCAACATCCCGATCGGCACGCCCGATCCGGCGAAGGGGGCGCTCGATCCGAACCCTGACTTCGTGCAGGTGGCGCGCCTTCTGCTGCCTCTCGATACGCCGCTTCTCGTCGGCTGCCGCACCGGTCCCCGAGCCGAGGCGGCGGCGCGCCTCCTGGCGGAAGCCGGCTACCGCAACGTCAGCTGGGTCCTGGGGGGCATGGTCGGCATCACCGACCCATCGGGCGTCACGGTCGCCCCCGGCTGGCTCGAGCTGGGATTCCCGACCAGCCGCGACACGGGAGACGGCGTCTCGTACGCTTCACTACGGAGACGAGCCGGACTCTGAGGGCCTCGTCACGGCTCGATGGTGATGCTTCGCTCCGGCTCGGGGACTTCTTCAACGCTGTCCATGAAGCCGCGCATCCGGTAGTCGCCGGGCACCGGAACCTGCTGTCCGGCGTCGTTCACCTGAGTCCAGGTCCAGTGATACGTGACTGTCTGATTCGGCTGCCAGGTCCTCTCGGTGTGGACGGCATGGCAGGTGGACTGGCTGCGCGCGTCGTACACCAGGGAGCCATCTGCAGCCGCCACTCGGTAGAACGCCTCACAGTTCGTCGGGAAGTGCAGCGTCACCGGAAAGGCACTTCGGTTGGTCAGCGTCAGCTTCATCGCCACTGGCTCGCCCGGGACATAGGTCGCCTTGTCGGTCTGCAGCGCGGCCTCCCAGATTGGTGCGTCGTACGTGACGGTGATCGCGCCGATCGTCGAGACGTTCCCGGCGTGATCGGGCGATCTCGCTGCAAGGGGGGGGCTCAGCGCCAGCAGCAGAAGAACCGGCATGACTCGCAGAGGGATCTGTGTTGCGTCCAGGACATCCTCCCGGCGGCGAGTGAACTCCTGGGGGACGCGTCTTGCCTTGATGATACTCCTCCACTGGCAGACACGCTCAGGTTGGCAGGACGCCCGGACGCGGAGGCGTTCGGCGGGCTATCTCGCGAGCAGCGCCGGGAGCGCCCCGCGCCAGGCACGACGTAGATCGTTGACGTCGAGATCGACAACTGCGGCGCCGCCGGCAGCGATCGTCAGGCGGGCCCCGCCGACCTTCCCGAGCATCTGGAGCGGCACGCCGGCGCCGCGCAGCAGAGTTTCCATCCGGTCCCGGTCCTCGGGCGAAACCGAGACGATGACTCGCGTCGGCGCTTCGCCGAAGAGCAGCGCGTCGAGCCGCCCGCCCGCCCCGACCGCCTCGACGGCCAGGGTGGCCCCCACCGCGCCGTCCGGCGCGGTGATGCAGCATTCCGCCAGGGCGACGCCGAGCCCGCCCTCGGAGCAGTCGTGGGCCGAAGCGAGCAGGCCGCCGTCACGCGCCGCGCGGACCGCGTCGTGCAGGGCCCGCTCGCGCTTCAGATCGACGGGCGCCGGCCGGCCGGCCTCGATCCCGTGCGCGAGCGCCAGGTACTCGCTCGCCGCGAGGCTCCCGGCGGGCTCGCCCAGCAGGAGCACCACGTCCCCTTCGCGACGGAACCACTGCGTCAGCGCCCGGCGCGCGTCGTCCAGCAGCCCGACCATGGCGATCATCGGGGTCGGGTGGATCGCCTTCCCCTCGGTCTCGTTGTAGAACGACACATTGCCGCCGACGATCGGCGCCTCGAGGGCGCGGCAGGCCTCGGCGATCCCCTCGATCGAGCGCGCGAACTGCCACATGATCTCCGGCCGCTCGGGGTTGCCGAAGTTGAGGCAGTCGGTCGTGCCGATCGGCACCGCCCCGGCGCAGGCCAGGTTGCGGGCCGCCTCGGCCACCGCCAGCCGGGCGCCCTCGGCCGGATCGAGGTAGCAATAGCGCGGGTTGCAGTCCGAGGTGAGGGCCAGCGCCTTGGCGCTTCCCTTCAGCCGGATGACGGCGGCGTCGGAGCCCGGGCGGACGACCGTGTTGGTCCGGACCATGTGGTCGTACACCTGGTAGACCGATTCACGCGAGCACAGGTTCGGGGAGGCCATCAACCTCAGGAGTATCGCGTTGCCGTCCCCCAGGTCGGGGACTGTCTCCAGGCGCAGCCGCTGCGCCTCGTCCTGCCACGCCGGCCGTGCCTGCGGCCGGTCGTAGCGCGGCGCCTCGTCCGCCACCGCCGCCGCGGGCAGGTCGGCGACGACCTTGCCCTTCCAGGCGATCCTCACCCGGCCCGTGTCGGTGACCCGGCCGATGACCGCCGCCTCCAGGTCCCATTTCTCGAACAGCGCCTTGACGCGCGCCTCGCTCTCGGGGGTCGCGACCAGGAGCATCCGCTCCTGCGACTCCGACAGCATGATCTCGTAGGGCGTCATCTCCTCCTCGCGCAGAGGCACCTGGTCGAGATCGATCTCCATGCCGCTGCCGCCGCGCGCCGCCATCTCCAGGGCGGAGCAGGTGAGACCCGCCGCCCCCATGTCCTGGATCCCGACCACGACCCCGCGCTCCTTCATCGCCTCGAGGCACGCCTCGAGCAGGAGCTTCTCGGTGAACGGGTCTCCCACCTGAACGGTCGGGCGCTTCGAATCGGACCCGGCGTCGAACTCGGCCGAGGCCAGAAGGCTCGCCCCGTGGATGCCGTCGCGGCCGGTGCGCGACCCGACGTAGATCACCGGGTTTCCCTCTCCGCTCGCCAGCCCCTTGTGGATCTTGTCGGGGCGGGCGATGCCGAGGGAGAAGACGTTGACCAGGATGTTGTTGTCGTAGGACGGATGGAAGTAGAGATCCCCCCCGACAGTCGGGACGCCGATGCAGTTGCCATAACCGGCGATGCCGGCCACGACGCCGCCGACGAGATAGCGCATGCGCGGCGCGTCGAGCGCCCCGAAGCGCAGCGAGTCGAGCGAGGCGATCGGCCGGGCCCCCATGGTGAAGATGTCGCGCAGGATGCCGCCGACCCCGGTGGCCGCCCCCTGGTACGGCTCGACGAACGAGGGGTGGTTGTGGCTCTCCATCTTGAACACGGCGACGATCCCGTCGCCCACGTCCACGATGCCGGCGTTCTCGCCGGGCCCCTGGATCAGGCGCGGCCCCTCGGTCGGCAGCGCCTTGAGATGGTTGCGGCTGCTCTTGTAGGAACAGTGCTCCGACCACATGACGGCGATGATCGCCAGCTCGGTGAAGGTCGGCGTCCGGCCGAGGAGGGCGCAGGCGCGGTCGTACTCCTCGGAGGTCATCCCCTCCTCCCGGGCCAGCGCTCGGGTCACCTCCGGATCCTTGACCATCGCCCTTCCGCCCCTCGTCCCTACAGCCGGTTGCGGCGCGCCTGCTGCCAGGCGTGCACGATCGATTCGAAGATCCGCCGCCCCTGGGTGTTCCCCAGGATCTCCTCGGCGCAACGGTCCGGGTGCGGCATCATCCCCAGGACGTTGCCGCGCTCGTTGACAACCCCCGCCACGGCGTGCAGGGAGCCGTTCGGGTTGGCCTCGGCGGTGACCTCGCCCCTCTCGTCGCAGTAGCGGAACACCACCTGCCGCTTCTGCTCCAAGTCCTTGAGGAGCGCATCCGGGGCGTAATAGCAGCCCTCGCCGTGGCCGATCGGCACCCGGAGGACCGCGCCCTGCTTGATCCGGCCGGTGAACGCTGTGTCCTGACGCTCCACCCTCAGGGAGACGTCACGGCAGAGGTACTGCAGCCCGGCGTTTCTCACCAGCGCCCCCGGGAGCATCCCCGCCTCGGACAGGACCTGGAATCCGTTGCAGATGCCGAACACCAGCCCGCCGCGCTCCGCGAACTGCTTCACCGCTCCCATGATGGGCGAGAAGCGCGCCATGGCGCCGCAGCGCAGGTAGTCTCCGTGCGCGAAGCCACCCGGAAGGACGATGCAATCGATGCCGCTAAAGGCCGGGTCCTTGTGCCACAGGAAGACGGCGTCGTGGCCGAGCAGGTGCTTGACCACGTGGTAGACATCGTGCTCGCAGTTCGAGCCTGGGAAGACGACGATCCCGAACTTCACCGCCGCTCCCTCACTCGTCCAGGAACTCGAAGCGGTAGTCCTCGATGACGGGATTGGCCAGCAGCTTCTCGCACATCGCCTTGAGCCGCCTCTCCGCCTCCTGGCGGGGCAGCCCTCCGAGAGTGACCTCCATGCACTTGCCGATCCGCACGTCGGTGACCTCGCGATAACCAAGCTGGTGCAAGGAGGTGCAGACTGCCTTCCCTTGGGGATCGAGGACACCGCGCTTGAGAGTGACGAAGACCCGCGCCTTCAAGAATGCGCCTCCTGCCTGAGGTGTGGGAAGGATAGCACAGGCTCAGGCGCGGCCGAAGACCCGGCGGAACAGCGTGTCCACGTGCCGGAGCTGATGGTGCAGGTCGAAGCAGCGGTCGATCTCATCCACCGGCAGGACGCGCGTCACGTCGGGGTTCCCTTTCAGGATCGACCTGAGCTCGGCCGCCCCCGCCCCCGCCTTCATCGCCGCCGACTGCACCCAGTCGTAGGCCTGATCCCGCGACACCCCCCGCTCGGCCAGCGCCTGCAGGACGTTGCTGGAGTAAATGAGGCCGCGGGAAGAGTC
>Ga0247727_10018337_pt1 | contig 11015 bp, 10 predicted proteins | sample WisWelCaveWW1625_FD_202498 | JGI IMG/M metagenome (GOLD analysis project Ga0247727, IMG submission 202498) | Biofilm microbial communities from Wishing Well Cave, Virginia, United States - WW16-25 | ecosystem: Environmental > Aquatic > Deep subsurface > Groundwater > Cave microbial mat | place...
TATTTCTCGTGTCTTGCTTGATACTATCATCATCTGAATTGTTACAATAGCAAAGGCAGAAGATGTCATTCCAAAGTAACCAATCAAATTGATTAAAGCAATACCAGATCTAAAACCGCGTAAAGCGGATTCTGCTGATTCTTCTATTGTTTCAGCTTTAAAGTCATCAGAGGGAAATGATCTTAAAAATAGATCCTTAACCTCAGTTGCTTTTGTTGGATCATTTAGTTTTACTATGATAGCGCCGGTTTCACCTGTTCGATCTAATATGCTACGTAATGTATCAATGTGGACAATGACGCTAAAATCAAAGCCTTGTCCACCAGCTGATGTAGTAATACCAGAAACAATAAAACGTTTAATTTGATCTTGACCCGATCTGTCCACAAACTTTAGCTCTACATTATCTCCAACTTGTAGACCTCCAAGATCACGCGCAACTGTAGAACCTAGAACAATAGAATTTCGCGAAAAGACGAACTGGCCATCTCCTACTGTAGTATGAATTGTGGATGCTTGAATATCTCTAAATGGATCCACGCCAACTACAGGAACTCTAAACTCTTCGTTTCTTTTCCCATATTTTGTGGCATTTATACCTGCAGATGAATCTAACCGTGGTGTTGCTGCCTCGACATATGGAATTCGTTCAAACCAATTTACTAAAGCAATGTCAGACTTGTCTATGTAATCATCTTCGTTTGTTACATAGACATCGCCAAATCTGTAGGCTTTCATGTCGCGCACAATTGCGTCATACAGACCCTGAAAAATTACAAAGTTAACATGGATAACCAGAATGCCAATAGAAACAGCCAAGACAGCGCCGATGAGACTGCCCTTTTTATTCATCAGCATTCGCATTGCTAACTGCGCTCTGTAATCCATAGTGCTATTAAAATAGTCGCATATTTAATGCTTAAAGTCTTATTTCTTCATATATAAGACAATTATATATGTAACATGTATGCTTTATATCAAATAATTGGGAATGATAACAAAAATGGACAAAATTGATATCAAAATTCTCTCACATCTTTTGAACAACTGCAGGAAAGCAGATAGACAAATCGGAAAGAGTATCGGCATATCTGGAGCTGCAGTAAAATCAAGAATTAAAAAAATGATAGACAGTAGGATAATTGAAGAATTTACTTTAAAGATTGAACCTCCTGTGCTGGGTTACAGTGTTTTGTATTTTGTAGTATCTGGTAAGGATTTGAAAAATATTTTAGAACAAATTAGATTAATTGGGGAACCGTTTTTCGTAGTTCCATGTGTTGGTGACATAACTGTTTACAGCATTGTTGTAAAAGAAGATCCTAACAAGAAAATGGAGCTCGCAAAAAATTTAATGAAAGATGTTAGAGTGTTGAGTATTTTCGAAGCACAGAATCCTGGTATCAGATCCGATTTAACTAAAACTGATCTAGAAATTATAGACATACTTCTGAAAGATCCTCGAATAAAAATTGATCAAATTGCCAAATCCACTAATCTTTCTACAAAAACCGTAGCACGATCTCTTGATAAACTTCAAAATGATGAAGCTATACAATTTACACTTGTTTATAATCCTATGAAGATGACAGGATACATTCCTTTTGCAATTCTTGTTGGAGTCACAAGTAATGTTAAAAAAACACTTATCAAGCTAGAAAAAAAATTCTCAGAATCATTTTTACAAAAACCTTTTGTAAATATGAACCAAATTGTTTTATTTTTTTACAGTAATGATATTTTCAGGCTTGATGAACTAACGCGGATGGTTCACAAAATAGAGGGAGTTGAGTCTGTAGATCTTTTTATACCCAAAAAGATTACATTTCCTCAAAAATGGGTAAAAGACAGTATAGAATTATCAAAGAGATCAAAAAAGCTTCATTTATCGTACCAGATACAGTCATAACAGATTTTACTACCTTGAGACGACGCATGTTATGAAGAAAAAGATCTATGAAGGAAAAGTGCTATCACTAAGCATCTATACTATACCCATAAACAAACGCAAAGTTGCCCGTGAAGTTGTAGAGCATAGAGGTGCAGCAGCAATACTTGCTATAGACAAGAGCAAAATTCTATTTGTAAAACAACATCGCTTTCCCCATGGATATGTTCTTGAGATTCCAGCTGGGACCCTAGAAAAAGGAGAAAAGCCAAGAAAGTGTGCCTTCAGGGAACTAAAAGAAGAAACGGGTTATGAAGCAAAAAATATGACCTCGCTGATAAAATATTATCCCTCCATAGGATACAACACCGAGCTGATTCATTGCTTTGTGGCATCAGGACTAAAAAAATCTAGTAAGCTAAAGCTTGATGCGGATGAAATAATATCTGTAGTCAAGATTGATTTTAAAAAAGCACTGAGAATGATTTTGTCTGGTAAAATTGTTGACTCTAAAACGATTTGTGCAGTATTGACATATGCAATGAAGAAGAAATTTTAGTGACTATAAACTGGTTGTACCAGATCCGCAACATCTGCCCAACAACGAGCTATCTTATCAAATGTATAAACAAGATCCAACAGCTCAATTGATACTTGTTTTTTTGGTTCAAGAGAAGAACGAATGTTTGATATTTTCTTTTGATGATTTCTATGTAATGTTATGGCTTCAATTGCACGTAATCTATTATTTTCGATGAATGCTTCAATAGATTTTTCATGTATCTTCTCAATTTCTTTTGCAATATCATAAATTTTCTTAAGATCAGATTTTGGTAATGCTGTATCCACTATAGAATTTGCAAGCTCTACTATTGTATCTCCAGCAGCTTCAAGCAAGTTTGCAGCTATTCTGTAATCAAGTATGTCTATGTTTTCTAGATTTAATGCATTAGCAAGTTTTTTGTCAACCATTGTACTTCTGATCAATCGTACAAGCAAGAAGTACTGTCTGTCTATTTCGTCGTCTCTGTTTGGAATCGTTTGAAGGACAGTTTTATCTTCAGATGTCAATGTGTTTAGTGTATCACGAAACATCCCAAGTGCGATTGAGCTCATGCGCTTTAGAATTTTTTCTGGACTAAGTGTTGTTGCATCCAAAAGAAAGTGCACGTTTACATTTGAAGAATCTTCGTCAACAATTTCCATGCCAACCAATCTTCGCATTGATGCACGGATCTTTTCTCGATCTTCAATAGAAATTGTAGATTTGCCCTTTATCTTTATTATATCATATCCAAGAAGATACGCACCTGTTATGTCTGCAATGATGTTTTCTTCTTTTGAAACTGGATATGGTATTACAACTTCTTTTGGAGCTCTGTGTTCTTCAGAAAGAGTAATGGAAAGACTATTTGAGCCAGTTTCAATTTCAACTTCATCACTTTTTCCAAGCTTGTTTGCATCAATCCACTCTTTTGGTATTGAAACTAGAATACTGCTTCCTATCTTTTGTAGGCGTCGAATGAATTTAGTCAGTTTAAATCAATATAAATAATATAATCATTATTTTTATATTTTATGGAAATTTAAATGCCGCCATGCATGCAGTTGCCTTTTGTCCAGGCCATATTACAGGCTTTTTCAAAGCCGAGATGGAACAGAAAAGACCAGAACTTCAAGGTTCACTTGGTGCAGGTTTTTGCATAAACGAAGGTGTCACTACAAGTGTTAAAGTTACTAATTCTGAGAAACCTGATTTTAGGATCAAAGTAACAGGTTATCCAACAGACAATACTCAAGTTTCTGAGTTTGTGATTAATGAATTCTTTAAACTTGTAAAAGAAAATGTCTCTGTTGATGTAGAACATCATATAGCAATTCCAGTTGGTTATGGATTGGGATCAAGTGGAGCTGTTGCACTAAGTCTTGCTTTTGCACTAAATAAAGCACTAAAGACAAATCTCACAAGAACTCAGGTTGGGCAGATAGCTCACAATGCCGAAATTTATTGCAAGACAGGTCTTGGAACTGTCCTTTCATCATATTATGGCGGTTTTGAGATCAGGACAAAATATGGAGCTCCTGGCATTGGAAGCCTGAAAAAACTTTCAAACAACTCGTCAGTTATTTTGATTTGCTTTTCTCCAATTTCTACTAAGAAATTTTTGAAAAATGAATTACAAAGAGTAAACGGTCTTGGTGGAAAGATGGTAAACAAGCTCATAAAATCAAGAGATTATCTGGAATTTCTTGACATGTCTTTAGAGTTTGCAAAATATGTGCGTGTAATTACACCCAAGATGGATGGTGTGATAAATGATCTTCAGAACAATGGCATCAAGTGTGGCGTCGCAATGTTTGGAGAGACTGTATTCACTCTTGTTCCCAGATCAAAAGAAGATCAAGTAATGAAAATTTTGAAAAAATACGACGGCATTGTCATCAAATCTGGAATTGACAAAACCGGAGTCAGAGCTTCTCAGTGTTAATTCCAAAAACGCATCCCAGGGCTGTGTCCCTGTATATTAGAGAGAGGCTTGTTAAAGGCTACAGATCTGGCCTTGTTATAGAAGAGGGCTTGATGGCACATGGACGAGGTGAAGCATTTGACTATCTGATAGGCGAAAAGACCTCAAAAAACGCCTTAAAAGCCATAAAAGCGGCTGCAAAATTGCTTCTTTTAGCAAAAAATCCAGTGATTTCGGTAAATGGGAATGTTGCATCACTCTGCCCAAAAGAGATTGTACGGCTGGCAAAAGTTGTCAATGCCAAAATTGAAGTAAACTTGTTTTATGCTAGTGAAAGAAGAAAGAAAACAATCGCAAGTTTTTTGAAAAGAAATGGTGCAAAACAAATTCTAGGAGTTGATCCGAGATTTTCGAGAAAAATTCCAAAACTTGACAGTGCAAGAAGAATTGTTGACAAACGGGGAATATTTTCTGCCGATGTAGTTTTGGTTCCGCTTGAAGATGGTGATAGAACTATTGCGCTAGAAAAATTTGGAAAGAAAGTCATCACTTTTGATCTCAATCCGCTTTCACGAACTGCACAGGCTGCTGACATTACGATTGTAGATAATGTAGCTAGAGGAATGAGGATTCTAATTGAAATGTCAATGAGGCTAAAGAAAAAGAAACTTCTTGCAGACAAGTTCAACAACAGAAAAAACTTGTCGCAGGCATTAGTTGAAATGAATAACAATCTCAGGAGGATAGCTTATGCCTAAATCTGTTAGAGACATATTAACAAAAAAGGGAACAGCCAAAATTTCTGTAATCACCGCTTATGATTACACAACATCTTTGCTTTGTGACAAAGCTGGTGTTGATATCTTGCTTGTAGGTGACAGTGCAGGAATGGTTATGCTTGGATATCAAAGCACGATTCCTGTAACAATGGAACAGATATGCATCTTTACTGAAGCTGTAAGCCGGGGAAGACAAAATGCAATGGTTGTTGCAGACATGCCGTTTATGTCATATCAAGCAAGCCAAGCTCAAGCCATTGAAAATGCTGGCAGACTCATAAAATCAGGTGCGGATGCAGTTAAGCTTGAAGGTGGTCGAGAGGTATGTGAGACTGTCAGAGCAATAGTAGAGGTTGGCATACCAGTTATGGGCCACATTGGCTTGCAGCCACAAACTACGGTACTTCAGGAAGGCTACAAGGTGCAGGCAAAAACAAAGGATTCTGCACTAAAGCTAATTGATGCTGCAAAATCACTTGAAGAAGCTGGTGCCTTTAGCATTGCTTTAGAGATGGTAACACAAGAAGTTGCAAAGATAATTACTGAGTCAATTAACATTCCAACAATAGGAATTGGATCTGGTCTAGACTGTGATGGTCAGGTGCTTGTCTTTCACGATGTAGTGGGATTGTATGATAAAATAAAACCAAAGTTTGTCAAAAGATATCTTGAGCTTTCCCAGCAGATTGTAAAAGCTGTTGAAGCTTACAAAAATGACGTAGTTTCAGGAAAGTTTCCTGCAAAAGAACATTCGTTTTCGATTGATAAGTCTGAGCTTGAAAGGTTGAAAAAGGAAATTGCGTAAACATCCTTCACTTGATATAGTTAGCTCTGATGGTACGGAGCTTGCTGGAAAAAAAATTGTTTTATGTATCAGTGGAAGCGTTGCTGCGTACAAATCAATTGAATTAGCTAGACTACTTATGCGACATGGTGCAGATGTTACTTGTGTTGCAAGCAAGGCTGCAACTGATTTAATCAAGCCAAGCTACTTCAAATGGGCTACAGGGAATGAAGTAATAACAAAACTTACTGGTGATCTTGAGCATATCAAGATTGCAGATTACAAAAAATCTGATTTGATTGTGGTTTATCCATGTACTGCAAACACACTTGGAAAGCTTGCAAATGGGATTGATGATACTCCAATTTCTACAGTTTTGAGTGTTGGACTTGGTTCCAAGATACCAATTGTGATAGCTTTAGCAATGCATGAGGCAATGTATGAGAACGCTGCTGTGAGAAAGAATATCAAGTTTCTCAAGGGAAAAATTGAGTTTATTGGTCCAAACATGGTTGAGGGCAAGGCAAAAGCTTCAGAACCTGAAGAAGTGCTTGATTTTGTTCTCAAAAAGTTTGGTTCCTCCTCCAAATTACGTGGTAAAAAAGTGCTTATCACTGCAGGACCTACCATTGAGTACATTGATCCTGTACGAGTAATTACAAATCAAAGTACAGGAAAGACGGGGGTTTTGCTTGCAGCTGAGCTTGTTTCAGCTGGTGCTAAAGTTACTCTAATTTATGGTCCTGGAAAAGAATCGCCGCCTAAAGGTGTCAAGCTCGTAAGAGTTGAAACTAGTAAAGAAATGTTTGATGCGGTAAGGAAAGAAATGAAACAGAAATTCGATATTGTAATTCTAGCTGCAGCTGTTTCTGATTATACCCCAGAAAGATCGAACAAAACAAAAATCAGAAGCATTCCCAATAAAATTTTGATAAAACTAAAACGTGTTCCAAAGATCATAGATATGATAAAAAAGATTCAGCAAGATGTTTTTCTTGTTGGATTCAAGGCAGAAACTAATACCTCTAGAGAAAAATTGATCAATGAAGCTAGAAAAAAGCTAAAAGAATCAAAAGCCGATCTAATAGTTGCAAACGATATAGGGTTAAAGAAATACAGAGAAAATCCTGATTATAATAATGTGATTGTTGTTGATGCAAAAAAAACGATTCAAACTGGACGGGAGAAGAAGTTGGAGATCGTCAGATTTATTCGAAAAGAAATAGAAAAAAGAAGCTAAATTATAATCAAATCTTTTGTAAACTTGTGCATCACATCTGGTTTGTCTTTTACAATTAAGGAATCTTCTATTCGTACCCCAAATTTTTTTGGAAGATAAATTCCAGGCTCTATCGTTATTGCCATGTTTTTTTCAAGACGTGTTTTACTCAAGTGACTCAGGCATGGCAACTCATGAACTTCAAGTCCAATTCCATGGCCAGTTGAATGAATAAAGTACTTGCCATATCCTTTCTTTTTTATTACATTTCTACAAGCATTATCTACAGATTTACAAGAAGCTTTAGGCTTTACAGCTTTCAGACCTGCCTTTTGTGATTCTTTTACAATCTCATACATTTTTTTTGCTTCAGCTGAAACAGAACCAAGACCAAAGGTTCGAGTAGCATCTGAAACATATCCTTTGTATCTCAAAGTAAGATCGACTACAATCATGTCTCCGTTTACAAATTTTCTTTTTGTTACTTGTGCATGTGGCAATGCACCATTTGGACCGCCAGCTATGATCAATGGATTAAGAGTTGACTTGTATCCAGTTGCAAACATGTCTCGCTCTAATGCAAATGACATCAGAATGGTTTGAAGCTCCATCTCGGATTGTCCTTTTTTTATCTTATTGGTACAAAGCTCAAACATTTCATCCAAGATTTTAGAAGCTTGTTTTAGGATGCTTATTTCTGTAGAGTCTTTTATTTCACGTGCACGATAGAATGGACCTGTTGATGATTTTACGCTAGGAATGGTTTTTTTGAGCATGTGAATTGTGTCATAATTATTGCTGTCCGTACAAACTTTTTTTCCTTTCAATTTTGTAGCAAGAGTAGCAAGTGAACCTTGCCCCCTTTCTGATTTTATCACATTACAATCAGCTGATTCCTCTTTTGCTCGACCAACCTCAAGCTCTGGCGCAATTATTGTAGTGCCAGTTTTGTCCAAAACTCCGATGGCCTCGCCCCAAAATCCAGTCATGTAAAAAAGATTTTCAGGCTCAAACGCTACTATAGTATCACAAGCAATTTTATTACAAAATTTTAAAAGATTTTGTCTGCGTTTTTGCAATACAAAAAATTTGCCAATTCTCCATTTATGTTTGCTGGAAGGTTTAGATATTGGGATAGGAGTCATTTTTCATGGAAGAGAAAAAGAAGGTAGTAGCACTGTTATCAGGTGGTTTGGACAGCCGGCTAGCCGTAAAAATGATGCAAAAACAAGGATTTGAGGTTGAAGCCGTAGCAATAAAGACACCTTTTTGCGATTTTGATTGTGGAAGAGGATGTGGATTTGAGATCCGAGAAACTGCAGACAATCTTGGTGTGAAACTAAAAACGGTATATCTTGGTGATGAATACATCGAGATGCTAAAGCATCCAAAACATGGATTTGGATCTGGAATGAATCCATGTATTGATTGTAGAGCAATGATGTTTGAAGCTGGAAAAAAACACATGGAAGAGATCGGAGCTGAGTTTATAATTTCTGGTGAAGTTCTTGGCCAAAGACCAATGAGCCAACATGCACCTGCTCTTAAAATAATTGAAAAAGAATCTGATCTTGAAGGAAAAATTGTACGCCCACTTTCTGCGGCATTATTGCCACCAACGGAGCCTGAGCTAAATGGTCTGATTAGAAGAGAAGATCTTGGAAAGATAAGAGGGAGATCCAGAAAAGAACAACTAAAGATGGCGCAAGAGTTTGGAATTGAAAACCCGCCAAATGCAGGTGGGGGTTGTCTCCTTACAGATCCAGCGTTTGCAATAAGAGCAAAAGATCTTTTCAAACATATAGAGACTCCAACAACAAATGACATAGATCTCTTGAAAATTGGAAGACATTTTCGATTTGATGAAAAGACTAAACTAATTGTTGGAAGAAATCAAGATGAAAATGAAATCATAAAGGCACTGGCATTAGACAAAGATGTTTTGCTTGAAGCAAAAGATCATGTTGGTCCTATTACATTGCTGCGAGGAGAAGATGTGCAAAATTATCTGGAACTTGGAGCTGCTATTACACTACGATATTCAGATGCGCCAAAGGAAGTTTCTAGTATTATAGTAATCCAGAAAAATGGCACAAAATCTGAAATTTCAACCATCCCTGCTAAAGAAGAAGCCTATCTACAGTACAGAATTTAGCCGTGCAAGCTAGTCTGTGAAATGCTCTTGACTAGTAAGACTTTTTGAGGGAGAGCCTCGCATTATCTATAGATGCAGGCCCAGAAAGCACCAACCTATCTAAAGGCAATTACGCTCCGAGACGCTAGTGATGTCCATGCCATAAAAGAGGACATAAAAAAGAATATGATCCTAGTGCTAAGAGTCACTCCACTTGCACAAAAAAATGTTGATGAGCTAAGAAAATCCGTTGAAGAGATTTACGCTATTGCCAAAACAATAGGTGCTGACATTGCAAGATTAGGCGAAGAAAGAATTATCATTACCCCTCCAGGTGTAAAGATCTGGAGAGCAGAATACGATCTAAAGTAGTTTAATTGCTTCTTGTACGTGTGGACATGACGTCATAATTCTAAACATTCTATGAATTGACATGGAGAGATTTTCTGATTTCCTTCTTTCACCATGATTTACAATAACTCTTCGAAGTTTCGGTCTCAGTTTGTGTACAAAGGACATCAATTGATTGTAATCACTGTGACCACTGAATCCATCAAGCTTTTCTGTGGCACAATTTATGTTGATCACTTCAATCTTTCCTTCTTTTCCCATAATGGATACTTGCCTTGATCCATCTAATACTCGTCTACCAATGGTTCCATTAACCTGATAAGAAACAAACAGTATCTTATTTTTCTGAACCGGTGCAATGCTTTTGAAATATTCTAGAACCGGTCCTCCCTCAAGCATTCCAGAAGTTGCAATTATTATGCATGGTCCTTCTCGCAATGCTTCTTCTCTTCCATCTGCGTGTTCAATGTTTGTAAAATATTCCGAGTCAAATGGATTATCATCAGTTTCCAAGATCTTCTGTCTTAGCTCGCGTGCAAGATATTCAGGAAATGCTTCGTGGATCGATGTTGCTTCTGCGATCATTCCTTCCATAAATACAGGACATTCTATGATCTGGCCTGATTTCATGTATAGATTCATCACCATCAATAGTTCTTGAGCACGACCGACCGCTGGGATAGGAATTAGTACCTTGCCACCATTTCGAAGAGTCTCATTTACTGATTTTATAAAGGCAGATTCGACCTCTTCACGTGTAGGCATTATGTCCTCCTTTGCGCCATAGGTACTCTCTATTAGTAGAGTCTCTACTCTTGGATAGTTCCATGTTGCACTTTCAAGAAGCATGGTCTTGCCATACTTTAGGTCTCCTGTGTAGACAAAGTTGTGGTCACCGTTGCCTATGTGGAAGTGACATGTAGCAGAACCAAGAATGTGACCTGCATTAGAAAAGACAAGTTTGATGTCAGGAGAAATGTCTGTAACAGTTCCATATGGAAGAGTTATTGTTTGTTTCATAACCTGCTTGACATCTCTTTCTGAATACAATGGAATCTTTCCTTGTGCCGCAGCAACCTTGATTGCATCAAGCTGAATCAGGTTCATCATTGGTAAAGTAGGTTCTGTGCAGTACACAGGTCCGTTGTAACCATATTTGAAAAGTGCAGGCAAAAATCCTGTGTGATCAAGATGCGCATGGCTGATTACAACTCCGTCAAGCTCATCTAGTGTTATGTTTATCCAGTCAAGTCTTGGAAATGCTTCTAGTGCTGTTTTGGCACCAGGGTTCACACCACAGTCTATCAGAATTTTGCTTTCACGTGTTGTCAAAAGCATACAGGATCTACCTACTTGACTGAATCCACCTAAAGTAACAAGAGAAACTTCGGT
>Ga0247727_10018338_pt1 | contig 11014 bp, 12 predicted proteins | sample WisWelCaveWW1625_FD_202498 | JGI IMG/M metagenome (GOLD analysis project Ga0247727, IMG submission 202498) | Biofilm microbial communities from Wishing Well Cave, Virginia, United States - WW16-25 | ecosystem: Environmental > Aquatic > Deep subsurface > Groundwater > Cave microbial mat | place...
CGTGTCCATCTTCCCAGGATATCTTGAAATTCTCCTGTCCCTGTTTTCTCAGCTCCACCGGTTTTGTGGGGTCCCCCATTATTCTTCCACTATCGCCAGGGGGCGTGCGTTGAAGTTGGCGATGCTGATTTGCGCAGCCAGCTTTCCAACGATGTCCTTGAACACTTTCGCTGAGGACGAATCAGGCATTGAAAGCACAACAGGAGAGCCTTTGTCGGACATTTCGCGAATCGCTTTGTCGATAGGAATTTCTCCGAGGAAAGGCACACCCAGCTTTTCTGCCGCTTCTTTTACGATACCGTGACCAAAAATCTCTTCTTTATTGCCGCAGTGTGAACAGACGTGATAGCTCATGTTTTCGATGATCCCCAGAATCGGGACTTTTGTCTCAAGGAACATGCGATATGTTTTCATGGATATGGTAAGTCCGACATCCTGAGGGGTGGAAACAAGAACGGCTCCGGTGACGGAGATCGATTGAACAAGCGTGAGATGAACATCTCCGGTTCCGGGTGGGAGGTCCACAAACAGATAGTCCAGATCACCCCATTCCACGCCAAGCAATGTTTGTTGCAGTGCTTTGTGGGCCATGGGGCCGCGCCAGATCAGCGGTTTATCACCGGGCGCCATCAATCCCATGGACATGAATTTGAGGCCGTGCGCCTCTATCGGAAGAAGAAGGCTACCCCTCGTTTCGATATTACTGCCTGTCTTGCCCATCATGATGGGGATTGTTGGACCGTAAATATCAGCATCCAGCAATCCCACTACAGCGCCGGTCTTAGCCATGGCTGCAGCAAGATTTGTGCTGACCGTGGATTTTCCAACACCACCCTTTCCGCTGCAAATCGCAACTACATTTTTTACTCCCGCGATGGCGTTGCGATTGAATGCCGGTTGTGCTTTTACTTCGGCTTGCATGTTGATGTTCACAGCGTCAACTCCGGGCAAAGCACCTACCAGGCGAATAGCATCATCACGCATCACATCCTTTGCCGGACAGGCCGGTGTCGTCAAAACAAAATCGAAACTAACCTCGGTACCTTTGATAGCGAGATTCTTGATGAAACCCAATGTAACAATGTCCCTGTGAAGATCCGGATCCTGTATTTTCCGAAGCTCATTTAATACTTGCGCTTCGCTGATTGCGCTTTCATCTTTTCTTGAGAATAATCCCATAAATGCACCCCGATTGAAATTGTATCAGTAAAGATTACTGGTTTTGAGGAGATTCTACAAACGCCACACTCAAAAACGCTCAAAAACGTACATTTGTTTGTAAGCCGGCTGAGGATTTGCTAATATAGTCATTTGTCTTTAGTTTTGGAGTATGTGGAATGCGTGTTCCCAAGAAAATGGCGGAGGATATGGCTGCGCAAATAGTGCAGGATCTCTTTACCCGGAATTTCATTTTTCATTCCGATAAAGAGAGACTGACGCAACTGGTTTACCAGGTGATCCTGGATGAGTTGATGGTCGAAGACCGCATCGACGATGAAGTGCGGCAGATACTGAGCGAACATAACGATGAAATTCAAGCAGCCAATGTTCAGTATCACGAGATGTTCAGGCGGGTGAAAGCCAAGCTTCAAAGAGAAAGGAATTTGATATTCTAATGTTGCGTTTAAGCAGGGAAAAAATAACGAGGATCTCCCACCAGGTTGCAGAGGCTCTACGTGTAGATCCGGAAGTCATTCTTAAGACCGATCTGAACGAAATCCGTCTGGAAGTCATGAAGTTAATCAACGCTCGTTTGAAAGTCGACGAGTTGTTGGACACGAAGGTTCGGGAACGCATTGCTTCATTCAAGCGCAAAATTCCGGAAGGCGGGCAGGAATGGCAAATACTGTATCGCCGGTACTACGAAGAAGAATTGAACGTCCTCGGTAAGACCCCCAGGTAAACTTTATTAGTCTTCGATACTGACCACGTTGCCTTCGAGAGCGTAACCCAGACCCTGTTGACGGCAAACGAGATCCAGAACGTGGTCCCAGGGGACCGCAGTCATTTTAATGCTAATGGTTCCCCGTACTGAAGGATCAATAATCAGATTCATGTTTCCTGTTTCCGCAAGGAACCGGAAAAGATCGCGTACGTCAATGTCTTTGAAATCGATGTTGATCGGTTCGCCGACCCACTTTGATTCTTTCTTCTTCTTTCGAATCTCAATTGTTTGCCGGCTTACGACAGGCTCCTTTTTTTCTTCTTTCTTACGCTCAATGGTCGTTTGATTCCAGTCGATCTGATTCCTTCGGAACTTCAAAGTGATTCCTTCCTGATCTTTCAGGATCACTTCCTCAGCCGTTTCCTGTATCAGTTCGCCGGAGAAGACCTTTCCGTCCTTGCGCACTACTGTGTAGCCGAAAACCAGAATTGGCGCCAGTATCAATATGAGGACTCGTAATAGCATATTTCACCCCGTAGAATCTGCGATGTCGCTGCATGCGCGGTCTAGCGACACTACATGCGTTTTAATATTTCTTTCCGTTTCTCGGTATATTCCTCTTCCGATATCAGGTTCTTTGCCTTCATCCGGGTGAGCTCTTCGATCAATTGTGCGGGAGAGGCGACAGGAGTCATCGAATGGATATCCGGTTCCAGTACTGCTTTGGCTTCGAGCATGGCCTTCTTGAAATCGATGGGGTCCGAAATGTGCGTCAGACTGTTGATGACTTCTTCGGTTGCGGTGAGAATCTTGATTGAACCATAGTTGAAGATTCTACCCGTCAGCGATTGATCAAGAATGACATCGTTGATTTTGTTCAATGAAGAATCGAGAATGTTTTTACTCAGGACTCCACTTGCATGAATAACGCGACGACTCGTTACTATAAACGTTTCACTGCTCCATCGAAGTAAATCGAAACCAAGAGAAATCAGTACGATGATTCCGATCAGGGCAAGAGCCAGTTTGATCCATACGAATCCGGGTTCGGCGTATCGCTGAATGGTGATCAGTCCCGCGATCAAGGCCGCCAGTACCAGAAGTTCTTTCATGAGACTGCCGAGCAAAACAAAGAAGTGTTTACGGGTTTTGAACAGGATTTTTTCATTTGTTCCAAGTAAGTTTTCAACGTAGCTCATCCTGCGCTCCGATTAAATGATTAAGGCAAGCTTAGCATTATTTTCCGGACTGGGCCAATTCCAGTGACGTATCTCAGTTATTTAAGGAGGTGAACGGTCACTGCGTTCTGCAGGGATTTGGCACTCAGGCAGACTGTGATAAAGCTGCCCGCGCCTGATTCTTTTGATTCACGCAAGAAGGTTCCGGCATTCCAGACGTAGCGAACATTACTGTCGCGAAATTCAGTCTTGCCGGGATGGTGCGTATGACCGAAGATCAGGCCGGCAATCTTGCCGCGACAACAGAATGCAATATAGAATTCGATGCTCCTTTTCATGGCCGGGGTCAAAAAACTCTTTCTCGTATGACGCCGTAACGTTTCTTTGAAAGTAATCACAGGTTGATAGATAGTATTGAAGATGTCCCGGAGCTTTGGCTGGATGGAAAGGCCACTCATCATGTTCTGATAAAACGAGGCACGCCGGAAGAATTGATTGCGCAAACGCGGAATCTCTTCTTTTGCGACCGGGTCCGTAAAGACTTTTGCGATTTCGTGGGCGAATGCCTGTGTTGGATCGAAGTAGTGACCGTGTGTGAGAATGATCCGTTCGCGGCCGGCGCGAAGTGTGTAATGGGGATAAACAAGATTGAATTCCGCGGGCAGTCCGGTGAGAATTCCCTGCAGAAAGCTGGGAGAGAACTTTCGAAAAAAGGCGATTCTTCCTGAAAGTTTTTTGCCGCTGCGCAGCGGTCTGATCAAAGCGTGTTCGATAGCGTGATAGTCAAAGAGTTTGTAATCGTGATTGCCGGGAACGTACGTGACTCGTTTTGCTTTTGTTTGTTCCACCAGAAATCTAAGGAAGTAGCGAAATCCCACGGTTCGTTTTTTCGGACCGCCCGCGAACACGCCTTCAATGGATTTTGCCCAGTTTGCGAGCTGCAGGTCCAGGATGTCTCCAAGCAAAATGATTTCTTCCAGCGGAGAATAGGGCTGAAGCTTTTCGACCAGTGCGCGAACGGTTTTCATGGAATGAAGGGAACAGCGGCTGTCACCAAAGTGCAGATCGGATAGTACGAGCACGTACTTCACTATTTGACAATCGTTCCGTTAGGCACACGTTCCGTGATCCCGGCCAGAGTCGGTTTTCCATCCACCGATGCTGCGAGGACCATCCCGTTTGATTCAACGCCCATGATTTTTGTCGGCTTTAAATTGGAAACGACAATTACCTGCCGTCCGACAAGGTCTTCCGGAGCATAAACTTCTGCGATTCCTGCAACGAGCCGGCGAATTTCAGTACCAAGATCAACGGTGAGTTTCAAGAGTTTCTTGGATCCTTTGATTTTCTCCGCCGTTTTTATTTCTGCAACCCTTAATCCGAGCTTCTGAAAATCATCAATGGATGCATGAGAAATCACTTCCGCCACAGTAACGTCCTTGTCTGTCACTGGCGAAGCGGGCAATTGATCCTTTTCTTCGATTCTTGGAAAGATCGCTTCAATCGTTCCGATGCGGGCGCCAGCCGGTAATTTACCCCACGCCAGATCATCAATTCGAGCTTCAGATGCTGTTCCGGCGACGCCGATTTGCTTCCAGATTGCATTTGCAGATTGCGGAATTACAGGCGCAAGAAGTCCTGCAATAATTCGCAGTCCTTCACAGGAGTTGTACAGCACTGCATTCAGACGATTCTGATTCCCGGGATCTTTTGCAAGCACCCACGGTTGTTCTTCCACGATGTATCTGTTGATGGCGGTAATCGCATTCCAGACATCGCTTAAGAGCCGCGTGAAGTTGAATTCAGCGATCAATTCCGGCAGCCGGGAACAAATCGATTCGAGCAGGGCTTTAAAGGAGGGATCGCCGGCATCTGCGGCCGGAAGCAAACCGTTTGAATACCGCTGAACCATGGTCAGAGTGCGGCTCACCAGATTACCCAGATCATTAGCGAGATCACTGTTAACCCGTTTCAAAATAGTACTGAATGAATAGTTGCTGTCTCCTTCGAGCGGCGCTTCACGAATCAAGAAGTAGCGCAGGCCGTCCACTCCGAATGTTTGAATCAGCGAGTTAGGATCCACCGTATTCCCGCGAGACTTCGAAATCTTTTCTTCTTCCTTTAACCACCATCCGTGAACAAGCACCTGTTTGGGAAGCGGCAGTCCGGCAGACAGCAGAAAGGCCGGCCAGTATATGCAATGGAAGCGCACAATATCTTTACCGATGACGTGCAGGTTTGCAGGCCAGTACCGACCGTATAACTCTGTTTTTGATGGAAAACCCAGCGCCGTGACGTAATTGGATAGAGCATCAAACCAGACGTAAATCACATGGGACGGATCGATGGGAACTGGAATACCCCATTTCAGTTTGAGCCTGCTGACGCTTAAATCGCGCAGTCCGCCTTCGACAAAACTGATGACCTCATTGTATCGTGAAGGCGGTGCAATGAATTCCGGATGCTCCCTGTAGAATTTCAACAAAGGCTCTTGATATCGTGAAAGGCGAAAGAAGTAGCTTGGTTCTGTGATCCGATCCACTGGTCGCCGGCAATCCGGGCAGTTGCCGCTAACCAGTTGTCCTTCGGTCAGAAAATTCTCATCAAAAGTGCAGTACCACCCTTCATAGGAGCCAAGATAGATGTCTCCGTTCGCGTGCGAGCGCCGAAAAATCTCTTCCACTCCTGTACGGTGGCGGCTTTCGGTCGTGCGAATGAAATCATCGTTGGATACATTCAGTCGTTTCCAGATTTCACGAAAATTCGGAACAATACGGTCTGCAAGCTCCTGGGGAGTAATCCCTTCTTCCCGTGCTGCCTTTTCGGCCTTTTGACCGTGTTCGTCCGTGCCCGTCAGGAAATAAACGTCATCGCCAAGTAATCGGTGATAACGTGAAATCGCGTCTGACAAAACCGTCGTGAACACGTGTCCTATATGCGGTAATCCGTTGATGTAATAAATGGGCGTTGTTACATAATACGTGGTCATGACACCTTGAATCTTAATCCGGCACAATTAAAAAGAAAAGACGGCGAGAATTTCTATAGGTGCGGGCTTCCGTGCCTGCGGAGAAGCGTTGGACGTGAAAGGGCAGGGCACCGGGGGAGGATGCCCTGCCGTGTATTTGCGGCTGCTAAAGAAGGCTAAAATTTGCGGATTTTCAAAGCGACAGGATGAACGGGACGCACTCTTCGCTTCAACAAATCTTTCAGCGCGGCATAAACAAGCGCTGTTTGTTCCGTTTGATTAGAGGTAAAACTCCTTGCTTCCTCAAATAAGGCTGCGATCAGATCTCCCAACTTGTAACGTGCGTCTTTCCTTTTCATATGTTCATCCTCCTCACAATTAGTTAGATGCAAGTTCGATACCAAAAGTTCCATCGACGAGAACGGACCGATTGAATTCGATGCTCTGTCTCATTTTTTGGATACACGTGTACAAGAAACTGGTGCGATGAGGTTAGCTGCTGAACAGGTCCAGGCCGAACTGGTTGCGATAAAGATCCCAGCTGCGATTGATGCAGGATCCGATTTCAATTTCACCTTTCATTTTCGGACTGCCGGCAACACCGTCTCCACAATCATGCGCGTCAGGATGCGGTAAGTTTCTTCGCCTTCTTCAGCAGTTGCTGCCGCCGGATCTCCAAAGTACGCTTGTCCGGCTCCGGCCTCGCGAAATGTCTTTACGCCTTGCTTCATCAGTGTCGCAAGATTTACAGGATTCGCAGGAAGTTGTCTGTGGATTTTGCGTACCAGATTTTCTCTGGCGGCAAGAACCAGTGAAGTCTCATATGAGCCGGCGTGACATGCCCCCTGTTTGAATTCTGCCGTCAGAAGTGATCCCCATGGCTTTTTAGTTTTATCAGGGAACAGTACTGTCATGCGTTTGTAGTTTTCAGCAAACTCCCTGATTGCGCCGATGTGATCGGGTTCGAGATGCGAATTCACGATACAGAGAACATCGATTCCCTGAGCGGAAAGACTGTTTGCAATATCGAGCAATACATGCTGAAAACTTTCTTTGCTGATGCTGATGGTTCCGCTGAAATCTTTACTGTATTCGGTGATGGCATAATGCAATGAAGGCAGGATCAGTGTCCGTACCCCTTGCTGCGCAAGGTCAACGGCGGCACGACGGGATACTTCTTCTGAAATCAGTGAATCTGTGGATAAAGGGAGATGTGGTCCGTGCGCCTCTGTCGACCCGACCGGCAGCAACACTACATCCGGCTTCGACTGCTCAACATCCGTCCATGTTTGCTCCTGCCAGTAGTGCGACATCTCAAGCAGATTCTATCACGCGAAATAAACCTGGAATCGCAAGTGCACGATCCGAGGTGGGCGTCTATCCGTAGCTTTCTCTTTTGATGCGTGAAGGCGCAAAGCCGAGCTCGTTCAGATATTGCAACACAGATTCCATGAAACGCGGTTTTGGCTCCACACCGGTTTTCTTCGCCAACTGCCTGTCAAACGCCGAGATACTGGGGCCGCACACAAAAACAAGCTGGTGCGAGGCATCGGTTGTGTGTTGTGCGATTAATTCTTTTGTGACTCGTCCGCTGATGAGATTGTGCGCGCGGCAGGCTGCTGTATCTGTTTCCCGGGTGACTGTAAACACCACGTGGAATTGTTCAGGATACTGTTTTTCCAGTTCGGTCAGCGCATTCCCGAAGATGGTATCTTCCCAGGATTTGTTGCTGTAAAGAAGGGTGTGTTTCAATTTTTTCTGATAATGAAGACTGTCTTTTATAATGCTGTAGCTCGGGACGATTCCGCTGCCTGCGCATACATGCAGGACATGATCCGTCAGGGATTCGGCATCCTCCGGCAGCGTGTACGGTCCTGTAAATCCCGTAATCACCATTCGAGTGCCGGGCGTTGTCCGTAGCGCGAGAATCGGCGAAAGCAATGGAGGAAACAGAGTAGCACCCGGAACGTACTGCTCTTCTTTCACAGAAATCGCCAGATACTTTTCATACGGCGCGCTGGTGATGGAATAAGCGCGCGGCGGTTCTTTCTTGCCTTTCAGGTGTTCCAGATAACTGGTCCATCTTTCCAGAGCCGCGAACTGTTGCGGAGCAATTGTCAAAAAATGTCCCGGTTTGTATTCAAGGAGATCATTTCCTGAAAAGAGAACCAGTGTGCGGGTGTCAGGCGTTTCATAAATGACTTCCGCTACCATAACTTCGAGCTCTTTGATCTTACGTCGTTGTTCGATCATGCTTCGCCTCCTTTCTCTTTGATACGTTTTACCTTGAGTTTATTCCGGGCACGACAAATTTGTTGTAAGCTCTGAAGATTGTTTTGTACCGCCCACGTCCCGTGAGCCCTTGAGTTTCTGCATCAGGGGCCGCGGCCTTCCAGTCCGCAATCGCTCCAGAAGTAAAAACCGCGGGTTCTGAACCTTATTCCTGCTCGCCCAGCCTGGTACGCATATCCCACAGCTCCGGAAAGCTCTTCTTTCCGAGAGTTGATGACAGGTAGCGAACACCCTGACTGCCGCCGGTTCCGATTTTGTTTCCGATCATGCGTTCCACCATACGAACATGATGGACCCGCCACAGTCCGATCAGTTCATCATGTTCAATCAACGCTTCGGAAAGTAGAAACAGGTCATAGTGATCCCGGGCGGATTCGTGGAGTCGAACCAGGCTTTCGATGATTGCCGCGCTGTTGCGGTCCTCCGGAATGCTGAAGCCTTCACGATTCATGGCCGATAGAAACACGTCCCACAGGGTTGGCTCATTCAGTCTCTTCTGCAGCCGGGCAAGACTCTCCGGATCGCTGCGCAGAGCCTCCAGAAGTCCCGGATCCTTTAAGTTGGAGATAAACTCGACTTCACGGAATTGCACCGACTGAAAGCCGCTGGCCGGTTTGAGGTTGTCACGAAAACGCAAAAAATCGACGGGACTCATCGATTCGAGAATGTGAATCTGCTGTACCAGCAGTCTTTCAATGGATGTGACCCGGCGAAAAAGCCATACCGCGTATTTCAAATCGCCTTCTTCAATCAACCGTACGATGGAATCCAGCTCAAACAACACAAGCTTGAACCACAACTCATAGGCCTGATGAACAATGATGAATTGAAGCTCATCATGACTGGGAGGCTCACTCAAACACTGTTGAAGCTCCAACAGCCCGGGCACCTTCAAGTATTCGCCGTAGGTAAGTTTGGAATCGCCGTATTTAGCCATAATCAGTAGAGGCTCCCTTTGTGATCAAGATGCTTTTCGTAAGCCTTCGTCTTTAAAATCTCATCAATCATATGAAGAGTCGATTCGATTTCAGAATCGAGCGTGTAAAAATGCGGAGAGATTCGTATGCCGGCCCCGGGTCTGTAATCCGCCAGAACATTTCTGGCGGTCATCTCCTTCAAAACTGCGTCGGCAAACGGAACGTCGATCACGACAGTTCCGCCGCGGCGTTCGGGATTGCGTGGAGTTTGCGTTGTGAATCCATATTGATCACAGTACCGGAAGATTAATTCCGATTGACGTAATGATTTCTCACGGATCTTTTCCACACCGATATCATTGATGATTTCGTACCCGGCTTCCGCCGAATAGAGCGCGGGAATGTGCGGCGAACCGTGAAGAAAGCGCATACTGTTTTCGGCATATTTGATCGGACCGGTTTCAAAAGCAAACGGATGCTCGTGCGCCATCCATCCGGTTACCGATGGTTCAATCCTGTTGTACAGTTCGGGCTTTACGTATAGATAACCGGCGCCCGGACCCCCGCAAAGCCATTTGACGGATCCGCCAACAACGAAATCAACATCCAGTTGTTTCACGTTGAAAGGGACGGTTCCCGTTGCCTGATACACATCCAGCAACACCATGGCCCCGTTGTCATGGGCCTTTTTGATCAACGGGCGCGGATCAATTTGTTCCGAGTTCCTGAAAAAAACCAGCGACATTGATACGATCAGTGTGCGATCATCGATTGCATCCATCAACTGTTCCATCGGAACGCTCAATCCGTCTTGCGAAGGAATCGAGACCACGTCCGCCCCACGTTTGCGTTGAGCTTCCAGAACGTAAATGACGGTAGGGAAATCAACATCACAGTACAGAATACGATTGCGAGGTGCGTTGTAAGAGAGCGCAGATAGAATCAGCGAGACAGTAACCGACACGTTCTGATGCATCACCACTTCACCCGGATTCGCTCCGATCACCGAGGCCAGCAGATTTCCCGTTGTGACCGGTTTCTGCCACCACCCTTCGGCCCAGGCACGAATTCCCCGAGTTGCCCACATTTCGGCATAGGAGCGCAATTTGTCGTAAACCTTGCGAGGCATTGCCCCCAGTGAATGACTGATCATGTAGGTCGTGGTTTCAAGAATCGGAAACTCAGCGCGATACCTGAGTAAGTCGTCCATCGCAATTATCCTCAATCATGTCTTCATTTCACACGGAAAATTTGATATCCCGCGCGAGCCAGAAATCCCGGAATTTCACGCACCGAATTGCGGTCGTAATCCTTGATTTCTTCGGGTAGATTTTCGTAGGGGATTAAATACGGATTCGTTTTTCGTTCCAGATTCTTCTGTCCTTCCGCAAAAGTCCAGCCTTCAGCGGTCCGCTCTTTCATCCATCTGGCGTGTTCCAAATCCGAGAGCAGCTCCACTTCGGAATCTTCGAACCGGAAATTTACGGAATCATCATCGCTAAGCAACATGATGTCGCATCCGATAGCGCGAAGTTTCTTACCGATATCATCTGCCTGAGATCTATTTGCTTCTTTCAGCGATTCCGGCAACTGGTCCCACGGAAGGACCGACGGGTTTGTGGCCGTTGTTTGCCCGAGTACACGTTGTTTGCGGACATAGGCTTCATGCACCACACACGCCAGCATTTCCTGGGTACTTGTAGATAACACAGACGCGTTGCACATCCGTTCCATGGAACCGAAGGGTATGAGACCAGCGGTGGATTGCGTGCCT
>Ga0247727_10018339_pt1 | contig 11013 bp, 10 predicted proteins | sample WisWelCaveWW1625_FD_202498 | JGI IMG/M metagenome (GOLD analysis project Ga0247727, IMG submission 202498) | Biofilm microbial communities from Wishing Well Cave, Virginia, United States - WW16-25 | ecosystem: Environmental > Aquatic > Deep subsurface > Groundwater > Cave microbial mat | place...
TAGGCTTTCTCGCCGAGAACAATATCCTGCGGAACGGATAGAACACAGGGCTTCCCGGCATCGCGGCGCGCATCTTGCCGCTAATCGCTTGAACAAATTTATCTTTATGTTCGCCCAATCTCTCAAAGTATGGGACGAGCGCCGTGCCTGAAATCCATTCTACCACTGCGTCTGAGTCTTCCAATACGTGAGGATATATTTTTTCGAACACGACAATATTTTCCGCACCGCACTGAAACAGGACGCGCGCATAATCATCAATGGATAACACAGGCGCATATCGTTGAAAGCCGTTCAAAATGAACTTGAACATTTCCTCGTTTGCCGTTTCGCGATAGATTTGATGCGAGATGTGATTGTGATTCGAAGGGATTTGCACTGCGATCTGCCCACCCGGTTTGAGTCTTTCAAATAGATACGAAATCAATTCTGCGTGATTCTCGCTCCATTGCAGCGCAGCGTTGCTGAAGATGACGTCCCAAGCTCCCGTCAGCCTGGACTGATCTCCTTGTTCAAAGACCAAGCCTCCCCCTGAGAAAGAAGCGGCCCGCGCAGCGTCCAGCATCTGCTCGGATGAATCGAGTCCGGTCACATCGCTGTGTGGCAAGGCATCCGTCAGTTGACGAGTCAATTCGCCGGTGCCGCATCCCAGGTCAACGACTTTGAGATTCGTGCGCACTTCCACGAGCGCGAGCAGATCATAAAATGGCGCGGCGCGCTCAGACTGAAACTTGTGATATTGATCAGGATTCCACGGCATACAAAATTATTCCCCTCTCCCCGCTTCGTCTTCGCGGGCGCTCCGCTCAGCGCGATTGGGAGAGGGGTAGGGGTGAGGGCTATTTGCGTGACTTCTTCTTCGCAACAACTTTTTTCTTCGCGGAAGCCTTCCTTTTGACAGCCTTCTTCGGTGCGGAATTCTTTGCGGGTTTCACAAGGGTTTGGATTTGTTCGTGCATGTATAACTGCACGTAGTAATATCCGCCGCCGTTCTTGCCGCTCGAGCCGGAGCCCTTCCATCCGCCGAAAGGTTGAAAGCCGGGCCACGCGCCAGTCGTCGCGCCTTGCGGACGGTTCGCGTACGTAACGCCTGCCTGAATGTTATCGAAGAACCATGCTGTTTCTTTGGATGAACCATAGAAGCCTGCGGTGAGACCGTAGTTGACGCTGTTGGCGATGTTCATGGCTTCGTCAAGATTTTGCACTTTGCCAATCGTGCTGATCGGCAGGAACATTTCATGTTTCCACAGGCGATGTTCGAACGGCAGGTTGGTGACGAACGTGGGCTCGCAGAAATACCCGTGATCAAACATGCCGCCGGTTTTTACATGACCGCCGGTGAGGAATCTTCCGCCAGCCTGGTTGATCTCTTCGGTGAAGTTCTTGAATTCATTGTAGGAACTTTGATTGATAACAGGACCAAGATACGTGGCGCGTTCTGTTGGGTCACCCATGATGAGCGCGTCGGTTTTGGTCTTGAGTTTGGCGATGAATTCATCGTAGACGGGTTCTTCCACGATCACGCGCGATGCCGCGGAGCACTTCTGTCCCTGCAAGCCAAACGCCGAACGGATAATGCCTGTCGCCGCGTCTTCGAGATTTGCATTGCGCGAAACGATGGCGGGATTCTTTCCGCCGAGTTCAAGGACAACAGGACGAATATAGTTGCGGCTCGCGAAGTCGCGAAAGAGTTTCATACCCACGTCGAACGAGCCGGTGAACGTCGCGCCGTCCAAATCGGGGCTGTCTACAAGCGCCTGCCCCAACGTGGCGCCAGGACCCGTCACGAAGTTGAAGACGCCGTCCGGGATGCCCGCGTCGCGCAAACAGTCAGCGAAGAGTCGGACGATCCACGCCGTATCAGATGCCGGCTTGATGACGACCGTGTTTCCAGCGACGAGCGCCGCGCCGGTTGGTCCGCCCGTCAGCGCGAAGGGAAAGTTGAACGGGGAAACAATCAGCCACACACCGTATGGGCGCAAAACAGAAACGTTCGTAGCATCATATCCAACGAGCGGGTCTTTGCCCATCGGCTTGATGAAGCCGTTATTCTCCTCCATCATCTGCGCCGAGTAATACATCAGGTCGGCAGTCTCCTGCACATCACCTAAAGACTCCATGCGGTTCTTGCCCACTTCGAGCGCCATCGCAGCGCTGAGTTCGAAGAGGCGTTTTTCGATCAAGGCACATGCCTTGCGGACCAACTGCACGCGCTTCTGCCACGGCGTGCGGCTCCACGCGGGGAAAGCCTTGCGGGCCGCTTCGATTGCCATGCGCGCGTGCAGAGCGTTCCCCTTTTGCATACGAGCCAGCACCCAACTGGTGTTCACCGGCGAGTAGTCTTCAAAATTCTCGTCTGCGAAAACATCTTTTCCGTCAATGATCATTCCGTACTCTTTGCCCAGGCTCGCCTTGAGTTTTGCAACAGCCCCATTGAAGCCCGTGTGAAGAGCTTCGGGTGGATTGAACATCGTGCCATACGTGAGTTTAAATGCCATGCTTCCTCCGATTTTTGATCTGTTTGTTCGTAGTATAGCGTAGGATTTCGCAGTAGTCAAAGCGGCACATGGCATCGCGCTCAGCGACGAATGCTCTCTGAGGAGTGCAGTCGGAGTGCGGATGGGTTGAACAGGTCTGTTAATCTTTCCGTAAGGATTTCCTGTTATAACTTTTCTAAAAGATATGAAAATGAACCCCCGCATCGTTTTGACTAAGCTTAACGCAAGCCTTCCAAGCCTGAGCCTGCTCGCTATACTCCTAGCCGCGTGCGCCCCTGGTGCGACTCAACCTGCCGCGGTTCCGCCTCCTGTAGTAGTGGAGTTGCCCAGCGCGACTCCATTTCTACCCGCCGATCCATCCCTGGGGCTGGCAACCCCGCTACCGGCTGTTGTCGAAGCGCCAACACAAGCGGCGCTTCCCGTAGCCACCTCGCGCGGACCTGACCTCGAAGCCACAGACCCAACAACAGTCAGCCTTGCTTCGGGTCAATATCAATTCGTTGAGTTCTTCCGCTTTACCTGAAGTACCTGCCGCGCGATGGCGCCCATGGTTCATGGGCTTGAAGCGAAATATTTCGGCAAGATCAAGTTTACCTATCTCGATGCAGATGACCCCCGCACGTATGACTTTCAGAGCGCATTAGGCTTCTATTACCAACCCGAAGTCTACTTCCTCGACCCGAACGGAATCGTCCTCATGAAATGGGTGGGCTACACTTCGGATGCAGATTTTGAATCTGTGTTTGCACAATATGTGCAGTAGAAATAAGGTAACAATCAGTTCAGAACTGATTGTTGCCTTTTTATTTGTATGTTAGTTCTCGCTTTTCCATTGCCTACCCCTTAATTTACCCCTGCTACCCTGCCTTATCAATGTGGACCAGATAGGCTTCCACCATGAGCAGGTTCTTCTCGCCCGCGCGGCGGATCACGCTTAACAACTGCTCCATCTTATTCACTTCCTCAAGTTGTTCATCCACGAACCATTGCAGGAAGTTCTGAGCCAGGTAATCGTTTTGAGAGACTGCCAAATCCATGAGGTGGTTGATCTGCCCGGTCACTTCCGTTTCCCATATCAACGCCGCTTGCACCGCTTCCTCCGCAGAGGCGAATTTCGGCTTTGGCTCGGCGACGGCAGGGATGCGCAGTTCACCCTGCGTGTCGAGAACATAGTGGACAAATTTAAAAGCGTGGGTTTTTTCCTCATCTGCCTGCTCGAAAAAAAGTTTTGTCAGAAGATTGAGCTTTTGGATCTGAAAATGACCGGCGATGCTCAGGTACTGCAAACTCGCGCCGTACTCACGCCCGATCTGTTCGTTGATCGCTTTTGCCAGTTCAGGGCTGATCATCATAGGGAGCCTCCTTTCGGATATGGGACGATTATAAATCCTTTTATTCAGATCGCTTAATAACTGACGTTACGCAAGCGCACCTCCGAAGGAGTGAAAAGATTATGGCTCGGCATTTTGCTTGAAAATGCCTGTGAAGATCAATCCTGTTACCGCGGGGATGAGCGCGATAAAAAGCCCGGGCAATGGGATCGGAGAGCTAACCCTTCCCAGAATGAGCAAAGCAAACGACAACCCGAATGCCCCAGAAAATAGGTTTGTTTGAGCGGCACAAGCAATGCGACTGGTGGAATGGCAATGGCAAGGCTGACATTGAGTCAGATTTGCAGGATGTTATATAATATGTGCATTCTCAAGATATAGGAGAGTGTCGTGTCCGTAATCACCCTGATGACAGATTTCGGCATCAAAGATGGGACGGTGGGGGTGATGAAGGGTGTGATCTGGGGCATTTGTCCATCAGCGCAGATTTCAGATTTGAGTCATATGATTCAGGCGCAGAATATTCGCGAAGCCGCATACATTTTTGCGCGTTCCATTCCCTATTTCCCAAAGGGATCAATCCACATCGTGGTCGTTGACCCGGGGGTTGGGACGAAACGTCGCCCGATGGCTGGACAGATCGGCGATTGGTATTACGTTGGTCCAGACAATGGCACGATCACAGGCTTGCTTGAACGCGCGGAATATTCGAACTGGCGTGTCGAGTTTGTGGAATTGAACCGCATCAAGTACTGGTTGCCGAATGTCAGTTTTGTCTTTCATGGGCGCGATATCTTTTCACCCGTTGCGGCGCATCTGGCGAATGGAGTCCCTTTGAGCGAGTTTGGAACACCATTTACCGACCCTGTCCGCCTGGAATTGCCCAAACCTGTAAGAACTGTCAATGGTTGGCGCGGCGAAGTGGTTCACGTTGATCATTTTGGCAATATTTCAACCAATATTCGAACCGAGCAACTGGGCTCCGCATTGGAGAATAAAACAAACATTGTGGTGCATTTGAACGGAATCGAAATCAAGGGTCTGGTGAACACGTTCGCCGAACGCCCTGTTGGAGATGTGATTGCCTTAATGGGAAGCACAGGAAACCTGGGGATTTCTATAGTCAATGGCAGTGCCGCGGCGAAGTTGGATGTTAAGATCGGTGATGAAGTTTTAGTGACGGTTTAGGTGAATTGATGACTGAATCCCCTCTGGTGATCGAGAATCTATCTTTTCAATATCGGACCCGCCCTGAAAAGGCGATTGAGAATATTTCATTTGAACTCAAGCCAGGCGAAATGTTATTGCTTGCCGGTTCCAGCGGATGCGGCAAGACCACGCTGGCGCGTTGCGTCAATGGACTGATCCCGCGTTCCTATAAGGGAACACGTGATGGCAGGGTTTTACTGCATGGAAAAGACGTTGCTGAGATGCAGATCGCGGGTGTGTCTCAAATTGTCGGGACCTTATTGCAAGACCCTGAGCGGCAAATCGTGGCGAGTAACGTCTACAACGAAATTGCATTCGGACCGGAAAATTTAGGTCTGCCGCGTGAAGAGATTCTTATGCGTGTGGAAAACGCAATCAAACGGTTGAGGATCGAATATTTGCGCGACCGTGAAACCTTCAATCTTTCGGGCGGTGAAAAACAAAAAGTGGCCCTGGCTGGTTTGCTGGCGATGAACCCGTCCATTTTGTTGTTGGATGAACCGCTGGCTTCCCTTGATCCTGCCTCTGCCTACGAAGCGTTGGACGTGTTTCGCAGTCTCGCAGATGAGGGCAAGACGATTGTACTGATCGAGCATCGCGTGGAAGATGCAATATTTGCAAAGCCAGATCGTCTGCTTTACATCGAGGCGGGGCAAGTGAAATATCTTGGCTCGATTGATAGTCTGCCGACGGAGATCAACCATCATGAAGTGAAACTCCCGGCAGAGTGGGTCGTGAAGCGAATGAATCAGATGGGAGAAAAGATCGAGAAGACAGAATCAACCCCAGGCGCGGAGGGAGGCGACCCCGTTCGTTACACTGGAAAAATTCAAGGAGGCGAGCGGGGCGACCCCGCTCGTTACACTGGAAAAATTCAAGGAGACGAGCGGGGCGAGCCGCTTGTCGTCTTTGAGAATGTTGATTTCCGTTACAGCGACGAGACACCGTTCATCCTGCAAAACGTGAATCTTGAAATCCGTCGCGGCGATTTGATTGCAGTGCTGGGCCCGAACGGTGCGGGGAAATCCACGATGGTCAAACACGCTATCGGCTTGTTGAAGCCAACAACCGGACGTGTGCTTGTGGATGGCAAAGACACACAAAGTATGAGCGTCGCGCAAATTGCTCACACGCTTGGTTTCGTGTTTCAAAGCCCTACGCACATGTTGTACGCGCCGACCGTGCTCGAAGAATTGGAGTTTGGTCCGAAGAATTTGGATTTCAAACAAGATATCATTGATAAGACAGTTGTTGAGAGTATTGCAACGGTAAACCTGAAAGGGCTTGAGGATTACCCCCCGCTTGGGCTGTCGTTTGGTCAGCAGAAGCGCACAACGATTGCGGCTGTGCTTGCGATGCAATCGAAGATCATGATCCTGGATGAACCGACAGCTGGGCAGGATTATTCGAATTACACGCATTTTATGGATGCGATGTGCCGCCCGATGAACGGTTCGCAATCGCTGGTCGCCGCGAATTTTGCCGCGACGCTTTTTATCACGCATGATCTCGACCTTGCCGTGACGTATGCAAACCGGGTCCTGTTGTTTGGCGATCAACATATCGTTGCGGATGGCAAGCCTGAGGATGTCTTGAAGGATTTCGATCTACTGACGCGTTACCGCGTGCGGCCAACGTCGCTTCTTCGCATGAACCTGAACCTGTTCCCGCGTACCGGACAATTCCTCACCGCTGAAGAGTTGGCCGCGTATGTGTGAGTCAGGTCATTGCGAGGAGGGTTTAGACGCGACAGCGTCGAAATCCCGACGACACTTGCACCCGATTTACTTAGCAAATCGTGCGTTCGGTGCAGTGCAGGTGAGCAATCTCCTTGTCAATTGGGAGATTGCTTCAATTGCTTCGCTCCCTCGCAATGACGGCTGATAAGGCTTTTCCCCTGCAACGATTAAACATTTACAGGGTTAACATGTACGGGTCAGCTCGTTATTCAACTTAATTCAAAAGGAGAGAAGAAATGAACGACAAATCTACATGGGAGTTTGGTACACGTCAGGTGGTGTACGGCGCCATCGGCGCGGCGCTCTATGGTGTGTTCTCGTGGGCGACCAATATCTTCCCGCTTCCCGCGGCTGGGAATGTGACCTTCCGCCCGGCGGTTGCGGTGTTGATTTTCTTTGGCGCGGCGTATGGTCCCTGGGTGGGATTATTGGCTGGGTTCATCGGCAACACACTGGGTGACATGCTTACCGGCTGGGGTTTCTACTGGAACTGGAGCCTGGGTAATGGCTTGATGGGCATGGTTCCCGGGCTTGTGGTGGGCGCCCTCAACGATTTCAAGGCTCGCCCCACCATCATGAAAGCGGTAGGCTGGGGAACGCTCGGCATTGCAGTCGGAATGTTGTTCGCATCGCTGACTGAAATGTTCGTCGGCGGCATTGACTTGAACACTGCGCTTGTGGGTTACTTCACGCCAGCCTTCATCGGCAACTTTGTGGTCACCGCCATTCTTCTGCCGATCCTGATGATCGCCTTTGCGGGAGTCGCGGCGCGTCGAGGCCGCTAACGCATGCTGGTCACCTGGAAGTATCGCCCGCGTAATACCTTCATTCAACGATTGGATCCGCGCACCAGATTTATCTTTATGGCGTGCATCATCTTTGCATTGACCATCCCTGAGATCTGGGATTACCGGATCATCCTTCCGCTTTTTCTTGTTTCGCTGACCCTGTATTTGATGGCACGGATCGAGTGGAAGGATGTGAGGCGCGCCTGGATTTACATTTTCATTCTAGTGTTCTTCATCGTTGGGTTGAACGGTATGCTTTCGGGCCGCGGCGGTCCTTCCTCGGTGGTGGACTTAGCATCACCGGTTGTGTTCGAAGTACCATTTATGGTCCCTGGCACCGATTGGGGGTGGATGGTGCCAGTGACCGTATCGAAACTCTGGTTTGCATTAAACCAGATAACGCGCATGATCTGCATGGCGATCCTTGCAATTCCCATCCCGTACACTATGGATCCCAACATCTATGGCACTGCCTTCAAACGGATGGGAGCCTCTGATAATGTTTCGTTTACAATGGATTTGGCTTTTCGCTTCCTGCCGACCTTCGCGCGTGACCTGACCATCACCATTGACGCGCAACGCGCCCGCGGCTACGAAATGGAAAAACTCAAAGGCGGTCTCATCGCGAAAATTCGCAGGCTCGCGCCGTTGATCATTCCCGTCACGATGCAGTCTACGGTAACAGGAGAGGAAGTTATCGATGCGATGGATTTGCGCGCGTTTGGCACTGCCCCACGCACATGGCTCAAAGACTTGAAGTACGCGCCGCGCGATTATTTTATGATCGGGCTGGGAGTTGCTCTCTTTGTGACTTGCTGTGTACTTAAGTGGGGGTTTGGCATTGGAGGTTTCTTCGTGCCGGAATTTTTCACGAATTTTATTATGGGGTGAAACGAAGTGGTGTTTCAATAAACCAGACTCGGATGGGTCGGGTCTATTGTTTAATAGACCTCTTGCAAAAGTCAAATTGTCGCATTCCGAAAGCGGACGTTACACAAAGCCAAATTTTCTGTGTAGTAGTGCGCTCTCTAGCGCACTCATGCACGGGGTCTAACGATGATGCTTATGCTGTTCCTCGGGGTAGATCTCTCCCGCCTCGATTGAGACTTTTAGGTGATTTTCCTGTGGCGGGAAGGTGCAGGTTGCATAATCGGTGAAGGCGCACGGTGGGCTATACGACTTGTTGAAATCCACGAATACTCTGCCGTTTTCATGCGCGTCGGTGTAGTGGTAGCGACCCGATGGATATGTGGGGTGGCTGTTCGTTTCGTCCATGAATTGGATGAACAGACGCCGGTCGGGTAATTCCTCCACCATCAATTCGTGTTTCTTCCCGTTCAATTCAAATGAGACATAGCCTTGCATTTGTTCGTCCAGGATCGCGCCGAGGATATCGGGCATCTTCACGATTTTGGGAGTCTCGTAGCGGGTGAATGTTGCAGGGACGCGAAGGTCCTCTTTAACAGGATACCACTCGCGGCTGGGAAAGAGGCGCCGTTCTTCCTTCGTGTTATCCCATAAACGGATCCCAACTCCTTTTGAACGGCGGACGACAACCATGCGCATGTCGTCAAAAGTGATGAAGCTGGGCACGTCCTCCTGGTCTGCATCGAGCAACGCGGATTTTGATTCCACACCGTTGACTTCGACCACCTGATCCGATTCCACATTCAACGTGACATTGTTGCCGTCGAATTCAAACGTGCCAAGCCGTGCGGGCGCGCGCTTGGGGAGGAGGATATCGCACTCTCGATCAGAGCCGATGAGGTTTGTGCCTTTACGCAGCCAGAACAAACCCGCGAGCGCGAGCCATCCGTTTTCGCGGCGCAGGTTGGTATCCACTTCTTCGCGCCATTTCAAGACGCTCTTTTCATACTCTTCGTTTGTCATCATATGAATTATACCTATTGTAGTGATTTAGCCACAGAGATCACAGAGAACATCGAGATTCTTCTTTTGAGATTTAGAGAACAAATCGCTTAATACCGTCTTTGACCATCTTCGAATTGAAGTTGATGAGCAACCCCACTTTCTTGCTCGTAAGTTTCATGTAGGACAAAATTTGAGCTTCAAATACTGGATCGTGCCGCTCGACGCTTTTAAGTTCCAGTACAACAGTGTCCTCAACAAGCAGGTCTATGAAATAATCTCCAATTGACTTGCCTTTGTAGTGCACAGGGACTTTTACACTCTTCTCAACTCTCAGATTGTCAAGTTCCATTTCGATAATCATAGCCTCTTTATATAATTTCTCCAACAACCCAGGTCCAAGCCGCTTATGAACTTCAATTGCGCAGGCGATAATTCTGTGCGTCAAGGGATCGTCTTGCTCGCTCGATTTTTTTGACGAAAAGTCTTTGGCAACCATCTTGTCCTCAAGTAATTAATTGTCAAGCCTGAGCGCGCTCACCGCCACTGTTCTTAAATCTCACCGACTCTGTGCGCTCTGTGGCAATACTATCCTCGGTAGATCTCTCCCGCTTCCACGCGGAAAGGCAGGGTGTTTTGCGGAGGGGCAAAAATGCACGTGGCGAACGCGGTGAACGCGCACGGCGGGCTGTATGAATAATTGAAATCCAAAACCACCTTGCCCTGCTTCGGCGGTTCGGTGTAGTAATAGCGGCTCGGCGGATACGTCTCTTTACTGCTTGTGCCATCACGAAATTTGATAAAAAGTTTTTTGCTTTTTGTTTCACCAACGTCGAGTTTGTACGTCTTGCCTTCAAAACGAAACGTGACAAAGCCATCCAGTTGATCTTCGACAGTATCGCCTGCGGAATCATCCTGCCCGGATTTTTTTGATTCAGGGTAACGCGTGTACGTCGCATTGAAACAGAAATGTTTGTTGATCGGGAACCATTTCAGCGGCGGGAGATTGAAGCGTTCTTCCCGTTTGTTATCCCAGATGCGGATGGCATATTTTTCGCCATGTTCGTGGACGACCATTCGCAGATCGTCCCATGTGATGAAACTGGGCTTCGCGTCTTTGCTGGACCGGAGGATTGCTTTTTGCGCCAACCGGCCATTGATCTTCGCCTGGACTCCCTCCGCCACCTGAAAGCGGATAGTTTTCCCCTTTAAGTCCGCGATGCCAAGGAAGGTGGGCGCGTAGTCGGGTAGCACAACTTCACACATGACGTTGGAGCCGATCAAGTTTCTGCCTTCGTTCAGCCAGAACAAACCAGCCAAAGAGACCCAGCCATTCTCGCCGACCAGCGCGTTATATTTCTCCGCGCGCCATTGCAGGATTTCTGCTTCGTACGTGTTTTTTGTAGTCATTGGGGCGATTATACTGTGAGGCAGTTTCTCGTGGATTTGCAATTTTCGGCTCTCCCGTAATTAACGGGAAAAACAGAAAGGATGTGCTACCATCGGAGTAGAAAGGTGACCTCCGATGAACAACAATGAATTGCTCAACCGATTGCTCGGCATACAAAATCTTCATGTG